>Ga0233424_10000844_pt1 | contig 32738 bp, 29 predicted proteins | sample Watercolumn_Towu_FD_181011 | JGI IMG/M metagenome (GOLD analysis project Ga0233424, IMG submission 181011) | Freshwater microbial communities from Lake Towuti, South Sulawesi, Indonesia - Watercolumn_Towuti2014_125_MG | ecosystem: Environmental > Aquatic > Freshwater > Lake | place: Indonesia... | reverse complement strand
CGACGGGGTCTGATCCGGCATCCAGCGGCGCCGTCCGCGACCCGTTCTCGCGGTGCCGTGCGGCACCATCGCCTGCATGCGCATCCACAACCTCTATCTGAACATCTACGTCACCGTCGTCTCGGTGTTGTTGGTGTTCGCCTTCGTGGCCGGCCTGCTGGTGCGGGACCAGGCGCAGGTCGAGCGTCGCCGCTTCGAGGAGATGATGGTCGAGCGCTCGGTGGGGCTGGGCAGCGTGATCGGGCGCAGCCTCCCGCCGGCCGAGGCCCCGGCCGAACAGCAGGCCGCCGCGCTGACCGACACCGGTGAACGGGTGCAGATGGAACTGGCGCTGGAGACGGCTGACGGCCGCCGCATTGCCCAGACCGAGCGTTTCGAGCGCGAGCAGCGTGGCCGTGACCGTGACGGCGACGCCGGCGGCCGCTCGCCGCTCACCCGTGTGACGCTGGCCGATGGCCGCGTGCTGTGGATGGCGCGGCCGCATCCACCGTGGGACCACCGCAATGCCCGCGACGGTGGGCCGGGCGGGGGCGGCCGCGGGCCGGGTCCCGGCATGCGGCCGCCGCCGGGCGGCGGCGGTGGACCGTTCCGCCGCATGCTCGACGAAGGCCTGATCCTGCTGGCCGTGCTGTTCATCGCGATCGCGGCCGGGTCGTACCCGGTGGTGCGCCGGCTCACGCGCCGCCTCGAGACGCTGCGCAAGGGCGTCGAGACCTTCGGTGCCGGGGCGCTGGACTACCGCGTGCCGGTGCAGGGCGACGACGAGGTCAGCGCGGTGGCGGCCAGCTTCAACCGTACCGCGCAGCGGGTCGAGGACCTGGTGCGGGCCAACCGTTCGCTGCTGGCCAATGCCAGCCACGAGCTGCGTTCGCCGCTGGCGCGCCTGAAGATGGCGGTGTCGATGCTCGACACCGCCGGGGCGGCGCAGCGCGAGACCCTGCGGCACGAGATCGATGTCGACATCCGCGAGCTGGACGTGCTGGTCGAGGAGGTGCTGCTGGCCAGCCGACTCGATGCACAGCCGGCCAGCGAGCTGCGCGAGCTGGTCGAGCTCGGACCGCTGCTGATCGAGGAAGCGGCGCGCGTGCAGGCCGGCACCGAGCTCTCGCCCGAGGCGGTGGGCCTGCAGGTGCTCGGCGACGAGCGGCTGCTGCGGCGGGCGCTGCGCAACCTGCTGGAAAACGGCCGCCGCTACGGCGGTGATGAACTGGTCACGAAGCTGCACCAGGACGGGTCGCTGTTGCGCGTGCAGGTGTGCGACCGCGGCCCCGGCGTGCCGGAGAGCGAGCGCGAGCGCATCTTCGAACCCTTCTACCGGCTCGCCGGGCACAGCGAGACGGCCGGCGGCATCGGCCTGGGACTGTCGTTGGTGCGGCAGATCGCGCAGCGTCACGGCGGCACGGTGGCCTGCCACCCGCGCGATGGCGGCGGCAGCTGCTTCGAGCTGGCGCTGCCGCTGGCGGCGCTGCAGCGCTGAACGGTGCGGGTCAGCGCGGATCAGCGCCGGCGGCTGCGGCCCCGCAACAGCAGCACCAGCGCGGCCGCCGCCCCGCCCAGCGCCACCGTCGCGGCCAGCCAGAACGCTGCGGCGCCGCGGGCCCACGGCGGCAGCGACGCCGCTTCGACCGCATACGCCAGCCGATGGCCGCCGAACAACCCGACGCCCCACAGCGCGGTGGCGTAGATCACCATCGGCAGCGTCGTGATGTGCCAGGCCCGCAGCACGTAGGCCGCGACGGTCTGCGCCGCATCCGCCACGTGGTACAGCGCCACCCAGGCGAGCAGCTGCAGCGCGACCGCGGTGACCACCGCGTCGGTGGTGTAGGCCCTCACCAGCCAGGGGCGGCCGACGTACAGCAGCGCGGCGGCCGCGCCGGCGATCATCAGCGCCAGTTCGAGGCCGTGCCAGCCGAGCCGGCGGCCGTGGTCGGCGCGGCCGGCGCCGATGGCCTGCGCCACCAGCGTGGACGACGCGTTGGCCAGCGACAGCGGCATCATGAACAGCAGCCCGGTGAGGTTGGCCGCGATCTGGTGGCCGGCCACGGTGGCGGTGCCCAGCGGCGCGATGAACAGCGCCATGAAGGTGAAGCCGGTGACCTCGATCACCATCGACGCGGCGATCGGCAGGCCCAGCCGCAGCTGCTGGCGCAGCGTGGCGCGGTGCGGCCGTTGCAGCCGCCCGCGGGGCAGGTGGTAGGGGCGGTAGAACGGATCGCGGTACAGCACCCAGGCGCCGGCGAGGACCTGCAGCCATTGCACGACCACCGTCGCCCAGGCGCAGCCGACCACGCCCAGCGCCGGCACCGGCCCGGCGCCGAGCACCAGCAGCGTGGACAGCGGCACCTTCAGCAGCAGGCCACCGACCTGCAGCGCCATCGCCGCCTGCGGCCGCGACAGCGCCGTGTTGAACGCCCGGTAGGCGGTGAACGCCAGTCCGCCGGGCACCGCCCACGCCAGCGTGTGCAGGTAGCCCGCGGCGCGCTGCGCGACCTCGGCCGGCGCATTGGCCAGCCACAGGAACGGCGTCGGCCAGCACAGCAGCGCGATGCCCGGCAGGCTCAGCCCGAGCGCCAGCCACAGTGACTGGTGGAACTGCGCACCGGCGCGGCGCCGCCGGCCGGCGCCGTGCAACCGCCCGGCCAGCGGGCTGAGCGCCAGCATGGTGCCGGTGAGTCCGACAAAAACCGTGATGTAGACCGCCGCACCGATCGCCAGCGCGGCCAGGTCGGTGGGGCCGACTCGGCCGGCGAGCAGGGTGTCGACCGTGGCGAAGCCCAGCACCGCGATCTGGCCGATGAACACCGGCCATGCGAGCCGGGCGATGGCCGCGGCGTCCTCGCGCCAGGGGCCGCCGAAGCGCGCCGTGATCACGGGGCGGCGTCGCTGCCGGCGGGTTTCAGGCTGGCGGGATCCGGGTGGTCGGCGCCGCGCGACAGGCGGGCCCGCTCGGCATAGCGGTTGAAGCGCCAGGCGGTGCCGGCCTGCGTGATGCGGTGCCACACCGTGCGCTTGTCGGCCGGCGAGAGCCCGGGCCAGGCCTGCACTTCCTCGAACGTGCGGCCGCAGCCCTTGCAGACGGCGTCGCCCTGCGTGGTGGAGCAGACCGCGATGCAGGGGGCATCCGGCGTGGTGCGGTACCAGGCCAGCCACGCGTCGCGGGCCGCGCCGGGCATGCTGTCGAAGTCGCACTGCGCTTCGCGGTAGTACACCATCAGCGCGTAGACCTCGGCGAGCGCGCGCACCTCGGCACAGGCGGTGACCGCGTCGCCCGACGGCGCGCGCTCGCGCCACCAGTTGATGGCGGTTTCGATGTCGGTGATGTGCAGGCCGGCCATGCAGGGCTTCGCTTCAGTCCTGCGCGGCGGCCAGCGCGGCGAGGGCGTCCTGCAGGCGTTCGGCGCTGACGCCCTCGGGGCGCTTCACCGGCGCGTCCGCCAGCGCGGCCGGTCCTTCGGTCTTCAGCCGCTTGACCCAGGCGCCGGCGGCGCGGCCCTCGTCGAATCCTTCGCTCTGCAGCAGCAGCGTGCCGTCATGGGCCTGCAGCTTGAAGTAGAAGCGGCCGTCGCCTTCGCGGTACTGCTTGAAGCTCGGCAGGGCGGGGGTGCCGCGGTCTGCGGCGGTCGGGGCCGACGCAGGGGCAGCCACGGCCTGCATGCGGCGCAGGCCGACCGCCTCGCGCAGCTCGGCCAGCAGCGGGCCGGCGATGGCACGGGCCTTCGCGGCGCCGGCCTGCAGCGTCTCCTCGATGCGCTCGGGGCGGGCGATCAGTTCGGCGTAGCGCTCGCGCAGCGGCCGCAGCTGGCCCTCGACCTGCTGCACCAGGCGCTGCTTGGCGTCGCCCCAGGCCAGGCCGGCGCGCAGGTCGGCACGGAACGCCTCGCGCTCGGCGGCGCTGGCGAAGGCGTCGAACAGCGCGGTCAGCGAGGTGCTGTCCGCGTCCTTCGGTTCGCCGGGCAGGCGCGAGTCGGTGACGATGCGCGCCACCGCGTCCTTCAGGCCCTTGGCGCCGCCTTCGAACAGCGGCACCGTGTTGTCGTAGCTCTTCGACATCTTGCGGCCGTCCAGCCCCGGCAGCATCGCGACGTCGTCGTCGATCGCGGCCTCGGGCAGCACGAACAACTCGCGGCCGCGGCCGAACAGGTGGTTGAAACGCTGCGCCACGTCGCGCGCCATCTCGATGTGCTGCTGCTGGTCACGCCCGACTGGCACCCGGTGCGCGTTGAACAGCAGGATGTCCGCTGCCATCAGGATGGGGTAGCAGTACAGGCCCATCGTCACGCCGGCATCGGGGTCTTCGCCAGCGGCGGTGTTGGCGTCGACCGAGGCCTTGTAGGCGTGGGCGCGGTTCATCTGGCCCTTGGCGGTGACGCACGTCAGCAGCCAGTTCAGCTCGGGGATCTCGGGGATGTCGCTCTGGCGGTAGAACGTGACGCGTTCCGGGTCGAGGCCGGCGGCCAGCCAGCAGGCGGCGATCTCCAGCCGCGAGCGCTCGATGCGGTCGGGGTCGTCGCACTTGATCAGCGCGTGGTAGTCGGCCAGGAAGAAGAAGCTCTCGACGCCCGGCTCGCGGCTCGCGGCGATGGCGGGCCGGATCGCGCCGACGTAGTTCCCGAGGTGCGGGGTGCCGGTGGTCGTGATGCCGGTGAGGACGCGCTGGGTCATGGTGGAAGGGGCGGGGGCGCAACGAGAGGGGCGTCGATTCTAGGAGGCTCGCTACACTCGCGCCCCGTGAAGCGCATCGTGATCCTGATTTCCGGACGGGGCTCCAACATGGAGGCCCTCGTCGACACCGCCAGCCGCGAGGCGTGGGACGCCCGCATCGTGGGCGTCGTCAGCGACCGCCCGCAGGCCGCCGGTCTGGCCTGGGCGCGCGGGCGCGGCCTGCACACCGTGGCGATCGACCGCACGCAGTACGCTGACCGCGATGCGTTCGACGATGCGCTCGACGCGGCCGTGGCTGCGCTGGCGCCGGACCTGGTGCTGCTGGCCGGCTTCATGCGCATCCTGCGCCGCGACTTCGTGCAGCGCCATGCCGGCCGCATGCTGAACGTCCACCCGTCGCTGCTGCCGGCCTTTCCGGGCCTGCACACGCACCGCCGCGCGCTGGAGAATGGCTGCGCGGTGGCCGGCGCGACGGTGCACCTGGTGACCGCGGAACTCGACCATGGCCCGATCGTGGTCCAGGCCGTGGTGCCGGTGCGGCCCGATGACGACGAAGCGACCCTCGCCGCGCGCGTGCTGGCGCAGGAGCACCGGATCTACCCGCTGGCGGTGCGCTGGTGGCTGGACGGCCTGCTGCAGGTCGACGGGCTGCGTGTTCAGCACCGGCTGGGCGCGGACCGCTGGGTCTTCGCCGCCTGATCCCCTGTTTCCCTTATTCTTGTTGTCCCATGAGTCCCAAAGCCCTGCTCGGCCTGTGCACCAACCTGCTGTGGGAGGTGCTGCGGTTCGAATCGCCGGCCGACGCGGTGGTGTCCTCCTTCTTCCGTCGCGAGCGCGCGCTGGGCACCCGCGAGCGCGCCACGCTGGCGGAGACCACCTATGCCGTGCTGCGCGAGCGCCTGCTGTGGCAGCACCTGGCGCAGTCGGGCACCGGCACGCTGGAGCGGCGCCTGGCGGTCCTGGCCTGGCGGGGCAACGATGCCTTCCTGCGCGGCGCGCTGGCGCCCGAGGAGATCGCCTGGCGCACCCAGGTGCTGGCGCTCGACCGCAGCGGGCTGCCGGAGAAGCTGCGCCACAACCTGCCGGAGTGGCTGGCCGAGCGGCTGAAGGCCCAGCTCGGGGATGATTTCTGGCCGCTGGTCGAGGCGGTGAACCGGCCGGCATCGCTGGACCTGCGGGTCAACGCGCTGAAGGCCAAGCGTGAAGCCGCGCAGGCGGCGCTGCAGGCTGCCGGCATCGACGCGGTGCCCACGCCGTATTCGCCGTGGGGCCTGCGGCTGGACGGCAAGCCGGCGCTGCAGAAGGCCGAGACCTTCGTGCAGGGCGAGGTCGAGGTGCAGGACGAAGGCAGCCAGCTGCTGGCGCTGCTCACCGAGGCCAAGCGCAGCGAGATGGTGGTCGACTTCTGCGCCGGCGCTGGCGGCAAGACGCTGGCGCTGGGCGCGATGATGCGCAACACCGGGCGGCTCTATGCCTTCGACGTCTCGGCGCACCGGCTCGACGCACTGAAGCCGCGGCTGGCCCGCAGTGGGCTGTCGAACGTGTACCCGGCGGGCATCTCGCACGAACGCGACGAGCGGGTCAAGCGGCTGTCCGGCAAGATCGACCGGGTGCTGGTCGATGCGCCATGTTCCGGCCTGGGCACGCTGCGCCGCAACCCAGACCTGAAATGGCGCCAGTCGCCGCAGGCCGTCACGGAGCTGACGGCGAAGCAGGGCGCGATCCTGGCCAGCGCCGCGCGGCTGCTGAAGCCGGGGGGCCGGCTGGTCTATGCCACCTGCAGCCTGCTGCAGGAGGAGAACGAGGCGATCGCCGCGGCGTTCACGGCGGCGCAGCCCGGGTTCGAGCCGCTGGACGCGGCCGATATCCTTGCGCGGCAAGGGGTTGCCGACGCGGCCGGGCTGGTACGGGACGGCGCGCTGCGCCTGTGGCCGCACCGGCACCAGACCGACGGGTTCTACGCCGCGGTCTGGCAGAAGCGCTGAGCGGAAGTCCGACAACCGACCGCTACAACCGGTTTCGCGAGCAGGCGGGAACCTGCAGGGCTGTTCCGGGTCTGGAAAAAACCGTCGCCGCCTACAATTGAGGGGCAGGTCGCGTGCAGTTCATGGGCACACGCGGCGTGTCGCCAGGGCCGCGACGGCCCTCCGACTTGAGAAAGTGTTCCGCATGACTGATCTCGCGCAGATCTCGGATTCGCTGGTGGACTGGCTGTCGAACGGCCTCCTCCAGGCCACCTGGTGGCAGATCGTGCTTTACACCTTGGTGACGACGCACATCACCATCGCGGCCGTGACCATCTTCCTGCACCGCTGCCAGGCGCACCGCGCGCTGGACCTGGGCCCGGTGCCGTCGCACTTCTTCCGCCTCTGGCTGTGGCTGACCACCGGCATGGTCACCAAGGAATGGGTGGCGATCCACCGCAAGCACCACGCGAAGTGCGAGACCGAAGACGACCCGCACAGCCCGGTCACCCGCGGCATCCGCACCGTGCTGTTGACCGGCTCGGAGCTCTACCGCACCGAGGCCAAGAACGACCAGACGCTTGCCAAGTTCGGCCACAACACGCCGAACGACTGGGTCGAACGCAACGTCTACAGCCGCTACACCTGGCAGGGCGTCGCACTGACGCTGATCGTCGACGTGCTGCTGTTCGGGGCGATCGGCGTCACCGTGTGGGCGGTCCAGATGCTGTGGATCCCGATCACCGCGGCCGGCATCATCAATGGCATCGGCCATTACTGGGGCTACCGCAACTTCGAAGCCAGCGATGCGTCCACCAACGTGTCGCCGTGGGGCATCCTGATCGGCGGCGAGGAGCTGCACAACAACCACCACACCTACCCGACCTCGGCCAAGCTGTCGGTGAAGCCCTATGAGTTCGACATCGCCTGGGGCTACATCCGCGCGATGGAGATGGTGGGCTGGGCCAAGGTGCGCAAGACGGCGCCGCAGCTGCGGTTGGGCAGTGTCAAGCCGGTGGCCGACAACCAGACCCTCGAAGCGCTGATCGCCAACCGCTACGAGGTGATGGCGCGCTACGCGGTCGAGCTGAAGCGGGCCTGCGCGGCCGAGCTGCAGAAGCTCAAGGCCCAGGGCAGTGCCGACGCCAAGCGCGTCGCCGCGCTGCAGGTGGCCAAGCGCTGGCTGCACCGCGACGTCGAGAAGATCCCCGCGGACGTGAAGCCCGACCTCGCCCATGCGGTCGACCACAGTGCTTCGCTGGCCAAGCTGGTCGCGATGCGCGAAGAGCTGCGCGGCCTGTGGACCCGCACCAACGTCTCCGCCGAGCAGCTGGTGTCCGACCTGCAGGCCTGGTGCCGCAAGGCCGAGGACAGCGGCATCGCGGCGCTGCAGGAGTTCGCGATGCGGTTGCGCGCCGCGCGCGCCTGACGCGCGCCGGCGACCGCCCCTGGCGGTCGTCCCGAGGCCCGGTCCCGTGAGGGGCCGGGCCTTTGTCTTGGAGGTCGGGTGTCACGGCTCGTCGACCGACCACTCCAGCACCGGTTCGAAGGGGCCGGCCGGCGGCAGCGGGGTCGGCGTGGCGGGCGCGCGATCGGTGGCGATGGCGTGCAGCAGCAGCAGGTCCTGGAAGGTGGCCAAGTCCCAGGTCGGACCGGGGCTGCGGTGGACCAGGTCCTCGAGCAGTTCGGTGACCTCGTCGGAGGCCCAGGCTTGTTCGACCTCGCGCAGCAGCCCGGGCATCTCCAGCAACGACCGGCCGGCGCGGGACACGCCGTCCAGCGTGGGCAGTTGGACGCGGTAGAGCGTCTGCAGTTCGCCGATGAGTCGCGCGGCCAGGCCGGTCTCGCCCATCGTCTCGTACAGCTCGAGCAGCTGCAGCATCAGCCATGGGTTGCGGGCGGGGCTGGCGGCCAGTGTCTTCTCCAGCAGCCCGATGGCGGCGTCGAGGTAGCCGTCGGCGACCAGTCCGCGCACCTGGTGGGTGAAGCGGGCGGCGTCGCGGTCGGCCAGCGAGGCGGCGCCCGCAGGCACCGCGGTGGGCGGGATCAGATCGACCGTCTCGGGGCGCTCCTCGAGGATCACGCAGGGGGCCGGAGGCGCTCGCGGGGCCAGGGCGGGTGGCGGCGCCGCTTCACCGGTGGGCAGCGCGATGTCCATCGTCTGCAGCCGGGGCAGGCGACAGCGCTGCCGCCACCAGCGCAGCAGCGGCAGCAACGCCGCGAGCGCGGCGGCGCCGATCAGCAGGGCCGGATCTGCTCGCAGCACGGGCGTGCCAGCTTCGGCGATCAACGGCGTGGCGACCGGAGGAGGAATCGGCGCCACCGGCTGCGCCGCGTCTGCCTTGGCGCCCGTGAGCTGTGCGCTGGCCAGCGCGGCTTTGAGCCGTTGGATCTCGTCGCGCAGCCGCTCGGCTTCAGCGGGACTGCCGTCGGCAGGGTGGGCCGGCAAGGCCGTCCCACGCGTGGGCGCCGCTGTCGCGGTGACGGCCGGAAGGGCGGTGCGGGCCAGCACCGGCGCCGCGCCCGATGGGACGGCGCGAGGGGGCGCCGGCGTGGACGGTGGCGGCGCGGCCACGAGGGCCCGCTCGCCCAGCGTCGCCTCCTGGGCCTGCACGGTGAATTCGCGCTCGAACCGCGCCGGGCAGCGCAGCACCACGTGGGCCAGCAGCGCCGGCTCCTGCACGACATGCGGGTGCTCGAATACCAGCACCTGCCAGCCTTCGCGTCCGGTCGGCCGCAGCGACAGCTGCATCTGGTCGGAGAACAGCAGCGTGCCGCCACTCTGGAACTCGGCGTCGACGCACCGCGCCAATGCCTGCGCGGGCAGCGCCTCGGCGGTGCGCACCGGCAACTGCAGCGAGAACGGCCGGTGCAGCGCAAGCACCGCGGACGAAGGGTCGATCGACTGCGCTGAGACGCCGCCGGCCAGCCAGACCGCTGCCGACGACACGCAGCATTGCACGACACGGATCCGGGACATGGCGCCCCTCCCTGGTTTGCAAATTCTTACAACTGCGGGAGGGCGACTCTAGGCTGGCGGCGATGCTTTGTCGAGATGAGGGTGCTCCCTCTTTGGAGGGATCGACCCCAAAACAAGAAGCCCGCGGGCCGGGGCCAGCGGGCTCTTGAAGCCTGCAGCAGGTCTGGTGCGGGACCCGTCGGTCCCGCCAGAGGTCACTTCAGCTTGATTTCCTTGTACAGCACGTGCTTGCGTGCCTTCGGATCGAACTTCATGAATTCGAGCTTTTCGGGCGTCGTCTTCTTGTTCTTGTTGGTCGTGTAGAAGTGACCGGTGCCCGCCGTCGATTCGAGCTTGATCTTTTCGCGTCCGCCTTTGGTGGCCATGTCGGTGCTCCTATCAGAGTTCGCCGCGGGCGCGCAGGTCGGCCACGACTTGTTCGATGCCCACCTTGTCGATCAGGCGCAGTGCCGCATTCGACACACGCAGACGGACCCAGCGGTTCTCGGTTTCCAGCCAGAAGCGGCGGTACTGCAGGTTGGGCAGGAAGCGACGCTTGGTTTTGTTGTTGGCGTGGGAAACGTTGTTCCCCACCATCGGGCCCTTGCCCGTGACTTGACAGACGCGTGCCATGACGCTTCTCCGAAACTAGACGAGTGGCAGCCTCGAATCCCAGATGTCTCCCACGTGTTCCTGGCAGGAACACGGTGAGCAACCGGGCCGATGCCGGATATTTCGCGCCCAGCGGACGCGCCGACAAAGACGACGATTATGCCATGAAGCGGGGCCGGTGTGCCAGCCGCCCGGCCCGGATCAGCCGACCTGGCCGTCCTGCTCCAGGAAACGCTGCGCGTCCAGGGCGGCCATGCAGCCCGTGCCGGCCGACGTGATGGCCTGGCGGTAGACGTGGTCCTGCACGTCGCCGGCGGCGAACACGCCCGGCACGCTGGTCATCGTCGCGAAGCCGTTCAGTCCCGAGCGGGTGACGATGTAGCCGTCCTTCATCTCGAGCTGGCCCTTGAAGATGTCGGTGTTCGGGTGGTGGCCGATCGCGATGAAGCAGCCCTTCAGCGTGAGTTCCTCGGTGCGCTCGCTGTTGACGTCCTTCAGCCGCACGCCGGTGACGCCGCTGGTGTCGCCCAGCACCTCGTCGAGCACGCGGAAGGTGTGCAGTTCCATCTTGCCTGCCTGCACCTTCTCCTGCACCTTGTCGAGCAGGATGGCCTCGGCGCGGAACTTGTCGCGGCGGTGGATCAGGTGCACCTTGTTGGCGATGTTCGACAGGTACAGCGCTTCCTCGACCGCGGTGTTGCCGCCGCCCACCACGCAGACGTCCTCGCCCTTGTAGAAGAAGCCGTCGCAGGTGGCGCAGCCGCTGACGCCGCGGCCCATGAAGGCTTCTTCGGAGGGCAGGCCGAGGTACTTGGCCGACGCGCCGGTGGCGATGACCAGCGCATCGCAGGTGTAGGTGCCGCTGTCGCCGACCAGGGTGAACGGCCGCTTGGAGAGGTCGACCTCGTTGATGTGGTCGTACACCAGCTGGGTCTGGAAGCGCTCGGCGTGCTGCAGGAAGCGCTGCATCAGCTCGGGTCCCTGCACGCCCGCCACGTCGGCCGGCCAGTTGTCCACCTCGGTGGTGGTCATCAGCTGGCCGCCCTGCGCCATGCCCGTCACCAGCACCGGCTTGAGGTTTGCTCTGGCGGCATAGATCGCGGCCGTGTAGCCCGCGGGGCCGGAACCGAGGATGAGGACTTGGGCGTGCAAGGGTGTGGTCATGGAACGAGATGGGTTGGCACTGCGCGAGAACAAGCTCCGGAGAACCGCGATGGTCAAGCCCCCGACGCTTGGGGTAGAGTCCGCGCGCGTGGAAGTTTTGACGCGTAGCGGACTTCTGCACAGTTGGAGGGAACGGTGGCACCGTTCGCAGCGGTCCCGCACGGGGACGGTGCGTTGAACGGCGTGGCACTGCAGGGATTGTAGGAACGGTGGCCGGCGCGAGCCAGGCAACCGGATTAATAGCAACGATAGAACTTACGCAGGAGTGCTTTGATGGCCATGCTCTCGAATCTCGACTTGATCCGCCGGGTGCCGCTGTTTTCGATGCTCACGACGGACCAGGCCCAGGTCATCGCCGACGGTGTGATCAAGCGCCGCTTCCGTCGGGGCGAGATCATCGTCGAGCAGGGGCGCAAGTCCGACGCACTGTTCATCCTGCTGTCGGGCCGGGCGCGCGTGATCACCTCCGATTCGCGCGGCCGCGAGGTTATCCTGGCGGTGCTCGAGGCCGGTGATTATCTCGGCGAGATGAGCCTGATCGACAACGAGCCGCACTCGGCCACCGTGCGCGCCGAGGTGCAGACCGACGTGCTCGTGCTCGGCCGCTCCGAGTTCGCGGCCTGCCTGCCGGAGAACTCCAGCCTCTCGTACGCCATCCTGCGCGGCCTGGTCGGCCGCCTGCGCAACGCCGACCGGCAGATCGAGTCGCTCGCGCTGCTCGACGTCTACGGCCGGGTGGCCCGGGCGCTGCTCGACATGGCCCAGGACGATGAGGGTGTGCGCATCATTCGCCAGAAGGTGTCGCGCCAGGACCTCGCCAAGGTGGTGGGCGCGTCGCGCGAGATGGTCAGCCGCGTGATGAAGGACCTCGAGGAACGCGGCCTGATCCAGACCCAGGAAAACGGCTGGGTGCAGCTGACCGAGAGCCTGACGTCGCAGTGACCCGGCGGGCGCAACGCCCTGTGGCCGTTACAGCGTGCTGCCACTCAAGGGTAAAGGGGGTGAGGCGATCGCGGACAATGGCGGCATGACCTATCCGCTTGGATCACTGCGCTCCTCGGGCGCCAGCGATCGCCCGTCGCGTGCGGGCAAGAAGGCCCAGGCCACCCCCGAGGTCGGCCACGCCGCCTGGCAGACCCAGCTCACCGTCGCCGGCCTTGGCGTGCTGCTGCTGCTGTGGCTGATCGCGATGTTCAGCCACGACCCGACCGACGCCGCCTTCTCCACCTCCGGCCGCGGCAGCCTGCCGCACAACCTGGTCGGTTCGTTCGGCGCCTGGCTGTCCGATGTCTCCTATGTGCTGCTGGGCCATTCGGTCTGGTGGCTGATCCTGTTCGCCGCGCGCCGCTGGCTCGCGGCATTGGCGCAGTTGCTGCGCAGCGAGACCGCCTTCCGCTTCAGTGCCCGGGCGCAGGCCCGCCCGGCCTGGACGCTCTGGATCGGCCTGGTGCTGTTGCTGATGGCCAGCTGCGCGCTGGAATGGACGCGCCTGTACCGCTTCGAGGCCGGCGTGGCCGGTGCGCATGCCGGCGGTGTGCTCGGCGCGGCGCTGGGGCCGGTGTCGATGAAGGCGCTCGGCTTCATGGGCAGCGGGGTCGTGTGGATCGCGCTGCTCGTGCTGGGCCTGGCCTGGGCGTTCCGCTTCTCCTGGATCGAACTGGCCGAGCACATCGGCGGCTGGATCGAAGGCCTGCGCGAGCGCCGCCAGGAGCGCATCGAGCGCATCGAGGACGAGCGCATCGGCGAGAAGGCGCAGCGCGAGCGCGCCAAGAAGGTCGAGGTCGAGCGTGCCGTCGTCGACGAGGCGCCGCCGCTGGTGATCGAGCCGCCGATGATCGAGGTGCCGAAGTCCGACCGCGTCGCGAAGGAGCGCCAGGGCACGCTGTTCCGCGACCTCGGCGACACCAGGCTGCCGCAGGTCGACCTGCTCGACGCCGCGCCAGGCAAGCTCGAGACGGTCACGCCCGAATCGCTCGAGATGACCTCGCGGCTGATCGAGAAGAAGCTGCGCGACTTCGGTGTCGAGGTGCATGTGGTGGCGGCGATGCCCGGCCCGGTGATCACCCGCTACGAGATCGAGCCGGCCACCGGCGTGAAGGGCTCGCAGATCGTCAACCTCGCGAAGGACCTGGCGCGTTCGCTTAGCCTGGTGTCGATCCGCGTGGTCGAGACCATCCCCGGCAAGAACTACATGGCGCTGGAGCTGCCGAACCCGAAGCGCCAGACCATCCGCCTGGCCGAGATCCTCGGCTCACAGGTCTACAACGATGCCGCCTCGATGCTGACCATGGGCCTGGGCAAGGACATCGTCGGCGCGCCGGTGGTGGCCGACCTGGCCAAGATGCCGCACGTGCTGGTGGCCGGCACCACCGGCTCGGGCAAGTCGGTGGGCATCAACGCGATGATCCTCAGCCTGCTCTACAAGGCCGAGGCGCGCGACGTGCGGCTGATCCTGATCGACCCGAAGATGCTCGAGATGAGCGTCTACGAAGGCATCCCGCACCTGCTGGCGCCCGTGGTCACCGACATGAAGCAGGCTGGCAACGCGCTGAACTGGTGTGTCGCCGAGATGGAGCGCCGCTACAAGCTGATGAGCAAGCTGGGCGTGCGCAACCTGGCCGGCTACAACAAGAAGATCGCCGAGGCCACCGAGAAGGGCGAGCTGATCGGCAACCCGTTCAGCCTGACGCCGGAGCAGCCCGAGCCGCTGGAACGCCTGCCGCATGTCGTGGTCGTGATCGACGAGCTGGCCGACCTGATGATGGTGGTCGGCAAGAAGATCGAGGAGCTGATCGCGCGCCTGGCGCAGAAGGCCCGCGCCGCCGGCATCCACCTGATCCTGGCCACGCAGCGGCCCAGCGTCGACGTGATCACCGGCCTCATCAAGGCCAACATCCCGACCCGCATGTCGTTCCAGGTCAGCAGCAAGATCGACAGCCGCACCATCCTCGACCAGATGGGCGCCGAGGCGCTGCTCGGCCAGGGTGACATGCTCTACCTCGCGCCCGGCACCGGCATGCCGACCCGCGTGCACGGCGCCTTCGTCAGCGACGACGAGGTGCACCGCGTCGTCGAGTACCTGAAGAGCCAGGGCGAGCCGAACTACATCGAGGGCATCCTCGAGGGCGGCGTGCTCGAGGGCGAGGGCAACGACACCAATGCCGAGGGCCTGGGCGGCGGCGAGGGCGAGGCCGACCCGATGTACGACCAGGCCGTCGCGGTGGTACTGCAGCACCGCCGTGCGTCGATCTCGCTGGTGCAGCGCCACCTGCGCATCGGCTACAACCGCGCCGCCCGGCTGCTCGAGCAGATGGAACGCTCGGGCCTGGTCTCCGGCATGGCCACCAACGGCAACCGCGACATCCTGGTGCCTGCCAGCAACTCGGCCGAATGACCCCCTTGCCCTCCATGAAGTCCGTTCTCCGTCTCGCCGGCAGCGCGCTGCTGCTGGGCGCCTGTTCGTTGGCGCAGGCCGATGCCGTCGACGCCCTGAAGACCTTCGCGCAGAAGGTCCAGTCCGCCAGCGCGGCGTTCGCGCAGACCGTCACGTCGCCCGACGGCGCGAAGAAGAAGTCGAGCAGCGGTCGTTTCGAGTTCCAGCGCCCGAACCGCTTTCGCTTCGACTACCAGAAGCCGTACGAGCAGACCATCGTGGCCGACGGCCAGAAGGTCTGGCTGTACGACACCGACCTGAACCAGGTGACCGTGCGCCCGCTCGCGCAGGCGCTCGGCAACACGCCGGCCGGCGTGCTGGCCGGCGCGGCGCTTGACCGCGACTTCCACCTGAAGGCCGAACCCGACCAGGGCGGCCTGCAGTGGGTGCTGGCCACGCCGAAGCAGGCCGAGGGCGGCAGCATCCGGAGCATGCGCGTGGGCTTCAAGGGCGAGCAGCTGGCGGCGCTCGAGATCGTCGACGCCTTCGGCCAGCGTTCGCGGCTGGACTTCAGCGCGCTCGAGGTCAACCCGAAGCTCGCACCGCAGCGCTTCCAGTTCACGCCGCCGCAGGGCGCGGACGTGCTGCAGCAGTAGGCCGCGCGCATGGCCGACCTGTTCGACGACGCCCCGGTGCCGGCACCGCGCCGGGCGAAAACGGCCGCGGGCGCCGCGGCGCCTGAAGCCCCGCTGGCCGAGCGGCTGCGCCCGCGCACGCTGGACGAGGTGATCGGCCAGCGCGACCTGCTCGGCCCCGGCAAGCCGCTGCGGGTGGCGTTCGAATCCGGCCGGCCGCACTCGATGATCCTGTGGGGCCCGCCCGGCGTCGGCAAGACCACGCTGGCGCGCCTGATGGCCGATGCCTTCGATGCGCACTTCGTGCAGATCTCGGCGGTGCTGGGCGGCGTGAAGGACATCCGCGAAGCGGTCGAACAGTCGCGTGTCGCGCAAGCGCAGGGTCGGCGCAGCATCGTCTTCGTCGATGAGGTGCACCGCTTCAACAAGGCCCAGCAGGACGCCTTCCTGCCGCATGTCGAATCGGGCCTGTTCACCTTCATCGGCGCCACCACCGAGAACCCGTCGTTCGAGGTCAACTCGGCGCTGCTCTCGCGTGCCACGGTGCATGTGCTGCAGCCGCTGGACGAGGAGGACCTGCGCACGCTGCTCGGCAAGGCCGCCGCGTTGCTGCAGGCGGTGCCACCCGATGACGAGGCGACACAGCGCCTGATCGCCTACGCCGATGGCGATGCGCGCCGGCTGCTGAACACCTACGAGAACGTCGTGCGCATGGTCGGCCCCGACCAGCCGCTCGACCTGCCGGCGCTGGAGCGCTCGCTCGGCGCGCAGCTGCGCCGCTACGACAAGGGCGGCGAGCAGTTCTACGACACCATCTCGGCCTTGCACAAGAGCGTGCGCGGCAGCGACCCCGATGCCGCGCTGTACTGGTTCGCGCGCATGCTCGATGGCGGCGTCGACCCGCGTTATCTCTCGCGCCGCCTGATCCGCATGGCCACCGAGGACATCGGCCTGGCCGATCCGCGCGCGCTGCAGATCTGCCTGGACGCCGCGAACACCTACGAACGCCTGGGCACGCCCGAGGGCGAGCTGGCGCTGGCCAACGCGCTGGTCTACCTGGCCGTGGCCGCCAAGTCGAACGCCGTCTACGTGGCGTACAAGGCCGCGCGGGCCTTCGTCGAGAAGGACGGCAGCCGTCCGGTGCCGCTGCGGCTGCGCAACGCGCCCACCAAGCTGATGAAGTCGCTCGACTACGGCAGCGGCTACCGCTACGCGCATGACGAGGCCGATGCGTTCGCTGCCGGCGAGCGCTACCTGCCCGACGGGCTCGACGACCTGCGCTTCTACGAACCGGTGCCGCGCGGGCTCGAGCTCAAGATCGGCGAGAAACTTGCTCAGCTCCGCCAACGCAACCAGGCCGCACGCAGCACCGCGGCTGACGACGAACCCGCAGACGACTGAGGCCCCGAGCCCCTCCCCATGGATGTCTTCGTCCAACAGCTGATCAACGGCCTGGTGCTGGGCTGCATGTACGCGCTGGTCGCGCTCGGCTACACAATGGTGTACGGCATCATCGGCCTCATCAACTTCGCACATGGCGAGATCCTGATGGTGGGCGCGATGGTGGCCTGGACCGTGGCCACCGCGGCGCAGGGCGCCGGCTACGCCGGCCCGGGCTGGCTCTTGATGCTGGGGGCGGTGGCCGCGGCCATGCTGGCCTGCACGGTGCTGAACTTCACCATCGAGAAGGTCGCCTACCGGCCGCTGCGCCGGGCGCCGCGGCTGGCGCCGCTGATCACCGCGATGGGCATGTCGCTGCTGCTGCAGACGCTGGCGATGATCATCTGGAAACCCAGCCCGAAGCCGTTCCCCGAGCTGCTGCCGTTCGAGGTGTACTCGGTGTGGGAGGACGGGCCGGTGATCAGCCTGGTGCAACTGCTGATCGTCGGGGTCACCGCGGCGGTGCTCTCCGCCTTGTTGTGGCTCGTGCACCGCACGCGGCTCGGGCGCGCGATGCGCGCCACCGCCGAGAACCCGCAGGTGGCCGCGCTGATGGGCGTGCGGCCGGACCATGTCATCTCGGCCACCTTCGTGATCGGCGCGATGCTCGCGGCGCTGGCCGGCGTGATGTGGGCGGCCAACTACGGCACGGTGCAGCACGCGATGGGCTTCCTGCCCGGCTTGAAGGCGTTCACCGCGGCGGTGTTCGGCGGCATCGGCAACCTGGCCGGCGCGATGGTCGGGGGCGTGCTGCTGGGCCTGGTCGAGGCGCTCGGCGCCGGCTACCTCGGCGACCTGACGAACGGCGTGCTCGGCAGCCACTACGCCGACATCTTCGCCTTCGTGGTGCTGATCCTGGTGCTGACGCTGCGGCCCTCGGGCCTGCTCGGCGAACGTGTCGCGGACCGGGCCTGACGCGATGATGACCCGAGACCGCCGCCTCCTCGTTTTCCTTGCCGCCGCGCTGGCCCTGCTGCTGCTGCCGGTGGGCGCGCACTGGGTGGGCACCGGCTGGCTGCGCATCGTCGACGTCGCGCTGCTGTACGTGCTGCTGGCCCTCGGCCTCAACATCGTGGTCGGGTATGCCGGCCTGCTCGACCTCGGCTACGTCGCCTTCTACGCGGTGGGCGCCTACCTGTTCGCGCTGCTGGCGTCGCCGCAGTTGCTCGAGGCCTTCCCGGCGCTGGCGCAGCGGTTTCCCACCGGCCTGCACATGCCGGTGTGGGCGGTGATCCCGCTCGGCGCGCTGGTGGCGGCCGCGTTCGGTGTCGTGCTCGGGGCGCCCACGCTGAAGCTGCGCGGCGACTACCTCGCCATCGTCACGCTCGGCTTCGGCGAGATCATCCGCGTGTTCCTCAACAACCTCGAGCAGCCGGTCAACATCACCAACGGCCCGCGCGGCATCAGCAACATCGACGCGATGAAGCTGTTCGGCCACCCCCTGTCGCGGCCGCTGGAGATCGGCGGCATCACGGTGCCCTCGGTGGCGCTGTACTACTATCTGTTCCTGCTGCTGGTGGTGGCCAGCGTGGTGATCAGCCACCGGCTCGAGCGCTCGCGCATCGGCCGCGCCTGGATGGCGATCCGCGAGGACGAGGTGGCCGCCAAGGCGATGGGCCTGAACACCCGCAACCTCAAGCTGCTGGCGTTCGGCATGGGCGCCACGTTCGGCGGCATCTCGGGCGTGCTGTTCGCGAGCTTCCAGGGCTTCATCTCGCCCGAGTCGTTCACGCTCACCGAGTCGATCATGATCGTCGCGATGGTGGTGCTGGGCGGCCTGGGCCACCTGCCGGGCGTGATCCTCGGTGCGGTGCTGCTGGCTGCGCTGCCCGAGGTGCTGCGCTACGTCGCCAGCGACGTGCAGCGCTGGACCGACGGCCGGCTCGACGCCGCGATCCTGCGCCAGCTGCTGATCGCGCTGGCGATGATCGGCATCATGCTGTGGCGCCCGCGCGGCCTGTGGCCGGTGCGCGAGCACGGCCGGGAGGCACGCCCGTGAGCGCCGCGGTGCTGCACGTCGAAGGCGTGTCGAAGCGCTTCGGCGGCTTGCAGGCGCTCCACGACGTGCGCCTGACGGTGCAGCCGGCGCAGGTCGTCGGCCTGATCGGCCCCAACGGCGCCGGCAAGACCACGTTCTTCAACGTCATCAGCGGGCTGTACACGCCCGACAGTGGCCGCTTCGAACTGGCCGGCAAACCCTACCGGCCCGAGCAGGTGCATGCGGTCGCGCAGGCCGGCATCGCCCGCACCTTCCAGAACATCCGCCTGTTCCCCGACATGAGCGCGCTCGAGAACGTGATGGTCGGCCGCCACGTGCGCACGCGCTCCGGGCTGATCGGCGCGGTGCTGCGCACGCGGGCCTTCCGCGACGAGGAAGCCGCGATCGAACGCGAGGCGCGCCGGTTGCTCGACTACGTCGGCATCGCGGCCGCCGCGCCGGTGCGGGCCCGCACGCTGAGCTACGGCGACCAGCGCCGCCTCGAGATCGCCCGTGCGCTGGCCACCGAGCCGAAGCTGCTGGCGCTGGACGAACCCGCGGCCGGCATGAACGCCACCGAGAAGAACGTGCTGCGCGACCTGATCCGCCGCATCCGCGCCGACGGCACCGCGGTGCTGCTGATCGAACACGACGTGAAGCTGGTGATGGGCCTGTGCGACCGCGTCAGCGTGCTTGACTACGGCAAGCTGATCGCCGAGGGCACGCCGGCCGAGGTGCAGCGCGATGCCGCGGTGATCGAGGCCTACCTCGGCCGCCAGGCCGCGCAGGACGTCAAGGAGCTGCCGGCATGACGACAACGGCCTTGTTGTCGCTGCGCGATCTGCGCGTGGCCTATGGCGGCATCCAGGCCGTCAAGGGCCTGACGCTGGAGGTGCGCGCCGGTGAACTGGTGAGCCTGGTCGGTGCCAATGGCGCGGGCAAGACGAGCACGCTGAAGGCCGTCACCGCGCTGCAGCCCAGCGCCGGCGGCGAGGTGTGGTTCGACGGTCGCGCCACCTGTGGCCAGGGCGCGTGGGACCTGGCGCGCGCGGGCCTGGTGATGGTGCCGGAGGGCCGCGGCATCTTCACCCGCATGAGCATCCTCGAGAACCTGCGCATGGGTGCGCACCTGCGCCGCGATGCCGAGGTGCAGCACGACCTCGAACGGGTGCTGGCGCTGTTCCCGCGGCTGGCCGAGCGGCTGCCGCAGCTGGCCGGCACGCTGTCCGGCGGCGAGCAGCAGATGCTGGCGATGGGCCGCGCGCTGATGGCACGGCCGCGGCTGCTGCTGCTCGACGAGCCGTCGATGGGCCTGGCGCCGCTGATGGTCGACAAGATCTTCGACGTGGTCGCCGAGATCCACCGCCAGGGCGTCGCCATCCTGCTGGTGGAGCAGAACGCCAGCCGCGCGCTGGCACTGGCCGACCGGGCCTACGTGATGGCCTCGGGCAGCGTCGAGTTCACCGGCAGCGGCCGCGAGCTGCTGGCCGACCCGCGGGTGCGGGCGGCCTACCTGGGCGAATGAGCTGGCGAACGGGCTTTCGGCAGGGGCTTTGGGGCCTGTGGGAGCGGCTTCAGCCGCGATTCGCCGCAGGCCAACAGCCCATCGCGGCTGAAGCCGCTCCCACAGCAAGCCGCCTCGCCTCGGCTTCGTGACGCGTCAGCCGGTGTTGCGCAGGCCGGCCGCCACCCCGTTGATCGACAGGTGGATGCCGCGCTGGACCCGTTCGTTGCCCGGGTCGCCGTCCTTGCGCTGGCGGTAGCGGCGCATCAGCTCCACCTGCAGGTGGTTCAGCGGGTCGAGGTACGGGAAGCGGTGTTCGATCGAGCGGGCCAGCGTCGGGTTGCTGGAGAGCCGGCTGTCTTCGCCGGTGATCAGCTTCAGCGCGTCGCAGGCGCGTTCGTACTCGGCCTGGATCAGCGCGAAGATCTTCTTGCCCAGCCGCTTGTCCTCGACCAGTTCGACGTAGCGCAGCGCCAGGCCGAGGTCGGTCTTGGCCAACACCATGTCGAGGTTCGAGAGCAGCGTGCGGAAGAACGGCCACTGCTTGTGCATGCGCTGCAGCAGGGCGAGCCGCTCGGCGCGGGTGTCGCTGTCCGGCGCGCCGACGAACTGCTCGATCGCGCTGCCGAAGCCCGCCCAGCCGGGCAACGCGACGCGGCACTGGCCCCAGCTGAAGCCCCAGGGGATGGCGCGCAGGTCCTCGATGCGGCGGCTGGCCTTGCGGGACGCCGGCCGCGAGCCGATGTTCAGCTCGGCGATCTCGCGGATCGGCGTGGCGGCGAAGAAATAGTCGGTGAAGCCGGGGGTCTCGTAGACCAGCTTGCGGTAGGCCTGGAAGCTGCCTTCCGAGATCTGCGCGGCGGCCTGCAGGAACGACTTCGGTGCGGTCTTGGTCGGGTGCAGCAGCGTCGCCTCCAGCGTTGCGGCCACCAGCGTCTCGAGGTTGCGCAGGCCGATCTCCGGATTGGCGTACTTGGAGGCGATCACCTCGCCCTGTTCGGTCAGGCGGATCTGGCCGTTCACGGTGCCGGGCGGCTGCGCGAGGATGGCCTGGTAGCTCGGGCCGCCGCCGCGGCCCACCGTGCCGCCGCGGCCGTGGAACAGCCGCAGCGTGATGCCGTGCCTGGCCTTCAGCACGTCGAACTGCTCCACCAGCGCCACCTCGGCCGCGTACAGCTCCCAGTTGCTGGTGAAGAAGCCGCCGTCCTTGTTGCTGTCGCTGTAGCCGAGCATGATGTCCTGCTCGCCGCCCGAGCGCTGGATCAGCTCGGTGACCCCCGGCAGCGCGTAGAACGCGCGCATGATCGGCGCGGCGTTGCGCAAGTCGCCGATGGTCTCGAACAGCGGCACCACGATCAAGTCGGAGAGCGCCTGCGGGCTGTCCAGCGTGCCGCGCAGCAGCCCGGCCTCCTTCTGCAGCAGCAGCACCTCGAGCAGGTCCGACACATCCTCGGTGTGCGAGATGATGTAGTGGCGGATCGCCGCGCGGCCGAAGCGCTCGAGCATCTGCCGTGCCGTCTCGAAGATGGCCAGCTCCGAGCGCGTCCACTCCGAGTACTCGGCGCCGATCACGCGCAGCGGCCGGGTCTCGTTGAGCAGGCGCAGCAGCAGCGCGCGGCGGGCCGGCTCGTCGAGCGACGAGTAGTCGGCCTCGACCTGCGCCACCTTCAGCAGCTCGGCCAGCACCACCTCGTGTTGATCGGAGCTCTGCCGCAGGTCGACGGTGGCGAGGTGGAAGCCGAACACCTGCACCGCCCGGATCAGCGGTGCCAGCCGCGGCGCGATCAGCGCCTGCGCGTGGTGGCTGCGCAGCGACGCCTCGATGGTGCGCAGGTCGGCCAGGAAGGTCTCGGTGTCCGGATAGGGGTTCTGCGGCGGCACCGCGTGGCGCAGCGCCTCGGTGCCGGTCAACTCGTGCAGCGTCGCGGCCAGCCGGGCGTACATGCCGATCAGCGCGCGGCGGTACGGCTCGTCGCGGCGGTGTTCGTTGGTGTCGGGCGAGCGCTCGGCCAGCGCCTGCATCTCGGGCGTCACACCGGCCAGCATCTGCGACACCGACAGCTCGGCGCCCAGGTGGTGCACCTCGGTCAGGTAATAGCGCAGCGCCGTCTCCGACTGCCGCGCCAGGGCATGGCGCAGCGTCTGCGCGTTGACGAACGGGTTGCCGTCGCGGTCGCCGCCGATCCAGTTGCCCATGCGGAAGAAGGTCGCGATGTCGTGCCCGGGCAGCGCCTGCTCGACACTGCGGTACAGGCGCGGGATCTGGCGCAGGAAGGTGCTTTGGTAGTAGCTGATCGCGTTCTCGATCTCGTCGGCCACCGTCAGCTTGGTGTAGCGCACCATGCGGGTCTGCCAGAGCTGCGTGACCCGGGCGCGCAGCAGCTGCTCGTTCTCGTCGCGCTGGCCTTCGGTGTGCAGCTCGTCGCGGGTGTGGATCAGCTCGGCGATGGCGCGTTCGGCATCGAGGATGCTCTTGCGCTGCACCTCGGTGGGGTGGGCGGTGAGCACCGGCGAGATGTAGGCGTGCGCCAGCGTGCGGGCGATGTCGTTGGAGCGCACGTCGGCCTGCGCCAGGCGCTCGAACGACAGCGCCAGCGAGCCGATCTGCAGGTCGCCCTGGCGCTCGTGCACCTCGCGGCGGCGCACGTGATGGCGGTCCTCGGCGATGTTGGCCAGGTGCGAGAAATAGCTGAACGCGCGGATCACGCTGACCATCTGGTCGCTGGAGAGGTTCTTCAGCAGCCGGTCCAGCGCCTTGCCGGCGCCTTCGTCACGCTTGAGGCGGTACGCTACCGAGAGCTGGCGCACCTTCTCGACCAGCTCGTAGGCGTCCTTGCCTTCCTGTTCGCGGATCACCTCGCCGAGGATCCGGCCGAGCAGCCGGATGTCCTCCACCAGCGGGCGGTTCTTCTCGGCGGCATCCTCGCGCGTGGCACTGCGGGAGGGGCGGGCGCGCAACGGCACGCGTTGGACGGCAACGGTCATGGGCGTTCGAAGGGTTGGAAGGTGGAGGTCAGCGGGTTGATGCAATTTTGGCATCAACACATGCAAATCCCGTGCGTGCCGCTGGCCGACAATCGCGACCATGCATGAGCTTCCCTCTCCCCTCGTCATCGCCACCCGCGAAAGCCGCCTCGCACTGTGGCAGGCGCACCACGTTCAGGCACTGCTGCGGGACCGTCTGGGGCGTGACGTCGACCTGCTGGGCATGACGACGCGCGGCGACCAGATCCTCGACCGGGCGCTGTCGAAGGTCGGCGGCAAGGGCCTGTTCGTCAAGGAGCTCGAGGTGGCGCTGCTGGAAGGCCGCGCGCACCTGGCGGTGCACTCGCTGAAGGACGTGCCGATGGCGCTGTCCGACGAGTTCGTGCTGGCCGCCGTGCTCGAGCGCGAGGACCCGCGCGACGCCTGGGTCTCGCCGCGCCATCCGCGCTGGCAGGACCTGCCGCACGGCGCGCGGGTCGGCACGTCGAGCCTGCGCCGCGTGGTGCAGCTCAAGGCGCTGCGTCCCGACCTCGACATCCAGCCGCTGCGCGGCAACCTGGACACCCGGCTGCGCAAGCTCGACGCCGGCGAGTACGACGGCATCGTGCTGGCCGCGGCCGGCCTGAAGCGGCTCGGCCTGGCCGCCCGCATCGCCGCCGTCTTCGAGACTTCCGAGATGCTGCCGGCAGCCGGGCAGGGCGCCCTCGGCATCGAGGTGCGCAGCACCGACGCCGCGCTGCGCGAGGCGCTGGCGCCGCTGCGCGATACCCCCACCGCGCTGGCCACCGAAGCCGAGCGTGCCGTGTCCCGCGCGCTGGGCGGCAGCTGCAGCATGCCGCTGGCAGCGCATGGCACCTGGACCGGCGACACGCTGCACGTGCGCGCGCTGCTCGGCCATCCGCTCGATGCTGCGGTGCCGCTGGTGCGCGCCGAGGCGCGTGCGGTGGTGCACCGGCCGGCCGAGGCCGAGGCGCTCGGCCTGCAGGTCGCGCAGGCGCTGCGCGATGCCGGCGGCGAGGCGCTGCTGCAGGATCTGCCGCCCGCCCCGTGAGCGCTTCGGCTGCTTCGCGACCGGTGCTGGTCGTCACCCGCCCGCAGCCGCAGGCCGGGCAGTGGGTGGCGGCGCTGCAGGCGCGCGGCCAGCCGGCCGTGGCGCTGCCGTTGCTGCGCATCGAGGACGACCCGCGCTTCGCGCCGGCGGTCGCCGCCGCGTGGCAGGCGCTGCCGCAGACCACGCTGGCGATGTTCGTCAGCCCCAACGCGGTGGCGCGTTTCTTCGCCGCGGCCGGTGCGGCGGGATGGCCCGCTGGCGTGGCCGCCGGCGCCACTGGGCCGGGCACCGTGGCCGCGCTGCTGGAGGCCGGTGTCGCCGAGGCGGACATCGTCGCCCCCGCGGCCGACGCGCGCCACTTCGATGCCGACACGCTGTGGCAGCAGCGGCTCGCCGTGCGTGCGTGGGCCGGCCGCCGGGTGCTGATCGTGCGCGGCGAGAGCGGCCGCGACTGGCTGGCCGACACGCTGCGCCAGGCCGGCGCGGCGGTCGAGATCGTCAGCGCCTACCGCAGCGCGCCGGCACCGTTCGAGGGCGCCGCGTTGCAGACCCTCGCCGCCATCGCCGACGACCCTGCCGGTCACGCCTGGCTCTTCAGCAGCTCCAAGGCCATCGAGCACCTTGCGCAGCACCTCCTGCCGCAGCACCGCCGGTGCGCGCTGGCCACCCACCCGCGCATCGCCGCGACCGCGCGGGCGGCCGGTTTCAGCACGGTGATCGAGACGCGGCCCGACCTGGCGGCGGTGATGGCGGCCGCTGGCTGACGGGCGGCGGCCCCGGCCGGCACGGCGCTTGCCCCGGCGCCCGCAATGGACCTCCTGCCGATTGGCACCGATGCCGCTCCATGGGCCTGGTTGGCGCTGTGTCTGGCCGGCGTGGTCGCCGTGCTCGCGGTGGTGCTGTGGTCGGTCAAGCGCCACCGCGATCCGCGCCTCTCGCTCCAGTGCGACCAGCCGGTCGAGACGCTGCTGCCGTCGCTGGCCGGCCTCACCCACGGCACGCTGCTCGCCGGCAACGCGGTGACGTTGTACGAAAACGGCGCCTTTTTCGAGGCCCTGTTCGCCGCCATGGCCGAGGCGCGTCACACGCTGCACTTCGAGACCTTCCTGTGGAAGCCCGGCAGGCTGTCGCAGCGCACCGTGCAGGCGCTGACCGAGCGCGCCCGCGCCGGCGTCACCGTGCGGGTGCTGGTCGATGCCCAGGGCGCGAAGCTGATGCACGCCGATGAACGCCGGCAGCTGCAGGCGGCCGGCTGCAAGGTGGTGCGCTACCACGCGCGGCGCCTGCGCAACCTGGGTGTGCTGAACCGCCGCGACCACCGCAAGATCGCGGTGGTCGACGGCACCGTCGCGTTCGTCGGCGGCCACTGCATCGTCGACGAGTGGCTGGGCGACGGCCAGGACCGCCACCACTACCGGGACCTCGGGCTGCGGCTCACCGGGCCGGCGGTGCATGGCGTGCAGTCGGCGTTCGGCGAGAACTGGGTCGCCGAGACCGGCGAGCTGTTTCCCGGCCCGGGCAGCTTCCCCGACCTGCCGCCGGTGGGCGACGTGGCGGTGCACGTCGCCCGGGCCAAGCCCGAGCGGGCCGCGCCGGCGGTCAAGATCCTGCACCACCTGATGCTCTGCCTGGCGAAGCGCCGGCTGTGGATCCAGAACCCCTACTTCCTGCCGCAGGAGGCCGCCATCGCGGCGTTCGCGGTGGCGGTGGCGCGCGGGGTCGACGTGCGGGTGATGGTGCCCTCGGCCGAGGTCTCCGACATGCCGCTGGTGCAGCATGCCGCCCACCATGGCTTCGAGCGCCTGCTCAAGGCCGGCGTGCGGCTGTTCGAATACCGGCGCACGCTGCTGCACCAGAAGGTGCTCACGGTGGATGGGCTGTGGAGCGGCATCGGCTCCAGCAACTTCGACGACCGCTCGTTCGAGATCAACGACGAGATCACGCTCGGCCTGCACGACCCGGCGGTGGCGCGCCAGCTCGAGGCCATCTTCGAGCGCGACATGCAGGAGTGCCACGAGTGGACGCTGGCCGACTGGCAGCGCCGGCGGGGCTGGCAGCGGCTGCGCGACCGGGCCTGCTACCAGCTCAAGGAACAGCTCTGACCGTGTTTCGTCGCGCGCGGTGACCATCGCCCGCGGCACGCCGGTTGCCGCGCAGCGGCGCATGGACCTGAACCTGCACTCGAATCCCCCCGTGCCGCCGTCGCCCGACCCTGCCACGCCGCCGGCACCGACCGCGCCCGAGGTTCCGCCGCCCGCGGTGGAGGATCCGCCCGCGCCGGCGGCCCCCGACCCGGTGCGCGAGCCCGGCGCGCCGGCGCCGGCGGTGCTCTGAACGGGGGAACGCGCACCGAAATGGCAGAAGTTGCGGCAGGCATGCCCGCGTTCCTGGGGTCACCGGCGAGCGGGCGGGGCCATTTGGCACGGACAATCGCGCCCGTCCTGCCTGACCCCCTACGTCCCGCATGAGCGATTGGAAGTCCCGCCTGTCCGAGCACTTCATGGCCGCCGCGCCTGCCGCGTCGCCGCCGCCGGTGGCCCTCCCGGCCGCGGTGCCGGCGCCGCCGCCGCCGGCCGAGCCGGCCGTCAATGCCGCGCGCCGTCTGCTCGGCCGCCGCAGCGTGGCCGTCACCGCGCTGGACATCTCGCCCGACGGGCAGATGCTGATCGCCGCGCATGCGGACGGGCGGGTGCAGCTGTTGCGCGCCGGCACCGGCCTGGCGCTGCACACGTTCTCGATGCCGCACGAGGTGCAGAGCCTCGCCGTCAGTGCCGATGGCCGCTGGCTCGCGGTGGCCCTGCCGGCGTTGCGCCACACCCTGGTGCCGCACTGCGAGGTGCGGCTGATCGACCTGCGCCATGGCACGCAGGAGCACACGCTCGACATCCCCGGCCGACACGTGCAGGCGCTGCGCTTCGATCCCTCCGGGCGGCAGCTGGCCATTGCCGCCGGCGCCTCGCTCGGGCTCTGGGACGCCGTCTCCGGCCACCCGAAGCAGGTGCTCAAGGGCCACGCCGCAGAGATCGGCTGCCTGGCGTTCAGCCCCGACGGCGAGTGGCTCGCCAGCGGCGACGCCGCCGGCCTGCTGCAGACCTGGCGCGTGGGCACCGGACAGCCGGCGACGCGCCTGCAGCAGCAGGGCGACCTGACCGGCCTGGCCGTCAGCGGCGATGGCGCCTGGCTCGCCTGGGGCGCGCGCGACGGCACGGTGCTGGTCAGCGCGTGGTCGCCGCAGGGCATCGAGCGGGTGCGGCAGATCGAAGGGCAGGGCGCCCCGGTGGCCGGCCTCGGCTTCAGCCCCGACCATCGCTGGCTGGTCATCGGCAAGCGCCGCAGCGGCGCGGGCGAGGCCCATGCGGCGGTGCGCCTGTGGAGCACCGAGGCGGGTGAGCTGCAGGCCGAGCACACGGTGCCGGGCAGCGTGCTGGCCGCGCTGGTGGTCAGCCCCTGCGGGCGCTGGCTGGCGCTGGGCGGGCAGCGCGGCGAGGTCTGCATGATCGCCAGCGAGGACGGCCGGCTGCTGCGGCGTTTCCCACGCGAGGCGGTGGGCGTCTCCTGCCTGGCGTTGAGCCCGGATGGCCAGTGGCTGGTCAGCGGCCGCGAGGACGGCCACGTCGGCTTGTGGCAGGCCCGCAAGGGCGAGCTGCTGCGCGAGATGAAGGTGCACACCGGTCCGGTCAGCGCGGTGGCGTTCAGCGCCGATGGCCGCTGGTGGGCCAGCGGCGCCGAGAACGGCACGCTGCTGCTGTGGGGGCGTGGCAAGGCCCACCCGCTGCAGGTGCGGCGCGGCCTGCGGTTCCTCGATTTCTGCCCGCAGTCGCGCTGGCTCGCGATGGCGGGCCGCAGCGGCGCGGTGCAGCTGCTGCCGCTGCGCGACCCGCTGCCGAAGGAGCCGCTGCTGGTGCACCAGGGCGGCCCGGCGCTGGTGGGCCTGCGCTTCTCGGCCCATGGCCAGCTGCTGCTGTGGGCCGACGCCGCCGGCAAGGTCACCTGCTGGGACCCGGTCAGCCACCAGGTGCGCCACCACCTCGCGCTGGAGCTGCCCGGCCTCGAGGCGATCGCCGCCAGCGACGACCTGCGCTGGCTGGCGGCCAGCGGGGGCCACGGCGAACTGCTGGTGTGGGATGTCGACCGCGACCGGCTGGTGTGGCGCCAGACCGTGCCGGGCGGCAGCGTGCCGCGCCACCTGCGCTTCGACGCCACCGGCACCGTGCTGCACGCCGCGCGCGACGACGGCCAGCAGACCGACTGGTCGGCGCCCGATGGCCGCCTGCTGGGCGCCTTCCCGGCGCCGGCCCCGCACCTGGCCTGCCGCGGGCTGGTGCGGGCCGGCGCGGCGTTGCACGCCGAGCCGTTGGCCGACGACAGCATCCGCCTCGTGTGAAGTAAGCTGGCGGCCCCTTTCACTGCCGGGGCCCCGATCGATGCTGCGCCGTCCGTGGCTTGTCTCCTGTGCACTGGCCGCCCTGCTCGCGGCCGGTTGTGCCTCCGTGGTCAACCCGGTGACCGGCCAGTCCGAGCGCACCGTGATGGACGAGGCGAGCGAGGTCGCCGAGGGCCGCAAGGCCCATGCGCAGGTGCTGCAGGAGTACGCCGTCTACCCCGACGAGCGGCTGCAGGCCTACGTCAACCAGCTCGGCCAGAAGCTCGCCGCCAGCTCGCACCGCGCGCAGCTGACGTGGACCTTCACCGTGCTCGACAGCGACGAGGTCAACGCCTTCGCGCTGCCCGGCGGGTATGTGTATGTCACGCGCGGCATCATGGCCTACCTCGACAGCGAGGCCGACCTGGCCGGCGTGATGGGGCACGAGATCGGCCATGTCACCGCGCGGCACGGCGCCCAGCGGGCGACGCGCCAGCAGACCGCCGGCATCGGTGTGCTGGCCGCGTCGGTGCTCGGCGCGGTGCTGGGCATCGGCGATGTGGCGAACCAGGTGTCGCAGGCGGCCGCGGCCGGCTACGTGGCCTCGTACAGCCGCGACCAGGAACTGCAGGCCGACCAGCTCGGCGCCGAGTACCTCTCGCGCAACCGGCTCGACCCCGAGCACATGGTGGGCGTGATCGGCGTGCTGCAGCAGCAGGAACGGTTCGCCGCCGACAACGCCAAGGCCGAGGGCCGACAGGTGCCGCAGGGCCGTGACTGGCTGGCCTCGCATCCGAGCAACGACCAGCGGCTGCGCGACCTGCAGGCCATCACCGGGCGGTTCAAGGGGCCGTGGGACGACGAGGGCCGCGAGCGCTACCTGCGCGCGGTCGACGGCATGGTGTTCGGCGAGAGCCGCCGGCAGGGCGTGACGCGCGGCCGCCACTTCTATCACGAGCCGCTCGAGCTGGCGCTGACCGCGCCGGACGGCTGGACGGTGCAGAACGGCAACGACGCCATCGTGATCGCCAACGCCGCGCGCGATGCCGGGCTGATCGTGCAGCTGGTGCCGCCCGACAGTGGCGCCACGCACGAGGAGATCGTGCGCAAGCTGCTGAAGCCGGTGAGCGGCCAGCTGTCGCCGCGCACGCTCAACGGCTTCGCGGCGACGCGCTTCGTCGGCGTGCGGCAGAACGCCCAGGGCCAGGCGCAGAACGTCACCGCCACCGTCGTCACCGGCCCGAAGCAGCAGGCCTACCTGCTGCTGTACGCCAGCAAGGACGCCGCCACCCTGCAACGCAACGCCGCGGCGCTGCAGGACGCCGAGAACGGCTTCCGTGCGCTCACCGCGGCCGATCGCGCCGCCGCCCGCCCCTGGGTGGTGCGCACGCTGCCGTACCCGAAGGAAGGCTTTGCCGGCTTGGCACGCCGTTCGCCCCTGCCCAGGGCCGAGGCGCAGCTGCGGCTGGTCAACGGGGTCTATGGCGGCGGCGAGCCCAAGCCGGGTGCGCTCGTCAAGGTCGTCGAGTAACGTTTTTTTGCGGGGGAACCCGGAGCTCCCGCGAGGGTCAGACACGCCATGACATTGCCCCGACACCCGTTGCTGCGTGTGCTGCTGGCCCTGTGGGGCCTGCTGTTCATGGTCGGCATGCTCTTCGTCGGCCTGGTCGTGAGCGCCGGGCTGCTGCTGTGGGCCAAGTTGCGTGGCCGTTCGGTGACGGTGCCGTTCGGCCTCGGCCGGCGTGCGGACGCGCCGTGGGCCGGCTTCCAGGCCAGCCCACCGAAGACCCAGACCGATGTGATCGAAGGCCAGGCGCGGCGCGTGGAGTAACGCAGCGCCTCGTGGTTCTTTGTTTGTAGGTCTTCTGTAGGAGCGGCTTCAGCCGCGATGCGTGGCCAGCCCCATCGCGGCTGAAGCCGCTCCCACAAAAAAAGGGTCAGCCCCCGGCCTCCGCCCGCAGCGCACCGATCGTGGCGCGCCAGTCGCGGCTGCCGAACACCGCCGAGCCGGCGACGAAGGTGTCGGCGCCGGCGGCGGCGATCGCCGCGATGTTGTCCGGCTTCACGCCGCCGTCGATCTCCAGGCGGACCGCGTGGCCGGTGTCGCGCTCGTGCGCGTCGAGCCGCTCGCGCACCCGGCGCAGCTTCGGCAGCGTCGCGGGGATGAAGCCCTGCCCGCCGAAGCCCGGGTTGACCGACATCAGCATCACGACGTCGAGCTTGTCCAGCACATGGTCGAGCCAGGCCAGCGGCGTGGCGGGGTTGAACACCAGCCCGGCCCGGCAGCCCTGGTCGCGGATCAGCTGCAGCGTGCGGTCGACATGCCGGCTGGCCTCGGGATGGAAGGTGATCACCTGTGCGCCGGCCTTCGCGAATGGCACCACCAGCGCGTCCACCGGCTCGACCATCAGGTGCACGTCCATCACGGCGTTGCCGACATGCGGCTTCAGCGCCTCGCACACCATCGGGCCGAAGGTGAGGTTCGGCACGTAGTGGTGGTCCATCACGTCGAAGTGGATCCAGTCGGCGCCGGCGGCGATCACCTGCTCGACGTCGGCGCCGAGGCGGGCGAAGTTGGCCGACAGCAGGCTGGGGGCGATGACGGTGGGCTGTCTCATGGTGTCAGGCCGCGGCACGCAGCGAGCTGTCTTCCTTCGCGTAGCGTTGCGCCATCGCGGTGAGCGGCAGCACCTTGATCTTCGAGGCCTGGCCGGCGCAGCCGAAGGCCTCGAAGCGCGCCTTGACGATGCCGCGCGCGGCCGCGGTGGCGGCCTTCAGGAACGCACGCGGGTCGAATTCATCGGGCTTCTCGGCCATCACCTGGCGCATCGCGCCGGTCATCGCGAGGCGGATGTCGGTGTCGATGTTGACCTTGCGCACGCCCGAACGGATGCCGCGCACGATCTCCTCCACCGGCACGCCGTAGGTCTCGCGGATGGTGCCGCCGAAGCGGCGGATGGTCTCGAGCCATTCCTGCGGCACGCTGGAGCTGCCGTGCATCACCAGGTGCGTGTTCGGGATGCGCGCGTGGATCGCGGCGATGCGGTCGATCGCGAGGATGTCGCCGGTGGGCTGGCGGGTGAACTTGTAGGCGCCGTGGCTGGTGCCGATGGCGATGGCCAGCGCGTCGACGCCGGTCGCGGCGACGAAGTCGGCCGCCTGCGCCGGGTCGGTCAGCAGCTGGCTGTGGTCCAGCGTGCCTTCGGCGCCGACGCCGTCTTCCTCGCCGGCCGTGCCGGTCTCCAGCGAGCCCAGGCAGCCCAGCTCGCCTTCGACGCTGACGCCCAGCGCATGCGCCATCTCGGTGACGCGGCGCGTGACGCCGACGTTGTAGCCGTAGCTGGCCGGCGTCTTCTGGTCTTCCAGCAGCGATCCGTCCATCATCACGCTGCTGAAGCCCGAGCGCATCGCTTGCAGGCACACCGAGGCCGACGCGCCATGGTCCTGGTGCAGGCAGATCGGCAGCGCGGGGTACTGCTCCACCGCGGCCTCGACCAGCTTGCGCAGGAAAGGCTCGCCGGCGTACTTGCGCGCCCCCGCACTGGCCTGCAGGATCACCGGCGCATCGGCCGCTTCGGCCGCCTGCAGGATGGCGTGGATCTGCTCCATGTTGTTGACGTTGAATGCGGGCACGCCGTAGTCGTGTTCGGCGGCGTGGTCGAGCAGTTGTCGCAGCGAGATCAATGGCATGACGGTCTCCTTGTGGATCTTGAGGGGGAGGTTCAGCGGCCGGCCACCCGTGCCATTTCCAGGACCTTGTTCGAGTAGCCCCACTCGTTGTCGTACCAGGACACGACCTTGACGAAGGTCTTGTCCAGCGCGAGGCCGGCCTCGGCGTCGAACACGCTGGTGCAGGCCTCGCCGCGGAAGTCGGTGGAGACCACCTTGTCTTCGGTGTACGCCAGCACGCCCTTCAGCGCACCCTGGCTCTGCGCCTTCATCTCGGCGCAGATGTCGGCGTAGCTGGCTTCGCTGTTCAGCTCGACGGTCAGGTCGACCACCGACACGTCGCTGGTGGGCACGCGGAAGGCCATGCCGGTCAGCTTCT
>Ga0233424_10000842_pt1 | contig 32857 bp, 27 predicted proteins | sample Watercolumn_Towu_FD_181011 | JGI IMG/M metagenome (GOLD analysis project Ga0233424, IMG submission 181011) | Freshwater microbial communities from Lake Towuti, South Sulawesi, Indonesia - Watercolumn_Towuti2014_125_MG | ecosystem: Environmental > Aquatic > Freshwater > Lake | place: Indonesia... | reverse complement strand
ATCGCCGCCGGTTTCGACGAGATAGATGATCGCGGGCATGGCCATGCCAGCAATCGCCGCGATCACTGGCAGGCGGCGCTTGTCCCAGGTCGAAAGCCGCCCGTCGACCAGCTCGCGTTTGATCTCAAGCCCGACATAGAGGAAGAAGATGACCATCAGGCCGTCGTTGATCCACAGATGCGGGGTCATCGGGCCAAGCTTCTTGGTCAGCACCGGGCCTTGGATATCGTGCAGCACATGATGGTACAGATCATAGAGCGGGCTGTTGGCGATGATCATCGCGATCGCCGCCGACAGGATCAGGATGATGCCGCCCGCTGCCTCGCTGCTGAGGAACTTGCGCAGCGCCGATGTCTCGCTGCCGCCCGGTATCCCCTGTGCGCCCATGTCTGCTCCCGTTATTGATGCCCTAATGCGCTTGACCGCGCCTGCCCTTGAAGGGCATTCCCCCGGCCGGGGGGCAGTCCGCTTGAGCCAGTACCAACGCACCGGGGCCATGATGGCTGCCGTTGCATGGCGCGACGATGTTCGGGCATCTATCTGCAAAGCCCGGTGGGGTCCACCCCTGGCCGGGTAACCCAAGGGTAACGTGCCATGTCCCAATCCGCTCCCGCCGCTCGAGGGCCAGCGCCCGCTTCTGGTGGAGGATCGCGCCTGGGTCGCTTTGCCGCGCGGCTGACCGGGCCGCTGGGCAGCTGGTGGCGGGGCAGCGTGATCCCCGGCATCGAGCATCGCGCGGTGATCGCCAAGGTCGATGACGAGGCCAGCCTGACCCCGCGCTATGCCTTCATGATCCTGATGTCGGCGGGCATTGCGGTGCTCGGGCTGCTGTTGTCCTCGCCTGCGGTGGTGATCGGCGCGATGCTGATCTCGCCGCTGATGGGGCCGATCATCGGATTGGGCTTCGGCATCGCGACCATCGATGGCAACGAGATCCGCCGTACCGCGATGACGCTGGCGGCAGGGATCGTGATGGCCGTGCTGTTCACCGCGCTGGTGGTCTTCTTCTCGCCGATCAAGGACGTCACCTCCGAGATCGCCGCACGCACCCGGCCCAATCTGTTCGACCTGCTGGTCGCGTTGTTCTCGGCGCTTGCGGGGGCCTATGCGATGATCCGGGGGCGCGAGGGCACGATCGTCGGCGTAGCGATCGCGACTGCGCTGATGCCGCCGCTGGCGACAGTGGGCTTCGGCCTTGCCACGCTCAACGCCACGGTTTTCTTCGGCGCGCTGCTGCTGTTCGTCACCAACCTGATGACCATCGCCATCGCGGCTGCGGTGATGGCGCGGCTCTATGGCTTCGGTCCCAAGCTGACCAGCCGGCAGAGCGGGATGCAGGCGGGCGTGATCATCGTGGTGTTTCTGGCACTGGCCATCCCGCTCGGCTATTCGCTCAGCCAGATCGCGTGGGAGGCGCGCGCGCAGCGCCAGGCACGTGAGGTGCTGGCCGAACAGTTTCCGCGCCAGGCGAAGATCGACCAGCTCGACATCGATTTCGCGGGCGACCCTCTGACGATCCGTGCAACCGTGCTGACGCCCCAATTCCGCAGCCGGGCGGCTGCGCTTGGAGAGGCGCGGCTGGCCAAGGCGCTGGGCCGCCCGGTCAAGCTCAGCCTCGACCAGTTCCGCGTCGGCACGGCGGCAGGCGATGCGGAAGCCGCGCAGCTGGCATCGGCATCGGCCAGCGCCGCCTCGCTCAAGGAACGCGAGAACGCGGCGCTGGTCGGGCGAGAGCTGGCGCTGCTGGCGGGCGTCCCCGCCGAAGCGGTGCTGGTCGATCGCGACAAGCGACTGGCGCAGGTGCGCGCGAACCCGCTGCCCGGAGCGACGCTCGCCACCTATCGTGCGCTGGAACAGCGGCTTTCGGCTGCCGAACCGCAATGGAAGCTGCAGCTTATCCCTCCGCCGCTGCCGCTGCCCGACATTTCGCTCGATGGCGAAGAGCTGGGCGACGAGAGTGAGGCCAATCTTGCACTGGCAATCTGGGCCGCGCGCAGGACGGGCCTGGCGCTCACCGTATCGGGCCGTGCAAATCAATCGCAAATTGTTTTGACGAAACTTTCCGAAGCGGGCATTTCTGCAACAAGCAACGACTCATCGATCTCCAGCGCTGAAGTCCGCCTTGCCTGGGCGTTCCAGACCGGAGCTCCGTGATGACTGCCGGGGGGCAAGCAATTGGGCGCACAGGATGCAGCCAGTGTTGAAGGCATTGCCACCGCGCTGCTGACAGCATTGTTTTCTGCCGCCGATCTTTTCGCCAACGAGCTGCTGTTATTCGCCGGTATCTGGTTCCTGATTGGGGCGGTCGACGACCTCGCGCTCGATTTTGTCTGGTTGATCAATCTGTTGCGCGGCAGAGGCCAGGCGCGCGACCACGATCATGCCGATGCCGGGCGGGCCTGGCGCTATGCCGTGTTCGTTCCCGCCTGGGATGAGGCCGAGGTGATCGGCGACATGGTGGCGCACTGCCTGGCGCGCTGGCCGGACGACGATTACCGGCTCTATGTCGGCGTCTATGCCAACGACCCTGCGACCGCCGATGCGGCGCGGCATGGAGCAGCAGGCGATATGCGTCTGCGGCTCGTGACGATGTCCACGACGGGCCCAAGCTCGAAGGCCGATTGCCTCAACCGGATATGGCAGGCAATGACCGAAGACGAGACGGGGCAGGGCTGGCGCTTCGATGCGATCGTGCTGCACGATTCCGAGGATGTTGTGCATGCTGGCGAGTTTCAGGTCTATCGCCGCTGGCTGAGCGATCATGATTTCGTCCAGATCCCGGTGCGCCCGTTGATCGATCGCGCGTCCCGCCTTGTCGGCGGGCATTATGCCGATGAATTCGCCGAGGCCCATCTGCGCAAGATGCCGGTGCGCGCGCGCATGGGGGTCGCCATGCCCTGTGCCGGGGTCGGTTGCGCCTTTCGGCGAGCGACATTGCAGCGGCTGGCCGGGGCTTCTGGCGGCAACGCACCCTTTGCCACCGACAGCCTGACCGAGGATTACGAGCTCGGCATCCGGATCCACGAACAGGGCGGTCGCGGCGCCTTCGTTCGGGAGCGGGATGGGGCGGGTGACCTGGTGGCGACGCGCGCCTATTTTCCGGGCGATCTGCGCGCAGCCGTGCGCCAGAAGACGCGCTGGATGATCGGCATCGCGCTTTCCGGCTGGGACCGGACCGGATGTGGCGGATCGATCGCCGAAATCTGGATGCGCGCCCGCGACCGCCGGTCGGCACTGGCGGCACTGGTGATTGTCGCGGGGTATCTTGGCCTGTTGCTGTGGCTGGTCGTCGCGATTGCGGAAAGGCTGGGCCTTTACCAGCCAGCCCCACCCGATCCCGCTTCACGCGTCCTGCTGGTGGCGACCGGTTTCACGTTGGTCTGGCGGCTGATCGTGCGCGCGGCCTGTACCGGATGGAACCATGGCGCACGCGAAGCCCTGTGGTCGCTGCCCCGCGCACTGGTCAGCAATGTCATCGCGGTCATGGCGGCGCGGCGGGCGCTGCAGGCCTATATTGCCAGCCTCAACGGAGCGCCGCTGGCCTGGGACAAGACCCGGCATAGGATCCCGGCGGCGATCGGAGCGCAACGGGGCGAACCCGCAGCGGCGCGCCCTGCCATGATCGGCGAGGGTCGTGGCTGATCTGGGCCAGGCTACCGGGTCGGGGATCGTTCACCGCCGACGCGGCCAGCCGCTGGTTTTCCTGCTGACCGTGCTTTGCGCCTGGTCCGCAGCCCGGGTGATCCATCACTGGCCCGTGATCGATCCGACACAAAGCGCATCGGTGCCCCTGCCTATGACGTCGCAAGCCCAGGCCGACGCCGCGCCGCGATTGCGTGTCAGCGCTCACCGGCGCGCCCTGTCTGCCGGCGATGCGCCGCGCGCACTGCGTCTCGCGCAAGGGGCCGGTCGCGCCAAGCCGCGAGGCGGCAGTGCCGGATCGGTGGTCGAACCGCCGGGATGGCAAGCGCTGCCGCAAGATGCCGAGCTCTCGCTGCTACCGCTGCTGCCAGCGCCGCCGCGTCCCGCGGACAAGGTACCGCTGTCGCCAGCGCCGGGGGCGTGGCTGCCGCCCGTGCCGAGCGGGGCAGACGGTTCCCGCGCTCATGCCGGGCGCTGGTCGGTCTATGGCTGGTCGCTCGTCCGGCAGGGCACCTCGGGCAGCATATTGGCGCCGGGCGGGCAATATGGCGGCAGCCAGGCCGGGCTGGTGGTGCGCTGGGCGATGGGCAGCGCGGCATACCGTCCCGCGCTCTATGCCCGGGCGACGGGGGCGCTCGCAACGCGCGACGAGCGTACGCTGGCGCTCGGCCTGTCGGTTCGGCCTGTGCCGCGGCTGCCATTCGATCTCGCGGTCGAGCGCCGTCTCGCGCTCGTTGAAGGACAGCGCGACCGCTGGGCGCTTCTGGCGGTCGCCGGGGGAGACAGGGCGGTCGGGCGCAGCGGAGCGCAACTGTCGGTCCATGGTCAGGCCGGGTTAGTGGGGATGGCGCAATCCCAGGCATTTTTCGACCTGCAGGCGAGCCTGACCCAGCCCGTCCTCAAGCGCGGTGGCACGACACTCGCATTGGGTGGGGGGCTTTGGGCGGGAGGGCAGCAGGAGCCTGACGGGCAGGGCGGCAAGCCCTGGCTGCACCGCGTCGATCTGGGGCCGCGTGCCATGCTGACCGTGCCGGTCGAGCGCGGTGCGCTGACCTTCGCGCTAGACTGGCGGCAGCGCATGGACGGCCAGGCGCGCCCGTCATCGGGTGTGGCGCTGACCTTATCCGCGGGTTTTTGATCCGGACCCTGCCCATTCGGTCGCTTGCCCCTTCTGCTGATGCGCCAAAGCGGCTAGCACTTTCCAACCCATGGATGTCTATCTTCCCATTGCGAATCTTTCGGTCAACGCGCTCGTCATCATCGGGCTTGGCGGGCTTGTGGGCATTTTGTCGGGGATGTTCGGCGTGGGCGGAGGCTTTCTCACCACGCCGCTGCTGATCTTCTACGGCATTCCTCCGACAGTCGCGGCGGCTTCCGCTTCCACCCAGGTCACCGGCTCCAGCGTGTCGGGCGTCATCGCGCACAGCCGGCGCAACGGGGTCGACTACCAGATGGGCGGCGTACTGGTGGTGGGCGGCACCCTGGGAACGCTGGCAGGCGCTGCGGTATTCCGGCTTCTGCAGCAGCTCGGTCAGATCGATACCGTCATCAATATCGTCTATGTGCTGCTGCTCGGCTCGATCGGCGGGCTGATGGCGCGCGAAAGCCTGGCCAGCGTGCGGGCGATGCGGCGCGGCGAGACGCTGCCGCCCAAGAAGCGGCGCCACCATCCGCTGGTCGCCAACCTGCCGCTGCGCTGGCGCTTCTATCGCTCGGGCCTGTATATCTCGCCGCTTGCGCCGCTCATCCTGGGCTTTGTCACCGGCATGCTGACCATCCTGCTGGGCGTCGGCGGCGGCTTCGTGATGGTGCCCGCGATGCTTTATCTGCTCGGCATGGGGGCGCAGGTCGTGGTCGGCACCTCGCTGTTCCAGATCCTATTCGTGACGCTCGCCTCGACCATGGTGCACAGCCTGACCACCAAGGCGGTCGACATCGTGCTGGCGGTGCTGCTGCTGATCGGCAGCGTGACCGGCGCGCAAATCGGCGCGCGCTTCGCGCAGAAACTGCCGCCCGAATATCTGCGGCTGCTGCTGGCGACGTTGGTGCTGCTGGTCGCGGCGCGGCTCGCGATCGGCCTCGGTTTTCGCCCGGCGGAAATCTACACGGTCGAGCTGCTCAAATGAGGCTGGCGCGGCTGATCGCCGCGTTTTTCGCGGCCTTGCTGCTCGGCGTGGCGAGCGAGCCGGTGCTGGTGCCCGAAGTCTCGCAGCGCGATATCCAGATCCAGTACGGCTTTACCGGCGCGGAATTGCTGCTGTTCGGCGCGATCGTCTATCCCGGCGGCACCCCGCCTGCACGCGACAGCGATATCGTCGTGATCCTCAAAGGTCCGCCGCAGTCGATCATCCTGCGCGAAAAGCAGCAGATTGCCGGCATATGGCTCAACGCTGCGAGCACCGAATTCCGTTCGGCGCCCGCCTATTATGCCGTCGCCTCCTCGCGCCCGATCGACAAGATCGTCGACAAGCGGACGGCCGCCATCTACGAATTCGGCCTCGACAATCTGCAGCTTTCGCCCGCCGGAACCATCGATCCGGCCGAACAGCGCCGGTTCCTCTCGGGGCTGGTCGATCTCAACCGGCGCGAGGGTCTCTACAAGCAGCAGGAAGGCAGCGTCGAAATCCTCGAAGGCGTGCTGTATCAGGCGCGGCTCTCGATCCCGGCCAGCGTGCCCACCGGCACCTATACGGCGGAAACCTTTCTCGTGCGCGATGGCCAGGTGCTCGCTGCGGCGGTGCGCGAGATCGAGGTGCGCAAGTTCGGTTTCGAACTGTTCGTCGCGACGGTCGCCGAATATCAGCCCTTTGCCTATGGCGTCTGCGCCGTGTTGATTTCGTTGCTACTGGGCTGGATTGGCGGCGTGATCTTCCGCAAGATTTGACGGCGCCGACAATGACTTCGGCATAGAGGGAAAATTTACCCTATGCGCCTATGCCTTGCTGCGAATACGCAAAGCAAAAGGCACAGACAGCCCGATGGTCGATCTCAACCCGCGCAGCTTCCAGGGGCGCATGCCCGCCAGTTCTGCCGAGCGTCCGGACATTCCCCTGGTGATCCAGCGCCCGGTCGAACATCTGCGCATCGGCGAGGTCGTGGAAATTGCCGGATCGAGCTCGCAGGTGCTGCTCGACGCCGCCCGTCTGCAGGTGCTGGTCGATCACAACGATCCCAGCGTATCGATGGCGGGGCAGGTCGGGAGCCAGGTCAAGATCCGCATGGGCAATCGCTGGCTGGTCGCCAATGTCCGCACCCAGCGCATGCACCAGCGCGAAGCCGGGCTGATCGTCTGCCAGATCGACTTTCTCGGTGAGGGCGAGGAGGAAAAGCTCACCGGGCGCATCTTCAACTTCCGCCGCGGGGTGACGCGCTATCCGGTTCCCGGTACGCCGCTTTATGCGATGACCAGCGCAGACCTCAAACAGGTCTATGCCGCCGATGCCCGGCCGCATATCGAGATCGGGACCGTCTATCCGACCAGCGACACGCGCGGCGCGCTCTATGTCGATGCGCTGCTGGGTAAGCATTTCGCGCTGCTGGGATCGACCGGTACCGGCAAATCGACCGCCGCCGCGCTGATCCTGCACCGTATCTGCGACATGATGCCCGATGGCCATATCGTGATGATCGACCCGCATGGCGAATATTCGAGCGCGTTCGCGCAGAATGGCGAACTGTTCGATGTCGGCAATCTCGCGATGCCCTATTGGCTGATGAACTTCGAGGAGCATTGCGAGGTCTTCCTTACCTCGCACGGCGCCGACCGGCAGACCGATGCTGAAATTCTCGCCAAGTGCCTGCTGGCGGCGCGGATGAAGAGCAAGCAGGCGCTCGGCAATGCCCGCGTGACCGTGGATACGCCGATCCCGTACATGCTGTCCGACCTGGTGGCGAACATCCAGAACGAGATGGGCAAGCTCGACAAGGCGACGTCAAGTGCGCCGTTCCTGCGGATCAAGGGCAAGATCGAGGAGGTCAAGTCCGACCCGCGCTACAGCTTCATGTTCTCCGGCATGCTGGTCGGCGACACCATGCTCGATTTCATCACCAAGATTTTCCGGCTGCCCGCCAACGGCAAGCCGATTTCGGTCATCGACGTGTCGAGCGTGCCGTCAGACATCACCGCAACCGTGGTGGCAGTGCTCAGCCGGATGATCTTCGACTTCGCCATCTGGAGCCGCAAGGAGCGGACCAAGCCGGTGCTGCTGGTGTGCGAAGAGGCGCATCGCTACATCCCTTCCGACCGGGTCAACGAGCACAGCGCGGTGCGCGACGTGCTGAGCCGGATCGCCAAGGAAGGCCGCAAGTACGGCGTCTCGCTGGGGTTGATCACCCAGCGCCCCTCCGACCTTTCGGAAGGCGTGCTGTCGCAATGCGGCACGATCATCGCCATGCGCCTTAACAATGATCGCGACCAGGCGCATGTGCGGTCGGCCATGCCCGAAGGTGCGCGCGGATTCCTCGATTCGATTCCGGCGCTGCGCAATCGCGAATGCATCATCTGCGGCGAGGGTGTCGCGATCCCGATCCGCGTGGCGTTCGATGATCTTGCCGAGGCGCGCCGTCCGGCCTCGGACGACCCGGCATTCAGCGCGCTGTGGAAGGAACAGGGCGGCGAGAGCGAGATGGTCGCGCGCGTCATTGCCCGCTGGCGCAACAAGGACAATCTGAACGGCGGTCGCTGAGCGGCCTTCGTTTCGCCGCGCGGATCAGGTGCCGCGGGTGTCGCCGTAGAGGTGGATGTGCAGCCGGTCGGTGAAACGCCAGCCGCGATCAAGGCATAACGGTGCCAGCCAGGCGGTCCGTGAACGCAAGGTGGCGCTGTCGGCACCTTCGGGCATCAGGATGATGCGTTCTGCGGGAATCGCAAATCGCTCTGACAGCGCTGCGACCTCAACGGCATCGGCAGGATCGGCGATCACGAACTTGAACCAGGCGCGGTGGTCGCTGGCATAAGCGGCGAGCACATCCTCCTTGCGCCGGGTGCTTTCGGAATTGCCCGAATGACCAAGCTTGGGCGACAGGTTGAGCTGGTGGACATGCGGCGCAAAGTCAGCGGTTAGCGCCACGGTGCCGTTGCTCTCGATCTCGATATGATAGGCCGGCCCCAGCAGATCGCAGAGCGCCGCCAATGCGGGCTGCTGGAGCAGCGGCTCGCCGCCGGTGAAGACGATATGCGGGCATTCATATTGCCGGACCGCAGCGGCAATCTCGGCAATGTCCAGCGTTACGCTGTTGGCGCGCCGATCGTACTGGCGGTCGCCGCGATGCGGCCCGGCATGGCCTTCGAAAAACCAGGTATAGGGCGTGTCGCACCAGTGGCAGGCGAGGTTGCAGCCGGAAAGGCGGACGAACACCGACGGCCTGCCCAAGGATATCCCTTCGCCCTGCAGCGAATGAAAGATCTCGGGCTCTCCCGGACGGACGGTGGCGAGACGCAATCGGGTCATGCGCGGGCGCCCTTAGCCCAATTTGCGGCCGAAAGCCAAAAAGATGTGGCCGCACCCGTGAGCAACGGATGCGGCCACAGCCCCCCGGAAAATCAGACGGTCGTCAGAAGGCGGCGGTCACCCCGAACACGATGGTGCCGTCTGCGATCTGGCCGCCGCCGTTGCGGAACTTCTGGAAGTTCGGCAACAGATAGGCCGATTCCGCGCGGGTGATGTCCGTATCGACATAGGACACGCTGAGCGTCAGCGGCCCATAGACGTTCACTGCCGCGCCGATCGAATAATCCCAGTATTCGCCGGTGGGCGTCACGCTGGTACCGTTGGGGCCGAGACCGGGATTGCCCTCCGAATAGCCGATATGCGCGTTGATCGTCACGGGCGTGTCGGGGATGGCGACGCTGGCATCGCCAGCCAGGTACAGATTGTCCTGCTTCTGGCCGCGGCTGAATGGCGTGTTCGAGAAGTTGCCGAGCGCTTCCTGCTTGGGCGCGTAATAGACCGCTGCGGTCAGCGAAACCGGCCCGGCGGTGCCCTTCAGCTTGGCATAGCCTTCGAAAAAGTCGGTGTTGTCGAAGCCATCGGGATACATGTACCAGGTCACGCCGACATCGATGCCGGCCGAGCCGACGGTGGTGGCATAACCGGCGAACAGGTCGACCTCGAGATTGGGGCCGCCAAAAGTGCCCCAGCCGGCCAGGTTGGACCCCCATGTGCCGACGTAGAAACCCGATTCGTGGTTGACGGTGAAGCCGCCCTGGACTGCCACGCCCTCGTCGGACTGCGAAACGCCGCGGAAGCGATAGTCGGAAACCAGACCGACAGAGCCCGTGATCGTGATCGGCTTGGACTCCTCTTCCTGCGCAAGAGCAGGGGTGGCGACAGCCGACGACGCGAGGAGGGCGAGGCCCGCAAGGCCCCGGTGGAATTTGGACGTACGCATGTTTTTCCTTTCAACTGGATGCGTTTCGTCCCGCCTGCGCTGCAGTGGCTACTCTCTATTTTTGCTGGCGTCCCTTGGCGCCACATATGGAGTGCTCACAATCAGCGACAGCAATGCTGCCCCGCTGTGCTGCGGTGCACAAGAGAAAAATGCTAATATATGCGGCTATTGTGAAAGATTGTGTCTTTCGCGCCACGGAAATGATCCGTTGCGGACCTTTATCGCGATGTTAACCGGATGGCATCACGGTATTACGCGATGTTTGCTCCGCTCCTGCCGATCCAGTCCGATTCGCGCGCCAGCGCGGCGATCGATTCGCTGCTTGCGCGAATCGATGCGATCGGCACCGTGCTCGCCGTTCTGGCGCGATGGTCGGGTCGCCCGGCGGCCGACCCCGTTTCCGGACTGAGCGAACGCGCAACGCTGGCGGCCTGGCTGACCCAGGCCGAGCCCGAGATCACCGCCCGAATGGTGACCGAGCTCGACGCGATCTGCGCGGCCCTGCAGTCGGGTCTTGCGGCGCTCGAACAGGCGCGTGGGCGCGGGCATCGCGCCGAAGCGGCAGCGGCCCTGCTGTATCGCGAATCGCGCGAAGCCTTTGCGGACGTGCTGAAGCCGACAATCGCCCATCCCGAATATTGCTGAAGCTGACCGCACGCTTTCTTTTGTTCCCGTTTTGTATTAGCACGTGGCATGGAAACGCGCCTACCCCAATCCCTGCGCTCGACTGACCCGAGCGATCTGCCGATCATGCCCATCGCCTCGCCCGGCGGCCCGCCAGCCGGCGCAGCAGCGGTCGCGCGCGGCATTGCCCGGTTGTTCCGGCGCAACCAGATCTGGGTGGCCCCAGAGGTCGCGCTGCCCAATGGCCGCCGGGCCGACCTGATGGGGATCGATGCGCGCGGGCAGATCGTGATCGTCGAGATCAAGGTGGCGCGTGCCGATCTGCTGGGCGATGCCAAATGGGGCGAGTATCTCGACCATTGCGACCGATTCTACTGGGGGCTGTGCCCGGCGCTCGATGCGGGGCTGGTCAGCGGCGAGGCGTTCCTGCCCGATGTCACCGGGCTGATCGTCGCCGATGCCTATGATGCCGAGATCATCCGTCCCGCTGCCACGCGTCCGCTGGCGGCTGCCCGGCGCAAGAGCGAGACCCAGCGCCTGGCCGCCCTGGCGCTGCGGCGGTTGAACCTCATGCTTGACCCGCCGCCACCCGACGAGGTCTATTGACCGCATTGGTACTTTTACCTTGACATCGTCACGCTGATTGGGTACAAATCAGGAACATCGAGATGGAGCGAGTCGGGAGTGACCCGGCGACAGGCTCTCTCACTTATCCTGTGCCCTGCGGAGACTGCCTTGTTCGACAGCCTGTCGGAGGAAAGCCTGTGCGCGTTCCTCGACCATCTTGCCGAGACGTCGAACGTTTCGGTCTCGGCCAAGCGCGCCGGTGTGTCACGCTCGGCAGTCTATCGGCTGCGGGCGAGCTGCCCGGCATTCAGCCATGGCTGGCAGATGGCGATCGCTACCGGCTATGACGAGCTCGAATTCCGCATGCTCAAGACCGCGCGGTTCGGCACGATCAAGCCGGTCAAGCGCCCCGATGGCAGCATCGGCCGGGCAACCGAATTCGACGATGCACAGGGCCTAAAGCTGCTGATGGCGTACAAGCAGAGCGCCGAGAAGAGCCGCAGCGATCCGCCCGCCGATCCGCTGGCCGCCAGGACCGCGCGCGACCAGCTCGCGGCGAAGCTGGAGCAGATTCGGCAACGGCTGGATGCGGGCGCAGCAGACAAGGCTGGCCCGGATTCAACTGTACCTGGCAGCACATGACGGATTTTTCGCTGGCCGAACGGCTGGCGGCCATGCCGGGCGAGGCTATGCGGCTGTATCTGGACGGCCTTTCCGATGGCGCGGTGGCAGCGCTCGCGCACCACTGGCCATTCTGGGCGCGACCCGAGCAGCTGGCACCGCCGGGTGATTGGCGTACCTGGCTGATCCTCGCCGGGCGCGGCTTCGGCAAGACGCGCGCGGGGGCGGAATGGGTGCGGCAGATCGGCGAGGGCGTGTCCGATGCGCGCATCGCGCTGGTCGCGGCGAACCTGGCCGAAGCGCGCAGCGTGATGGTTGAGGGGCAGAGCGGGCTGCTGGCGATCGCACCCGAGCAGGCGCGTCCACACTGGGAGCCCTCGCTGCGCCGGTTGCGCTGGCCGGGCGGGGCGCAGGCGGTGCTGTTCTCCGCAGCCGAGCCCGAGGGGTTGCGCGGTCCCGAGCACAGCCATGCATGCCGCACAGGCACAGAAGGAAATCACCCACAACGAGGCTCTGGTGCTGGTGGACGCGTTGTTGCGCGGTGGCGTGAAGGCCATGCTGAACGACCCTGCGCCGCTCGCGCCTGCATCCGGTCAGGCGTGGATCGTTGGCCCCGCCCCCGTCGGTGCCTGGGTCGGCCATGCAGGGAAGATCGCAGTCTGCACAGATGGGGGGTGGCGTTTTGCGACAGCGCCAGTCGGGATGCAGTTGCACGATGACATGGCGGCGATCTGCCGAAGGTTCGATGGCAGCGCATGGTCTGCCTATCCCCCGATCGCCCCGCCGGTGGGCGGATCGATTGTCGACGCCGAGGCTCGCGCGACGCTTGCCGCGGTGCTCGCAGCGCTACAGCAGGCGGGTCTGGCCAGCGTTACGTGATTGATCTCAAGCCTATTATGCGTTTATGATTCGGTGTGTTACTCTCAGTCGCGCTGCCTTGTCCGACAGGCTGTAGCAGACGTGCATTTTTTGCGTGGCACCCCCTGAAATGGCGACATTTTGGCAACAGTCCGGCCAAAACCGCGCTTGCGTGGCAACTGTCTTGGCGTTAGTAACGTTGCCGAGTTGTCGTTCCAAATCCTACTTATAAGGGGAAAATCTATGCGCAAGTTAGTCGTTGGACTGGCGTTGGCATCTACCGCCCTGACGACGCCGGCTTTCGCCCGCGACGGTCAGTGGTATGTCGGTGTCGAAGGCGGCGCCATGATCGTCGAAGACATCGAATTCGATGTCGGCGCTCTGAGCAATGCCACCATCGTTGATTCTGACACCGGATACGATGTCGGTGCGGTCGTCGGTTACGACTTCGGTCCGTTCCGTCTGGAAGCGGAAGTCAGCTACCGTGAAGCGGACCTGACCGACGTTCAGACGCAGGTTGGCATCTCGCGCGGTGCCGCTCCGACCGCTATTGGTCGTTTTGCCTCGGTTGGCAGCGCCAATGCGCTGGCATTCATGGTCAACGGCCTGATCGACTTCGGTCCCGATGACGGCCTGCAGGGCTTTGTCGGTGGCGGCGTCGGCGTCGCTCGCACCGACTTCAACGGTTCGACCCAGCCGGGCACTGGCCCCTATATCGACGATTCGGACACCGGCTTTGCCTGGCAGGTTCTGGCGGGCATTCGTGCTCCGATCAGCGACAGCTGGGACGTTGGTCTGAAATATCGCTTCTTCAACAGCGATTCGGTCGATCTGCTGAGCGTCAACGGACGCGAGTTCGACGGCCGCTTCCGCAGCCACTCGATCTTGGGCAGCATCATCTACAACTTCGGTGGTGAAGAAGCGGCTCCGCCGCCGCCCCCGCCGCCTCCCCCGCCGCCCCCGCCGCCTCCGCCCCCGCCGCCTCCGCCGCCGCCTCCGCCGCCGGTTTGCGAAAAGGGTCCGTACATCGTGTTCTTCGACTTCGACAAGTCGAACATTACGCCGGAAGCTGCGACCATTCTGGACAACGCCGTTGCCGCTTACGGCAGCTGCGGTTCGGTTCCGGTCATGCTGGCAGGTCACGCTGACCGTTCGGGTGCAGCCACCTACAACGTGGGTCTGTCCCAGCGTCGTGCCGACTCCGTCAAGGCCTATCTGGTCTCGCGGAACATCCCGGCCAGCGCCATCAGCACCCAGGCGTTCGGTGAAACCCGCAACCGCGTTCAGACCGCCGATGGCGTTCGTGAACTGCAGAACCGTCGCGTGGAAATCACCTACGGTCCGGGTTCGGGCATGTAAGCCAAACGCTGGACCTACGGGTCTGGTAACAAAGAGGGTCGGTCTTCGGACCGGCCCTTTTTTGTTGGGGCGCCATGGCTGGCATGTCGCCTGCTTGCCCAAGGACCGCGTCGCGCTTATGTAGGGTTCATGGACAATCCAGCAGCCGACATCACCCTGACACCCGCTGCGGCCAAGCGCGTGGCCGCGATTGCTGCCAAGCAGCAAAAGCCCGCCATCCTGCGTCTCGCGGTGGAGGGAGGCGGTTGCTCCGGTTTCCAGTACCGTTTCGGCCTTGCCGATGCGCCCGAGCCCGACGATACCGTCACTGAAACCGATGGCGTCTCGCTGGTCGTTGACGATATCAGCCTTGATCTGGTTCGCGGCAGCGCAGTGGATTTCGTGGAATCGCTTGGCGGGTCGGCATTCCAGGTGACCAACCCCAACGCTGCATCCGGATGCGGCTGTGGTTCCAGTTTCTCGATCTGAATGCCTGCTGGCCTTATGGGGAACCCGAACCGCCGGATTTCGTATTGAGCGGCAAGGCATAGGACCGGGGGTGCACATGAAATCCAGCCAGCATCATGCGATCGTCGCTCGATCGCTGCGAAAGATCACCATCGATCGAGGGGACCAGGCGTGATCGATCCCGCCATGGCGACCGACGCGCAGCATCGCGACCCCGAAGCTCCGGATCATATCAGCCCGCATGCCATGACGCGGCTGGAAGCGGGCCGGGTTGCCGGCATCACCCTCACCGTGCTCGCTGTGGTTGGTGTCGCCTGGTTGCTGATGGAGCTGACGCAGTTCCTGCTGCTCGTCTTCGCAGCGCTGGTTCTTGCGGCAATCTTCTCGTCCATCGCGCGCCGGGTATGCGACCTGACCGGCATGAAGCGCGGACCCGCGCTGGCGATCTCCGTATTTCTGCTGCTGGCGGTCTTCGCTGGAGCCTTCACGCTGTTCGGATCGCAGATTGCGGACGAGTTCGACACGATCCAGCAGAGCATTCCGCCCGCGATCGACCGGGTCGAGGCCCAGCTGGACGAGGTGGGGCTTGGCGAACAGGCCCGGAAAATCGTGCAACAGGGCAGCGGCGATCTTTCCAGCCTGGCCTCGCGGCTGGGCGGCTTTGCGATGACGGCCACCAATGCCATTGCCAATTTCGTGCTCGTCTTCGTCGGCGCGATCTTCATCGCCAGCGACCCCAATGTCTATCGACGCGGGCTGCTGCTGCTTCTGCCCAAGCGCGCCGAGCAGCCGGTTTCGGACGCGCTGGATGATGCGTCGCGGGGCCTGCGCGGCTGGATGATGGGCCAGGGCGTCTCGTCGATTGTCGTTGCGGTATTGACCGGAGGCGGGCTCTGGGCGCTGGGCGTCCCCGCATCGGGAGGCCTAGCCATCATCGCTGGCCTGCTCGACATCATTCCGATGGTCGGACCGGTCATTGCCGGTGTCCCGGCGGTTCTGCTCGCTTTCACCGTGTCGCCGACAACGGCCTTGTGGACGGTCGTCCTGTTCCTGATCGTTCAGCAGATCCAGGGCAATTTCCTGCAGCCGATGATCCAGAAACAGGCCGTCGATGTGCCGCCTGCGGTGCTGTTGTTTGCGGTCGTCGCCTTCGGGCTCGTCTTCGGCTTTCTGGGCGTGCTGCTCTCGGCTCCGCTCACCGTCGTGACTTATGTCATGGTCCAGCGGCTCTATGTGAAGACTCTGCTCGGCAAGCCGATCCGAATCGCCGGGCAAGACTGACCCCGCCCGGCCGTTGCTCGAAGATCAGAGCGGCCCCAATCAGAGCGGCCCCAATCAGAGCGGATTGCCATCCTTATCGCGGAACACCTCGCGCCGGCCGACATGGTTGGGCGCGCTGATATAACCGTCCTCTTCCATTCGTTCGACCAGTCGCGCGGCGCTGTTATAGCCGATGCGCAACTGCCGCTGCAGCCAGCTGGTCGAGGCCTTCTGGCTCTCGAACACGATCTGGCAGGCGGCGCGGTACATCTGCTCCTCGGGGCTGTCGTCGAGGCTCGCGCCATCGAGCGCGAAGCCGCCGTCCTCAGGTTCCTCGGTCACTGCCTGGATGTAGTCGGGCTGGCCCTGGCCGCGCCAGTGGTCGGCGACACGGCGCACCTCCTCATCCGAGACGAAGGGCCCGTGCACGCGCTCGACCTGCTTGCCGCCGGACATGTAGAGCATGTCGCCCTTGCCGAGCAGCTGCTCCGCGCCCTGTTCGCCCAGGATGGTGCGCGAATCGATCTTGCTGGTGACGTGGAAGCTGATGCGGGTCGGCAGGTTGGCCTTGATCACGCCGGTGATGACGTCGACCGAAGGACGCTGCGTCGCCATGATCAGGTGGATGCCCGCCGCACGCGCCTTCTGTGCGAGCCGCTGGATGAGGAATTCGACCTCCTTGCCCGCCGTCATCATCAGGTCGGCGAGCTCGTCGACGATCACCACGATCTGCGGCATCGGCTCGTAATCGAGCTGCTTCTTCTCGTATTGCGGTTGGCCGCTGACCGGATCCCAGCCGGTCTGGACCTCTTCGCCCAGCGGCAGGCCCTTGGCCTTGGCGACGCGCACCTTATCGTTGAAATTGACGAGGCTGCGGACCTTGAGCTCGCTCATCATCCGATAGCGCTCCTCCATCTGCTCCACCGCCCATTTCAGTGCGCGCACCGCCTTGGCGGGCTCGGTCACCACGGGGGAGAGAAGGTGCGGAATGTCGTCATAGATCGACAGTTCGAGCATCTTGGGATCGATCATGATCATGCGCAGCGTTTCCGGCGTCATCCGGTAAAGCAGCGAAAGGATCATCGCGTTGAGGCCGACCGACTTGCCCGATCCAGTGGTGCCCGCGATCAGCAGGTGCGGCATCGGCGCGAGGTCGGCGATCACCGGATCGCCCGAGATGTTCTTGCCCAGGATGACCGGCAGCTGGCCGCTATTCTCGGCAAAATGGCTCGATCCGATCATCTCGTGCAGCACGACGGCGTCGCGATGCTGGTTGGGTAGCTCGATGCCCAGCTCCTTGCGGCATGGGATCGCCGCGACGCGCGCCGAGCGCGCCGACATGTTGCGCGCGATATCGTCGGCGAGCTGGATGACGCGGTTGGCCTTGATGCCCGGCGCGGGCAGCAGCTCATAGCGGGTGACCACCGGGCCGGGGCGCACCGCCGTGATCTCGCCCTTCACGTTGAAATCGCTCAGCACCGTCTCGAGCAGCCGCGCGTTGCGCTCGAGCGCAATCTTGTCCAGCGCGGGGCCTGTGCTCGACGGCGGCGGGTCGAGCAGATCGACCGAAGGCAGCTCATAAGGGCCGAAGAAGTCGCCCTGCTTGCTCTTCGGGCCAAGCTGCGCCTTGGCCGGACGCAGCGAGGGCTCAGTGATTTCCGGCGGCGGTCGGTTGTCGGGCACGGCTTCCTTGCGCGGTGCGGCCAGCGCCGGACGGCTTGGCTCGACCGTATCGTCAAGGGCATCGAGCTCATCTTCGTCGATCACCGGACCGATCGGGCGGCGGAACAGCGCTTCTGGCATGCTCACCTTGATCGGCGGCATCCGCAGCAACCCGCGCTCCAGACCCAGCGCCTTCCAGCCAAGCGCCGCGCCGACCAGCCCCAGCAGCGAAGCGCTGCCATAGAGCGCCCAGGAGGCGCCAGCAGGCGGCAGGAAGGCGGCAAGGAACTGGATGCCCCGCGCGCCCATCATCCCGAACAGCCCGCCTGGACCTGCCGGGAAATGCGGCGCGGATTCACCGAATAGGACCGCTGCCGCGATCGCCAGGAACAGCATGCTGAGCAGCGTCGCGATAACCGAGCGGCGCCAGTGGCCGAGCGGCTGGTTGATCCACAGCCGGTGCGCCTGAACCGCCGTGATCGGCAGCAGCAGCGCGCTCGCCGGCCCGCCCAGGAACAGCATGAAATCGGCAATCCACGCGCCGCTTGCGCCCATCCAGTTGTCGACGCCGCCGCCTGCGGCCGTGTTGAACGACGGATCGGTCTGGTGATAGGTCAGCAGCGCGATGGTGGTGAAGGCGACGAGCGCGAACAGCACCAGCGCCAGGATCAGGCTGCCGCTGCGCATCAGACTTTGACGCATCAGGTCGCGCCAGTCGGGCGCGTTTCTGGTGGCGGCGCGGCTGGCCATAACCTTGAATTCTCCGGCAATATGGTAAATGCCGCCCATTTTGCGCAGACCATGGACTCCGCGTCAAGCAAGGACTTGGTACGGACTCCGCGCAGCTAGCCCCTGTTCAGTCGTCTGCAGACCGCCTACATTGGCAGCATGACAGGCAGCATCACCTTAGGCAACCACAGCGACATCCTCATCATGGGCGCAGGACCCGCGGGGCTTTCGCTCGCGCTGGCGGTCGCGCGGCATGGCCTCAGCGTCCGGGTGATCGACCGGATCACCCCCGAGACGCTGGCCGATACCGCGTTCGATGGCCGCGCCTCGGCGCTCGCTTCGACCAGCTGGCAGATGCTGCAGAATCTCGGGCTGGCCGACAGCCTGTGGCGCGATGCCTGTTCGATCGACCGGATCGCGGTGAGCGATGGCCTGCGCCGGGGTTCGCTCGATTTCGATGCCGGGGTTGACGGCATGGGCGTGATGCTGCCCAACAGCCTGTTGCGCGCCGCGCTCTATCAGGCCGCGAGCGCCGATTCCGATATCGACCTGATCATGGCGGCCGAAGTCGCGCACCGCGCAGTCGATGCGCACCGCGCGACGATCACGCTGGCCGATGGACGCGTGTTCACCGCATCGCTGCTGGTCGGCGCGGAAGGGCGCGTATCGCCGACGCGCGATCTGGCCGGGATTGGTCTCAGCCAATGGTCCTATCGCCAGCGCGGTATTGTTACCGCCGTGACACTGGAAAAATCGCATCAGAACACCGCGTTCGAGATTTTCTATCCTGATGGTCCGCTCGCCATCCTGCCGCTCAACGATGATGATGAGGGGCGGGCGATGGCCTCGATCGTCTGGACGGTGCCCGAGGGCAAGGCTGATGCCTGGACCTCGCTGTCCGACCGCGCCTTCGGGGCGGCGCTGACCGAGGCGAGCGGCGGGTTTCTGGGGGCAATCACGCCCATCGTCCCGCGCAGCAGCTGGCCGCTGACGCTGTGCCAGGCGAGCGACATGGTCGCGCCGCGTATCGCACTGGTGGGCGACAGCGCGCACATCATCCACCCGATCGCGGGACAGGGGCTGAACCTGGGGATGCGCGATGTCGCGGCGCTCGCCGATGTACTGGGTGAGGGCGCGCGGCTGGGGCTCGATCCGGGCGATCTGGCGCAGCTCAAGCGCTATCAGCAATGGCGGATGCTCGACAATGCGATGATGGCTTCTGCCACCGATGTGCTCAACCGGCTCTACGGCCTGCCGGGCAAGGCGCCCTCGCTGGTGCGGCGCATCGGCATGCAGCTGGTCGGGCGTACCGGGCTGATCCGGCGACTCATCATCGACGAGGCGCGGGGGACCAGCGGCGACCTGCCCGAGCTGCTGATGGCGAGCGATTGATAGCTTTGCCCTCGGGAGCCCAGGTCAGCTCTTTCCCATCATTCCCGCGAACGCGGGATTCTCGCTTTCGTCGCTCGCCTTGAAAGCGGGACCCCCGCGTTCGCGGGGGTGACGAACGTGAGCTGTGAGTTGACTAGGGTTTCAGCCCCCGCGTGATGAAGTCGTTCGCGGCGCTGGCGATCGCGTCCGGGGTCATGTCCTCGTTCCAGATGCCGTAGCGCAGGCCCAGGAACACGTTCATTCCCATCACTGCCCAGGCGTGCAGCTCGCTGACATCGCCGCGGATTTCGCCCGCTGCCGCGCCCGCCTGCAAGCGGCTGAGAATGCGTGTCGCGGTCACCTGATAATGCGCGCGATAGCTCTCGGAATCGACGAATTCGGCCTCGTCGATGATCCGGTAGATTTCCTTGTGCTCGCGGGCGAATTCGAGAAATCCCTTCAGCGCCGCGCGTTCGCGGTCGAGCGCGCCGCTCGCCTCCTGCATCGCGGCGGCGGCATGCTTGCCGACCTGGGCGGACATGTCCTGCACCAGCGCGCGGAAGATTTCGTCCTTCGAATCGAAATAAGTGTAGAAGCTGCCCAGCGCGGTGCCCGCGCGCCGGGTGATGCCGCTGATCGAGGCTTCGTGAAAACCGCGCTCGCCAAATTCGATCGCTGCCGCATCGAGCAGTTTGCGCAGCGTTGCACGGCCGCGCGCCGTGCGCGGCGTCTTGTCCGGGCGCGCGTTTTCCGCGCCCGAGTTTGCGGGCGGTTCTTCCGCTGCCGATGGTTTTGCCGCCATGATCCACTCCCGCTGCCGGACATGATGCGTGCGCGCAACACATCTGGCCGATTTTGCCCTCGCTGTCTCCCCTCATGCGATAAGAGTTGAAAGCTGGTTCAACTTTCACTAATGGACAAACACGTTCCGCGCAAGGCCGGTCAATGAGACGAACCGGTGCACCGCGAACAGGTCAGGATGCAGGGAGGAAGTTCATGTCCGTTTTCGGGTTCACCCGTTTCGCCGCCACGCGCACTGCGCTCGCGCTGGGCGTCGCCGCCGCAGCTCTTACGGCACTTGCTCCTGTCGCGATCGCGCAGGAAGCGCAGGAACAGGAAGCGACCACCGCCGATGACGGTAGCGTGATCGTCGTTACCGCCCGTCGCCGGGCAGAAAACCTGCAGGACGTTCCGATCGCGATCAGCGCTTTTTCCGCCGAGCGGCTGGAAAACCAGGGCGCGCTCGACATCACTGACATCTCGCAGATCACGCCCAACACCACGCTCGAAAACTCGCGCGGCACCAACTCGACGCTCACCGCCTTCATCCGCGGCGTGGGCCAGCAGGACCCGGTTCCCGGCTTCGAGGCGGGCGTCGGCATCTATCTGGACGACGTGTATCTCAATCGCCCGCAGGCGGCGGTGCTCGACATCTACGAAGTCGAGCGGATCGAGGTGCTGCGCGGACCGCAGGGCACGCTCTATGGCCGCAACACCATCGGCGGTGCGGTCAAATATGTCACCAAGATGCTGCCGCAGGATTTCAGCCTGAAGCTTCGCGGCACCTATGGCACCTATGACCAGGCCGAAGGCGTGGTCACCGTGTCCGCACCGCTCGGCGATATCGTCCGCGTCGGCGGCACGCTGGCGCGGCTGTCGCGCGGCGGCTTCGGCGACAATCTCAACATCCGCGGGCTCGAAAACTATAACCGCGATGTCTGGGCAGGGCGCGGCACGCTGGAAATCGGCGGCTATGGCGCGCCGGTGCTGATCCGCATCTCGGGCGATTATACCCGCGACAAGTCCGATCCGCGCAACGGCCATCGCCTGATCCCCGGCATCCGCAGCGGCACGCCGGTGCTGAACGATGTCTATGACACCCGCGCGGGCCTCAACAATCCGCGGCAGGATATCGAGGCCTATGGTCTCGCGATGAACATCTCCGCCGAGCTCACCGACAATCTGACGCTGCGTTCGATCAGCGCCTGGCGCAAGGATGACAGCTTCACCCCGATCGATTTCGACGCGCTGCCCGCGATCGATGTCGATGTGCCCGCAGTCTATCGCAACGAGCAGGTCAGCCAGGAATTCCAGCTGCTGTACGAAGGCGAGCGCCTCAAGGGTCTGGTCGGATTCTATTATCTCGATGCCAAGGCCTCGACCGCGTTCGACGTGCTGCTGTTCACCACGCTGAACAACCTGAACGCCTTCACCGCGGGTGATGTGCGCACCGATACCTGGTCGGTGTTCGGCGATTTCACCTATGATTTCACCGATCAGCTCTCGCTGTCGCTGGGCGGCCGTTACACGGTAGACAAGCGCAACTCGACCATCCTGCGCCAGACCAAGCTGGGCCGCTCTGCCGAGTTCGGCGGTACGCCGGTGGTGCTGGCGACCACGTCGAACTTCAACGGCGAGGCACGCTTTACCGATTTCAACCCGCGCGCCTCGCTGAGCTTCAAGCCGAACGAGGACCATCTGTTCTTCGCCGGCTATTCGCAGGGCTTCAAGGGCGGCGGCTTCGACCCGCGCGGGCTTTCGACCGCCGCGCCCGATACCAACCGCGATGGCGTGCGCAGCCAGCAGGAAATCTTCGACTTCCTGAGCTTCGAGCCCGAAACGGTCGACAGCTATGAGCTGGGCTGGAAGGGCAGCTTTGCCGACAATGCGATCAACCTGGCGCTGACCGGTTTCTATGCCGATTACACCAATGTCCAGGTGCCCGGTTCCGCCGGCTTCGATTCCAACGGCGATGGCGTCAACGACACCTTTATCGGCGTCACCACCAACGCCGGTAAGGCCGAGTTCAAGGGTATCGAGTTCGAAGGCAATGCCGTGTTCGGGCGCGAATTTGCCGGATCGGGCTCGTTCCTGAGCTTCAACGCGACGCTCGGCTATATCGATGGCGAGTACAAGCGCTTCATCGACGCGCGCAACATCGATGTCGCCAATCTGCGCCGGATCCAGAACACGCCGAAATGGACCGCATCGGGCACCTTCTCGGCCGCCTTCCCGGCTTTTGCGGGCAATGTCACGGCCTCGACCACGGTCAGCTATCGCAGCAAGACCTTCCAGTTCGAAACGCCCAGCCCGTTCCTCGACCAGAACGGCTATGCGCTCTGGGATGCCTCGCTGATCTGGCGCGACGATCAGGATCGTTTCAGCTTCGGCATCAACGCCAAGAACATCCTCGACAAGCAGTATATCACCTCGGGCTATCAGTTCCTGTCGACTGCGCCCGACGGCACGCCGCTGCGCAACGCGGCGGGCAACCTGATCCCGACCCTGGGCACCGAGGGCGTGGCGACCGCGTTCTACGGCAACCCGCGCCAGGTGTTCGTGACCGCCGCCGTCAAGTTCTGAAGCGCGCCGGTTCGCTCGACATAAAGGGGGAGGTGGCCGTAAGCGTCAGCTTGCGGCCACCAGCTTTCTGGTCATCGCGGCCTGAGGCTCGGCGATGAGCTGCGCCATCGGCCCCTGCTCGACGATACGCCCCGAATCGAGCACGGCAGCGCGGTGGCAGAATTGCGCCGCCAGCGCGAGATCGTGCGTGATGACGAGCATCGCGATCCCCTGATCGCGCTGTAGTCGCTTCAGCAGCGCGACGATCTGCACGGCCACCAACGGGTCGAGCGCCGAGGTCGCCTCGTCGAGCACCAGCATCTGGGGCTCGGCCACCAGCGCGCGGGCGATGGCGACGCGCTGCGCCTGGCCACCCGACAGCCCCGCCGGTGTCCGGTCAGCTAGCGCGCCATCCAGCTCAACCATCTGCAGCGCCTTCTTGACCAGCCCGGCGCGGCCCCAACTCGTCAGGTCGGGACGCAGATGCACCAAGGGTTCGGCGATGATGTCGGACACGCGCCAGCGCGGATCGAGGCTCGCGACCGGGTCCTGGAACACCGGTTGTATCATTCGCCGCTGCTCTAGGCTGCGGCGCGCGGGCAATCGCGCCCCGTTCCACAGAACGGCACCCGCGCTGACCGGGCCCAGCCCGGCAATCGCGCGGCCGATGGTGGACTTGCCCGAGCCCGAGCCGCCGATCAGCGCCACCGCCTCGCCCTGATGCACAGTCAGGTCCACCGCATCGACGGCGGTCACGGGCCGAGTGAACAGGCCATTCCCGGCAAAACGCACGGTGAGGTCTTGCGCCTCGACCAGTGGCGCGCCCGGCACATGCAGGTCGTCGGGTAGCGCGGCCTTCAGGCTGGGCGTCGCCGCCCAAAGCGCCTGGCTGTAAGCGTGCTGTGGCGCGCGTGCGATGGCCTGCGCCGCGCCAGCCTCCACCACCTGGCCGCCCTGCATCACCAGTACCCGGTCGGCATGATGTTCGAGCGAGGCGAGATCGTGGCTGACCAGCAGCAGCCCCATGCCGGTCTCGCGCCGCAGCCGCGTCAGTAGTGCCATGATCTCGGCACGCAGATGCGCATCGAGCGCGGACACCGGCTCGTCGGCGATCAGCAGCCTGGGCCCATGCGCGATGGCGCAGGCGATCATCAGCCGCTGGCGCTCGCCGCCCGAAAGCTGGTGCGGATAACGCCTGAGCCTGATCGCCGGATCGGCCAGGCCGACCGCGTCCAGCATCGCGACCAGCGTGTTCCGGTCCGGACGCGCTCCCCCCGCCTGCATTGCGCTTTCGGTGAGGTGCTGCGCGGCGGTCCTGTGAGGCGTGAGCGCGGTGAGCGGCTGCTGGAACACGAAGCCGACCGACGCGCGCCGCACCCTGCGCAGACCCGCCTCGTCGAGCCCCGCCAGGTCCTGCCCTTCCAGCACCGCCGATCCGGTGATCGTCCCGGCGGAAAGCCCGAATGGGGTCAGGCTGGTCAGGCTCTTGCCCGATCCCGATGCACCCGCCAGCGCGACGCATTCGCCCGGCGCGATCTCGAGCGACACGCCGCGCACCAGATCGCGCCCGTCAATGGTCACACCCATGGCGTCCAGCCGGTACAGGCTCATGCGAACCGGTCCCTAAGGCGCTCACCGACCAGCGTCAGGCAGACGAGCAGCGTCACCATCACCCCGCCGGGCACCTGCAGCCCCATGGGTGCGACATCCATGTCGTCCGCGCCCTCCTTGACCAGGATACCGAGCGAGGTCAGCGGCTCCTGCACGCCGAGGCCCAGGAACGAGAGGAAGCTCTCGATCATGATGATGCCGGGCAGGTTGAGCGTCAGATAGGCAAGCGCCACCCCCGCGATATTGGGCAATATGTGGCGCGCCAGGATCACGCGCACCGGCGCGCCGCTCGCTTCTGCCGCCAGCACGAACGGGCGGTGGCGCAGCGTCATCACCTGGCCGCGCACGATCCGCGCCATGGTCAGCCATTCGACCAGCCCGATGCCGACGAAGACCAACAGGATCGAGCGGCCGAACACCACCATTAGCACGATGACGATGAACATGAAGGGCAGCGCATAGAGCGCATCGACGATCCGCATCATCAGCTCGTCGGTGCGCCCGCCCGCCCAGCCCGCTATCATGCCCCAGCCGACGCCGACCAGCATCGACACCAAAGCCGCCGCCAGCGCCACGGCGAGGGTGATCCGCGTCGCCACCGCCAGCCGTGCCAGCCGGTCGCGGCCCAGCTCGTCGGTGCCCAGCCAGTGCCCTGCCGTGGCGGGCGCGGCGCGGACATGGTCCCAGTCGATCGCGTCATGGCTCCATGGGAGCAGCATCGGCAGCACAAGCGCTGCGAGCGCGATCAGCGCGACGATCGCGGCGGGCAGAGCGATGCGCTTCATGCCCTGCTCCGGGGATCGAGCCAGCCGTAGAGCAGATCGGCGATAAGGTTGAACGCGATGATGAGCGCCGCATAAAGCAGGATCACCGCCATGATTAGCGGATAATCGCGGTTGAGCGCGCCCTGCACGAAATAGCGGCCCAAGCCCGGCAGCGCGAACACCGTCTCGATCACCACCGCGCCGGTCAGTAGCCCCGCCGCCGCCGGGCCAAGATAGCTCACCACCGGCACCAGCGCAGGCCGCAACGCATGGCGCGCAATGATGGCGCCGGTGCCGAGCCCGCGCGCCCGCGCGGTGCGGATATGCTCCTGCGCCAGCGCCGCCGCCAGCCCCGCGCGCGCCAGCTTGGCGATCGCGCCCGCCACCGGAAGCGCCAGCGCGATCACCGGCATGATCCAGTATTGCGGCGCGCTCAGCAGCCCGTCACCCAGCCCGCCCACCGGCAACAGTCCCAGCCACAGCCCGAAGATCAGCGCGAGCAGCGGCCCGGTGACGAAGCTGGGCAGCGCGGTGACGATGGTGGCGACGAGCATCAGCGTCTCGTCCGCCCAGCCGCCGGGGCGCAGCGCCGCGACCATCCCCGCTGCCAGCCCGAGCACCAGCGCCAGCAGGATGGCGAGTCCGCCCAACGTCAGCGACACCGGCAGGCTGTCGGCGATCAGCTGGGTGACGGTAAAGTCGCGATAGACCAGGCTCGGCCCGAAATCGCCGGTAAGCGTGCGCTGCAGGAACAGCGCGAACTGCTCGCCCATCGGCAGGTTGAGGCCATAGGCCGCCTCCAGTGCCGCGCGCGTCTCGGGCGCCAGCGGCCGCTCGCCATCGAACGGCCCGCCCGGCGCAAAGCGCATCAGCGCGAACGAGGCGAGCAGCACGAGCAGCAATGTCGGGATCGCGGTCAACAACCGCCGAAGGACGAGGGCGCGCATCGCCTGAGACCATGGCGGATAGGGCGCACGGCGTCATGCGGAAAATGGGCTTATGCGCCTTAGATGGTTGCGCCTTGTCGCCAACCCTCACACCTCAGCCTAACGATAGGGTTCGCAAGCAACCCCGTCTGAATCGCCATCCATGCCTTCCCGATAGCCAGGTTCTCCCCGATAGATTGGGGCAGTTCCAGCTGCGCGTGCATCATGGCAACCTGCCCAGTGATCTCCAGGCTGTGGTTCGCGCGCACGTATCAGTCCGACACCGACTGCTATAGGACGCATCTTGGCGGTGAAAGCAGCGCTGTCCTGCTCGTTTAAAAATAGACTGCCGATACCGATGACAGCGCCAGACAATGCTGCCGTCGTCAACAGATCGACGACGCGGCGTGGCTCTGCCCGTCTCTCCTGGCGCTTGGAATGGCGACCAAGTTTGACAGGCGCAGCCTTGAAGGACTTCTTGAAGCTCACCGACAAAGCTTATGGAGGAAGTGTAAATGAAACATTGTGGTGTCCTAAGACCACAATATTTCAGACCTTGGGAAATTGGCTAATCACAGACGAGCGGATTAGTCGGAACCATAAAAATTCCCCTTGAAGCTGACGCAACGTCAAGTGGCATAAGCCGCTTATGGCTGATTCGCTCGACATTGCCGCCGTTACCCGGCTCACCGGTCTTACCGCCCGCGCGTTGCGCTTCTATGAGGCGCGGGGGCTGGTCGAGCCGTTGCGCACCGCCTCGGGGCGGCGGCATTATGATGCGGCGGCGCTCGAGCGGCTGAACCTCATCCTCTCGCTCAAGAAGGCGGGGCTGACGCTCGCGCAGATCCAGCGGCTGACCGCGCACCGGCGGATCGATCTTCACGGTCTCATCACCGCGCAGCTCGACTATCTCGAGGCCCAGGCACGGCGCATCTCCGAGGCGCAGGCGCTGCTCATCTCCGTCAAGTCACGCATCGATCGCGGCGAGCCCATCGATGCCGAGACCTTCTGCTCGCTGATCCGCACCGAACAACAGGACAGTACGAGCATGTCACAGGACCAATGGAAGGCGGTGACCGACCGCTATTTTACCCCGGAAGAACAGGCCGAATGGGGCGAGAAGATGGAGGCTCTGGGCGAGGTTTTCGATCAGCAGGCCTATGCCGCGCAATGGAAGGCGCTGGGCGATGAGATCAAGGCGGCCATGCCCATGGATCCGGCGGGCGAGGCGGCAGCAGCGTTCGTCCAGCGCTGGTTCGCGCTGCTCAAGCCATTCACCGATGTCGCCACGCCCGCCATGTGGACCGGCACGATGAAGATGTACGACGACATGGCCAACTGGCCGGTCCAGGCCGATCCCGGCTTCGATGCCGAGGTCTGGGCGTTCATGAAACAGGCGACGGCCGCGCGGATGCTGGCTGGGGACAGGATTGCCACGCCAAGGGCGCAATGAGGAGGAGCGGATAATGAATGCATGGGTGCTGCTGGCATTGGCCATCCTTTGCGAGATTGCAGGCACCAGCCTGCTCAAGGCCTCGCAGGGGTTCAGCAAGCCGTTGCTCGGCATGGCCTCGATGAGCTGCTATGGCCTGTGCTTCTGGCTGCTTGCCTTTGCCTTCACCCGCATCCCGATGGGCATTGCCTATGCGATCTGGTCGGGCGTCGGCGTGGTGGCAGTGGCGGTGATCGGCTGGCTGGTCTTCCGCCAGTCGATCAGCCTCACCCAGGCCGGGTTCATCGTGCTGACGCTGATCGGGACGACGGGCCTGTATCTGACCACGCCTTATGACGAGGCTGAGAAGCCGCAGGCTTTGACGGAAGGTTAACCGCCGCCCGCCGACAATCGCACCGCGCGTTCACGCAACCGCTCGACAGCGGCGGCGTGAATGCCCGGTGCGCAGCACAGCACCCCGAACGCATTGGCGCGCGGCTTGTTGAAGCGGAGCTCTCCGCCCAGTGCATCGGTGACCCGCGCGCCCGCCTCTTCGGCGATGATCGCCGCTGCGCCGATATCCCATTCATAGCCCCAGCGCAGCGTCGCGAGCAGGTCAGCGCGGTCGTCGGCGACCATCGCCATGCGCAGCGCGATGCTGTTCGGCTTTTCCACGACGGTCAGGTCGACGTCCGCCTTGGGCAGGCTGTCGGTGGGCACGCGCGATCCGGGAAAATCGGTGCGGCGGCTCGCCTTCAACCTCTTGCCGTTGAGGAACGCGCCGCGTCCGCGTGCGCCGATCCAATATTCCTTGCGCGCCGGGGCGGCCAGCACGCCCATCACGACATGCCCATCCTCGACCAAGGCGACCGAGATCGCCCAGCCGGTGCGCCCGCGCACGAAATCTCGCGTGCCGTCGATCGGATCGACCAGCCAGATGCGCCCGCAATCGAGCCGCGCGGTGTCGTCCGCGGTCTCTTCGGACAGCCAGCCCGCATCCGGGACCAGCGCGCCCAGCCGCTCGCGCAGGAAATTGTCGACGGCAAGGTCGGTTTCGCTCACCGGCTCGCCGGGCACCTTGTCCCAGACCTGCAGATCGCCGCCCGCCCGCGCGAATGCGGCCATGGCGATGGTGCTCGCCTCTTCGACGATATGCTTGATCGTGTCGGGAGAAACCTTGGTGCGCGACGCCATGGCCCTGCCTTAGCGCAGCGCTGCGGCGCTGCAACCGTGTTTTAGCGCTCGCGCGTCGCGCTGAAGCTCAGCTCGGGGTTCTTTTCCTGCTGATAGCCGACATCCCAGGCCGAGCGCGCCATGAACACCGGGTTGCCGTCGCGGTCCTTGGCCATGTTGTTCATCGAGATGCGCTTGAACGCCTCCAGCGCCTCGGCCGGACCACTGAGCCAGCGGGCGGTATCGAACGGAGCCATTTCGAGCACCGCCTCGACCTTGTACTCGGCCTCGAGCCTGCTGATCAGCACTTCGAGCTGCAGCTGGCCGACCACGCCGACGATCCACTGGCTGCCGATCTCGGGATAGAAGACCTGGATCACGCCCTCTTCGGACAGATCGTCGAGCGCCTTGCGCAGCTGCTTGGTCTTGGTCGGGTCCTTCAATTGGACACGGCGCAGGATTTCCGGTGCGAAATTGGGCAGGCCGGTAAAGCGCACGTCGTTCTTCTCGGACAGCGTATCGCCGACGCGCAGCGTGCCGTGATTGGGGATGCCGATAATGTCGCCGGGCAGCGCCTCGTCGGCGAGCTCGCGGTCCTGCGCGAAGAACAGGATCGGCGAGTGCACCGCGATCGGCTTGCCATGGCCCGAGGGCACCAGCTTCATGCCGCGCCTGAACGTGCCCGAGACCAGCCGCATGAACGCGATGCGGTCGCGGTGCTGCGGGTCCATGTTCGCCTGCACCTTGAAGATGAACCCGGTCACGTCCTTGCGCGTGGGGTCGACCGATTCGGGCTCGGCCGGCTGGCTGCGCGGCGGCGGGGCGTGCGTCGCGATAGCGTCGATCAGCTCCTCGATGCCGAAGCGCTTGAGCGCCGAGCCGAAATAGACCGGGGTGAGGTCGCCGTGGCGATAGGCTTCGAGGTCGAAGCTGGCATAGCCGCCCTGCGCGAGCTCAGCTTCCTCGGTCAGCCGTTCGAGCGCCTGCGCGGAAAGCTTGTCGGCCAGCGCCGGATCATCGAGACCGGAAAGCTGCGTGACCGATCCGTCGTATTCGCGCGACGGGCCTTCGGGCTGCATCAGCTGGTTGCGGGCGAAATCGTACACGCCCTCGAACTGGCCGCCCATGCCGACCGGCCAGCTCATCGGGCAGACATCCAGTGCCAGCGCATCGGCGACCTCGTCGAGCAGCTCGAACGGGTCGCGGCCCTCGCGGTCGACCTTGTTAACGAAGGTGATGATCGGCACCGAGCGCAAGCGGCACACCTCGAACAGCTTGCGCGTCTGCGGCTCGATGCCCTTGGCCGCGTCGATCACCATGATCGCGGAATCGACTGCGGTCAGCGTCCGATAGGTGTCTTCAGAAAAGTCTTCATGGCCCGGCGTGTCGAGCAGATTGAAGGTGATGCCCTGGCGCTCGAAGGTCATCACCGACGAGGTGACCGAGATGCCGCGCTGCTGCTCGATCTTCATCCAGTCCGACCGTGCGCGCCGTGCCGCGCCGCGTGCCTTGACCTCGCCCGCCAGATGGATCGCGCCGCCGGTGAGCAGCAGCTTTTCGGTGAGCGTGGTCTTGCCTGCGTCAGGGTGCGAGATGATGGCGAAGGTGCGGCGGTTGAGGGCGGTCATATCGGGGCTTTGCTGATGTCGGTTCCCCGCGAAGGCGGGGACCCATCTCCGGACGGTTCATCCGGAAACAAGGGGCAGAAGATGGGCCCCTGCCTTTGCAGGGGACCGGAAAACGGCTAGCTCTCTAGCAGCGTCACATCCATCCGCAAACGCTGCTGTGCGCCTGGTGCCAGCGTCATCACGCCGGGCTTGTCGGCAAAATCGCCGGTGAAGCCCAGCGGGTCGGCGATCCCGGCCCAGGGCTCGATGCACAGGAAGCGCGCGCCGGGCTTCTGCCAGATGCCGAGCATCGGCGCGTCGGGAAAGTCGATGCGCAGCCGCGGTCGGCCGGGCACGCCATAGATCAGCGAGCGGCTTTGCAGTTCGTCCCAGATCAGCGCGTCGGCCTCGAAATCGGCATGGGCGGGTGCGTAGACCTTGCCGTCGACCGGGCTGGGCTGCGGCGCAGGAATGACCAGGCCGGTGGCCGGGTCGAGCCGCCGGGTGGGCGCGGGCTCGTCGCGCTCGAAGAAGATCCGGTGATCCTCCGCCTTGCCGCCAAAGGGCAGGGGCCAGGCAAAGGCGGGGTGATAGCCGAAGCTGAACGGCATCGGAGTGTCGCCACGATTGCTGACCGTCGCGGTCATGGCGAGCGTGGTTCCGGTCGGCGCGAAGGCCATATCGAGCCGGAAGTCGAACGGATAGACCGCGCGGCTGGCCTCGCTCGCTTCGAGCCGGAACAGCGCGCTCGATGCATCCGCTTCGACCAGCGCGAATTCCGACCGCCGGGCAAAGCCGTGTCGCGCCATGGTGAATCGGCGCTCACCCAGCCGATACTGGTCATCTGCCAACGCGCCGACAATCGGGAAGAGCAAGGGCGCGTGGCCCGACCAGATGGCCGGGTCGGCATCAGTCATCAGCTCGCGGCCTTCTGCGTCCCTGAGCGACCACAGCTCCGCCCCCAGCGGGTGGATGCTGGCGGTGAGCGCGTCGGAGCGCAGTGTGACCAGGTCAGCCACGCAGCTCCGCCCCGAGCTTGGCCGCCGCCTTGACCACCGCATCGGCAATGGCTTTCAGCTCATCGTCGCCGAAGCTCTTGTCCACCGGCTGCAAGCTGACCTCGATGGCGAGCGAGAGCTTGCCCTCGGGCACGCCCTGGCCTGCAAAGCTGTCGAACACGCGGGCATCGGTGATGTGCTTCTTGTCCGCGCCCCTGACCGCGCGCACGAGGTCACCGGCGGGCAGCTTGGCATCGACCAGGAAGGCGAAATCGCGCGTCACCGCCTGCAGTGCGGGTGGCGCATAGGCTTCGCGCATCGCCGAGCCGCGGGCTTTCAGCGGGATCGTGTCGAGGAACAGCTCGGCCACCATCACCGGCCCGTGCACCGGCTTGAAGCCGAAGGCGCGCGCGGTTGAGGGGTGCAGCGTGCCGTACGCGGCGAGCACGTTCTTCGGCCCCAGCCGCAGCGTCGCCGCTTGCCCCGGGTGATAGTGATCGCCTGGGCCTGCGCTGTCGGGTGCGAAGTCCATCAGCTTGGCCGCCGGGGCTCCTGCGGCATCGAGCAATGCCAGCACCTCGGCCTTCACGTCATGCGCAGTGAAGGCCTGCGCCTTGCCGCTGCGCCAGTCGCGCGGGGTCTTGTCGCCCGCCAGTACGAGGCCCAAGGTCGTCCGCTCGATACTGGTGCCGTCCTCGGCCTTGAAATAGCGCCGACCGATCTCGAACAGCCGGACCGAACCCGCACCGCGATCGAGATTGCGCTTGGCGGCCGACAGCAAGCCGGGCAGCAGCGAAGGCCGCATGACCTTCAGGTCCTCGCTGATCGGGTTCGCCAGCACCCAGTCGCCACCGCCGAAGGGGGCTGCTTCCTTGTCCGAGATGAACGACCAGTTGACCGCCTCGTTGAGGCCGCGCGCGGCGGCGAGACGGCGCACGCGCCGCTCCTGAAGCTGCGCGGGGCTGGCGGTCGGCTTGGCCACGCCGGGCAGGCGCGGCAGCGGGGTCGACGGGATCGCGTCGATGCCGGTAATGCGCACCACTTCCTCGACAATGTCGGCCTTGCCCGCGACATCGCGCCGCCAGGTCGGGACGGTGATCGTCCAGGGCGTAGCGCTGCTGTCGATACCGAAGCCCAGCCGCTCCAGTATGGCGCGCTGCTCGTCGGCGGGCACTTCGATTCCGCCCAGCGCCGCGCAATAGGCGGGGTCGTAGCTGACCGTGCGCGGCTCGACCGGCGCGCTGCCCGACCGGGTCACCGGGCTCGCCGTGCCGCCGCAATGCTCGAGCACCAGCCGGGTCGCGATGGCGAGACCGGTCTCGAGGAAGGCCGGGTCGACCCCACGCTCGAACCGCTGGCGCGCGTCGCTGGTCAGCATCAGCTTCTGGCCGGTGCGGGCGATATGCTCGGGGTCGAAATAGGCGCATTCGATCAGCACGTCGGTGGTGTCGTCGGACACGCCTGAACCCTCACC
>Ga0233424_10000839_pt1 | contig 32999 bp, 27 predicted proteins | sample Watercolumn_Towu_FD_181011 | JGI IMG/M metagenome (GOLD analysis project Ga0233424, IMG submission 181011) | Freshwater microbial communities from Lake Towuti, South Sulawesi, Indonesia - Watercolumn_Towuti2014_125_MG | ecosystem: Environmental > Aquatic > Freshwater > Lake | place: Indonesia... | reverse complement strand
CGCGATGAGGAAGCGGCGGATCTCGTTCGTGCCCGCGCCGATATCGTACAGCTTGGCATCGCGCAGGAAGCGCTCGACCGGCCAGTCGGTGGTATAGCCCGCCCCGCCCAGCGCCTGGATCGCCTCGAGCGAGCATTTCACCGCATTCTCGCTGGCGAGCAGGATCGCGCCCGCGGCATCGAAGCGCGTCGTCTTGCCCGCATCGCAGGCGCGCGCGACGGCGTAGACATAGGCGCGCGCGCTGTTGAGCGCGACATACATGTCGGCGACCTTGGCCTGCACCATCTGGAACGCGCCGATCGGCTGACCGAACTGCTTGCGCTCGCGCACGTAAGGAAGCACCACGTCGAGGCACGCCTGCATGATGCCGAGCGGCCCGGCGGCCAGCACCGCGCGCTCGTAATCCAGCCCGCTCATCAGCACGCCGACGCCCCCGTTGAGCGGACCCATGACGTTCTCTTGGGGAACGAAGCAATCGTTGAACACCAGTTCCGCCGTAGGGCTCCCGCGCATCCCCATCTTCTGGATCTTCTGGCCGATGCTGAAACCCGGCATGCCCTTTTCGATGATGAAGGCGGTGATCCCGCCCGATCCCTCTCCGGTTTTCGCGTAAACGATCAGCGTCTCGGCATAGGCCGAATTGGTGATCCAGAACTTGGTGCCGTTGAGCCGGTAGCCGCCCGCGACCGCATCGGCCTTGAGCTTCATCGACACGACGTCCGATCCTGCGCCGACTTCGGACATCGCCAGCGACCCGACATGCTCGCCCGAGATCAGCCCGGGTAGATATTTCGCCTTCTGCTCCGGATTGCCCCAGCGGCGCAGCTGGTTGACGCAGAGGTTCGAATGCGCACCGTAGGACAGGCCCAGCGAGGCGCTCGCGCGGCTCACCTCTTCCATCGCGATGACATGCTCGAGATAGCCGAGACCCAGGCCGCCATCGGCCTCGTCCACGGTGATGCCGTGCAGGCCGAGCTCGCCCATTTGCGGCCACAGTTCGAGCGGGAACCAGTCCTCGGCATCGATCTTCGCGGCGATCGGCGCGATCTTGTCAGTAGCGAAGCGCCGCGTGGTGTCGCGGATCATCTCGGCGGCTTCGCCCAAAGCGAAGTCGAAATCGGGCATCATGGACATGGCGGCATCCTCTCCTGGAGCTCTGATCGCACCGGTTCTAGGCCCGCAAGTCAACAAAGGAAAATTGATATTGAAAGGGGTTTATCCTAGACGCTGTCTATGATCGAACGCTATCTGCTGCGCTATTTCCTCGCCGTGGTCGAACATGGCAATTTCACCCGTGCAGCGGAAAGCTGCAACGTGACCCAGCCGACGCTGTCGGTCGGCATCGCGCGGCTGGAGGAGAGCGTGGGCCAGCGGCTGTTCCACCGCTCCAACCGCCGCGTCGACCTGACGCCTACGGGCGCGCAATTTGCCGAGCATGCGCGGCGGATCGAGGCGCAGTTCAACCTGGCCGAAGAGGCGATGAAGCAGCACCGGCCCGATGCGATCGTGCGGCTGGGCGTGCTCTCGACGCTGCCGACCGCGATCGTCGCGGCGATGGCCGAGGCGCTGGCCGAACTCGACGGTATCCGCACCGAGTTTGTCGAGGGTCGTGCAAGCGAGCTGATCGACCGATTGGACGCGGCGCGGATCGACCTGGCGGTGACGATGGAGCCGCAGGGCCGCCACCGCGAGCAGTTCGAGCCGGTGGCGAGCGAAGGCTATGCCCTCGCCCTTCCCGTCGCGCACCCGCTCGCCCAGCGGCAGAGCATCGCCGCGCAGGAGCTCGCCGACAATGTGATGCTGGTCCGCCGCCATTGCGAGCTGCTCGCCGCGACCAGCCAGCACTTCACGGCGCGCGGCGTCCGCCCCTTCTTCGCCGCCCGCTCACGCAGCGACGACCGCATCCTGGCGCTGGTCGCCGCGGGCGTGGGCGTGACGGTGATGCCGGATTGCTTCACCGCGCCGGGCGTGGCGCGGGTGCCGATGGAGGACTTTGCGCATGTGCGCACGCTGGGGCTGCTGCTGCGCAAGGAGGGCGCGGTGCCCGAGGCGTGCGTGGAGCGGGTGCGCGGGGTGTTGAGGTCGGAAATTGGGGGGATTTGGCATCAGCAATGACAATCAAGAGCTTGAGCTATAAATCCTTCTGAGACCTAACTGATTACCAGCATTCAAATTTTACATGGAGATGGGCAGTTCAGATTGTTAGTCTAACTTTGCAACTGACTTCGGTGGCGGGTCAGCGCGAGCAAGAACCCATTTTATCTGATTCTGTTGCCCACACTTTGAGCACATTATTGTTGCGGGCTGTTCGTATTTCATTTTTAACAACTCATGGCGAGGCGCAAGCATTGATGCATTACAAGCTGAACATGAGATTGCTACCGAGTCCAATTCGAACACAAAGCTACCATCTTCTTGCAGGGCGACTTTGTATCCACGTGGACAACCCTCTTTGTAGCAGGAAACGGTTTGTCCATTTTTCAACAATGCAGCGCGTCGCCTATTTTTCTGCCCGCAATGGCATTCGAATGACACCTCATCACCAAGCCCAGAAAATGACATCGTGCCCTTAGAGAGGCGTTCCAGTTCAGCTAGCACCTCTCCAATCTTCGCACGTGTCTTGGTCTTGTCTCCATACGCTGGGATGTAATCGTCCCTATGCTCCGGGAGTCTCACATGCAGAGCTAAATTGGAGAGCGCTTGCCACATTCGGGCTATGTGCTGCGGCTTGAACCCAACTTCGGTTCCAATCTCAACGTAATCCTCGTCCTCAGGCTTAAAGTTGGGATGCACTGGTCCTTTACTGATAGAGAGTGTTTTCGTGACAGCTACGTTACCATCGACTTCCTCCATCACTCGTTGGACAACATGGCCGGGTGTCCATGCTCGCAGGTCAGCATGTGAAATATAGTCATGGCGCTGACGCAAGCGGTCATAGCATATCTTTTCCAACGCAAGCCTAGCTTCCAGTGCCGCATAGCAAACACTTGATTCTGTATCCTCATCAAGCAAAGACTTGATATGCAAGATGATCCGTTCGAGATTTAGCATTCGGACAATGTGACACAGAAGCCGTAAGCAGTCACTATTTTAGTGACTGAGAGACATAGGCCTAGACACTGGGCACCACAGGTATCACTATAAGATCCGCAGCTATAGGTAAAAACCAAACCAGCCCAAAATCCTCCCCTGCAAGGGGAGGTGGCAGGCGGAGCCTGACGGGGGGGGGTGTGGCCGGTGCGCGGATGTGGACACCCCTCCACCACCCGCTGCGTGGCCTCCTCCCCCGCTGGGGGAGGATTTGGTAGGGCCTCAAAACCGCGCCGACACTCCCGCATAGACCTGCACATCGGGCGTCGCCTGGTTGAGCCCGAAATTCACCCCGCCGTCGAGTTGCAGATTATCGCCAAGCAGATGCGCGATGGCGAGGTCGGCGGAATATTGGCGGACGGTGCCCGAGGGATCCCAGTTCTGCGAAGTCCACACTTCCCCGGCAACGCTCGTGCGCTCGGAGAGCTGATAGCCCAGGTTGAGCACGGTCTGCAGCTCCAGATGGCGTTCGTCGGGGTCCGCTGCGCCGGCGAGCAGGCTCAATTGGGGGTTCACGGTCAGCGACCAGCGATCGCTCAGCGCATATTGGATCGGCACGCTGACACCCGCCTCCCATTCGCCATTGCCGATGCCGGTCTTCGCGGTCGGGGCCTTGATATAGGGGATGAGGGCGAGCTCGAACCGCGCGTCCTTGGGCGTGATGCGCTGCTTGTAGCGCAGGAAGATGTCGCCGAAGCCGGTCTGGCTGGTGGTGCGCCCGGCAAAGCGGTTGCGGACCTCGACCAGCGGGGTCAGGGTGAGCTGCACGTCGCTGCTGTCGCTCACGCCCAGCTTGATCGTGGGGCTGGCATAGGCGAACACGTCGCTGCGCGCGCCGCCGGCATTGAGCCGCGACCAGTTGATCGCCTCGGCCTCGATCTGCACCATGCCCTTGGGCACGCTGCACGCGTTGTTCGCCTTGGTCGGCCGGTCGGTGCAGATCGGATCGTCGCCGATCTCCGATTGCGCCATCGCGCCGCTGGTGCACGCCATGCCCATCAGCAGTGCCATCAGGCCCGCCCGCGCGGCTGCCAATCCCGTCATCTTCCAACTCCCCCTTCAACACAGCGATCGCTGCCCGCAAGGACAGTCGCCATAGCCGGGGCCTAGACCAGCCGGGATTATCCGAAAGTAAACACAGGCTGATAAATCCTGCGCGATGTCCGCGAAGGACCTATCGCCCGCGTATCAGCCCTCGGTCGTGGTATCGACGATCGGCGCCTCGGGTCCGTTCTTCTTCATCGATTCGATCGCGTTCTTGGCCGATGCCTTGCTGGCATAGCCTTCGGTCGAGAACATCACTTCGGAATTGTACTTGAAGCGCACGCGGAATTCGCCGGCCTTGTCCTTGTAGATCTCGAAATGGTGCGCCATCGACTCGACTCCCTCCTGAATGGATGGGGCCGAGGATATAAAATCGCGTGCGCCGCGGCCAGCACAGTCAGCCGAAACGGGCGGGATTATACATTTGTCCAGCCACCCCGCTGAGCATCGCATCGGGGGTGAGGCCGAGCAGCACCGTGGCGGCAAGCCGCGCGGCGGCGGGCGCGGTCTGGATGCCGAACCCGCCTTGCCCTGCGAACCAGAAGAACGCCGGATTGTCGGCCGCATAGCCGATCACGGGCAGCCGATCGGGCGCGAAGCTGCGCTGCCCGGCCCAGCGATGCTCGACCGCCTCGATCGTCCAGTCGACCACCTGGGTGAAGCGGTCGATCGCGATCGCCATGTCCATCTCGTCGGGCGCGGTATCGCCGGGATCCTCGGGCGTCTCGTCATGCGGGCTGAGCCAGAGCCTGCCAGCTTCGGGCTTGAAATAATAGTCGCCCCGGACCCCCAAGGTCAGCGGCAGGTGCGCGACCGGCGCGGGGCGGGTGCGCAGCTGCACCACGGTGCGGCGATAGGGCTGTACGCCGATCGGCCGCACGCCGCAGCGGGTCGCCACCGGATCGGCCCAGGCGCCTGCCGCATTGGCGAGCCGGGTCGCGGTGACCGCCTGCCCGCCCAGCACCAGATGCCATTGCCCGCCGCGATACTCGGCATGCTCAAGCGGTGCCTTGAGCGCGATCTGCGCCCCGCCGCGCCGCGCGACCGAGAGGAACGCCTGGTGCAGGCCGCCGACATCGATATCCTGGCAATCGGGCTCGTACACGGCGGCCACGATGTCCTCGGCCAGACCCGGCAGCAGCGCAGCGATCCGGTCACGCCCCCAGCGCTCCATCCGCACGCCGGAGCCCGCGAACTCGGCCTCGAAGGCGTCGAGCAGCGGCTCCTCGCCCGCCCGTGCGAGCGTCAGCGCGCCGCGCGGGGCGAGGAAGCTGCGATTGCCATAGCCACCGGGCGGCGAATGCAGCCAGGGTCCGGAAGCCGTGGTGAGCGGCTGGACCTTCGGCCCGCCATAGGTTTCCGCCCAGAAGGCCGCCGACCGCCCGGTCGAATGATAGCCGGGCCGGTCCTCGGCCTCTGCGACCAGCACGCGCGCATGCGGCGCGACCTCGGCGGCAAGGCTCGCTCCGGCGATCCCGGCGCCGATGATGACAACGTCGTAATCGGCCATCAGGCGGCGGCCCCGGCCTTTTCGCTGTGCGCGGCGGGGGCCTTGCGCGCGAGGAAATCGTCGATGGTCGCGAGAATGCGGTCGCGGATCGGATCGACCTCGCGCAGCACCTCGTGCCGTGCCTCGCGTCCGAAGGCGAGCAGTTCGGCCCCGGGGATGCGCGCAGCCGCCGCAATCGTCGCCTTGTTGTCGACCAACTGGTCGGCGCTGGTACCGATCAGCAGCATGGGCACCTTCACCTTTTCCCAGGCGCCGGGCGCATTGAGCCGGATGATCGACTCATAGGCGCGCTCGACCCAGTGCCAGCTCGCCGGGCCCATCACCAGCTCGGGCCGCTCGGCCCACCACCACAGTTCGTCCTGATAGCGCGCATCATCGTGCGTCAGCAGCGTCTGGCGGATCGCGAGCGGCGATGCGGGCTTTTCGCTGACCTTCCAGGCCGGGCGCTCGGGCTTGCCAAGGCCGCGCATCAGCTTCGTCACCATATGCCCGACCGAGAGCGGCAGGCCGAGACCCTTGAGGCCCAGCATCGGCGCACTGAGCACCGCCGCATCCGGGGTAATCCGCTTTTCCTGGATCGCACGTGCGATCAGATGTCCGCCCATCGAGTGGCCAACCACGACATAGGGGCCGGGGCGCGAGACCACCCAGTCCGCCCAGAAGCCGGCAATATCGTCGATCCACTGGCTGAAGTCATTGATATGGCCGACATATTGATGATCGCTCATCCGGCCGCTGCCGCCCTGCCCGCGCCAGTCCGCGGCGGTGACGTTCCAGCCCTGCGCCTGCCAGTGCGCGAGGGTCTCGAGATATTTTTCGTAAATGTCGCCGCGCCCCGGCATGAACAGGATCGACCCGCGCACCGGGCCATCGGCCATCCAGTCGATGCGACGCAGCGGCCAGCCATCGGCAGCGTTCCAGCGGCTTTCCACCGCGCCCGCCGGGATCGCGCGCCGGTCAATGGTTACTTTTTGGTAAGTCATGCCCGCTATACGCCAGACCCCATGGAAAACGGTCCTCTCGTCTACGGTCTGCTTGCAGGCTTGGCAATCGCGCTGTTGCACGCGGCCTATACCGACATCCTGCGGCGCGAGATCGAGGACTGGCTGAACGCAGGGATTGCGCTCGCCGCACCGGTCTTCTGGTGGGCCTGCGGGCTGTCGTTCTGGCCCGACATGGCGCTGCAACTGGCGCTGGGCGCGGGGGTGTTCGTATTCTTTGCGCTGATGTTCGCGATCGGCGCGATGGGCGGCGGCGACGTGAAGCTGCTCGGCGCCATCGCCTTGTGGTTTCCTTGGGTCGAAATGGCGCGGATCACGATCATCATGTCGCTGATCGGTGCGGCGCTCACATTGATCGTTCTGGCCGACCACAAATGGAGGCGAAAGCCGGGTCAGCCGGAGGTTCCCTATGGCGTTGCCATAGCCATTGCGGCGCTTTGGCCCGTTGGCGAACGGTTTTTTAACCATTTTGCCTGAAAATATGAACATTCTGAAGGGTTTTGGGGGCTGCAAACGCCATGGATAGACGCAAAGTAATCCTGCTTGTGGGCGCGCTGGTGATCGCGCTCTGCACAGCCTTTCTGGCCAGAAGCCTGTTCACCGGATCGGCCGCGCCTTCCGTTACGGCGGCGCCGCAACAGGCGGTTCCCACGGGTCCGCGCGTGCTGGTCGCCAAGCGTTCGCTGCCGGTCGGCACGATCATCACTCCCGATAGCGTGGCCTTTCAGCCCTGGCCGAGCGAACTGGTGAGCAACGCCTATTTCCTCGAAGCCGATTCCAAGATCGATTCGCTGCTGGGCACCGTGGTGCGCAACGCCGTGACCGCAGGGCAGCCGGTGACCCAGGGTTCGCTGGTCAAGCCGGGCGATCGCGGCTTCCTCGCCGCAGCGCTCGGCCCCGGCATGCGCGCGGTCACCGTCCCCGTTTCCGCCCGCACGGGCGTTGCCGGCTTCGTCTTTCCGGGCGACCGGGTCGATCTGGTGCTGACCCAGTCGATCAGCGGCGACAGCGGCCCCGCACTCAACGCCTCTGAAACCATCATCCGCAACCTGCGCGTGCTCGCCACCGACCAGCGCGTGTCGGCAGAAGACGCCGAGGGCAAGCGCGAGGTCATCGCCTTCACCACCGTGACCGTGGAGGCCACGCCCAAGCTGGCCGAGAAGATCGCGGTCGCGCAGACGATCGGCACGCTCAGCCTGTCGCTGCGTTCGATCGCCGATAACGAGGCCGAACTCGAACGCTCGATGGCCGCAGGCGACATCAACCTGCCCGCCGGTGCCGATCGCAAGACCGAGGACAAGCTGCTCAAGGCTTTGGCCACGCGTCCGGTCGATACCGACGTCACCTTTGTCACCGGCGGCGATGTATCGCGCTTCCAGCGTCGGTCGGTCCCCGTCTCGGGTTCCGCCAACCGCCAGAACGGACCCAGCGCACCCAGTGCAGGCCCCATGCAGGTCGCAGAACCCGCTGCACCGCCTGTCCCGCGTGGCCCCGTCGTACGCGTAGCTCGCGGCAATACAGTGACCGAAGTTCCGGTCGGAGGGAAATGACCATGCGTTTTTCCAAGTTCATCAAGGGCGCCCTGTTGGGTAGCGCCGTCGCTGCCACCGCATCGCTGACCGGACTGGTTCCGGCCATCGGGGGTACTGCCCTGGCGCAGTCTGCCGTGCAGCGTCCCACCGAAACGCTGGTGCTCTCCATCGGTCGCGGCCAGCTCATCCAGCTGCCCGGCACCATGGCCGATCTGTTCGTGGCCGATAACACCGTCGCCGATGTGCAGGTCAAGTCGGCGCGGCAGCTTTATGTCTTCGGCAAGGCCGGCGGCGAGACCACGCTTTACGCCAGCAACGCGGCGGGCCAGGTGGTCTATTCGGCCACCGTGCGCGTCGGGTCGAACATCGATTCGGTCGACCAGATGCTGATGCTGGCCATGCCCGACGCCAAGGTGCGCGTCAGCACGCTCAACGGCGTGGTGCTGCTCACTGGAACGGTGGGTGCGCCCGAGGACAGCGCCGAGGCCGCGCGCCTTGTCCAAGCCTTTGTCGGCGACAACGTGAAGGTCATAAGCCGCCTCTCCACCGCCACCCCGATGCAGGTCAACCTGCAGGTGCGGATTGCCGAAGTCAGCCGATCGCTGGTCAAGGAAATCGGCGCGAACCTGCTGACGCGCGACCTGACCGGAGGCTTCCAGTTCGGCGTCAGCCGCGCATCGCGCAATTTTGCGGCGATCGGCAACACGATTGACGTCAGCACATTGCCGCGCATCGATGCCTCGGCCCAGTTCGGCCTGCCGGCGGGCTCGCTCAGGCTGCCGTTCAACCCGTCGACCGGCCAGTTCGTCACCGGGGGGACCACCACCACCTTCAACAACGTGCTCGACGGCAAGACCGCTATTCAGGCTGCAGGACGTCTGTTCGGCGTCGATATCGCCAGCGCGTTCGATCTGGCCGAGCAGGTCGGGCTCGTGACCACGCTGTCGCAGCCCAACCTGACCGCGCTGTCGGGCGAAACCGCTGACTTCCTGGCGGGCGGCGAATTTCCGATCCCGATCAACCAGGGCCTCGGCACCACGACGATCGAATACAAGAATTTCGGTGTCAGCCTGGCCTATACGCCGACGGTACTGGCCAATGGCCGGATCTCGATCCGCGTACGGCCCGAAGTGTCCGAACTGTCGTCCGCCGGATCGGTGACGCTGAACGGTTTCCAGGTGCCCGCGCTGACGGTTCGCCGCGCCGAAACCACGGTGGAACTGGGATCGGGGGAAAGCTTCATGATCGCCGGCCTGCTCAGCAACAACTCGCAGAATCTGGTCGACAAGGCCCCGGGTCTCGGCGACGTGCCCGTGTTGGGCAATCTGTTCAAATCGTCCAATTTCCGCAAGGGCGAGACAGAACTGGTGATCGTCGTGACGCCGTATCTGGTGAAGCCGGTCAACGCCAACGACATCAAGCTGCCCACCGACGGCTATCGCTCTCCCGACGATCTGCAGCGCCTGATCAACCATCAGAATGCGGATGGTGTCTCTGGCGGCGAGCGTCCCAAGCCGAGCGTTGCACCGACAGAAGGCACGGGCGGGCCGGATTTCGGCGCGCTGCCCGATCAGCCGCGCGCACTGCCCCAATCTGCGTCCAAGCCGCAGCGCGAGGCCAGACAGGGCAAGGCGAAACAGTGTGACAAGTCTGCCGGTCTCGCTGCGGCCCCCGGTTTTTCGTTCGATTGAGGCCAGAACCCGCTTTGAGGAGATTAGCAATGCGCGCTTATCATGCAGCTATCGCAGCAGCGGCCATCATGACCTTGTCGGGTTGCGGCAACATGGCCAGCAACCGGGGCCTGGATAGCGTCCACCAGGCCGTCGTATCGCGGAGCAACTACACGCTCGACCTGAATGCGGCGGGTGGATCGCTGCCGGCGCAGGAACAGCGCCGACTGGCCGAATGGTTCCAGGCAATGGACCTGGGCTATGGCGACCGCGTTTCGATCGACGATCCGGCCGGCCGCAATGTCGTGGTCAAGTCCGCGATCGAGGCCGCAGCTTCGCGCCATGGCCTGCTGGTCAACGACGTGGCACCCGTCACCACCGGCGAGATCGCACCCGGTGCGGTTCGGGTCGTGGTGACGCGCAGCACTGCCGAGGTGCCGGGCTGTCCAGACTGGAAGACCAAGCTCGAGATGAACTATCGCAACGCGACCAGCAGCAATTTCGGCTGTGCCTTCAATGCGAATGTCGCGGCGATGGTCGCGAACAAGGAAGATCTGGTGCGGGGCGAGCCGGGAGCTCTGACCACCTCGACCCAGCGTTCGGACACCGCCATCAAGCAATATCGCGAGACCCCGCCCACCGGCGCTCAGGGCCTGAAGCAGGGCGCGACCCAGCAGGGAGGATCGCAGCAGTGAACGCACCCTGGAAACCGGGCATGACGGCCAATCGCGACCAGTTCGCGGCCTTTGTCTGCGACGAGGCGACGCTCGACATCGTGCGCGCGATGGCGATCAACATGGGCTGGCCGCCGGAAAAGTGCAGCAAGGGCGGCCTGCGCAATGCAGTCCAGTCGCTGTCGATCACCGCAAGCCCCAACATCCTGCTGGTCGATCTTTCGGAATCGGGCGATCCGCTCAATGACATCAACGCGCTGGCCGAGGTCTGCGAGCCCGGCACCGTGGTGATCGCCATGGGCCAGGTCAACGACGTGCGGCTGTATCGCGACCTGATCGCGAGCGGCCTGCACGACTATCTGCTCAAGCCCGTGGGGCCGGATCAGATCCGCGATACCATCCTGCAGGCGCAGGCAATGCTGAACGCACCCAAGGCAGGCGAAGCGGCGATCGAGCGCGCGCATGTCGGCATCATGGTCATAGGCACGCGCGGCGGCGTCGGCGCATCGACCGTGGCCACGTCGCTCGCATGGCAGCTCAGCAAGAATGCCGGTCGCATGACCGCGCTGCTCGACCTCGACCTGCATTTCGGCACCGGCGCGCTGACCATGGACCTGGAGCCAGGTCGCGGTCTTACCGACGCTATCGACAATCCCAGCCGCATCGACGGCCTGTTCATCGAACGTGCGATGATCAAGGCCAATGACAAGCTGTCGATCCTGTCGGCCGAGGCGCCGATAAGCTCACCGCTGATCACCGACGGCACCGCCTTCTTCCAGCTGCAGGAAGAATTCCGCCACGCGTTCGAGAACACCGTGGTCGACCTTCCCCGCCAGATGCTGATCGACTATCCGCATCTCGTCGCCGAGACCAACATGGCAGTGCTGGTGACCGAGCTGACGCTAGCCTCGGCACGCGACGCGATCCGGCTGCTTGCCTGGCTCAAGTCGAACGCACCCGCTGCGCGGGTGATAGTGGTGGCGAACAAGGTGCAACCGGCCGCGCTGGAGATCAGCCGGGCCGATTTCGAAACCACCATCGAGCGCAAGATCGATTTCCTCATCCCCGCCGATCCCAAGACCGCCGCCCAGGCTGCGAAGCTCGGTCAGCCTTTCTGCGAGGCGGGCAAGTCGACCAAGGCTGGCGCGGTGATGAAGGCGCTGACCGACCGCTGCCTCGGCCTGGCCGAGGAAGAGGCCTCAGCGGAAAAGGACACCGGCGGCGCCAAGAAGTCGCTGCTCGGCAAGTTCGGCGATTTCAAGTCGCTGCTTCCGGCCAAGCCGGGCAAGGCTGCAAAGGCCGCCAAGAAGTAACCGGTACCGCCGCGCCATGTTGGCCAGCGGCGGCCCGAAATCGCGGGTGAAGAGCGCATGGAAATGGTGCAGACATTGCTGTTGGCGGCGGGCATTGCGAGCGTCTTCGGTCTGCTCGTCATGGCGTTTTCCGGGCCGTCGGAGCGCAAGGAGCTGCAGCGCCGCATCCTGACGGTGCGCGAGCGCTACAGCGAAAATGCCAGCGCGAAGGTCGAGGCGCAGATGCGCAAGGCCATCGCCAACCGCAAACCGCGCTTCAACCAGACCGGCGAAGAGCTTACTAAGGTGCAGATGCTCGCGCGTCGCCTGGCGATGACCGGCAAGAACTGGTCCGTGGTCCAGTTCGGGCAGGTCGTGGCCGGCCTGGGCCTGCTTGTCGCGATGGCGGTCTATTTCCGCACAGGGCAGCTGATGATGAGCCTGTTCATCGGCTCGGCGCTGGGCTTCGGATTGCCGCACATGGTGGTCGGCCATTTCATCAAGCGGCGCCTCAACCAGTTTACCGCACGCTTTCCCGACGCGATCGACCTGCTAGTGCGCGGCCTGCGCTCGGGCCTACCGGTGACCGAGACGCTCACCGTGGTGGCCAAGGAAATTCCCGGCCCGGTGGGCGAGGAATTCAAGCTGGTGACCGAGCGGATCAAGATCGGCCGATCGATGGAAGACGCGTTGCAGGAAAGCGCCAACCGGCTGCAGACGCCTGAATTCAACTTCTTCTGCATCACCCTCGCGATCCAGCGCGAGACCGGCGGCAACCTTGCCGAAACGCTCTCGAACCTCGGCGCCGTACTTCGCTCGCGCGCGCAGATGAAGCTCAAGATCCGGGCGCTGTCCTCGGAATCCAAGGCATCGGCCTATATCGTGGGTTCGCTGCCCTTCCTGGTGTTCATGATGATCTGGTGGGTGAACCCCGAATATCTGGCCGGCTTCTTCGTCGAGGAACGGCTGATGATCGCCGGCATCGGCGGCCTGGTGTGGATGGGCATCGGCGTGTTCATCATGGCCAAGATGGTCAGCTTCGAAATCTGATCGGGGGCAAGGAACGATGCAGGAAGCAGCCAATCCTACCCTGATGGGAATCGACGTGATCTTCGTGGCGACCTTGCTCGCTGCGGTGGCGACGCTCGCGGTGCTGATCGCGATCTATGCCGCGACCACGGTGCGCGATCCCATGGCCAAGCGGGTCAAGGCGCTGAACGAGCGGCGCGAACAGCTCAAGGCGGGAATCACCGCCTCCACCGCCAAGAAGCGCGCCAAGATCGTTCACAAGAACGACACCACCGACAAGATGCGCAGCACGCTGCAATCCCTGCGGGTGCTGCAGGACGAACAGCTCAAGGCCGCGCAGCAGAAGCTGGCCCAGGCCGGCATCCGTTCCAAGGACGTGGCGGTGTCGATCATCTTCGGTCGCATGGTGCTGCCGATCGCGCTGGGCGGCCTCGCCGCGCTGCTGATCTACGGCCTGGACGTGCTGGTGCCCGACTGGTCGCCGATCAAGAAATTCGGCCTGTTCGCTGCCATCCTGATCGGCAGCTACAAGGCGCCGGACCTGTTCGTGCAGAACATGATCACCAAGCGCACCGACGCCATCCGCAAGGGCCTGCCCGACGCGCTCGACCTGCTGGTGATCTGCGCCGAGGCGGGTCTCACCGTCGATGCCGCCTTCAACCGGGTCGCCAAGGAACTGGGCCGCGCCTATCCCGAGCTGGGCGATGAATTCGCGCTGACCGCGATCGAACTTGCGTTCCTGACCGAGCGCCGCCAGGCCTTTGAAAACCTGGCGTATCGCGTTGCGCTGGAATCGGTGCGCGGGGTGGTGACGACGATGATCCAGACCGAGAAATACGGCACGCCGCTTGCCTCCGCGCTGCGCGTGCTCTCGGCCGAATTCCGCAATGAGCGCATGATGCGCGCCGAGGAAAAGGCCGCACGCCTGCCCGCGATCATGACCGTGCCGCTGATCCTTTTCATCCTGCCGACGCTGTTCGTCGTCATTCTCGGCCCGGCGGCCTGCTCGATCGCCGATGCCTTTTCCAAGCAGTGACCGGGCCGGCCACTGGCCACCGATCACGATGAAAAAAGGGGCGGCAACCGTAGCCGGTGCCGCCCCAGGTCACTGATGTTCACCGCCCGATGGTGTCCGATCAGGCGGTGTCCCCCATCAATCCCTTGCGTCAGTATTTCGCGCGCACGGTGATGCCGTACATGCGCGGTTCCTCGACGAAACCGATACGCGAACGCGTGCCCGCACCACCGCGCAGCGGGGTGTTGGCGGTGATGCCGCGCGTGATCTCGTTGTTGAGGTTGGTGCCCCACAGTTCGAACGAGAAGCGGTCGTCCGGCGTGGTGAAGCCAAGCCGCGCGTTCATCTTGAAATAGCTTTCCTGGATGTCGAGCGGGATCGGCAGGCCATTGCTGTCCAGCGGCGAGGTGCTGGTGCGGCGGTCGTCCGAATAGTTGATGTTGAAATTGGCCAGCATCTTCCATCCGGAATCGGTGATCTCCTTGTCATAGGTGATGCCGAACACGCCGGTGAACTTGGGCGCGTTGGTGAGGTCCGCACCGCAAAGGCTGCGGATCGTCGCCAGCGTCTGCGCCGTGCCGACCACGCCCGCAGCGCAATTGCGCGGATAGCGGGCATCCGCATAGGTAACCGCAGCATTGACCGAGATGCCCGATTCGAACTGGCCGAACATTTCCAGCTCGACACCGGTCGACTTGGCCGCGCCGACGTTGAACGTCTGGAACTGGACACCGGTGAACTCGAGGACCTGGAAGTCCTTCATGTCCATGTGGAATACGGCAAGGTTCGCGCGGATGCGGCCATTGGCGAACTCGGTCTTGATACCCGCTTCATAGGCATCGACCTTTTCCGAATTGAAGCGCGGATCGGCACCCAGGGCGGCCGCTGCCGGGTCGAGGTTGAAACCGCCCGACTTGAAGCCATGGCTGAATCCCGCATAGGCCAGGAAGCCGTTGTTGCTGTTATAGGCGAGCTGCGCGGTATAGGTCAGCTCGTCATCCTTGAAGACGAGATTATATTCACGCGGCAGCGGCAAGCCGGGGATCGAACTGGCAAGCACGGTCCCGCCCGTGCCCGGCACGGTGATGCCGACCGACGTCGCGAACGGGAAGCAGGTCAGGCCCAACGCACCGGCGCGAAGCGCTGCGGGGATCGCTCCTGTGATCACGCCGTTGACGATCGCCTGGCAGGCAGGCGAATTGGCGGCCAACTGATCGAAGCTGCCCCGCTTCTTTTCGTCGACATAGCGTGCGCCGAGCGTCAGGCTGAGATTGTCGGTGAAGTTGATCACGTTATGCGTGAAGATCGAGAAGCTCTCGGCGTCCTGTCGGAACTGGTTTATCGCGAAATTGCCCGCCGCATTGACCGGCACGCCGCCATTGCCCAGCGCGGTCAGCGCGAACAGCGGATTGACCCCGGCAAGGTTGGCGAAGTTGCCGGCGCTCACTGCCCGCTGGTAATCCGGGCCCAGCGTCAGCGTCTGGATCTCGTTGATCTTCTCGTCCGAATAATAGGCACCGACCAGGAAATCGAGCGCATCGTCGAACGCGCTGCCCTGGAAGCGCAGTTCGTGGGTCATCGTCTTGATCGGGCCGCCATTGCTGGGCGTGGTCGGCGCTGATGCCGCACCATTGCCAGAGGTGAAGACGTTGAGACCGACGAAATCCGATTCCTGGTCGGAAGACGCCTCGAAATGGCGGTACGATCCAATATAGGTCATCTGCACGGGGCCGATGTCCCATTTCAGCTCGCCCGAAAAGCCATATTGCTCGGTATCGTTGTTGAACTGCTGGCTGTTGGTACGCAGTTGCTTGAGCGCCTGCGGCCCCGAGGCAACGACACCGCTATTGGGCAGGCCGTGAAAGGCGAAGAACGGAACCAGTTCGGTCTCACGCACGATAACCGCGTCGCAACAGTTCTCGTCGGCCTTGGCATAATCGCCGATAAGGCGGACGCTGACATCGGGCGAAGGCTCCCAGAGCAGCTGGGCGCGCACGATATAGCGGTCACGATTGCCGCTCTCCGCACCCGGCACGGTGGCACTTTTCAGATAGCCGTCACGCTTACGATAAGCGCCCGAGATGCGCAGACCCAGCTGGTCGGTGACCAGCGGCACGCTGACACCGGCCTGCACGTTGAAGAAGTCGTAATTGCCATAGGTGAAGTTGCCGAACGCCTTGACCTCGGTCAGGTCGGGGCGCTGGGTGGTGATGTTGAGCGCACCGGCCGAGGTATTGCGCCCGAACAATGTGCCTTGCGGGCCGCGCAGGATTTCGAGCCGCTCCAGATCGAGCAGATCGCCCAGCGCAATGCCGGGGCGCGACTGGTAGACGCCATCGATGAACACGCCGACCGAGCTTTCAAGGCCCGTGTTGTTGCCGGTGGTGCCGACGCCACGGATGCGGATCGAGGTGCCCTGGCTTTCGGTCTGCGATGACTGGACGTTGAAGCTGGGCGAGATCGAGGTCAGCGACTTGATGTCCTGCACGTTCTGCCGGTCGAGCTGGGCCGGGCTGACCGCCGTCACCGCCAGCGGAATGTCCTGCACATCGGCCGCGCGCAGCGTCGCAGTCACGATGATGACATCGCGCTCCGGAGCCTGGTCATCGGCTTGCGCATCCTGCGCCTGAGCCATCGATGTCATTGAGACAGTGCAAAGCAAGCCCAGAACGGGCTTCCACAAAGTGCGCATCCTCTTCTCCCACAAGCAACCTGTTGGTTGTGCTTTTGCCCCCCTCACTCTGAAGGTGATGTTGGGTGCGAAGTGAAAGCTGTCACAATGGCTGCCGGAATGCAATTCGTTTTAATTCCCTGATTAAACTTTTGCAGTGCGGCAACAATGGCGGAAATCCTGACCTTTTTATTTGTTGCAATGCAACATCGACCTTCCGTTACGGGAAGGTCACTGTTCCGCAATACCCTCACCCTGCATTTTGCATCGCGGCGATCGACAGGCGTGCCAGCCCGCGGCCTGACCTCGAAATCGGGCTTGCATTGGACGCCGTCGACGCTAGCGTGCGCCTCTTAATCGATCAATTAAACAAGGTGGAGAGATATGGCGGGTGCACTGGCAGGCGTGACGATCATCGAACTGGCGGGAATCGGCCCTGGCCCGTTTGCGGCGATGATGCTGGCCGATCATGGTGCGCGGGTCATTCGTGTCGAGCGTGCCACCGGTCGCGCTCCCGTCGGCGATTCCGGCAATCGCGATATTTTGAACCGCAACCGCGAGGTGATCGCGGTCGATCTCAAGTCTCCCGATGGCATTGCCCGGGTCCGCGAACTCGTCCGCGCAGCCGACGGGCTGATCGAAGGCTTCCGTCCCGGTGTGATGGAGCGGCTGGGCCTCGGCCCTGACGTCCTGCTCGCCGACAATCCGAAGCTGGTCTATGGCCGCATGACCGGATGGGGCCAGACCGGTCCCTACGCGCCGCTTGCCGGGCACGACATCAACTATATCGCGCTGTCGGGCGCGCTGCACAGCTATGGCCGCGCGGGCGAGAAGCCGACTCCCCCGGTCAACGCCGTGGGCGATTTCGGCGGCGGCGGCATGTTCATGGCGTTCGGCATGGTCGCCGGCATCCTGTCCGCGCGCAGCACCGGCAAGGGCCAGGTGATCGATTGCGCGATGACCGACGGCGCGGCGGTGCTTTCCGCCATGACCTATACCTTCCTCGCCAACGGCCAGTGGCGCGATGAGCGCGGGGTCAACCTGCTCGACACCGGCGCGCATTTCTATGACACCTATGAATGCGCCGACGGCAAGTTCATCTCGATCGGGTCGATCGAACCGCAATTCTACGCGCTGCTGCGCGAGAAGGCAGGCCTTTCCGATCCCGCCTTCGACCTGCAGATGGACCCGCGCCAATGGGGCCCGCTCAAGGAAAAGCTCACCGCGCTGTTCCTTTCGAAGACGCGCGACGAATGGTGCGCGATCATGGAGCATACCGACATCTGCTTCGCCCCTGTGCTGAGCCTCAAGGAAGCGCCCGAACACCCGCACAACAAGGAGCGCGGCACGTTCATCGAGGTGGACGGCATCCTCCAGCCCGCCCCCGCGCCAAGGTTCAGCCAGACGCCTGCACCGCCGGTGCGGATGGGGTAGGCGCTTCCTGTACGTCCAATGATGCGCAAAGGTTGGTCAGTTGCGCGCTGAGGCTCTGCACGACCGATCGTAGGCCGTTGAGCTTTACCTGGGCAGCACACGGATCAATCATGACTTGCGAGGTCGTGATGGTCGAGGAAGTCAGTTGGACCAATTTCAGTTCCACTAGCCAGCGTCCATCGCGGGTCAGGTATACGGTCATCGCTCCATGGCAAACATGATTGCGAAGCTCTACAAAAGGCTGAAACCGATCGAGAGACTGAAGCGCCAGGCGAGCGCGCTTAGCCTCGAGGGCTGATTGGCTCTCCAATACTTCGCGCAACAGTTGGAGCTTATGGCCGAAAGAATGCGCTTTACCGAGCTTCACACATTTCGGAAAACTGCGCGCCAAGAGCAACAGCGCTTCAGCGACTTTGCTTTCCGCCTGCGTAAAGCAATCGAGGCAGTGTCCAAGCCACAGATGCACTTCCTTCTGTGCACCGTCCCAATCGGGCGTTGAGCTCAGAGGGACTATGGGTGAGAAGGCGTTCATGGGCCGACGCTATCACCCTCGCCTTTACCAATGATTGCGCCAGATCGGGTCAAACAAACACGCTCCACCCGGTCGCCTCGACCAGTTCCTCCAGCGCGATCGCGCCGACCATCGAGGTGCCCGAGGCGTTGAGGCCGGGCGACCAGACTGCGATCGCGCCATGGCCCGGCGCGATGCACAGGATGCCGCCGCCGACACCGCTCTTGCCGGGCAGGCCGATGCGATAGGCAAAGTCGCCGCTATTGTCGTAATGGCCGCAGCTCATCATCACCGCGTTGATGCGGCGGCAATTCTCGCGCGTGACCAGCTGCTCGCGGTTGATCGGGTCGCAGCCATCGAACGCCAGGAACAACGCGGCGCGCGCCAGTTGGCGGCAGCTCATCCGCACCGCACACTGGCGGAAATAGGCGCCAAGACTCGCCTCGACCGGGTTGGCCATGTTTCCGAACGCGGCCATGAAATGCGCGAGCGCGCGGTTGCGCGATCCGGTCGCCGATTCCGATTCCGCCACCTCCTCGTCCACCGCAATGCTGTCATCGCCCGATAGCCGGTGGAAGCGCCCGAGCAGTTCCGCCTCGAACGCTTGCGCACCGCTGCGCGCCACCAGCATGTCGGTGACGACAATCGCGCCGGCATTGATCAGCGGATTGCGCGGGATGCCCTTTTCGTTTTCCAGCTGCACGATCGAATTGAACGCGCTGCCCGAGGGCTCGCGCCCAACCCGGTCCCAGACATTTTCGCCATAATGCTTGAGCGCAAGCGAGAGGGTGAACACCTTGGAAATCGACTGGATCGAGAACGGCTCATGGCTGTCGCCCAGCGTGACCATGGTCCCGTCCCCCAGCACGATCGCCATGCCGAACTTGGTCGGATCGATCCGCGCGAGCGCAGGGATATAGTCGGCGACCTTGCCGGTGCCGATATGCGGGGTGACCGCAGCCTCGATGCGCGCGGTGATCGCCTGCCAGTCCATGCCCCCTCCCCCAGAATTCGGCGCTGCATTGTTCCGATCGTTGCGCAACCGAACAAAACATAGCAGGGGGAAACGGCATGTCGATTCTTACGCGCCTCATTCCCGACCGGTTCGTGCTGATGCTGCTGCTGACCGTCGCGGTCGCCGCCGTGCTGCCCGTGACCGGCCAGGCGGCGGTCTATGCAGGCTATGGCGTCTCGGTCGCGATCTTCCTGCTGTTCTTCCTCCACGGCCTGCGCCTGCCACGCGCCGAGGTGATCGTCGCGATGAAGAACTGGCGGCTGCAAGGCCTGATCTTCGCGTTCACCTTTGCGTTCATGCCGCTGCTGGGTCTGGCGGCATCGCAGGCGCCGGGAGGGTTGCTGCCGCACGGGCTGGTGATCGGGCTGCTGTTCCTCGGCATTCTGCCCTCGACCGTCCAGTCGGCGATCAGCTATTCGTCGCTCGCGGGGGGCAATATCGCGGCGTCGGTCATGGCATCGGCACTGCTCAATCTCGCCGGCATCGTCATGACCCCGCTGCTCGTAGCGCTGCTGATCGGCGCGGACGGGGGGGCTGCGATCAGCAGCGATACCGTGATAAAGATCCTGTCGATCCTGCTGCTGCCCTTTGCGCTGGGTCAGATCGTTCAAGCCTGGCTCGGGGCCTGGGCGCAGCGCAACAAGTCTCTGCTCACCCTGCTCGACCGCAGTTCGATCGCGATCGCGGTCTATGTCGCCTTCAGCTCGGCGGTCGCGGGCGGCAAGATGCAGACGCTCGGCTGGAGCGTATTGGCGGTGCTGTGCGCCATCATCCTGCTGATGCTGGTGCTCTCGATGCTCGCCGCCTGGGGGCTGGGCGGGCTGCTCGGCCTGCCGCGCGCCGACCGCATCAGCCTGCTTTTCGCCGGATCGCACAAGAGCATCGCCACCGGCGCGCCGCTCGCCGCGATCCTGTTTGCAGGGCCCCAGGCGGGCATCGTTATCCTGCCCGCGCTGATCTATCACCAGTTGCAGCTCGTTCTATCGGCTCCGCTGGCATCCAGACTGGCGAAACACGCCGAGGCCTGACGCTTTTCGCTTGGCGGCGATCGGCGACGCAGCGATATAGTCAGCAGCATGAGCACCGCCGCCAGCCCGTTCGCGATCGACAATGCCCCGCCGCTCAACCCGGCCAAGTTCCGCGATCCGCTGATCACCGCCAAGGGCGAACCCCGCGCGAGCGTCGGCATGACCGGGCTGGAGACGCTGTGGTTCAACACCGGCACGCTGTGCAACCTCGCGTGCCTCAGCTGCTATATCGAAAGCTCGCCGCGCAACGACGCGCTCGTCTATCTCTCGCTGGCCGAGGTAACGACCTATCTCGACGAGATCGCTTCGTCCGCCTTGCCCACGCGTGAGATCGGGCTGACCGGGGGCGAGCCGTTCATGAACCCGGACATCATCGCGATCCTGGAGCTGTGCCTGTCGCGCGGTTTCGAGACGCTGGTCCTGTCAAACGCGATGCGCCCGATGCGGCGGCACGAGGCGGCGCTGCTCGAGCTTAAGGCGCGGCATGGCGACCTGCTCACCATCCGCGTCAGCCTCGACCATTATACACAGGCCGTGCACGAGGCCGAACGCGGCGCGAACAGCTGGGACAAGGCCTTGTCCGGCCTGCAATGGCTGGCACGCCACGGTTTCCGGATCGCCATCGCAGGGCGGCATCTGGCGCACGAAAGCGATGCGGAGGCGCGCGCCGGCTTTGCCGCGCTGTTCGAACGCCTCGGCCTTGCTATCGATACGCGCAATCCGCAGCAGTTCGTGATGTTTCCGGAAATGGATGCCGGTGCCGACATCGCGGAGATCAGCACCGGCTGCTGGGACATATTGGGCAAGAGCCCCGATGCGATGATGTGCGCGACCAGCCGCATGGTGGTGAAGCACAAGGGCGCGGATGCGCCCACCGTCGCGGCGTGCACGCTGCTGCCCCATGATCCCGGTTTCGACATGGGCGCGACGCTGGCCGAGGCATCGCGCGCTGTATCGCTCAACCATCCGCATTGTGCACGCTTCTGCGTGCTCGGCGGGGCGAGTTGCAGCTAGGCCGGGGCGCACCTACATAGCGGGCGAGGCGCGTGCCTATCCCGGTCGCGCCAAGCTGACAGGCCGACACACCCCGATGCTCCCCCCCAGAACGCGATCTTCCGGCCAGGCCGTCCCCAGCGGCCGCCTCTCCCGCTTTGCCAGTTTCGGCACCATGGTCGGCGGGGTCGCCGGATCGATGCTCGTTGACGGCACCAAGCAGCTCGCGCAGGGCCGCCGCCCCTCGATCGGCGACCTACTGCTGACCCCTGCCAATGCGCGCAAGATCGCCGATCGGCTGGCGACGATGCGCGGTGCGGCGATGAAGCTGGGCCAGCTGATGTCGATGGACACCGGCGACTTTCTGCCGCCCGAGCTTTCGGACATTCTCGCCCGGCTGCGCGCCGATGCCCAGCACATGCCGCAGGGCCAGCTGCGCAACGTGCTCAACCAGAACTGGGGCCGCGGTTGGGAAAAGCGCTTTGCCAGCTTCGATTTCAGGCCCGTCGCCGCCGCCTCGATCGGCCAGGTGCACCGCGCGAAGACGCTCGACGGGCGCGATCTGGCGATCAAGGTGCAATATCCCGGCGTGCGGCAGAGCATCGACAGCGATGTCGACAATGTCGCTGCGCTGATCAAGCTCACCGGCCTGCTGCCGCCCGAGCTCGACATCGACCCGATGCTGGCCGATGCCAAGGCGCAGCTGCACGAAGAGGCCGACTATGCGCACGAGGCGGCGCATCTGGCGCGCTTCGGCGAGCTGCTCGCAGGACATGCGGACTTCCGCGTCCCAGCATTGCATGCCGACCTCACCACCACCGACATCCTGGCGATGGATTATGTCGAGAGCATCGCGATCGAGGACACCGCGAGCATGGACCAGGCGACGCGCGACGGCATCGTGCTCCGGCTGGTCGGATTGCTGCTGCGCGAGCTGTTCGACTTCCGGCTGATGCAGACCGATCCAAATTTCGCGAATTATCGCTTCGATCCGGCGAGCGGCAAGTTGGTGCTGCTCGATTTCGGCGCGACGCGGGTGGTGACCGACCGGGTCGCCAATGCCTATCGCACGCTTCTGCGTGGCGGGATGCAGCGCGATACCGCCCTGATGCGCGAGGGCGGGCTGACGCTGGGCATGCTGCATCCCGATGCGCCCGAAAGCCACAAGGTGGCGGTGCTGGGCATGTTCGACACGGCGTTCGAGCCGCTACGCATCGACGGACCGTTCGACTTCTCATCCAACGAGATGACGAGCGAACTGCGCGACGAGGGCATGGCCTTCGCCAAGGAGCGCACCTTCTGGCAGGTTCCCCCGGTCGAAACGCTGTTCATCCAGCGCAAGATCGGCGGCGTGTTCCTGCTCGGCGCCCGGCTGAAGGCGAACACCAACGTCCACCGGCTGATCCGCGACGCGGTGATGTAACCCTGGCGCCTATTTGCCCAGCGCGGTCACTTCCTGCCCCGCCGGGCTGGTGAAGGTGAAGCCCGACAGCTTGTTCTTGGCCAGCGTGTTGACGAACGCCTGTGCCTCGTCGGCGCTCTTGAACGGCCCAGTCAGCAGTCGGTTGGTGGCGTTGAGCGGGGTCCACCAGCCCTGCTTGCCCTTGAACAGGGCGGGCGAGGTCGTGGTCAGGCGCTTCCATTCCTTGGAAAGGTCGGCGCGATTGGCCCCGCCTGCCACCTGCACCCAATAGCGCTTGGAATGCTTGGGCTCGGCCTTTTTCGCGGCCGCAGCCTTTTTCTCGGCCGCCAGCTTGTCCGCTGCCTTCTTGTCCGCCAGCTTCTTGTCGGCCAGTTTCTTGTCGGCCAGCTTCTTGTCTTCCGCGGCCTTCTTGTCGGCAGCCTGCTTGTCGGCGAGCTTCTTGTCCTCTTCCGCCTTTTTGGCGGCAAGTTCCTTCTCGTCGGGCTTTTTGGGTGCCGGTGGCAGCTTGGTAACATCGACCGCATAATCCGCTGGCGCGAGCTCGGCTGCCGGGACCTGAATGCTGGCAATGACCGACGCCAGGCTGACGCGGGCAGGCTCCGGTTCAGATGGCAGCGGCTGCACGGTCGCCGGGGAAGCCCCAGCGCTGGCCGTCGCGGCACTGGCCGCCGCTGGACTGGAACTGGACAAGGTCAAAGGCGCCTGCCCCGGCGCAACGGCATTGGTCGAAGTCACCGCAGAGCCTGCAAGACCCGTCGGCGCTGCCGAGCCTGGCGCGCTGGTCGCAGGCGGAGGGGGCGGCGTCGCGCTCGTCGTTGCCGCAGTCGGATTGGCGACTGAAGTGAAGCCGGGCCGGGGCAATTCGGTCATGCCTGAGAGCACGACCACCTTGTCGTCAGGGCCGATCAGGGGGCCCTGCGCTGCCCGATCGCGCGCGGATGATGGCGCGGGCAGTTCCTTGAGGTCGGTGACCCTGACCGAGGTCGCGAGCGCGAGCTGGTTATCCGCCGGTCGGTCAGGCTGTACGCCGGGCTGCACGCCGGATTGGACGTTGGTCGCCAGGGCAGGACGATCGCCGCCGCCACGTGCCGCGTTGGCCGGGGCCGCCACTGCATTGCGTGACGCTGCACTGCTGTCGGGCAGGGGCTGAACGGTCGCGCGTGATCCGGGCAACGGCTGGACGGTCGCGCGCGCGGTCTGCACATTCTGGATCGTCTGGACGGTCTGCTGCGACGGCGCTGTTGAGCTACCGCGTCCGGGCATCAGCAGATCGGGCGGCGGCACGGGACCCGGGGCGCGCGTCTGAACGGGCACCGGTTGCGCGGCGGCCTGCGCCTGGGCGAGCGCGATCGCCTCGCGCTCCTTCTTCGAAAGCTTGCCCGGGATACGACGCTGCGACTTGTCCACCTTGGCGACCCGCCGGCTCTTGGTCTCGGGCGCCGGCCCGAGAGGCTCGCCCGCCGGAATCAGTCCCGCATCGGCGCGCCCCGAACGGACGCGCGGCGTTCCGAGCGATGCATATTGCCGGTTGCGCGGATCGTCCTTGCCGACCGCCGCCGCCGCCGGGAAGTGCCCGAAATGCGCCGCTGCGGCCTGTTGTGCGGGGGTGAGCCTGCCCATGAAGCGGAAAAAGGGCTCGATCGACGCGGCCATGCGCTTGGGCATGGTGGCATCGGCAATCGCTATCGCCCCTTCCGCATCACCGGACACGGCGAGCACGAAGGCTCGCGTGCGCCAGGCCGCGGCGTCGCGCTTGCGCAGCAGCGGATCCAGCTGGGCTTCAGCAGCCGCCCGGTCGCCGGAAATGCCCAACGACAGGGCGTAGCGGCGGATCGTCTCGTCATCGGCACCGCGGCGCAGCGCCAGCTCGTAATCGTCCTGCGCGGCGTTGGAATTGCCGACCAGATCATAGGCGAGCCCCCGGTCTGCGGCATAGACGGTTTCGGGCACGCCCAGCTTCTTCGCCTCGTCAAACAGACGCAGCGCTTCGTACGGATTCTCGTTGAGCAGCAGCGCCGAGCCCAGCCCGGCCTTCACCCGGCCATTGCCAGGCGACATCTCGTCCGCACGCGCGAAGAAGCCGATCGCCGCCTGCGGGTCCTGCAGCAGCAGGGCGGCATTGCCCGCATCGATCAGCGCATCGATGTCGCCGGGATAGAGCGCCAGCCGCTGCAACGCATTCTGCAGCTCGCGCGTGCCCCGCGGCTGCGTGACGTCGAGCGAGCTATAGCCGGTCTCGGGCGCATCGGGCCCCTCTTCCTGCGCCTGGGCAGGGCTGAGCGAAACGCTGGCAACCGCGCAAAGCAGGGTAGCGAAGCGAAGTTTGCGGTGACGCAAAAACGGGGTCAAAGCCATATCGCCCCGTCAGTCGCCCTTTGCAGGAGCGATTGCAAGCGCAGCAGACCGGACAGCACGGCAGGGCGTGTGCGGTATTCGGTGGCTTGCGGGAACCAATTGCCCGCCGGGTGCACAGGCACCCAGCGGACAGCGGGATTACTGATTGTTCTGGCGACCGAGAAAGCGCGGGATGTTGAGCGGCGGTGCATCGGCACCGTCGTCATCACCCTCGTCCTCGCTGCGGGCACCGCCGCGCGACAGGCTCGACATCCGTTCGAACAGGGTGCCACCGCCGGTGGCGACGCGCGGGGCCTTCGCAACCGGATCGGCAGTCTGCGCGGGCGGCGCAACGAACGGCGCGGGCTCCTGCGGGATCTGGGCGCTGGCGGGATCGAGCAGCAGCTCGTCGGCACCCGCGTCGTCGTCGAGCGACTGCGCCGCAACCCCCAGGTCGAGCGCTTCGGGCTCGGCCGTTGCTACCGGCGCGGGCGCCGGAGCGGGTGCCGGGCGCGGGGCCGCGGCGAAGCTGGGTGCGGGCGTCGGCGCAGCGAAGGCGCGCGGTGCCGCCTGGTTCAGCGAGAACGGACGCGCTTCTTCCTGCCCCTGCTGCATCGCATCGCCATCGATGCCGGTGGCGACCACCGACACGCGGATCTTGCCTTCCAGATCGGGGTTGAACGCGCTGCCCCAGATGATGTTGGCATCGGGATCAACCAGTTCCTTGATATGGTTGGCGGCCTCGTCGACTTCCATCAGGCGCATGTCGTCGCCGCCGGTGATCGAGACGATGACGCCCTTGGCGCCCTTCATCGACACGCCATCGAGCAGCGGGTTGGCGATCGCGCGCTCGGCCGCTTCCAGTGCGCGGCCATCGCCTTCGGCCTCGCCGGTGCCCATCATCGCCTTGCCCATCTCGCGCATCACCGAACGGATATCGGCAAAGTCGAGGTTGATCAGGCCCGGATTGACGATCAGGTCGGTGATCGAGCGGACGCCCTGCTGCAGCACTTCGTCCGCCAGCTGGAACGCTTCCTTGAACGTGGTGTTCGGGTTGGCAACCAGGAACAGGTTCTGGTTAGGAATGACGATCAGCGTGTCAACATTCTTCTGCAGCTCGGCAATGCCCGCTTCGGCGGCACGCATGCGGCGCGTGCCTTCGAAGGTGAAGGGCTTGGTGACGACGCCAACGGTCAGGATGCCGCGATCGCGCGCAGCCTTGGCGATCACGGGCGCTGCACCGGTACCGGTGCCGCCGCCCATGCCTGCTGCGATGAAGCACATGTGCGTGCCTTCCAGGATCGCCTCGATATCACCGACGGTCTCTTCCGCTGCCGCACGACCGACTTCGGGCCGCGATCCGGCGCCCAGACCCTGGGTGACATCGGGACCGAGCTGGATGCGCTGCTCGGCGGTCGAGCTGTTCAGCGCTTGCGCGTCGGTATTGGCGACGATGAAATCGACGCCTTCGACGCTGGCCGCGATCATGTTGGCGATGGCGTTGCCGCCAGCCCCGCCGATCCCGATCACCGCAATGCGCGGGCGCAGTTCGTCGACGGTCGGCGGTCCGATGGTGATGCTCATGCCTTAATTCTCCCCTGCTTCATTATTCTGAAGCAAATACCAAAAACCACATTGCACAGATTGATTCGCGAATTCACCCAAAAAATCGGGTTTTTCCACCACTTCCTGCATGGCAAGCGACGAAACGCGCCGCATCGTCAGAAATTTCCGACCAGAGCGCGCCACAAACGCTGCAGAACCGCCGCGCCCGAATGGCGGTGAACCTGCTGATAGCTCGAGGCAACGCTGCGAATATCGACCGGTTCGTCCGCTGCGAACAGCGCCAGCCCCGCCAAGGTCGAGAAGGCCGGGCCAGCATGCGCATCGGGAAGGCCCGCGATGCCGGTCGGGCGACCGATCCGTACGGTGCGGCCCAGCGCCACCTGCATGTGATCGGCCAGGCCGCGCAGCTCCGCGCAGCCGCCGGTGAGCACGATGCGCTGGCCCTGCGCACCGGTAAAGCCGAGCTCCTTCAGCCCCTTGGTGATCTCGCCGATCAGATAGTCGAGCGGCTGGCGGATCACCGAGACGAGTTGCGCGCGGCTGATCGAATGCTTGTCGTCGGTGCGTCCCCCTGCGCCGACCAGCTTGCTGTCCTCTTCGGGCAGGCGCAGGTCGATCATGTCATGATTGTCGCGCGGCGAGGATGTCGCGGCCCCGTGGAAGCACTTGATCCGCTCGGCCTCGGCGCGGCGCAGTCCGAAGGCCGAGGCGATGGCATCGGTAATGTCCGCGCCACCGAACGGAATGGTGAACAGCCCGACCAGCATGCCGCCGGCATAGAGCGAGATATTGGTCACCGCCGCACCCATCTCGACCAGCGCGACGCCCAGCTCACGCTCTTCCTCGCCAAGCACAGCGGTGCCTGCCGCGATCGGCGCAGCGACGATGCCGCTGACACCGAGATAGGCGGCCGCCACGGTCTGGTCGATATTGCGCACCGGCGCGCCATCGGCGAAGATCACGTGGATGTCGACGCCCAGCCGCTCGGCATGGAGGCCGATGGGCTTCTTGACCCCGGTCGCGCCATCGAGCGTGTAGAGCGCGGGCTGCGCGTGCAGCACCATGCGTCCGCCCGGCTGGATCGTCTCGCGGCCCGCAGCCAGCAGGTGATCGACATCATCCTCGTCGATGCGCCCGCCGCCCAGATCGATCTCGACCCGCGCGATGGTGCTGGTCAGCCCGCCCGAGGTGCAGCCGACATGGACATGGTCGATGTTGAGCCCCGCGATCCGCTCGGCCTGCTCGACCGCCTCGCGCACCGCCAGTTCGGTCGCCGCCATGTCGGTGATATAGCCGCGCTTGACGCCCTCGCTCGCACGCTGGCCGGTGCCCAGCACCAGCAGCTCGCCCGCGTCGGTGCGCCCGATGATCATCGCGCAGACCTTGGACGAGCCGATATCGAGCGCGCCATAGGTCTTCTCGATCCGGGGGACGGCCGCGCCGCCCTTGCGCCCCTTTCCGCCGCTCATTGGTCCGCTGCCGATGCCAGCGCATCGCCTTCGGGCTTGGCGGGGCTGCGCGGACGGCGCAGATAGGCGCGCTCGGGATCGCGCAGGTCGAAATAGGTCACGCCCTTGCCGAGCAGCCGGTTGACCCCGTCCATCCGCGCGAAATTGATCAGCGCGGCCTGCGACAGGTCCTCGCCCTCGGGCAGCGCCAGCACCTCGCCGGTATGGAAGCTGAGATTCCAGCGCCGGTTGCCGACCCATTCAGCCTCCTTCACCTGCGGGGTCAGCGCGGGCGCGGCGTCGAGCAGCTTGGTGAGATCCTTGATCCGCGTATTGGCGCGCTTGCCGACGATGCGCAGCATCTTGGGATCGATCTGGCCGGGGCTCGGCTCGAGCGCGACACCCTCGGCATCGACCAGCATCACACGCCCGCGATCTTCCCACACCGCCAGCGGCTCCCGCTCGACGATGTCGACGATCAGCGTATCGGGCAGCTGGCGGGAGATGCGCGCATCGGCGATCCAGCTGAACCGCGTCAGCTCGCGGCGCAGTTCCTCGAGGTCGACCTGCGGCATCGACCGGTCCTTCTGCGCGAGCACGATCTCGTAGACCTTGAGCTCGTTCATCTTGTCGACGTTGCGGACCTCGACCTTCTTGACCTCGAACCCGGCGCGTCCGGCGGCGAGCGCCATTTCTTCCTGCACCATGCCGGGCAGCCCCATGAACTGCGCGGTGATGACGCCGCCCAGCGCGAGAATCCCCAGAATGCCGATGGTCGCGGCCTTCTGCATCTGCTCTTCGGTAAAGGGCAGCCGGGCGAGGAACGCGTTGGCCCGCGATCTCTGCGCCGTGCGCGGCTTGGCGCGCGTTGCGCCCCTTTTCGCCGATGTGCCGCGCTTAATCCGTGTCGCCATGCCGGGTGCCCCCCAATGCCTGTTCAACGATGATCTCGACCAGATCGGCATAGCTGATGCCGATCGCCGCCGCCTGTTCCGGCACGAGGCTGAGCGGGGTCATGCCCGGCTGGGTGTTGACCTCCAGCAGGTACAACCCATCGAGCCCCTTTTCGTCATCCCAGCGGAAGTCCGAACGCGACGCGCCCTTGCAGCCGAGGATGTTGTGCGCCTTGAGCGCCAGCTCCAGGCAGCGCTCGGCAATCTCCGCCGGAATTTCGGCGGGGCAGATGTGCAGCGTCAGCCCGTCGGTGTACTTGGCGTCGTAATCGTAGAAGCCCGACTTGGTCTGCAGCTCGGTGACCCCGAGCGCGCGGTCGCCCAGCACGGCAGTGGTCAGCTCGCGGCCCTTGATGAACGGCTCCGCGAGCAGCTCGTCGAATTCCTGCCAGGGTCCGATCGCGTCGCGGGCAATCGGGTCGCCATAATTGCTGTCGGCCTTGACGATGGCGACGCCGACCGACGAGCCTTCGTTGACGGGCTTCAGCACATAGGGACGCGGCAGCGGGTCGCCTGCATAGAGGCTTTCCGATTGCACGATATGCCCGCCGGGCATCGGGATGCCGTGCGGCACCAGTGCCTGTTTGGTCAGCACCTTGTCGATCGCGATCACCGAGGTCGCCATGCCCGAATGTGTGTACGGGATCTGCATCAGGTCGAGCATGCCCTGCACGCTGCCATCCTCGCCCGGCGTACCGTGCAGCGCATTGAACACGATATCGGGACGGATCCCCGCCAGCACAGCAGCGACATTCCGATCCATATCGACCCGCGTCACCTGATGCCCGCGCGATTCCAGCGCCTTGGCGACGCCCTCGCCGCTCATCAGCGAGACCTCGCGCTCGGCCGACCAGCCGCCCATCAGCACGGCAATATGGAGCTTGGGCAGGGTCATGAACTCGGCTTTCCTATCCGCTGGATTTCCCATTCCAGCGCGACGCCCGATTGCGCGAGAACACGGGCGCGGACTTCCTCGCCCAGCGCCTCGATCTCGGCGCTGGTGGCGGTGCCGGTATTGATCAGGAAATTGGTGTGCTTTTCGCTGACCTGCGCGCCGCCGAGCATCAGGCCGCGACAGCCTGCCGCATCGACCAGCGCCCAGGCCTTGTGGCCTTCGGGGTTCTTGAAGGTCGATCCGCCGGTCTTGCTGCGCAGCGGCTGGCTCGCCTCGCGCGAAGCGGCGATGCGGTCCATCTCGGCCTGGATCGCCTCGGGCGCATCGGGATGACCGCGAAAGGTCGCGGCGATGACGATCGCGCCTTCGGGCAATTCGGAATGGCGATAGGTGTAATGCAGGTCGGCCAGCGGCAGTGTCTGGCGCGTGCCATCGCGCAGCACGACCTCGCAATCGATGAGAATATCCTTGACCTCGCGGCCATAGGCACCGCCGTTCATCCGCACGAAGCCGCCGACGGTGCCGGGGATCGAGCGCAGGAATTCGAGGCCCCCGATACCGGCATCACGCGCGGTCGAGGACACGAGAATGCCCGAGGCCCCTGCCCCGCAAGCCAGTGTCACGTCATCGATCCGCTCGACCTTGGCGAAGGCCTTGCCCAGACGCACGACGACGCCCGGGACGCCGCCATCGCGCACGATGAGGTTGGAACCGAGGCCGAGTGCCATGACGGGGACCCGGGGGTCGAGATCGCTCAGGAACTGCGCCAGATCCTCCGCGTCCTTCGGCTCGAACAGCCATTCTGCCGCGCCACCGGTCTTGAACCACACGAGCGGTGCTAGGGGAGCATTGGGTGTTAGCTTCCCTCTAACGCTCACCCCCGTTGCTTGGTCGCCAGGCACACCCACACCCGTTTGTCCCGAGCGCAGTCGAGGGACCTTACGCAACCCATCGGGATTACGTCCCTCGACTTCGCTCGGGACAAACGGTGGACTGGTAGAGGAGAGAGGCGTGGACGGGCTCACGCAGACTGCCTCCGCTGCGTAATCGCATCGGCAAGCCCTGCCGCCCATTTGGTGATGTCGCCCGCACCCAGGCAGATGACCATGTCGCCGTCCTGCGCGTCGGTTGCCAGCAGCTCGGCGAGCTCGTCGGGTCCGGTGATCGTGCGCGCCTGGCGGTGGCCGCGCTGCTTGAGGCCGCTGGCGAGCGCCTCGGCGCTCACGCCCTCAACCGGCTCCTCGCCTGCGGCATAGACCGGCGCGACATAGACGATGTCGGCGTCGTTGAACGCCTGCTGGAACTCATCCATCAGGTCACCGAGGCGGGAATAGCGGTGCGGCTGGACCACCGCGATAATGCGGTTCTTGACGCCCTCGCGCGCCGCTGCCAGCACCGCGCGGATTTCCACCGGGTGATGGCCGTAATCGTCGATGATCGTCACGCCATCAACCTCACCCACCTTGGTGAAGCGGCGCTTGACCCCGCCGAACTTGGCAAAGCCGGTGACGATGTCCGCATCCGCCATGCCCATCTGCAGCCCGACCGCGATCGCGGCGATGGCGTTCTGCACATTGTGGCGGCCGGGCATCGGCAGCTCGATGCCCATGATCTGGCGGGTGGAGCCGTCGCGCTCGCGCACCGTCACGTCGAAGCGGTTGCCGCCGGGGATCGACACGACATTGTCGCCGCGCACATCGGCCTGGGCGGAAAAGCCGTAGGTCACGACGCGCCGGTCCTTGACGCGCGGCAGGATCGCCTGGACCTCGGGATGGTCGAGGCACAGGATCGCCGCACCATAGAAGGGCACGTTCTGCACGAACTCGACGAACGCGTCCTTGACCCGGTCGAAGCTGCCATAATGGTCGAGATGCTCGGGATCGATATTGGTGACGACCGCGATCGTGCCGTCGAGCCTGAGAAAGCTGCCGTCGCTTTCGTCGGCCTCGACCACCATCCATTCGCTGTCGCCGAGTCGCGCGTTCGACCCGTAATTGTTGATGATGCCCCCGTTGATGACGGTGGGATCGATGCCGCCTGCATCGAGCATCGCCGCGATCATCGAGGTGGTCGTGGTCTTGCCGTGCGTGCCGGCCACCGCGACAGTGGATTTGAGGCGCATGAGCTCGGCCAGCATCTCGGCGCGGCGGACGACGGGGACGCGGTTCTCGAGCGCCAGATCGACCTCCGGATTGCCGCGCTTGATCGCGGTCGAGGTGACGACCACGGCGGCATCGCCCAGATTTTCCGCCTTGTGGCCGATCATCACCGGAATGCCGCGCTTGCGCAGGCCTTCGACGACATAGCTTTCGGCTATGTCCGAACCCTGCACCTTGTAGCCCAGATTGTGCATCACCTCGGCAATGCCCGACATGCCGATGCCGCCGATGCCGATGAAATGGATGGTACCGATGTCGATTCCGACGCCCTTCATGCTTCATGTCCTTCAGCTTCGCGGGCCAGGGCCTCGCCGCCCAGGGCCTGGCCCTTGGCGGCGGGGGCCACGCGAATAATGTCTGCCAGCGGCGCGGCGCCGAAGCTCTCGACGAGATCGGCCAGATCGCGCACCGCATTGGGGTAACCGCATTTGTGCGCGGCGAGCGCCGCATTCTCGAGCGCATGCGGATCGAGCGCCATCTTCTGGATTTGCTTGGCGAGTTCCTTGGGCGTGAACGCCTCCTGCCGGATCGAGCGCGCGCCGCCGGCCTTGACCATCTCGCGCGCATTGGCGGTCTGGTGGTCGTCGGTGGCGATGGGTAGCGGCACCAGGATGGCGGGGCGGCCCGCCACGGTCAGCTCGGCGATGGTGGAGGCACCCGCACGGCCGATGAACAGGTGCGACCAGCCGAGCTTCTCGGCCGTGCGGGTGCC
>Ga0233424_10000837_pt1 | contig 33066 bp, 28 predicted proteins | sample Watercolumn_Towu_FD_181011 | JGI IMG/M metagenome (GOLD analysis project Ga0233424, IMG submission 181011) | Freshwater microbial communities from Lake Towuti, South Sulawesi, Indonesia - Watercolumn_Towuti2014_125_MG | ecosystem: Environmental > Aquatic > Freshwater > Lake | place: Indonesia... | reverse complement strand
CCGGACCTGGTCGAGCGACTCAAACACATAGGCATTGAGGACCTCGGTCCGATACGTCCGATTGAAGCGTTCAATGAAGGCATTCTGATCCGGCTTGCCTGACCTGCCCCCGGTTGTTGTACCACCTGCAAAGTTAGTCAGGCACACCTCGACTGCGGTTCGAGGGTCTCCGGTGCCGGGGGCCGGTAGCCCACGGCACACGTTCTGTAGCCGACTGATCGCCAACGGTGAGAGTCTAGCCTACATCAAGGAACAGATGGGGCATAGCTCCATTCAGGTCACAGTTGACCTGTACGGCCATCTTGTACCGGGGAGCAATAAGCAGGCGGTGGACCGGCTGGATGAGCCGGTGGAAACCGCCAACGCGGAGGCCGAATCCGCAACTATCCGCAACCAAGGCTGGGCCATGGTGAGACAGAATGGCAGTTCAGCGGCAAAGCTGTTGATTTGACTGGAGCCGGCGAGTGGGATTGAACCACCGACCTGCTGATTACGAATCAGCTGCTCTACCACTGAGCTACGCCGGCTCTCGATCTGGCTTGTTCTGGCAAGGAAGAACGTGGAATCTTACTCAGGTCGGCACCAAGCTGTCAATGAGCTTGGTGTCTCTACTTCACGCGGGCCAGAGGCAGATTCCAGGCCTTGGCGGTGGGCACCAGAGCGGGTACGCAGGACGGATCTTGCTCGTTGCCAAAATCCGCCTTGGCGGTCGTGGAGACTTGCCGTTGCGCGTACTCAAAGAGTTCCCCGACTGCAACGGTGCCGTTATGGTCTCGATCGGCTGCCCCGGCCAATCCCTTGAGCAAAAAATAGGTGAAGAGCCCGTGCTTGCCTTGTTCATACTGGTGCGTGAGTTGGCTTCGGCTGACCCCGATCATCTGCACCAGCTTGTCGTCCAACACCTCCGGCGTGCCCCAAACGGGATCGACCCCGTCGGCTCGGCCATCCGGCAAGACCGCGCCCGGAGGCAGCGCGAGCGTAACATCGAGCAACACGACGGCATGCTGCACGGGAAGGTTGGCCAGGGCGGTCTGAAGACGACGCAGGGAAAATCCTTTGAGCGGCGCCCCCACATTCCCTTCATGGGGCAATAGGACCACCGATCCGGTGGCTGGATCCACCTGCGCCCGGCCTGAAAAGAACACAAGGGCCACCCCGCCGGCCTCGGCCTGCTGGGGCAGCCAGTCTTCGAAGGCCTCCACGAGATCGTCTTTGAGCGCATGCTCATCCGTCAGCAACTTGACGCGTTTCGCAGGAATTCCCCCGACGGCCTTAAAATAGTTGGCCATAACCTCTGCGTCGCGGGCGGCATATTTTATGCCGGGCATGTTCGGTTCACGGAAGCTTCCCACTCCGATGGCGAGCGCCACGGCCTTCTTTCGCTCGTAACCGCGGACCGGCGTGGGCACTTGATCCACGTCAACCGACAAAACCTCCACACTCTCCGGTTTGGCGGGACGCAAGGCGACCAGGAACTTCTTCGGTCGGAGCGGGCTGGTCGAACCTCCGGGAGCTTCCACGGAAACGATCAATTCTGCTTGCTGGACAGCAGGCACCTGGGGTAGGTTTCCGCTGACCGTGACATGTTTGCTCTCTCCCGGTTGCAGGTCACCGACCGGAATCGGATTCTGCAACATCTGGATCAGGGCCGGAGTGCCCTTCAGCGCAACGACTACGCCTCGGGCGACATCCGGGCCCGCATTATTGACTTCGACATCCACCGTGACCCGTTCCGTCCCCTCCAAGACGTTATCCTGACTTTCATCTCTCAGCATGGCTCGGAACGACAAGGCGCTGGGTTGCGCAGGTGTCGCCGCTATGGACTGCGCCTGGATCGGCGCGTCTGCGATGGCTGCCGGGGGCCCGCCCCTCTGCTTTCTGTCGGCCGCCGCCTGCCGAACCTGACTGGACGACCCAAGATGCGTTTTGAATCCCTGGGCCAACGTGGCCGCTGCCTGGATCACAAGGCCGTCGAGCCCTCGCACTTCGCAACTGTCCCGCTCCGTTTCCACATTGCCGCGCGCCTCGGTTTTGATGCTTTTCGTATAGACGACGGCGCCACTGCCGTCCAGATATGTCGCCGTTCCCCCGAGCACCACGACAGCCGTATAGCTATTGGTCTCATGGCGCGGGATAAAGAGCTGCAGATCCTTCAACCCCAGCACCACCTTCACGGTTCCATCCGGAAGCTCTTTGCCGGTTAATTTGGTCTGCCCGTCAATGACATGCTCGAAGGCCATCCCAATCTCACGGGTTACACCTTTTGTGAGTTTTTCCCCGAAAGCCAGAGTGACCGGTTGCTGGCAGGCATTTGTATAGTCGAATGCCGCGCTGGTTACTGTGGGATCTAGCTGCAGATTGACGGTCAGAGGCAGCCAATAGCCTCGGCTATCGCCGCCGAACCAGGGGCGCGACGTGAGACCGCTGCAGCCGGTGAGGGCCGCAAGGAGAAGAAGCGAGGTAACAACGCGAGTCATAGGGAGTGTACGCGCGGGAAGGGGGACCAAGAAGGTGGACGGAGCCCACACGTTAGGGTTATACCGGATTCCTCGCCGCAAGGCAACCGCAAAGGTCGGATACGGCGGCTCTGGGTACCACGTTGACAGGGTTTTCTTGCTTGCGTTAAGGTCAGCGGCATGGTTCCAGTCCCCTCGCCGGAGATCCGTCCCTCACCCATGTGCCGGGGGAGACAAACCAGTTGGCAGCCGCTGGCCGACTTGATCCGGCTACGGAACCAATCCGGCACCCTCCTCCTGCTGTGGCCGACTCTGTGGAGCCTGGTCTTGGCCTCTGAGGGACATCCCTCTCTGACGCTGTTGGCCGTATTCGTCGTTGGCTCGTTTCTGATGCGCAGCGCCGGCGTCGTGCTCAACGATCTGGCCGACCGGTCCTTCGATCGCCAGGTGGCACGCACCAAAACACGTCCTCTGGCCAGCGGAGCGCTGAGCATGCAGGCCTCACTGGTCACAGCCTTCCTGCTCTTGTCCGCCTCTGCCGGCCTCTTGTATTTTCTCAATCGTCTCACCATCTTGCTAAGTCCAATGGCCTTCTTGTTGGCCGTCCTCTACCCCTTTTCCAAACGATTTGTGCAAATTCCGCAAGCCGTACTCGGCATCGCGTTTGGCTGGGGCGCGGTCATGGCTTGGGCCGCAGTGCGAAACCATCTGGACTTTCCCGTCTGGTTCCTCTATGCCGGCACCATCTACTGGGCTCTGGGCTATGACACGATCTATGCGCTGCAGGATCGCGACGACGATGCGCGGATCGGCGTGAAGTCCTCGGCCATCTATTTCGGTCCACGGACATGGCTGGCCGTGGCCTGCTTCTTCGCCGGAACACTGGCTATGATCGGGGCTACCGGATGGCTTACCGGTTTGGGTCCGGCGTTCTACGTCATGCTGACCGGGGCGGCTTGGACCATGAGCCGGCAGGTTCGCCTCCTGAGAGGCCCTGTGTCGCAGCCCATCGCGTTCGCCTTGTTCAAGCAGCACGTATGGATCGGGATGGCGATCCTGGTAGGCATCTGGGCCGGAGTTCTACTTCCATAGACCGCTCCGACCGGATGAGAGACCGATCTAGCTGGCCGGCTTCTCGATCGGCTTCTCTGGCTTGGGAGCCTGCAGGGTGGCCAAGTACATGGCGATCGCCTTGGCGTCCGGGTCACTGATCCCGAGGTTCGGCATGCGGGTCTCCGGCTTCATGCTCTGTGGATACTTGATCCAGCGCACCACCCAGGTGCTGTTCAGCCGAAAGCCGGCTCGGTCCAGGGCTGGACCGACGACTCCGCCTTCCTCTCCAACCCGGTGGCAGGCATTGCAGCCATACTTGTTCGAGTAGAGCCGTTTACCCACTTCGGCTTGCTTGGCCGCCACGTCGACGGCCATCGTCATATCCGGCCTTGGGACGGACGCAAATTTGGGTCGGGCGGTGAAATTTGCCAACGCGGCCTTGGCCACCTCAAGCTCCTTGGAGGCCGCCCCCATGGCTTCTTGTTCTTTGGCGGTTGCGGCATCATCCGCATCCTTGCCGCTCTTCTCCGCCTCGTCGCTGGCCTTCTTTTCCGCCGCATCGAAAGTCTGCTTGGCCTGATCGAATTTCTGCTGGGCCGTCTGTAATTGATCCGCAATTTCCTTTTTCCGACCTTCGACATTATAGGTCAGTTGCATCCCGTGCAAGGTTCGGACGTAGGCGACAATAGCCCAAACTTCCTCTTCCGACAGGGTGTGCTTGAACGTGGGCATGGTCGGAACGGCAAAGTCGTCGTCCCCAATCTTATCGCCGATCTCCGGCGTCGTGTCCTTCATGTCTCGGGAGATCGTGTTGAAGATCTCCTCGTCTTTGAATGTGGACATTTCAGACTTATTGGAAAGATCCTTGGGCTTGGGATCGGGCATCTGATTCCAGTTGTATCCTTCGTTCTGCTGCCCGTGCTCGCCATGGCAATGCATGCAGTAGTGTTCGTACAGATGCTTGCCTTTGGCGACCTGTTCGCTCTGGAAGAGGGCGCAGCCTGCGCCTCCGATCGCTGCGGCAATCCCCATCACCATAGCCGCCACGACCAGCCTCCGCCGGCCACCCGTCGCCCCCATGCGCGCGCCGTCTGTCGCCTGCGCCACCGCCTTCATGAGGTCGCCCCTTTCTTCAACTTCCTGATGATGACAAACTGAAAGCCCGCCGCAAGCCCCACCGCCAGGGCTACGTAATAATAGGCGGAATAGTCCGGCGGAGGATCAGCCCTGAAGTACCACCAGGAGGAGACCGCCTTCTGCGAGCCCTTCTCCTTCAAATCCCCGCTCTCCAGCTTCTTTCCGTCCCAGATGGCAAAGGCAATATTGATAAAGTCGCCCGGCTTGATCTGCGTGTCATGCTCGACATCGGACGTGGAGAGGGGCCGGCTGAAGACGACTTTCCAGGAACCGTTCTGATAGACCCCCTTGGCCTTGACATCCTGCTGGTCCTGCACTTTCAAGCTGCCGAATCCCTGGGCATTCATGTCCAGCGCTTTGTTGTCCTTGTTCTTCCAGAACCAGATGTTCACCGGACCGCCCTGCACCTGCGCCATCGGCTGCCCGTGCGCAAAGTGGGCTTTTTTATCCCCCACCATAAACTCCAAGCCGGCGGCATCGTCCGGGTCCTGGCTCGGATCTTCATACTCCAGCAGGACGGCGATCTGCTGCCCATCGTGCAATGCGCGGACCTTGACGGACTTGACCGTCACTTCCTGAATCCGGTTGGGCCAGTGGACCTGCGGGGACATCGGAAACTCCGAAGCAGGCGCACTATTCCAGGCCGTCGCCGCAGGATCATCGGCCGGCAGCACTCCCTTGACCAGGGCCGCTCGGACCGACACACTTTCCTGCGCAAGGCCGTGGGAGGGGGCCAGAGAGCCTGCTGCCAGCACCGTCCCGACCAGGAGCCCGGCACACCAGGGCTTGACTTGACCCAACGTCCTCATAAATTCCTCTTGATTCGCTCGTACGGCTTGGAAAACGGCCATCGGCGGCTCTCCTCAGTGACTATTCCCAAGTCCTCGGCTTCTGGTGAGCCCCGTCGTATTCGCCCATGATAATCTTCCAAATCCACTCATCAGGCAGCTCCACTTCCCAGCGCGGCATGGCCGACTTCCAGGGCATACCCTCGATCGGCAGACCGACCCCGCCCTTTTTAATGCGCCAGAACAAGTAGCTCTCCTGCAGCATCGCGATGGTCGTCGGATCGGAGAAATTCGCCGGCGGCGGATTGAACCCTCTCGACGCGGGCCCCTTCCCGTCAAAGTTCCCTCCATGGCAGGGGGAACAGAACGCGGCATAGAGCCCCTTGCCGGTCATCACGTTTTCCGGAGTGTTCGGCACGGGATTTGAGAGCCCTGTGTACTCCCCGGGAGGCGCCGGATGGATGGTGCGGTTCTCGGCCGGCGGCTGATCGCTCGGCGCCGTACTGGTATAGGTTTGCCAACCGACCAATATGGGGAACAGAAGCAACACGGCGATCCGCGCCCCCTGAGCCGCCCCCCCCTGCCCTTCCCCGGTCAGGAACCGCACGATGGGCCCAAAGAACGCATCCGTGGAAGGACCGCTGAGCGTGGCGAAGATCACGATCCCGGTCGTTGTCAGGGCCAGGTAGAGGAAAATCAAGCTGGCCGGAAGCGGCGCCGTGAACAGCGGCAACACAATCTTCAGGAAGACATAGACCCCGACGATCAGGATCGCTGGTTTGAGGAATACGCCGCCTTTCATAATCTTCCACCCCTCTGTGCCAGGACCGGCATCCCTCCGGCCCTCGGATGCCGTCTCGTGGTTACTGCGCGTGTGCGATCGCCACCGGCGCCGTCGCTTGAGCCGTCTGGGTAATCTCTTCCGGACTCACGGTAATTGGCTCCCCGCTCATCTGCTGCAAGAAGGCGATCACGGAGAGGATCTCATTCTTCGACAAGCCGATCGGGTTCTTGTTGATATAGGGCATACGCGCCGGATACTCCTTCGGCGGCCCCTCGTGCCGGTAGTCCAAATAAATGTAGGCCTGGGGTTGCGTCAAACTCTCAAAAATAAACTCCCGCGACAGTTTCGCCCCAATCCCCTTCAGGTCCGGACAGCGGGCCGATTCGCTGGGCCCGATCGAATGGCAGAGGGCGCACTGGCCCTTGCTGAAGAAGATCTTCTGTCCGATGGCCGCCATGTCCGACGCGGTCTTGATGTTGGCCACGTCAAACTTCTCTTCCGCCGGCGGCAAGGACGCCATTTGGGGCACTCCCAGCGCCGTCATGGAAAAGAGCCCGAGGACGATCATGACGAAGCCGACGACGCGGACGAACCGAGCCTTGACGAACAAGAGAATCGAGACTCCAGTGCCGATCACACAGAGTCCGATGATCTGTAACAGCGCAACTTCGCTCATAGCGCCCTTCTCAGTTGTGAGGTGTCAGTTCCCCGACCGCCGGGCTGTCGCCCAGCCACAGCCCGGATTACTTGCGCTCATCCAGCGCCGGAGACCCGCCCGCCATCGCCGGCAAGGTGCCCTGCGCTCCATGACCCTTGTCTCCCGCTTCTTTCGCCTTGGCCTTGTCCCCCATGGTGGCCACCCAGAAGATGAACGCCACCAACATGCAGAAGAGGAACGTATTCAGCGACATAAAGGCTGCGGCATAGCCCAATGCAGGAGAATACGCATACTGCGACGAATCGCGCATCACCCCATAGATGTGCCAGTGGACCCGTGAAGAGGACCGGGCGTAACCCATCAGCGTCATCAGCAGGATGACCATCACTGCGTTCAGCACAAGCGCATAGCCGGCCCGCGGCGGCATCTTTCCCCACACCATCTCCGTCGTGGTCTTGGCGCTGCGCAACAGCAGAGCCGTCAGCGGTGTGATGGTGAGCATGACGAACAACACGATCAGCACCTGAGCGACCGAGAAGTAGTTGATCCGCACGATGGCCGGAACAAAATAGCCCCAGACCCCTAGTACGATGACCACGATCGCGGCCACCCCGAGCACCCCGCCCATCAGGGACCTGGCGACCTTGGCCCAGGTGGCGGTCTCCTCTTTGCCGGCGCGCCAGTACATGATGAAACTCATGAACGTGACCAGGATCATGAGGTTGGCCACCGTCATCTTGGCGGACATGACTCCGAAGACGCCCAGCAACGGATGGTGCGTTCCACCCATCTTGCGCGCCTCTTCCAGGCTGGCGACCAGGGAGTGCGGCGTCATCCAGACCCCGAGACAGAGCAGCAGAATGATCAGCATCGCCATCATCGGCTTTCGGTACTTGACCTCCGAACCGGGGATCCGATGTGTGATCCCAAGCCAGAAGTAGTAGTTGGAGCCGAGGAATAGGACGCCGATCAGCATCGCTTGGAGGATGAACAGCCACGAGAGGAACCCACCCATCAGGGTGATGCCCATCTGCTGGTTGTACTGGTAGATTTCCCGCATCAACCAGTAGCCGGCGAATGGCAAGGGCAGAAGCCCGAACACGCCGATGAAGTTCCCGACGTAGCCCATCCAATCGTAGTGGTCCCGCTCCTCCTCGTTCTTGGCCGAGAGGTACCGGATGCCGGCATAGGCACCGCAGATATACCCGCCCAGCACCACGTTCGCGATCAGGCGATGAATGTTGACCGGCCACCAGGTTGGATTCCAGGTCGCGGCCCAAGCCCGCTGGAGGTCCGTGCCTTCGGAGATCACTACAGGGCTCGCCTGGAATGTCGCCCACGAATTGGGCACGATCATGATGAAGAAGGCGAAGACATTGAGCAGGAAACCCAAAAACAGGTGAAGCCCCTTCTTGCCGTCCTGCATGGCATCCCAGCCGTACCAGTAGAGGTAGAGGGTTGCCGTTTCCACTAAGAAGAGCAGACAGTAGACGATGAACGACGGGAAGAAGACATCCGCCAGGTAGTTCATCAGCTTCGGGTAGAAACCGATCAGCAGGAACAACAAGATTCCGCCGAAGAGCGCCGTAGTCGCATAGGAGGAGGTCAACAGCTTGGTAAACTCCTTGGCCAGCTTGTCATAGCGCTTCTCGCCGGTCTTCCACCCGACGAGTTCGCACAACCAGGCGAAGATCGGCACACCGAGCACGAAACCGGCCAGCAACAGATGGAGCTGAGCGACAACCCAGACCATGTTCCGGCTGCCCAATCCAGGGATGTCACGGTAGGCAGTGGCCGAGGCGGCGGGCACATCTTGCGCAAAGCCCAGCAACGGCATAGCCCCAAGCGCAAGGAACACCAACAACCCGGCGAGCCAGGCTCCTCGTGCTCGCTCTCCTGCAGTGCCGCCAGTCGGATCGTCGCCCTGGTTCATCATGACATTCTCCTCGTCAGACACTGGGGTCAGGGCTTCGCCGGCCCAGGCTTGGCCGGCTTGCCTGGCTCAACCTTGACCTGAGCCGCATCCTTGGCTGAGGCCTTCCCCTTTCCCTTGCTCTTGCTTTGCTCCGCCTCTTCCTTGGCCTTCTGCTCTTCCAAGGCTTGGACTGCCCCCTCTGCCTGCGCCAACAGCTTCTCGCTCTTTTGCAAGACTTCCGTCGGCTTGATAGTCGGCGGCGTTTTGACCTCTTCCTTTTTGTACTGCTCATGCGGATGCGGAGTCGTCACCGGCATGAACCCCCAGAACAAGAACACCAGCAACACGCCGCTCGCGGCAAAAGCGGTCAACAGGAGGGGCTGATCGGAGGGCACCCGCATCAAATCCCATTGGCGGACCAGCGCCTGGTACGAAGCATTCGATGGTTGTGCGCCAGCCGCGTGCCGGGCAACGATCTTTCCGAAGAGGAACAACCAGCCCAGGACCAAAGTAATGAGCATCATCGTGGCGACCGAGCTCCAAAGAGTCAGCTCGATGCTGATCCGCTCGGCCACCGGCCACACTTTGATGAGTTCAGTCTCCATGATGTGGCCCGTGACGGCCTTGGACAGCGCCTTGGTCTGGCTTTCGATAAAATAAGCCAAGGGGAAGTAGAGCACGTTGAGCGCCATCCCCTTCCACCAGAGGGCCATACCAAGCCCTTCGGGCGGCTGCACGCGAAGTCGCTCCAAGAAGACCGTCCTGGCACTCAGGCCAACAGCCCAGATGTCGATCGGAACAGAAAGGAGGAGCAGAAAGGCCAGCCCCACAGGCTCCCACGGATGGAGCCCAGCCGCCAGCAACAACAGGACCACGACGATTTTAAAGGGGATGCCGGTCCACAGGGCCGACCAAGCCACGGCCAAGCCCAGTTTGACGGGCGGCATGTTGACTGGCTGTTCCGTCATAGCCAAGAAGCCATTCAAACCAAATGAAATTAGTCCAAAAACTCGCGGTTGATGATCGCGGACACGGTGAACATCAAAATGCCGGCCATGACAAGAATCCAGCCGACCAGAGCAACCGGCCGCTTGAAAATGTTCCGTTCCGGACTGCGGTCAATGAACGGCAGTGCGGCCAGCAACGCCATGAATGCGCCGGGAATGGCAATCGCTCCCAAGAATTGGCCGAATTCACCGTAAAAAATCTTCAATCGCAGAAGTTGGAACAAAAAGAGAAAATACCATTCCGGCTCCGGATGGTACTCGCCGGGATCCGGCGTGGCTTCCTCCAACAATACCACCGGCTCAATGAACGCCAAACTGCAGATGGTGAAGAACACGGCGCCCATGGCCACCATATCTTTCCAGATTTGCCGCGGAAAGAAATAATCCGTCTTGGCTTTCAACTCTTCCACACTGCCCCGGAATGGTCCGGCCGGACCGGCTTTGCGGAAAAGAAAGATATGGAGTCCGGCCAACCCCATAAGGGTCGCCGGGAGGATCATCACGTGGATCACGAAGAACCGGCTGAGCGTCATCTGGCCGGGGGTAGGACCGCCCTTTAGGAATCGAGCCATGAAGTCCCCCACGATCGGGGTCTTGTCCATGATCTCGACGCCGACGGTCGTGGCCCAGTAGGCCCGCTGATCCCAGGGGAGCAGGTAGCCGGTGAACCCGAACCCCATCACGATCCCGAACAGGGCCAAGCCGACCAGCCAGATCATTTCACGGGGCTTCTTGTACGCTCCCCACAAGAACACCTGGGACATGTGGGCAAAGACCATCACGACCATCGCGGAAGAGCCCCAGAAATGGTAACTCAACAAGAACCAGCCATAGTCCACTTCGTGGATAATATATTGGGTGCTGGCGTAGGCATGATCGGCGCTGGGCACATAATAGAACATCAGCAGAATACCCGTCACGGCTTGCATGATGAAGATAAACAGCAGGACCGAGCCGAACACGTAGGCCCAGCGGGATCCGCCGGGGACCGGCTCGTTGAGCATCTTGGCCTGCAAGTGCTTGAGGCCGACACGCTCGTCGACGAAGGCCAGAATTTTTTCGAGTGCTGTAGGCTGTCCGCTCATTAGACGATCCGGACCTGTTCCTTCTTGCCGGCCTTGAACTCCATATCAATCACTTCGATATCCCCGTTGCCGGCCACCCGGATCGGAAGCGTATCGAGCGGGCGCGGCGCCGGCCCATCCAACACCTTCCCGCTGGCATCGTAGATGCTGAGGTGGCAAGGACAGAGAAATACCTGACCCAGCACCTTGTGGGCACGCCACTTATAGCCACACCCCAGATGCGGACATTTCCCTGAATAAGCGAGATAGGGAACTGATTGCTTGTTGATCCAGATCTCTCTACCCGTGGCATCATGAAAGACTTGGTCCTTCCCCTTGTACACTTGCTCCAGCACCGCCGGGGAAGCCTTCAGCACCCAGATGTTTTTATCGATCTCCGCTTCGGGCATGAACGCTTCCTTGAATTTCTTTTTGAACTTGAACTGGACCCCGACATCTTCCGCCTTGATCTTGTTGGCGCTGCCGATCCTAATCCACTGATTGTCGAAGGGAGCATACATCGGCTTCATCAGATACTTGAGAACCGGAAAGGCGAGGGGAAGCCCCACCAGGACGCCGATGGCGTGGGTGAAGTTAGTGAAGAAGGTCCGTCGTTGGACGTTACGTTCAAGCTCCGGGAGCGGGATCAGGACCTCGCCCGGTTCGACGTGGAGACGGTCTTCGAGATGGGCGATCTCCACCTCATGGATCGTGACATACTCGTCACGCTTCAGAAGTGGAAACTGCGTCATGTCCGTCGAAGCGGCCCGTAGCTGGACGATGCCATCAGTGACCGCCTGGACTTCAGCCACCGGCACTTGACGCCCGGGCTCACCGGCGCCGCTGCCAACGACAATGTGGCTGACCTCCTTGGTGATCGGGTCTACGATCACCTTGGTCACTTCCCCGACCTCCCGGTCGGTGCATTGGACTTTGGACTTCAGCTTAGGCTGCTGCACGTCACTTCTTCTTGATCGGTTTCGGTGTGTTGACCGCCGGATTCTTCAGCGTGGAGAGGAATGCGACCAGCGCATCAACCTCCTTCTCCTCCATCAGTTCCTTGTATTTGTCCGGCATCTTCTTCTTCTCATACTCTTTCTCGAACCCTTCGGCCATCCAGCTTTGCGGATCGAGCACCTTCTGGCGGAGTTCCTCCGGTTTCAGCAGGCTCCCGATGTTGTCGAGCTCGGGGCCGCGCTTTTTCCCGCCCTCGCCAAACAGCTTGTGGCAGTTGTAGCATTCCTGCAGATTCCATTGCTCTTTGCCCAACGCCACGAGATCCCCCGCTGCGGCCGGCACTCCCGCTGGCTTCGCCCCGCCGTCCCCGGCCGGAGCTTCGGCCGCCGCTCCGCCACCCACAGCCTGGAGTCGCGCCATGATCGTGTCCGCTTTGTCGGAGAGCGCCTTGGCGCGGGCCAGAAGCTCCTCGGCCTTCCCTTGCTCCGAGGCGGCTCGCTTGGCCTTGAGCAGTTTCTCGATCTTCCCCTTTTCGTCCTCAGGATCGTACTGGGGCAGATTCGAAGCCCCTCCGATATAGACGACCGAAAGAACCGCATAAAAAACCACCAGGGCCATGACCGCCTTCACGCCGCCGATCGGCTTCAGCGATGGCGCGTCCAGCAGGATAAAGACCGCCGCGCCTAGCATGGCGTAACCGAAGAACATCCCCTGGAAGATGGGCGGGAAGTGCAAGGCGATCGCCACCCCTACCAGAATGCCTCCGATGACTATCCCGATAATGCCTTTTTTTACTATGCTCTTGATCAAACTCGGCTGTTCAGCCATGAGCGCCTCGCCCTAATGAGTACTGCCGCCAATGAACTTACTATTCGGCCCCCGCGGGAACCGGTTTGGCTTCCGCTGCATGCCCCTTCTTCGGATCCGCCACCCGCAAGGTCACCACGATGGCGAAGCTCACCACAATATAAAACACCAACGTAATCCCGGTAATCCACCAAGCCGCATAGGACAAGGTCGGCGTGAAGGATTCCACGGTGAAGTCCGGCAGCAGGTTGTACGTATGGAAGTATTTCCGGAGCAACGACCGCACCGCCCCCATCAAGCCCATCGTCCAAATCGCGCTGAACGCCAGGAAGATCAACACGAACTGGGAGGCAAAGTCAATCTTGCCCCAGACGATCGTCCCCTGCCTGATGGCCCTGTTGTACAGGATGTAGTTCATGACCGTCACAAAGACCAGCGTAAACGCCGCACTGTTCTTCGCCGGCATCAAGGCCAGAAATCCGTAGTCGGAAGGCAGCTCCAGATGCTCGGTCGCCAGCGCCTGGGTGGCCACAAACCCGTGCGGGGTCATCCATATCGCGTTGCCGACCACCACCATCAGAAAGCCGACCTTGATGAACACCCGGGAGGACACGGTAATCCGGCCGAGCGGGGGAATGACCTTACCCAAGACCACCGGCGCAAGCACTAGCGGCAACAGCACGCCCAGCGACTTGGGGTCAGGCGCCGGGAAGATCGTCCAGATATAGGTCATCACAAAGGGCAGCGCGATCATCACCAACATGCTCAGCACAGACATCCGTACGCGTTCGACCCCTTCGATGCGCTTCATGCTGAGCCAGATATAGTAGTTGCTCGCCAAGAAGATCAGCCCGATCATGGCTCCTTGCATCTCGAAGAACATCGAGAGCTGGTCGGCCATCATGTACGGACAGATGGAGGCATCATAGTCGCAGAGCTCGTAGGCCAGGAGATACCCCATGAAGGGCAGAAACAACAGCGCGCCCACCCCGATCAGATTACCGACGAAACCCATCCAATCGTAGTAGGAACGCTCCTCGTCGCTCTTGGCTCCCATGAACATGTAGGCCGCGATCAGGCCGGCGATAAATCCGCCGAAGGTGACGTTGCCGACCAGCCGATGCAGGTTCAACGGCATCCAGGAATAATTGAAAATCTTATCCCACAGCGAAGCCGTCTGGATAAAATCAGCTAACGAGACACCCTCCACCGCCTTGGACGGCGTGTTCATGAAGGACGTTGGTCCATCGATCACAAACAACGTGATCGTCCCAATCAAATTCAGCAACACACCGAGCGCGATGTGACGCCCCTTCTTCTCACCCTTCCACGAATCCCAGCTGTAGAAGTAGAGGTACAGCACGATTGTCTCCCCGATGAATAACAGGGGATAGATCACCGCAAAGATCAGGAAGAAGTGATTGATGAGCCACGTGGTGAACTGCGGATAGGTCGCCAGCAGGACAAATATAAACAGCCCCCCGGTCAGCGCGGTCATGCTGTACAGGATGACGGTGACCTTGGTAACCTCTTTGGCCAACCGGTCATACCGCGGATCTTGCCGCCGATACCCCAACCATTCCGAGATCACAACAAAGATCGGAGCCCCAAGAATGAATCCGGCAAATAGGATGTGGAGTTGGGCGACGATCCAGACAGCCGTTCGATTTCCGGTATAGGGAAACTCTCCGACCGGTGCACTGGGCACCTGGGCATAGGCAGTCGCCCCCCATACCGTCAGCAGGCCAAGTACAATGAGCAAGCTCCGTTGCCACATTCTCATGGTGTCTCGCCGCCCCCCCTCCAGAATCCGTATCCTACTTCCCGCCGGCCGCAGGCGCCGCCGGAGCCGCACCCTTCACATCACCAGCCGGAGCTGCCGCGCCACCAGGCGCAGGAGCCGCTGCCGGAGCCGCGGCCCCTGCACTGCCCACAGGCACCCAGGCCTTCTTGGCGTCATCCCATTCCTGGCCCTTCAACCCCCAGGTCCGCTCGAAAGCCACCAACTTCCAGCGATCCTCCTCTGGCAGCTTGCTCTTCCAGGCCTTCATCTTGGTGTTGGGCACGCCTTCGGAGATGCGCCAGAACCAAACCGAGTCGGAATACAACTTCATACGTTCGGTATTGCGGAAGTCTCGGGCCCCGGCCTTGACCGGTTTTCCGTCCTTTCCATGGCAACTGGCACAGTTGACGTCAGGATTCTTTGCGCCGATATACAACTGACGCCCCTCTTCCACAATCTTGTCATCAGCCCACCAGCCGGCAGGCATATGCTTGTCGGCATATTCAGCTGGCGGAGGCGGTGGCGCCACAACGGGCCCTTCCCCTCCCCCTTCGCCCCCTCCACATCCGGCAAGCCCCAAGCCGACAGTCGACAGCCCGATCACCGTCGTCATTTTCAACCATGCGATCCGATTCATATGTCCACCCGCTCCTTTCTATGACCCGACCTCTGCACAAGAACGTCCGATGACGTAACATTAAAGAACTCAACAAATAAAGACGCTTTTGCCCAAGCCGACCGGCCTGAAGCAAAAGCGCCACTGCCCAGATCGCCTGCTGCGTTGCGTCGTCCGCCCCGCAGACTATTGCGAAGCGGGCCGACCTCTTCACGAACCATGCACGACGTGAGCTATTTACGCTGCCCTTTCCCCCGCTTTTGGACTCGCTGGCGATTTTTCACGAATCCCACGCCAGCCGCCACTACCGCCGCAGCAAGACCAACCCCCGCTCCATAGTAGACCCAGCGCGAAGATTCTTCCTGCTGGACTGCACATCCTACCCCGATATTGACCGTGACCTGCCGCTCACTCTTGACATCTGCCGCTTCAAACTGTGCGGTGACTTTTTGCTCCTCCTCCAACGCGGCCACCAAAATGGGATCGCCGCGATTATCATTGTGGAGGTGAAGAACCGCCTTGTAATATCCGCGCGAATCAGTGAACACCGCCGTGCCGATGGACACCCGTGTGTCCTTCACTATCACCTTGGTCTCAGGAACCGGACGTCCGTCACCCCCACAGACATGCCCCTCAACCGTGAACCGGTGATCCACCTCGTGCATGGCCTCGGCGACTCCGGCAAGATACGTGATGCCACTGATCCAACTCGCCGAAACAGCCAGTGCTATCCGCGCAAACGCCTTGAATCGAACTGAACCATGCCCATGCTTCCACTCATTCGGAGTCTGTGTCGCCGCATCCATGTCCAAAAGCCTTGGCGGCGCCTCACCTCTGGAAAAAGTACACAAAAACAAGGTCATGCCTGAATTTAGGCGCGCCATTTTTAGCACAGGCCCTAGGCTTTGTCAACAATGTGAATCCACCGTCTGGTCGCGGTCCGCAGCATGTATAGAGGGGCTGCGAGAAGACGTGAGACCGTGCACTAATGGCGGGGGTTTATGTTGAATACTCGCATGGGCTACGGAAGAAAAGCGCTCCGTTTATCAGAGACGGCTAGAGGTGCCCCCGAGCCTTGGCTTCGGCTGCAGCCTGCTCAGCCTCTACACGACGCTGCGACTCTTTTTTCTCGACCCAGGACTCCCAGGATTTCCCCGAAGCCGTGTCCTTGCCGCTGAAGGCAATCGAGACAATGTCGGCATACTCGATCATTCGTTCACCCGACTGGCCTTTGGGGAACATCTGCAAAAATGGACGGGAGCCGGTCGGGGTACGATTGAAGAGATACCCCTCAATCGTGGCGCCGGAGGCCAGCGCCAGCGTTATATCACCTCGATAATCAAAGGCCTGCTCGACCGCTTCGGCCAGCTCTTTGGGATTGGCCGGGCGGAAGATCCGTCCCTCGAGGCTTTGTGCCTCCGGCCCATGCTGCTTGGAGTCAGTCATACTCGACGAAGATTGTATGGAGTATGCGAGCGGGGTCCTTGAATTATCGGGCATTCGGAAGCAAGGTGGCCTTGACAGTCCGGCCGAATCCGGACCAAGACCCGAACGTGTCTTCGACGGCGGACGGCTCGTATCCACAGTGGACCATGCAGTCGGCACACTTCTCGTTCCGGCCTGTGCCGTACTGGTCCCACTCCGTCTGTTCCAGCAGTTCCTGAAACGTCTTGACATACCCGTCCTGGAGCAAATAACAGGGCTTTTGCCAGCCGAAGATGTTATAGGTCGGATTGCCCCAGGGAGTACACTGGTAGTCGCGCTTGCCCATCAAGAACTCCAGAAACAATGGGGACTGGTTGAAGCGCCACCCGCGATTCCGCTCGCTGAGCAGCCTGGCAAACAAGTCACGCGTCCGGTTGCGCTTGAGAAAGTTTTTCTGGTCCGGCGCCTTCTGGTAACTATAACCGGGGGAAATCATCATCCCCTCGACCCCCACCGCCATCATCTCATCGAAGAATCGGCGCACGCGCTCAACATTGGCGTCATCGAACAAAGTCGTATTGGTCGTCACCCGAAACCCACGCCTCAAGGCCTCGCGGATAGCCTTGACGGCCACGTCATACACGCCATCGCGACAGACCGCCAGATCGTGCTCCTCCTGCAGCCCATCCATGTGGACACTGAACGTCAAGTACTTGGACGGCTGATATTCGTCCAGCTTGCGCTCCAGCAGGATGGCATTCGTGCAGAGGTAAACATATTTTTTGCGTTCGACAAGGCCGCGCACAATCTCGGCCATTTCTGGATGGATCAGAGGCTCCCCGCCCGGAATGCTCACCATCGGCGCGGCGCACTCCTCGACCGCCGCCCAACATTGTTCCGGCGTCAATCGCTTGTCCAATACATGGTCGGGATACTGGATTTTCCCGCAGCCAGCGCAGGCTAAATTGCAGCGAAAGAGCGGCTCGAGCATGAGCACGAGAGGATATCGCTTGACACCCTTGAGTTTCTGGGCCAGCACGTATGTGGCAACTGTATACATTTGGGACACAGGAACAGCCATGCGTTCTCCCTCCGTCCTCTATCCATCCGATACGGCACAAACCCAGCCAAATCGTATTGGGCTCGAAGTGCGATTACCCTAGCATTGCCTAGACAAGATCGTCAAACCACCACCAGCCTGCACCGGCCTGTCCATTCATGAGATATGCAGGACAGAGCCGGCCACGAACTGATGGAGGCGCCGGGCGGGTTCGAACCGCCGCATCGCAGTTTTGCAGACTGCTCCCTTAGCCACTTGGGTACGGCGCCCCGGCACTCATCATACCGATCAGTTCTCTGCGCCGCAACGAGGGAACCGGGTTGTGTTGCAGACGCTTGGCCCTTGGCGCCTACAGTGCGGATCAGCGACCTATCGTTTGCTTGGCAACACGGGAATCTCACGCCCTCGGCTCGAAGCCAGCGCTGGCGCGGGAGTGGACGGGTGACTCTGGAGGTCCCATTTCGGCCCGCCATCCGCCTGATGAGGAGGCAGCGGCGCCGATACACCGTTCCCGGATTCAGCCGCCCTCTCCCTCGCCATAACTTCCACTTCCTGGATCAACGTATCCATGAGTTCTTCCATGGGCACCTTGCGCACCAGTTTGCCTTGCTTGAACAGAATGCCCACGCCCTCGCCACCCGCAATGCCGATGTCGGCTTCCTTGCCTTCCCCGATTCCGTTCACCACGCAACCCAGCACCGACACGTTCAACGGCACCGTGATATGTCCAAGTCGCTTCTCCAGTTCGTTGGCCATCCGCACGACGTCGATTTCCACACGGCCGCAGGTCGGGCAGGCAATCACATTGATCCCGCGATGACGCAGCTCCAGTGATTTCAAAATCTCGAACCCGACCCGCACCTCTTCAACAGGATCGGCGGCCAACGATACCCGCAAGGTGTCCCCGATCCCTTGCGACAACAACCACCCCAATCCGATCGCGGACTTTACGGCCCCGGTTTGCGCGGTCCCCGCCTCCGTGATGCCGATGTGCAGCGGGTGGTTGGACTGCTGGGCGAACAGCCAGTAGGCATCGATAGCCATATGGACATCCGAGGCTTTGAGCGACACCTTCATGTTGGTGAAGCCGACATCCTCGAGCGCGTGCACGGCATTCAATGCTGATTCAGCCAAGGCTTCGGCTGTCGGGTAGCCATACTTTTCAAGGAGATGCCGCTCCAGAGACCCGCCATTGACTCCTACCCGGATAGGAATGCCCCGGTCATTGACAGCCTTGATCACTTCGGCCGTTTTCCACCAAGCGCCGATGTTCCCCGGATTGATGCGCACACAATCCACCACCTCCGCGGCTTTCAACGCTAAGCGGTGATCGAAGTGAATGTCGGCGATGAGCGGAATCGTGATCTGGGTCTTGATCTTGGACAAGGCCTCGGCGGCTTCCATGTCGGGGACTGCGACGCGAACCAGCTCACAACCCGCTTGTTCCAGTTGATGGATCTGCTCGACCGTGGCCTTCACGTCCCTGGTACTGGGAATCGTCATTGATTGGACGGAGATCGGCGCATCTCCCCCGATCTTGACGTTACCGACTCTGATCTGCCTGGTCTTACGCCGCGTGATGTGCATGAGTAAAGTCCGAACGTTAGCGAGAGATCATCCGCTCCGGCACTCTGGCCAGCAAGGCCATGGTGCTTTGATAGATCCCCTCGGCGGTCAACCCATACTTGTCCCGCAAGAGATCTTGGGGGCCCTGTTCGATGTACCAGTCGGGAAGCCCCAGCACCTTCATAGGCAACAGGATGCCTTGATCGGACAGGGACTCAAGCACAGCCGATCCGAACCCACCCATCCGGCACCCCTCCTCGACCGTCACCAAGCAGCGGACACGCCTCGCCACATCCCCAAGAAGAGTATCATCCAGGGGTTTGACAAAGCGGCCATTGACGACAGCGACAGAAATACCTTCCCGTTCCAACATCCGCGCTGCTTCCATAGCCTGCCAGACAGTGACACCGATGGCTACGATGGCCACATCGGTCCCCTCCCGTAGCAATTCGGCCTTTCCGATTGGCAGCTCGACCGGCTCTGGATCCATCTTGACCCCCAAACTGGTCCCGCGCGGATACCGGACAGAGGCAGGGCCATCGTACTGAAGACACGTCTTGACCATGTGCTGCAATTCGCTCTCATCTTTCGGCGCCATGACCACCATGTTCGGCATATGGCGCAAGTAGGCATAGTCGAACGCGCCATGGTGAGTAGTGCCGTCCTCTGCGACGAGTCCGCCACGGTCGAGACAGAAGGTAACCGGCAGATTCTGGGTGGCCACATCATGGACAACCTGATCATAGGCTCGCTGCAAGAAAGTCGAATACATGACCACAACAGGCCGCAAGCCTTCCGCCGCCAACCCGCCGGCAAAGGTGACGGCATGTTGCTCCGCAATGCCGACATCGTAGATCCGATCTGGGAATTCCTTTTCAAACGACGTCAGCCCGGTTCCTTCGCACATGGCCGCCGTAATCGCCACAATGCGGGGATCTTGCCTTGCCAATCCGGTGAGAGTTTGCATCGCGAACGACGTATAGGAGGGGCGAGGCGCTTTGACCGCCGGCTTACCGGTTTCACGCACAAAGGGCGGACAGGCATGGAACCACACGGGGTTCTGCATGGCCGGCTCGTACCCAAGCCCTTTCTTCGTGATCACGTGCAGCAATGTGGGCCCCTTCAACCGCCCGACATTTTCCAGCGTTGTAAAGAGATGCTCAAAATTGTGGCCATCGATTGGGCCCACGTAGCGGAAGCCTAACTCTTCGAATAGCAGCCCCGGCAAAATAATCCCTTTCGCCAACTCCTCCGCTCGATAAACAATCCTGTGCATAGGCTGCCCAATTTGTGGAATCGCGCGAAGTAAATGCTTGGCTTCCTCTTTGATCTTCGTGTAGAACTGACCGGTAAAGGTTCTATTGAGGTATGCCGAAATGGCGCCGACATTCTTGGAGATGGACATCTGGTTGTCGTTCAGAATGACGAGGAAATCCTTCCCCAACCCGCCGGCATGGTGGAGTCCCTCCAAGGTCATACCGGCGGTCATCGCACCATCGCCCACCACGCAAACCACTTTATTCGACTGCCCCAGTTGTTCGCGGGCTGCGACCATCCCGAGCGCAGCCGAAACCCCGGTTCCTGCATGGCCGGCATCGAACGTGTCGTATTCGCTTTCTTCCCGTTTGCAAAACCCGCTCAAGCCCCCATACTGTCGCAGCGTGTGGAATCGATCTCTCCGGCCTGTCAGCAGTTTGTGGGTATAGGCCTGGTTGCTGGTATCCCAAACGATCCTGTCCGTAGGCGTATCCAGCAAATAGTGAAGCGCGACCGTGAGCTCGACCACCCCAAGGTTGGAAGCCAGGTGGCCTCCCACATTTGCCGTCGCTGAGATAATCTGCTCTCGGATTTCCTCGCATAGCATCGGAAGTTGCTCCGAGGGCAGCTGCTTTAAATCCATTGGGCTGTTGATTTGCTGTAACAGAGACATATGAGATTACGCCCTCCTTAGGGTTAGGCCACAAGAATCCGTGATTGGAGACTATGGCCTGAGGATGGAGAGGCCCTCTTGCTTGGCCTTAGGCCGCCCAGGTTTGATCGTAAATTATTTCATAGACTTCCCAATAAAGTCAAGTATTTAAGATGGCCAGGCGAGGATAGGATGGCATCGTTCAAGGACCAAACTTATACGTCATCACCGTGGACAAGGTGAAATCAGCGGCGGAGCCGCGGATAAAGTCGAGGTTCTCGACTCCATAGACCTGCCAGAGCAAATTTTCGCGCAGGTGATAGTTGAATCCAACGGTCAGCTCGGTCACCCCGTTATCCAGTACCGGCATATCCGTACCGTGAAATGGGCTTGAGTAATAGTCAAAGTGGCCGACGAACGAGAGATTTTGAGACCAGAGATATTCAGCTGCAACGATGGCGGACATGGATGGCTGCACCGTCAGACCTGCGACTGGCCCGGTCGGGAAAAGCCCGTTCAGATTGCCGTACAAAATCCAGTGGGCCGCTACTCTTTTTTCAAGGGCCAGCCCAACCCCCACATCCGGATGACCGCTCCCGAATACCCGGGATGCATCCCCGGTAGGCACCTTCAAGGCCACGCGCACGGAAGCCGCCGGTTTGCCCTCGCTTTCCTGCAGGAACTGATACTTCCCGAAAAAAGTCGTATCGCCGAAGCCCATCTCCCCATCTCCGCTATTGAAGAGAGTCCGCCCATCCCGTCCCACGTTAAAAGCGAAACCGGTCGCCTGCAGAGATTTGCGAGCCGGTGCTAGGCCGGTGGTCATCCATTCGACGGAAGTGATCGCGCCTTCGAGAATGCCCCGATACCGATAGTAGGAGGGCACCTCTACCGCAACTTCCAACCGGTCGGTGAGCCCATAGCGGAAAAAGAGTCCGGACCGGACGGTTTCCAACTTCATCTGCACGTTGGTTCGCGGAGTGCGATCGTCAAACACGGTGGCCGTGTCGGCCAGTTCGATGCGGAGGTCCAGCGCACCTTTCTTGATCACGGCGGCACGATCTCCCGGCATGCCGAGAAACAGCAGCTGAATCGGCTGGAAATTACGTACCGGGAAGGGACCGGACCCCTCCCACTCCCCTTCTGCGCACCAGGCCGTAGTCGGATCTGCCATCAACGCGATCAGAAACAGATATACCGCACGCTTGATCCACCAGCGGGTCACGGCCTGCCGCCGTCACAAATAGTCCAATGCGCCACGTTCCACCCAATCTAACTGCCGACTTGATGCGCAACTCCCTATCCCCCTCCTTTTGTGTCCCGCATAGCCGGTCCTAGCCGGACCTGTGGCAAAGCAAGGACCGGCCGCATCGGTAAGTTCCGGACCGAGGCCCAGAGTCTGAAGGGGAACGAGAGCGGGGCGGCCTGCCAAGTGGGCCCCGTCATTATGGTGCAGGGATCTTCTCCTATTTTTTTCGCAGTGTCTCAACCAGTTCCGGGTAGCCACCGGGCGAACTGATGATTTTCGTGAACTGTCCCCGGTAATTGTTCACCAGGCTGATTCCGTCCACGACCACGTCATAGACCCGCCAATCCCCGGCTTTGGTCATAAGCCGATAATCCAATGGGATCTCGGCCTTGCCTGAAATGACTTTGGTCCGGACCTCTGCATAACCCTCTTGATTTCGCTCATTGACATACTTCACCGGCTCGCCGGAATAGCTCTCGATCTTATCTGAGTAGGTACGGGAAAGGAGCGATTGGAACAGGCCCACGAACTCCTGCTTCTGGCCATCATTCAGCTTGGGCCACTGGGCCGCCAACGACCGCTTGGCCATCTCCTCATAACTGAAGCGCTCGCCAATGACTTTTTCGAGCAGCTTCCGACGTTCCTCGCGCCGCTCCGGTCTTTTCAAATCCTTGTCTTCCAGCAGGCGGATGACTTCGTTGATCGTCCCTTTGATCGCTTCGGTTGCCGCACCTCCAGCCCATGCCAACGCGCTCCCGGCGAAGAGACTGATGGCAAGAGCCGCCAGCCCCATGCCGCCCCGCAGTAGCATCGTTCGCGCCCATCGCATGTTCAGGCTACGCATCCCGGACCGGCCTCCATTCCAATGCGTCTGCGTCATATTCATGCCCTCTTCGTTCTGTCTGCTTACCATTGACGTTACTTCACCTTGCCATGGATGTATTGGCTGACCAACTCCTCCAGATCCAGCCCGGCTTCCGTGTCCCTGATTCTCCCGCCTGCCCGGAGGGGGTCTCCTCCACCGCCCGGCGACAGCGTGATGAATTTCTCTCCAATGATCCCGCGGGTCTTGATCGAAGCGAAGGTGTCGCTGTAGAGTTTCACATCATCCTGGATCGCCATGGTGACCACAGCCTGATCGTCCTTCAGGGCGATCGCCTTGATCCGCCCGACTTCCACGCCGGCAATCTCCACCGTCGCGCCCGGCTTCAAGCCCGTTGTGGATGTGAACCCCGCCTCCACTTCGTAGAGGTGGCCCCCGATCACCTCCAGCTTGCCGAGCTTGATCGAAAGATAACCCAGGCAGGCAATGCCCGCCAGCACGAAAACCCCGACGACGAGTTCCAGCTTGGTGTTCTCCATCTTACCCCTCGCGAACGGCGTGGACCAAGGCCACGGTCCCACCTACGGAAATAAACTCGAGAATGTCCGGATCCGTGGTCTGCTGGAACTCTTGTGAGGGAGCCATCGCCGCAATCTTCCCCTCCTTCAGCATAGCCACCCAATCAGAAATAGCAAAGATCTCAGGGATCTCGTGGCTGACCATGACCGCGGTGAACCCAAACGTCTTGTGCATCGCCACGATGAGATCGTGGATCGTCTTGGCCATGAGCGGGTCCAGCCCCGTCGTCGGCTCGTCGATCAGGAGAATTTCCGGCTCCATCACCAACGCCCGAGCCAAACCCGCACGCTTCTTCATCCCCCCGCTCAACTCCGCAGGAAACTTATGCCCCATGCCAGTCAGGCCGACTTGATCAAGCTTCTCTCCGACACGACGCTTCACGTCCGACTCCGACAGCTCGAGCTTCTCGCGCAAGGGAAACGCGACATTATCAAAAACGGTCAACGAGTCGAACAACGCCGCCCCCTGAAACAACATGGCGAATCGCTTGCGCGCGTCGTTGAGCGCCGTCCCCTTGAGCCGTGAAATTTCAACGTCGTCGACCCACACTTCCCCTCGATCCGGTTTGAACAGCCCGATCATGTGCTTGAGCAGCACACTTTTCCCTTCCCCGCTTCGTCCGATGATGGTGGTGAGCTTGCCCGGAGGAATTTCCAGGTCCACGCCCCGCAGCACCGGCTGTCCGCCCAGCGTCTTTTCAACCCCGACAAGCTTAATCATGGCGAATCGCCCTCGGCTGTCGATTGTCAGCGGCCGGGTCGGAGGTTTCCGTAAACTGACGGCCGCCCGTTGACATCATTACAACAAAACGGACGTCAGGAAATAATCCCAGACGAGAATCAGAACGGAGCTCAAGACCACCGCCTCCGTGGTCGCCGTGCCCAACCCCTCCGCGCTCATCCTCGTGTAGTAGCCCTTGTAGCAACAGACCCAGCTCACGATCAACCCGAAACTGATGGACTTCAGAATGCCCCCGTACACGTCCTTCCACTCCACGGCCGATTCGATGGAGCTCCAATAGGACCCGGCATTGACCCCCAGCAGTTCGACGCCAACCAAATAACCCCCATAAATCCCGACCACATCGAAAATCGCGACGAGCAGGGGCACCCCGATCAGACCGGCCACCAATTTTGGCGACACCAGATATTGCAAGGGGTTGATGGCCATCGTGTCCAGCGCGTCGATCTGCTCCGTGATCCGCATGATGCCGATCTCGGCGGTCATGGCCGACCCGGCACGAGCGGTCACCATCAGTGCCGCCAGCACCGGTCCCAGTTCCCGGATCATGCTCAAGGCCACGGCGGAGCCGAGCGCCGCTTCCGCTCCGAACTTCCGCAGCGAGTAATAGCCCTGCAAACCCAGCACCATGCCCGTGAATGCGGCCGTCAAGACAACCACGAATGACGACTTGAAACCGATGAAGTGCAGTTGCTTGAGGATTTGGAGGGGCCGCAAAGGCGGTCTCGTGAACCACGCGATGGTCGCGACAAGAAACAGCAGCATGCGCCCCATTTCTCCGAGCAGAAAGAGGGTGGTGCGGCCAAGATGGGCAACCATCACGGTCACCATGACTGCTCCTGATGGGATTCCATCCTCTTCTCCTCGGCCCCGTTACCGCGTGTCATTCAGAAATGCTTCCATGAACCGGGTCAATCGAACCGCGGCCGCCTGGCTCTGCCGGCGCAGGCGCAGAATCCCCGAGAGGCATGATGGTCGGCGTGCCACCTGCCACAGGCCCTGCGGCCAGGTCTTCGGCGTCAAAAAGAGATTGAAGTCAAGCGGGAGATCCTCGTCCAGCAAATCCGACACCGTACGCGCCACAAGGAAGGGAACCTGTCGCCCCTTCGCGATGGCGCCGAGCGCCGCGCTCTCCATGTCGAGGCCCACCGCTCCGGTGCCGGCCGCCACACGTTGTTTCTCCTCCGCTCGCCAGAGAACGTGCGACGCGGACACAAACCGACCGGCCTGAACCGCTATGCCGGACCGGCGCGCAGACTCCAGCGCAACGGTCTGCAATTCAACCGAGCAAGGAACGCGCCCGCTCAGCTCGACAGAACAGACTCCTGCCGGCCAAGGACTCACGTCCGTGCCAATGAGGAGATCGCCGATCTGGGAGGAAGTCAGAGCGCAGACAAAGCCGGAGGAAACCGCAAGGTCCAGGGAGCAACTGGCAAGCGCTTCGCGGGAGACTGCACTGGCTTTCACGGGCCCCATGCCTGTCCGGAACACCGAGACCCGGCAAGCCCCGCGACGCCCAATCACGCAAGGAACGCCGCCGACGCGTGCCCTCTCCTCAATCAGAATCGCCCGGCTGACTGCCTCTTGCTCCCATCGCGTGGCCGTAAAAACGCCGACCCGCTTCAAGAGCCCCGCTGCCCCACGAGCAACGACCGGCAGCGCGGCACATCCCGACGCTCACCCCTCTGCACGGAAGCATCCCGTCTCGCGAGCGATCCGACGCAACTCGTCCGCCTTCGTCTGGCCATGGGCCCGCAGATTCCGATACATGGCCAGGGCCCAGAGAGGGAAGTACTGACAGTACCAATGATAGCGGAGGTAGAAGACCCGCGGGAATCCCGTTCCGGTGTGGCGAACCTCCTCCCACGATCCATCCTCGCGCTGATGGCGCAGCAAGTAATGCACTCCCCGCACGACCGTGATGGAATTCGTCACACCGGCGGAGAGCAGGGCGAGCAGCGCCCACGCCGTCTGCGAAGGGGTGCTGACACCACGGCCGGCCATATCACGATCCGCATAAGACAAGCAGGACTCGCCCCACCCGCCGTCCGGATTCTGCTTGGACTCCAGCCATGCCACGGCACGCTCGACATACGGCGCCGACATATCTTCACCGATCGTTCGCAACCCCGCCAAAACCGACCACGTGCCGTAAATGTAATTGACGCCCCACCGCCCAAACCAGCTTCCGTCCGGCTCTTGTTCGTGCCGCAGATAATTCAGCGCGCGAACGGCCGCCGGATGGGTCCGGTCATAACCCAGGATGCCCAGCATCTCCAAGCAACGACCGGCCAAATCCGCCGTGCTGGGATCCAGCAACGCCTTGTGATCGGCAAAGGGAATTAAATTGAACACCATGCGATTGTTGTCTTTGTCGTACGCGCCCCAGCCGCCGTCGGACCCCTGCATCGCCATGACCCAGCGATACCCGCGGGCAATGGCCTGCCGCTGGGCTTCGCGATCAGCCAAGCGCACTTTGGCCAATCCCATCAACACCACCGCCGAGTCGTCCACGTCGGGATACAGCTCGTTCTCGAACTGGAAATACCATCCGCCCGGCTCCGCGTTCGGCGCCGAGACTTTCCAATCCCCGACAGTCGTCGTCTGGCGGGACAAAAGCCATGTCGCCGCCTTGCTCAGAGCCTGATGGTCCTGGGACAATCCCGCTTCGACCAAGGCATTGAGCAGAAGCGCCGTGTCCCAAATCGGGGAATGGCAGGGCTGCAGATGCAGCGTCTCCGCCTGGCCCTTTCCCTCCGGCACGACATCGTAGATTTCGAGCGCTTCGATTTCGCCGAACGCCTTGACAACCAGGGGATGCTCAACCCCGTACCCCAAGCACCGCAACGCCACCACCGAGTTGGCCATGGCCGGATAAATGGCTCCCAGCCCCCCGGCGCCTTTCATATGATCAAGCATCCATTCGGCCGCCTTCGCCACGGCCTTCTCGCGCAGCGGCCGGATAGGCATGCGATCGTAGGCCTTCAGTACACGATCGACGGCAATGAAGAAGTTGCGCCAGGTAAACCAGGCGACGTCCCTCTTGAGCGGCGGTTCATGACGAAAGCGGACCTGCTCGCGCGGCTGCAGGAACAATTCATCAATGCCCTGCTCCTTCGGAATCCGGCACACAGGCCGATGCGAAAAAATGATCAGGAGCGGAATGAGGACCGCCCGGGACCAGTAGGACACGGCGTAGAGGCTGAAGTAGAACCGCTTCGGCAACAGCATGATTTCGGGCGGCATGCTGGGAATGCCGCGCCAGTCATACTGATCGAACAGCGCCAGTGTGATCTTCGTAAAGACATTGGCCGCCACGACTCCGCCCATCCCAAGGATGGCTTCGCGGCCGCGGACCATACAGGGTTCGTCGGCCGACACGCCGGAGAGCTTCAGCGCGAAGTAGGCCTTGACGGAGGCGCTGATCTCGGGCGGGCCTCCGTAGTAGATCGGCCAGCCCCCCTCCGGCAGCTGCATCGCGCGCAAATACTGGACGGCTTTCCGCTCACGATCAGGATCGACCAAGTCCAGGAAACAACGGAGCATCAGGTACTCGGACGTCAGTGTCGTATCCGCCTCGAGCTCCGCCACCCAATACCCCTCCCGGGGATGTTGCCGCCCAAGAAGCCAGGCTTGGCTCCGTCGCATGGCTTCATCAATGGCTTCGGACTGGCCATGGGCCGGCCCGGCGGCCCGGCGGGTTTGCTCTGGCGCGGCAGAAGGGTACAGATTGTGGGACACCAGACGAAGGACCGGACCCAGTCTGGTCCTGGCTCCGGCCTTGAGGCGGTCCGGGACGGACGCAAACAGACTATCGGACAGACGTGTAATCAAACTCCGAATGAGTTTCATACCTGTACGCCGTTCACCAAACGATGGAGAAAGGAAGCGAGGAAAGAGGCGCCTGCTCGGCAGCGATACAACGATATCGGCTAGTGACTCTATTTTTCATAGGGATGATTTATAGCAAACCTCATGGAGGCTGTCAAGCAACCCGAAGCTTTTCAATGACTTGAGCCGAAGACTTCCGGCTAGGCTGGTTGGAGATCCGCCAATCGCACCGAGACCAGCTTGGACACGCCCGGCTCCTCCATGGTGACTCCGAAGAGAGAATCGGCCACGGCCATGGTGCGTTTATTATGGGTGATCACCAGGAACTGGGCCGCTTCGGCCAGCTCGCGGAGCACGCCCGTGAAGCGCCCGATATTTTCTTCGTCCAGCGGGGCGTCGATCTCGTCCAGAATGCAGAAGGGGGTCGGCCGGATCAGAAAGCTGGCAAAAATCAGCGCCATGGCGGTCAGGGTCTTCTCCCCGCCGGAGAGCATGGTGATGCTCTTGAGCCGCTTTCCAGGCGGCTGCGCCGCAATGTCCACCCCCGGCTCCGAGCGCATGCCAGCCTCGCCCTCTTCGCCCGCTTCCGGCTCGACCAGCACCAGTTCGGCCCGCCCGCCCGGAAAGAAACGCGTGAAGACTTCGCCGAACTTTTGCTGCAGTTCGGCGAACGTTTCCAGGAACATCTGTTTCGTTGTGCGGTTGATCCGGTTGATGATTTCTTTCAAGGCCCCGATCGACTGGGCCAAGTCTTCCTCCTGCGCGGTGAGGAATTTGTGCCGTTCTTCCAATTCACGATGCTCTTCGATGGCCGCCAAGTTGATCGGCCCCATCCGGTCGAGCCGATCGCGAATCTTCTGCAGCTTATCGCGCAGCTCCTGGGCGGCTGCCGCGTCGGCATCCTGAAGCGGCGCCTGTCCCTCCAACGCCAGCACCGGTTCCGGAGGCGGCTCCTGCGCCAAAGCCGTTTCGACCGAGAGCTGGTAGGTCCCGGTCAAGGTCCCCTCTAAAGCCGCCAACTGAGTCTTGAGCTCGGCCCGTCGGACTTCGAGCGCCGTTCGGGCCTCGCGGCTTGCCGCCAAGGCGGCGCGCACCACATCGAGCCCGGCCTCCAAGCCCCGAGCCCGCTCGGCATCCTGGGCTTGCAGTTCCTGCGCCTGCATCAGCTCCCGGCGAACGTGAGCCGCCCGCCCCTCATGTTCCTGGCACAGAGCCTCCTGCTGCTGGCGCAGGTCCTGACTCCGGTGCCAGGCCTCCGACAAGGCCGTCATCTGCTGCTCCAGACTGGCGATCCGCGCCCCCCGCTCCCGGTCCTCCCCGGCAAGCCGGGTCAAATCCGCCTCGCAATGACCATGCTGCGAACGGCTTGCCGCAACCGCCAGGCGAGCCTCCAGCATCCGCTGCTGAAAAGCCTGGCTTTCCTCATCAAGGCGTCGGCGGACGTGGCTCCGCTCCTCGAGACCGGTCTCCTGTGCGGATTTTTGCTCGCCCAATTGCGCCAGCCGCACCCGAATCGCCTGCAGCTCCGCCTCGACAGTGCCCCGTTCCCGTTCTTCCGTCTGGCGCTCGGACGCCAGGGTATCCAGGCGCCGAGTGAGTTCCGCCATCGTGCGCGAAAAAATCGCTTCATCCTTCTGCGCCGCGAGCACCACCAGCTCCGCCTCGCGGATCGCGGCTTGCAGCCGCTCCCCCGTCGCATGGCACGCCTGTCGATCGGCCTCGAGCCGCTCCCGTGCGGCGCGTGAGTCATCCAGCTTGCCGGACAGGTCGCGTCCCTTCGCCTCCAGTTCCTCGATCTCCCGCCGCCATTGGAGCAACCCGCCCGCCTCCCCGGCCAATCCGCCGGTGAGTATCCCGGCCGGATCGAGCACGTCCCCCTCCAGGGTCACCAGGGTCGGGCCATCAGGCGCAGACCAGAGCCCCTGTTCCCAGAGGCCCACCGCCACATCCAGCGACTCGACGATCACAACGGAATCAAACAGGCAGGCCAAGGCAGATCCGGATTCCCCCGTCGTGCGCAAGAGATCTTTCGCCAGACCTCTGACACCGGGCTTGGCCTGCAAGTTCGCCCACCAGGCGGAGGCAGCCGTATCCGTCCGGGTATGCCACCGAGGCGCCGACGGCACAAAGGCTCCACGCCCCATCCCCTTCTGTTTCAGCAGAGCCACAGCCTCGCGCGCCGAGACAGGGCCCTCAACCAACCAGCCCCGCACCCGCTCGCCCAGCACTGCTTCAACCGCCCGTTCAAGCCCGGACGGCACGACCAGCCATTCGGCCACCGCCTCGCGCAAGCCCTGGCAGGCCACCCGGAGCGACGTCGCCTCTTCCCCGTCGCGCCCATAACCCATGCCCTCGCGCACCACCGCCTGCAGCGCACGGAGTCGTGAGCGGACCGACGCCGCTTCTTCTTGATGCAGGCCGATGCGCTGTTCCGTCTCACGGAGCGCCTGCTCAATCCGCGCCTCCTCCTGCGCCGACGCCTTGCGCTCGCCCTGCCGAGTCTGCAAGGTCTCTTCGCTCTGTTCGCGGCGGCGGGCCGCGGCCTCGCACTGCTCCTTCGCGCTCCGCCACTGCTCGCCGACGGCGGTCTCTTCCTGGGCCAGGCGGTCGGCCCGACGCAGGGCATCCTCGAGCCGGCGTTGCATATCCGCCAACCCATTTTCCTCACGCGTCATTTGCACCATCAGGTCGAGGCTGGCCGCGCGGGCGCGCTCTTCTTCGTCCACCGCGGCAGCCCGACGAGTCGCGAGCGAGGCGCCGGCCTCTTCGAGCTGCCTAAGGGCTTGGGTGCCGGCAGCGACCTCACGGTCAAGTTCGGCCAGCTTGGCCCGCAGGCCATCCATCGTCAGGCCTGCCTGCTCCCGTTCACGGCTCAAGCGGGTCAAGTCGGCCTCCGCCTGCATCCGCTGCTGATCGAATTGCCCGAGCTTGGCCCGTTCCACCTCGGCCGCGGTCAGGGCCTGGGACTTGAGCCGCTCCAGCCGTTCCAGCTCCTCGCGGGTGCGCGTAATGGCCTGATCCGCCTCCGTGATCCTCAGCCGGAGCGATTCCAACTCCGCCTGAAGCCCGGCTTGCTCGGCCGCCTGACCGGACTCACTGGCTTCCATCGCCGCCAGTTCCCCGTCGCAGCCCGCCTGGGCGGCCAGGCGGGCCCGGTAATCCCAGACCAGCAGCCGCACCTCCAGGACCTTCGCTTCCTGCTGCAAATTCTGAAAGGCACGGGCCTGGCGCGCTTGACGCTCCAGGGAGCCCAGCTGCCGATGCACCTCGGCAATGATATCGCGCACCCGCAACAGGCTCTGGTGCGTCGAGTCCAGTTTGCGGAGCGCCTCGGCCTTCTGCTTCTTGTACCGGACGATCCCGGCGGTTTCTTCGATCAACTCGCGACGGTCTTGCGGAGAGGCATTCAGGATCTGCTCGATGCGGCCCTGCTCGATGACCGTGTGGCCCTTGCTTCCGGCCCGCGTGTCCAGGAACAAACTGCGGACATCTTTGAGCCGGCAGAGGATTTTATTGATCAGATATTCGCTGTCCCCGTTGCGGTACAGCCGGCGCGTGACCATGACTTCGTGCAACTCTCCCATCTGAGCCGGCAAACCGGGAATCCCTTGCAGTTGCTGCTCCGCAAGGCCGCTCATCACCAGCGAGACCTCGACCATCCCCAGCGGCTTGCGCGCCTCGGTCCCGTTGAAGATGACGTCTTCCATCCGCTCGCTTCGGAGCGTCTTGGTGCTCTGCTCTCCCAGCACCCAGAGGATCGCATCCACGACATTGCTTTTCCCCGACCCATTGGGGCCGACCACCGCGGTCATGCCGGGGGGAAACTCAATCTTGGCTTCGGCAAACGACTTAAACCCTGTGAGCTCTAAGGATTTAAGATGCATGCTCCCCCCTCTTCAACAGGTCCGGCACCAAACCACGGGCCCTACGACAGATAGTGGGGGACCTTGTAGCACGGATGGTTCAGGAAAGCAAAGAAAAACACTGGATACAGTGGAGGAACCGCACACCGTCCCCCATCTGTAGGGGACGGCTGGGAACAAGAGCGTGGGGTCTTCAGGGATCGGCGCGAGGGGCAGTATAGACAGAAGCCTGCGAGACGGATTTAATCGTGACCAGCTCCTTCGGCAAGGAAAACTCCACGTCTTCCTCGATCACCGTCAATTCCTCAACTTCCGAAGCCCCAAAGCGCTTGAGGTACTCCACCACATCGGCCACCAAGACCTCCGGAGCCGAGGCCCCGGCGGAAATGCCCACGGCACGGGCGTTCTTGACCCAGTCGGGATTGATATCCGCAGAGGAGTCGATCAGGTGGGAAGGAATGCCGCACCGCTCGGCCAGCTCCCGAAGCCGGTTCGAATTGGAGCTGTTCGGCGAGCCGATCACCAAAATCACATCCACCAGACCGGACAGCTCTTTCACGGCATTCTGCCGGTTCTGGGTGGCATAGCAAATGTCTTCCTGATGAGGTCCTTTGATCCCGGGGAAGCGCCGATTCAACGCCTCGACGATGTCGCGGCACTCATCCACGCTGAGCGTCGTCTGCGTCACGTAGGAGAGATGGTGGTGATTCTCCACCTGCAGCGCTTCGACGTCCTTGACGGAGGAGACCAGATGAAACTTGTCGGGAATCTGCCCCAAGGTCCCGATGACTTCCGGATGCCCTGCGTGGCCGATGAGGATCAATTCATACCCTTGCGTGTAATCCCGGTTCACTTCGTTGTGGACCTTGATGACCAGTGGACAGGTCGCATCGATCACCTTCAGATTACGGCGCGTGGATTCGGCCCAGACCTCCTTCGCCACCCCGTGGGCGCTGAAAATCACGATCGCCCCGTCCGGAACCTCGTTGAGCTCC
>Ga0233424_10000835_pt1 | contig 33083 bp, 33 predicted proteins | sample Watercolumn_Towu_FD_181011 | JGI IMG/M metagenome (GOLD analysis project Ga0233424, IMG submission 181011) | Freshwater microbial communities from Lake Towuti, South Sulawesi, Indonesia - Watercolumn_Towuti2014_125_MG | ecosystem: Environmental > Aquatic > Freshwater > Lake | place: Indonesia... | reverse complement strand
GCATCTGCGAGCAGCCCACCGAGGAAGACCGGCGCTGGTTCCCCGACATCGCCGGCAGCGACTGGCTGCCCACGCTGGACCACGCCATGCGCAACTTCAAGGACGAGAGCTTCATCGGCCAGTACCTGAGCCCGCACCTGATGCGCGAATTCCGGCTCTTCTCCATCGTGGACGACGAGCGCCAGAGCGAGTACGAGATCTCGGCCATCCACGACGAGTCGGGCTACCAGCATGTGCGCGAGGCCCTGTCACGCCAGTACGACCTCAGCACCCGCGAGCCCAATATCCAGGTCTGGAATGTCAATCTGCGCGGTGACCGTTCCCTCACCCTGCGCCACACCCAGCACATGAACCGGCCCCTGCACGAGGGCGCGCAGGAGGTGCTCAAGCATGTGGCCCGGCTGTGGGGCTTTGGCGTGCAGCTGGAGAGCTGCAATGACAAGGGCGAGGTCACCAAGCGCTGGAACGTGCCCGCACCGGGGCCGTGAGCCGGGCTGGGGGTCTGCGCCATGTCGTAGGTCAAGGAGGAGGGCCGCTGGCGGCCCGGGGGACACGCAGACATGGCGCAGGCCCCCAGCCCGGCTCACGGCCCCTCAACGACCTAGAGCCTGAAGATCTTCCCCGGATTCATGATGTTGCGCGGGTCCAGGGCCAGCTTGAGCTGACGCATCAGGCCCACGGCGCCCTCCCCGGCTTCTTCCACCAGGAACTCCTGCTTGTGCAGGCCGATGCCATGCTCGCCGGTGCAGGTGCCTTCCAGGCGCAGGGCGCGCTGCACCATCTGGGCGGAGAGCCGCTCGGCGGTTTCGCGCTCGGCCGGGATGGCGGGGTCGATCAGATAGGCCAGGTGGAAATTGCCATCGCCCACATGGCCCACGATGAAGTAGGGCAGGCCCGAGGCCTCCACCTCCTTGACCGACTCATTGATGCTCTCGGCCAGGCGCGAGATGGGCACACAGGTGTCCGTGGTGACGGCACGGCAGCCGGGCTTCATCTGCAAGCCCGAGAGATAGGCATGGTGGCGCGCGGTCCAGAGCCGGGTGCGGGCCTCGGGCGTGGTGGCCCACTCGAAGTCCTCGCCGCCCAGATCGCTGGCGATCTCCTGCACCGTCTGCGCCTGCTCGGCCACGCCGGCCTCGGAGCCGTGGAACTCCATCAGCAGCATGGGCGCCTCGCGCAGGCCCAGCTTGTCGTGCAGGTTCACGGCACGGATGGCATGCGCATCCAGCAGCTCGCAGCGCGCGATGGGCACGCCCATCTGGATGATCTGGATGGTGGCCTGCACCGCCGCGTCGATGCTGGGGAAGAAGCAGATGGCGGCCGACACCGCCTCGGGCAGGGGGAAGAGCTTGAGCGTGATCTCGGTGATGGCGCCCAGCGTGCCCTCGCTGCCCACGAAGAGCCGGGTCAGGTCATAGCCGGCGCTGCTCTTGCGGGCGCGCGAGCCGGTGCGCACGATCTCGCCCGCGGGCGTGACCACGGTGAGACCCAGCACGTTCTCCCGCATGGTGCCGTAGCGCACCGCATTGGTCCCGCTGGCGCGCGTGGCCGCCATGCCGCCGATGGAGGCATCGGCGCCCGGGTCGATGGGGAAGAACAGGCCCTCGTGCCGGATCTCGGCATTGAGCTGGTTGCGGGTCACACCGGCCTGCACCGTCACGGTCAGGTCCTCGGCATTGATGCGCAGGATGCGGTTCATGCGCGAGACGTCCAGGCTCACCCCGCCCTGCACCGCCAGCAGATGCCCCTCCAGCGAGGAGCCCGCACCATAGGGAATCACCGGCACGCCATGCGCCTGGGCCTGAGCCAGCACAAAGGCCACGTCCTCATTGCTCTCGGCAAAGACCACGCAGTCCGGCGGGTCCACATCGAAGGGCGACTCGTCCCGCCCATGCTGCTGGCGCACCGCCAGCGCGGTGGAGCAGCGCGGGCCAAAGCGGGCCTGCAGGGCCTCCAGCATCGCGGCGGGCAGGGCTCGGCGCGGGGCCGGCTGCAGCTGATGGGCGGGGGTCGGATGGTTCATCGACGGTCTCCAGACGCAATGCAGCGATTGTGCGCCCGGCTCCCGCTGCAGACCTGCCCATGAAAAAAGGCCTGAGCGCCCTGCGCCCAGGCCTTGCTGGCGGAGCCTAAGCCCGCGCCGGCTTGACTCGCTCTTACTCGCTCAGGCTCACGCTGCGGTAGGCCGCATCGGCCTTGATGTCGGCCTCGCTGAAGGGCAGCTTGGCCCACTTGGCGCCCTTGAGGAAGACGTCGGAGTAGAGCTTGGTCTGGTCCGCGTAGTTGGGGCTGAACACATGACTGCTCTGGGAATAGGTCAGCAGACCCTCGGCCACCGGCCCGTTGGCGTCGAAGGTGACCCACTGCATATAGCTGTTGCCATAGACCGGATCACCGTAGAGGCCGCCGCTGAGATTGCCCCGGATATTGTTGAAGGTGTAGCGGCCGCCGGGCAGGGAAATCGGGGCGCTGTCACGCACGATGACCTGTTTGCGGGCGTTGACCTCGGCCACATCGAACTTGTTCGTTGCAAACCACTGCACCGCGTCGGCCAGCAGGGTGGCCGCCTTGGTGTTGGCGGTATTGAAGCCGCGCGGGGTCTGCACCGGATCGGCCGCGCTGAAGGCCACGCGCCAGTAGCTGGCGTCCTCCAGCTCGCCCGCCAGCTCATAGAACTTGCGGAACAGCAGGGAGCCCGGATCGGCCGGCCCTTCGGTCTTCTTCCAGACCGCCAGCACGCCGCAGGCCTTGCTCACATCGGTGTCCACGCCGTTGGACCCCTTGAGCAGGATGGGCGCGGTCTTGCCCTGGCAGGTGGCGGCCAGGAACTCGTCCAGCCACATCTCGGCGCGGTAGAAGCGGCTCTTGGCATAGACCTGCTGCAGATTGGCCACCGTGAAGCCGGTGCCGGCCAGGCCATCGGCGCCGCTCATGCGGTCCAGCACCTGGCGGATGCCCATGCGCGTGCGCTCGCCCTGGGGCATGGCCTCGGCATTCGGGCCGGTGCCGATGATCTTGGGGAAGCCGGTGAGGCGCACCTGGTCATTGGGCAGCCAGTGGCTGTCGTTGGCGTTCACCACATAGTCGTCGCGCAGCACATAGGGGCGCTGGGCGGCGCCGATGGCGCCCGTCCAGTTGCAGCTGCTCTTGCTGCCATCCATCAGCACCAGGCCGCGGCTGGCCAGCAGGAACTGGCCGGTGGGACTGTTGACGCAGCTCTTGAGCTGATCGTCGCTGACATTGGCGGCCACCGAGTAGTTGGCATAGAGCGCCTTGCCGCTCTTGTCGGCCGCCATGGTGTGCACCCAGGGCATGGCGTTGTAGGTGGCCAGGTTCTGGCGCAGGGACTCGGCGCTGGTGGACTTGCCGTTGAGGATGGCCTGGTCGATCAGCTTGTAGTTCGTGTAGTTGGCATCACGGATCGCAAAGGCCGCGCTGCTGCCCCAGGCAAAGGTGGCGCCATCGCTAAGCAGGGGACCGTAGTCGGTACCATACATCGTGCGCTGATGCGTCTTCATGCTGCCATCGGCCTGCTTGGCCTCGACGCTGATCACCGTCTTCGTCATGGCCTTGTAGGCCCCGTCCATCAGATAGCGGGTCGGGTCCGAGGGATCGAGCTTGAGCGCGAAGAGGGTGAACTTGTTGTCGTCGGTGAAGGTGTGGGTCCAGGCCACATCCTTGTTGAAGCCGATCAGGGGCACGGGCGCGCCCAGCAGGGTGGCGCCCATCACGTCGTACTGGCCGGGGATGGTCAGGTGCAGCTGATGCAGGCGCAGGGCACCGAACCAGGGGAAGTGCGGGTTGCCCATCACGATGCCGGCGCCGCTCTGCGTCACGCCCTTGCCCAGGCCGTAGCCGTTGGAACCGATCACATGCTCCTGCAGCGCGGCCGTGCCCTTGAGCAGGGGGCTGTTCAGCACAGCCAGCTGGGTGTCCTTGCGGCGCAGGGCCTTGGCGCTGGGCACGGCCGAGGCCAGCTTCACCACGGGAGGCTGAGCGCTGCCGATGGCGTTGATGAACTGCATGGAGCTGCCGGCCATGGCGGCCTGGCTGAAGCGCCAGTACATCTCTGTCTCGGTGAGCGGCTGCACCCAGCCGGCATTGCGGCATTCGCTGGGCAGGCCGTTGAGGCCCTTCTCGCGCAGGTAGCGGTTGTAGCCGGCCACGAAACCGCTCACCAGATCGCGCGTGTCCTGGCTGGCCGCGCTCTTCATGGACTCGGCCAGGGCCGGGGTCATCAGCAGCTTGTAGAAGAAGTCGGAGGACAGATTGGGCGTGAAGTCGCCGAACTGGCCCAGATAGGTGATGGCGTTGCCCTTGGCGTCCACATCACCGAAGTGCTTGGAGCGCTCGCCGCGCATCGTGACCGTCTCTTCCGCGAAGAGGCAGATGTGGTCGTTGGCGAAGGCGTAGCCGTAGCCATAGCCCAGGCCCTTGAAGTTCTCCGCCTTGACGTGAGGCACGCCATAGCTGGTGTAGCGGATCTCCGCCTGGTACTGCGCGGAGGCAACCGGCGGCGGATCGCTGGGGTTCTGATCTCCCCCTCCGCATGCCGCCAGCAGCAGGGCCGATGTCGCCAGCGCGACAGGTGTCAGGACTTGTGCGCGCAGGGCGCCCGAGGTTTTGCGCATTTAGACGTGTCTCCTTAAATTCTTGTTGTCCCGCGGCAGCAAACCACGGGCTTTCCCAGGGTGGCCGCAGGCTACCATCAAGCGGCACGGGCTCACCACGGGCCTTCCCTCACAAAGACACGGAGACACTATGCGATTCGCACCCACCCCTCTGATGCTCGGCCTGCTGTGCGCAATTGCCAGCGGCGGCGCCATGGCCTCGGGCTATCACTTCGGCTCGCAGTCTGCCTCGGCCCAGGGCACGGCCAATGCCAATGCCGCTGAAGCCGCCGACGCCTCGGTGCTCTTCTACAACCCGGCCGGCATGACCCGTCTGGACGGCACCCATGCCTCCGGCGTGCTGAACATCGTGGTGCCCAGCACCAAGTACGAGGACCAGGGCTCCTTCACCGCCACCTCGCTGCCCATCAGCGGCGGCAACACCAAGAAGTTCGTCAAGACCACCGCCGTGCCCCACGGCTATCTGACGCACAAGCTCTCCAATGATCTGTCGGTGGGCATGGCCGTCTTCGTGCCCTTCGGCTCCAAGACCGAGTACGACAAGACCTGGGCCGGCCGCTACACCTCGCTGTCCACCGAGCTGACCACCATCGCCTTCAACCCCTCGGTGGCCTACAAGCTGAGCCCCACGCTGAGCCTGGGTGCCGGCGTGACCGCGCAGTACATCGACGGCAAGCTGGCCAAGGGTGCCGACTTCGGCTCGGGCTCCATGAACCTGCTGCTCAGCCAGGTGGTTGCGGCCAATGCCGCCGCCAATCCCGGCGTGCCGATCCAGATGATCCGCGCCGCGGTGATGAACCAGTTCTCCGGCCTGATCAAGAAGGTGTCCGGCCAGCCCGACTACTCTGGTGGTGTCGAGGTCAAGGGTCACGACTGGGGTTTCGGCTTCAATCTGGGCCTGATGTATGAGTACGACAAGGACACCCGCTTCGGTGTGGCCTACCGTTCGGCCATCAAGCACAAGCTCAAGGGTGACGCCACCTGGGACGTGCAGTCCGCCGCCAGCAATATCGCTGCAACCGTGAACGCCATCCCGCAGCTGCCCGCCAACACCGGCACCGGCATTCAGCAGCGCCTGATGGCCGCCTACACCAATAGCGACGCCAGCCTGGACATCACCACGCCCGAGTCCCTGTCCTTCAACTTCTTCAAGCAGCACGATCGCTTTGGCGTGATGGGTGACATCACCTGGACCCGCCACTCGCGCTTCAAGGAACTGCGCATCGACTTCGCCAACAACCTGCCGGACAGCAACACGCCGGAGAACTGGACCAACACCCTGCGTGCCTCGCTGGGCCTGAACTACCAGTGGAGCGATGCCCTGACCCTGCGTGGCGGCGTGGCCTTCGACCAGTCGCCCGTCACCCAGCGCAACCGCACCGCCTCCCTGCCGGACAGTGACCGCAGCTGGATCTCGGCCGGCCTCAACTGGAAGCTGGACAAGAAGCGCTCCATCGACCTGGCAGCCAGCTATGTGCACGTCAAGTCGGGCCAGATCGACCAGTACGACAACGGTGGCATCGTCGATGCCAGCGGCGCCCCCGTCTGCGACTCCACCCGCAACACCTCCAGCTGCGCCACCACCCGTGGCAACTACAAGCTGAACTCCCTGCTCTTCGGCGTGCAGTACAACCACCAGTTCTGAACGAGCTGCGTCCGTCCCGCACAAGCCCCGCCTCGGCGGGGCTTTTTCTTGCGCTGGGGCAAGTGCCACCCGCGTGTGCCGGCTTGCAGGCCGCTCGCTCCGGTGCCACCATCACGGCAGGCATCCCGATCCGGTGAATGCCCTTTCGGTACAAGGAGAGCCAGGCCATGTCCGATACCGCCACCCTCTTGCTGCTGGTGCTGCTGGTGCTGCTCATCGTGAGCGCCCTGCGCCTTGATTCGCTGAGCCAGCTCTGGCGCGAATGGCTGCATCTGGGCGAACAGCCCGGCCGCCAGACCGCGCAGCTTCATCAAGACCCGCATGCCCACGGCCCCTATGGCCTGGCCCGGCTGCGCCGCCTGCAGGCCCAGGACCCGGCTCACGCACGCCCGGCCTTCCACCGGCGCGGCCGCCGCGGCTGAGGTGCAAGACCGGCCCCGACGGCCGGTCCGGGTTCTGCGGCAAGATGCGGGTTTTCTCAATTCCCGCTCAGCCGCCCATGGCCAACCGACTTTCCCAGATCGCAACCCGCACCGGTGACGACGGCAGCACCGGCCTCGGTGATGGCAGCCGCGTGCCCAAGGACCATCTGCGTGTGATGGCCATGGGCGATGTGGATGAACTCAATTCCCAGATCGGCGTGCTGCTGGCCGAGCCCCTGCCCGAAGATGTGCGCGAGCTCTTGATCACCATCCAGCACGAGCTCTTCAATCTGGGCGGTGAACTCTGCATGCCTGGCTACAGCCTGCTCAAGGACGATGCCGTGCTGCGTCTGGATCAGGCCCTGGCCGACCACAACGCCACCCTGCCCCGCCTGGCCGAGTTCATCCTGCCCGCCGGCACCCGCAGCGCTGCCATCGCCCATGTCTGCCGCACTGTGGCACGCCGCGCCGAGCGCGCCGTGGTCACCCTGGCCGCGCAGGAGTCCATCAATGCCGCGCCGCGCCAGTACCTGAACCGCCTCTCCGACCTGCTCTTCGTGCTGGCGCGTGTGCTCAACCGCGCCAATCTCGATGGCAAGGGTGGGGACGATGTCTACTGGCACAGCGAACGCCTGCAGCGCCAGCAGGTGCAGGATCAGACCGGGGAGTGATCCTCGCCCGGCTTAGGCTGCCGGGGCATCCAGCCGCGCCACGGCTTCGCGCAGGCGCTGTGCAAAGGCATCGCGCAGTGCGGGCGGCTCCAGCACCTGCACCTGGCCGGCATGGCGCAGCAGGTCCATCAGCAGCTCGGTGGATTCTCCATAGGGCAGGACCAACTCCCAGCGCCCGTCTTCCCGCCAGCGGCTGCGCTGGGCCGGGTGCCATTCCTCCCGCGACACCCATTGCGCCGCCTCGGCGCTGAACACCAGCCTGGCCTGCTGCACCGGGCCGCCACTCGCGGCAAAGATGCCGTAGCCCTGGTCCAGCTCGGCCTCCAGGGCCGCCAGATCGGCCGCCTGGGCCGGCGTGTCCAGCAGCCGGGCCTGCTCCATGGCGTCCAGCGCAAAGCGGCGCCAGCCCTCGCTGCGGTGGCACCAGGCATCCAGGTACCAGGTGTTGCGGTAGTGCACCAGGCGCTGGGGCGAGATCTCGCGCTCCGAGGCCTGCGCCCCGCCCCCGCCCCCGCCGCGCTTGCGGTAGACGATGTGCAGGCGCCGCCGCTGCACCACGGCGCTACCCACGGTCTCGAAAAACTCGCTGGCCACCCGCCGCCGCGCGGTGCTGATCAGCTTCACCCGCCGCGTGATCTGCTGGGCCTCCTGCGCATCGGTGCCCAGCATGCTGCTGAGCTTGTCGAACATGGGCTGCAGATGCCGGCTCAGCAAGCCGTTCTCATCCAGACCGGAGAGCAGCTGGTGCATGGTCAGCAGGGCATGCAGCTCCTTCTCGCTGAACCAGACCCCCGGCAGCTCATGCTGCTGGCCACGCCACTGCTGGCCGAAGCGGTAGCCATTGGCCAGGGCGTCGTACTCGATGGGCGCGCCCAGGCGCTCGCGCAGGTACTGCAGATCGCGCTTGAGCGTGGCCGGCGACACCTCCAGGGCCTCCAGCAGGGTGGCGAAGCTGACGCACTCCTGCCCGCGTATCAGCATCTCGATCTTGTAGAAGCGCTCGGTGCGGTCCATGGCGGGACGGGCTCTCCTGTCCAAATTTGTCAGTAGCCTGCGCGGCTTGTGCTGGCCTCGGTAGGTAGCTCACCCAGTGAGCCACCTACGGCGCAGACTGTGCCATATCAACAGGAGCACACCATGGCACAGATCGCAGCAGCCGCTTCCGTCGCCCCGCAGGGCAGCCCCATCTCCGCCGCCCAGCTGGAGCTGGCGGGCTTTGTGACGGAAACACCCGTCGCCGCCCCGGCCGCCGAACCCGGCCCGGCCACGGCGCGCTGCAGCAATGATCTGGGCTTCGAGCTGGGTTTCGACCATGCCCGCCATGGCCTGACGCCGCCGGTAGCCCATCTCTCGCACCAGTCGCCCCTGCTGCAGGGCTGGCAGGCCGGCATGGCCACCTTCGGCCGCCGCCACGCCCCCCGCCCCTCGCGCGCCACCCGGCTCTGGCTGGATCTGCGCCTGCACGCCTGGCAGCGCGGCCGCGCCTTCGAAGAGGTGGAGCTCACCCCCAACCACCTGCAACAGCTGCTGGGCGTGAGCCACTGCCCCATCCTGCGCTGCGCCCTGGACGATCAGATCTCGGTGGACCGGGTGCGTGACGACGCCGGCTATGCCGCCGGCAACTTGGCTGTGATGAGCCCCGGCGCCAATGCGGCCAAGGCCCGCCATGGCTGGGCCAGCGCCAGCGAGCTGGCCCGCAGCCTGGCCCAGGGGCCGATCCGCAGCGTGGCGGGTCTGGATGCCATCCAGTGGCTGCGCGTGGCCGTGCTGTGCAGCTTCGTCACCGAGCTGCCGCATGAGGAAGCCGCCCAGATTCCCCTGCATGTACTGCCGCCCAACCGTCTGCGCCTGCTGAACCCCATCCAGGCCCTTCAGGCTCTGCTGACACGCCAGCTGGCCACGCCGGGCTGGAGCGCTCGCCTGGCGCGGCTGGAGACCCTGCTGCCCGGCGATGCCCTGCGGGCCGACTTCAACCGCTTTGTGCTGGCCCTGGCGCCGCGCGTGCTGCAGCTGGGCCGTGGCACGCTCACCGAGCCCCAACAGATCCGCTGGGCCCTGGAAGACGCCTGGAGTCAGCCCCTGGTGATGAAGCGCTGGACCCGCTTCGCCCTGCAGCTCAGCGCCGCCCAGGCCGAGCAGCTGGTGCAGCGTGCGGCCGCCAAGCGCCTGTGTCCCGTGCATGTGGAGCGTCATGCCCAGCCGCGAGCCACCGAGGGCTGGGCCCTGGACCGCGGCGGCTACCGGGCCCACGCGGCCCACCAGGCTCACTGAGACGATGGCGAAAGGGTCGGGTCTTGCCCCTCTGCGCTAGCTCAGGGCAGGCCGGGGCTCAGACGTTCCATGCCCCCCATCTGATCCTGCAGGGCCACGTGATAGCCCAGCTGACCAAACCAGTTGGCCCATTGCTGGGCCAGGCCCTTGTTGGGCAGCCAGGGTCCGGTGCGATCCATATGGATGCGGTAGCCGCGGCGCTCGTAGAAGACGACGCGCCACATGCCGGTGGAGACGGAACGATCGAAACTGTTCATGATGAGGCGGGCAGCGCGCGCAATCTAGCAGAGCGCGTTCCGTCTCGGCGCCAGGGTTTACTCAGAGCCGCGTCAAGAATTTCTCGCTGTCCACGAGTTCCAGCGGCCGCGCGATGCGGGTGCACGCGAAATGGGTGCGCAATTCGGCGCAGTCGCTCACCAGCCAATGCGCCCGCGCCTGACGCGCGAGGGTCAGGGCTTGCCTGGACAGTGCGGGCAGGCTTTGGCGCAGCCGGCTCGCGGCCTCCGCTTCGGGCACCACCTGGGCGTAAGGCAGGAAGTCGGCCAGCAGCTCTTGCTGCTGAGCGGCACTCAGGCCCAGGGCGGGAGCCCCCAGGGCCAGCATCAGGGCACGCGCCGATCCGGCATCCACCAGGGCCTGGCAGGCACCGCCTTGCCAGGCTTGCCGCAGGCCCTGGGCCGTGTGGGTGGAGCCCAGCAGGGCGCGCAGCAAGACGGCGGTCTCGAAGACCACCCGCGGGGCCGCGGCCGGGCGGCGGCGGCTCACCGCGCGGCGGCCTTGCGCGCAGCCGGCTTGCGGGAACTGGGCGCCTTGGAAGGCTTGGCAGGCTGAGCGGCTGATGCCGTCTTCCTGGCCACTGGCTTGCGCGGCGCGGCCGTCTTGGGCTTGGTCTTGGGCTCAGAAGCCGGGGCCTCGGGCTCCAGCGCCTGGGCCGCAAAGTCCAGGGCCGCGGCAATGGCGGCCTCGTCCAGCGCCAGTTCGGCCAGCTTGGCCCGCAGCGCGTCACCGCGCTGGATGCGCACCGGGGTCAGGATGATCTGGCCGGCCCGCGCCTGCACCTCGAAGTACTGCACCGGCCCCAGCGCCTGGGTGACGCTCTTGGGCAGGGTGAGCTGGTTCTTGGAAGTGATCTTGGCGAGCACGGCCTCGGCGGCGGGCGCGGTCATGGCAAGGGTGAATGCAGGCGGCTGAGCCCGGAGGCTCAGACCAGGGAACGCTGCAGACGCAGTTCCTCGACGCGCGTGCCGCCCACCTCGGTGGTCTTGGCACTGCCCAGCTCACGCTTGAAGCCGGCCAGCTCGAAGAAGCGCAGGCCGCGCTCATTGCGCAGATAGGTCCACAGTGTGACCTTGGTGCAGCCCTCTTCCTGCAGACCGTCGCGGGCGGCGTCCCACAGGGCCAGGCCCACACCCTTGTCCCAGTGCACCGGGTTGGCGTAGAGCGCCCAGATCTCACCGGTGGTGGAGGGCGTGCCCTTGTCGCGGGAACGGTCGAAACCGACAAAGCCCATGACCTCGTTATCGAGGTGGGCCACCATCACCTGGGGCTCGCACAGATCGATGGCTTCGCGCCAGAACGCCTGGCGCTTCTGCACCGAGAGGGCATCCAGCGTGGCATCGGGCAGCAAGCCCCGGTACGCGTCCTGCCAGGCTGCGACATGGATCTCGGCGATAACCTTGGCATCACGCAGTGTGGCCGGACGAACCTGGATACTCGACATACGGGGACTCGAAAGAAACTCGGACAAAGCAAAAAAGCAAGGGCGGGATTTTGCGCGCCAAATCGGCGCGTACCGGCGCTTGACAGCAGGATTTTTTAGAGCTTCAGATCGCGACCTGGCGCTGCCGGGCGTAATCGCGCACGCAGCGCCCCAGGGCCGTGCGGCTGGCACGCTGCAGCCGCGCCAGCAGGCCATGCTCGCTCACCAGGGGGCCGAGCTCGGCCCCGTAGCGCTGGCTCAGATCGGCCTGCATGCGCAGCAGCAGCTGGGCCGTGGTGCGTGCATCGGCCAGCGCGCGGTGAGCGCGGCCGTTGTCGGGCAGCCGGTGATAGCGCGCCAGGGTGCCCAGCTTGCAGTCCGGTGCCTCGGGGTAGAGGCGCCGCGCCAGCAGCACGGTGCAGGCGAACTCCTCGTGCAGCGGATCCAGGGCCAGACCGGCGCGCTCGTGCTCGGCGCGCCAGAAGCCCCGGTCGAAGCTCGCGTTGTGCGCCACCAGGGCGCTGCCGCGGGTGAAATCGGCCACCTCGCGCATCACCGTGGCGGCTGGCGGGGCCTGGGCCAGCATGGCATTGCTGATGCCGGTGAGCCGCTCAATGAAGGGCGGCACCCAGACGTCCGTGCGCATCAGGCTCTGGTACTGGTCCACGATCTCGCCGTCGCGCAGCAGCACGGCGGCAATCTCGGTGGCGCGTCCGCCCGCCTGGGGCGGCAGGCCGCTGGTCTCGAAGTCGATGACGGCAATGGTCGGGCTCATGGCGGGGCTCAGGGGGCCGGGTACTTGAGCGCGTTCTTGGCCAGCTTGCGCTCCACGGCATCACCCAGGTCCACGCCGCTGTGGTCGGCGATCTGCAGCAGGTAGAGCAGCACATCGGCGATTTCCTCGCCCAGGTGCTCGCGCCGGGCAGCGTCCAGCTTCTGCGACTCTTCCGGCGTGAGCCACTGGAAGATCTCCACCAGCTCGGCCGCCTCCACCACCATGGCCATGGCCAGGTTCTTGGGCGTCTGATAGGGCTGCCACTGCCGCGCCGCGGCGAAATCGCGCAGACGCTGCTGCAGATTCTCGATATCCATGGCCGCGAGTGTGGCATGGCAGCAGCTGTCACCTCAGCGACACCCCGAGCCACTCTAGACGCGGCCCTCCAAAGCAGTCTGCGGCTCGCAACAGCCCGGGGTTTGCACCCGCGTGGTCGCACCGGGGGCTGGCTAGAGTCGGCTCACGGGCGCCCGCGGGAAGGAAATCCGACCCACAGCTTTTCGGGCTGCCGATTACTGGAGACAGACATGAACAAATTCAAGATCAGCCTGCTGAGCGCGGCCCTGCTGGCCCTCACCGCCTGCGGCGGCGGCAACGATGCCGTGCCCGTCGACGACAGCGTGACCAGCGTCAAGGTCTTTGGCGACAGCCTGGCCGATGCCGGCACCTTCGGCTTCCGCTTCACCGTGCAGACCGGCGAGGCCAGCACCTATCCCGAGCGCGTGGCCGCGGCCTACGGCATCAGCGGCCAGTGCAGCTACTACGCCTTCACCGGCACCACCTTCACGCTCAACAGCAAGACGGGTTGCACCAACTACGCCGTGGGCGGGGGCGTGATCAATATGAGCAATGCCTCCGATCCGCGCGGCATCCCACTGCAGCTGATCACGGCCAATGGCTTCAAGCCCAATGACCTGCTGGTGATCGACGGCGGCGGCAATGACGCGGCCAACCTCGTCACCGCCTACCTGGCCGTGAGCAAGGACAAGGGCTCGTCCTACTCCAGCCTGCTGGGCACCCTGCTGCCCGCGGCCCAGGTGAGCACCGCCCTGGCCGGCGGCGCCAGCACCATTGCCGCCATCGGCACGCCCTATATGCAGGCCCTGGCCCAGAAGTTCGCCGGCAGCATCAAGGACCAGGCCCTGAACAAGGGCGCCCGCCGCGTGGCCCTGCTGAACATGCCCGGCATCACCAACACGCCGCGCTTCCAGACCGTGCTGGACAGCATTGCCGCGGCCAGCGGCGGCGGCACCGCCGGCGCCACCGCACGCGCCCAGGCCGAGGGCCTGTTCAAGAGCTGGATCGAGGCCTTCAACGCCGAGCTGGCCAAGCAGTTCAGCGGCGAGGACAAGGTGCTGGTGGTCGACTTCTACGGCACCTTCAACCAGCTGATGAGCACGCCCAGCCAGTTCGGCCTGACGAACGTCAAGACCCCCGCCTGCCCCATCAAGGGCGTGGGCAGCGACGGCCTGCCCACCTATGACTTCCCCACCTGCACGGCGCCGGCCCTCTCGGCCAACCCGCCGGCCGGCGTGAGCGGCGGCGCGGACTGGTGGAAGAGCTATCTGTTCTCGGACGGCTTCCACCCCACGCCCCAGGGCCATCAGCAGATCGCGCTGACCATCAACACGGCCCTCAAGGCCAAGGGCTGGATGAAGTAAAGCCAGAGCTGTTTTCGGGGAAGCGGCGCCTGCCCTTTCCCCCGCTCAGGGAGCCCGTGCGGCTCCCTTTTTCATGTCCTGTATTTCTTCCTTGTTTTTAACTTATCTCTTTAGTCGTATTGGTAGAGGACGGCCCTGTCTGTGGACAGCCGCCAAAAAGCTTTGCGCCACAAGGACTTGGCCGGGCTCAAAGTCTGTGAGCCGACCCCGGGACAGGCCGGTGCAGAAATCGGAACAAGTTCCAACCACTCGCGGGTGCTGTGGACAAGCCAGCACTTATTCAAGCGCCATCCACAGACTTATCCACAAGGGCTGATGCCCGGGCCTCAATCGATGCCCACCACCTTGTGCATCTGCACCGAGAGCTTCCATTGCGGATGGGCCAGGCAGTAGGCGATGGCCTCGCGCGTGTGCTGCTTCTGCAGCAGGGGCGTGTCCATGGGCTGCAGGAAGAAATGCTGGAAGTCCAGGCCGGCAAAGCGCTCCGGCCGGGCCAGGGGCTGGGGCCAGACCAGCTTGAGCTCGTGGCCACGGGTCAGCACGATCTCGGCATCGGCCTTGGGGCTGACGCAGATCCAGTCCAGCCCCGCCGGGGCGGGCTGGGTGCCATTGGTTTCCACGGCCACCTCGAAGCCCTGGACATGCAGGGCCTCGATCAGGGGCTCGTCCAGCTGCAGCAGGGGCTCGCCGCCGGTGCAGACCACATAGGGCTTGCCTCCCGGGCCCCCCGCCCACTTGGCCGCCACGGCCGCGGCCAGCTCGGCCGCAGTGGCGAACTTGCCGCCGCCCTGACCATCGGTGCCCACGAAGTCGGTATCGCAGAAGCTGCAGACGGCCTCGGCACGGTCCTGCTCGCGCCCGCTCCAGAGATTGCAACCGGCAAAGCGGCAGAACACCGCCGGCCGCCCCGCCTGGGCGCCCTCGCCCTGCAGGGTGTAGAACATTTCCTTGACCGCGTAAGTCATCGCGACGGCCCTCCCCTCAGACCGGAATCAGCTCGTCGGCGCGTTCCACGCTGACGATGGCGCCCGAACCCCGGGTCTCGTACAGATCCACCCGGTCGATCTGCGGCAGCACCGCCCGGCCCTTGGCCAGCACCCAGGCCGCCAGGCTGGCGGCATCGCCGTCCGGCAGATCGGCAATCTCGTACAGCGGCCGGTGGTCGATGGCCTTGAAGATGGGATCGAACAGGGTCTTCACATCGCCGAAGTCCACGGTCCAGCCCTGCACGGCGTCCAGCGGCGCACTCAGATGCAGGCGCAGGGTGTAGGTGTGGCCATGGATGCCGCGCAGCGGGTGCTCGGCGGGGGCGCGCTTGAGCTGGATGGCGGAGTCCAGGGTCAGTTCTTTCCAGATGCGGTAGCGGCTGCCGTCGTAATTGGCGCCGCAGGAGCCGGTTTCATAGACGGTGACCCAGCTCAGCTCGGGCAGCTGGGGCTTGAGCCGCTCCCACAGCCAGGCCGAGATCACCTCGCTGGTCGGATTGGCCAGGCCCTCGATGCTGTTGAGGCATTGGTAGTTGAGCTGCATATGGAAGGGTGCCCAGACCTCGTCCAGATGGTCGTAGTCCACCGCCAGGTCGCGCTCGCCCAGGTCCTGGTTGGCATGCAGGATCACTTCAAAGCCATGGCCGTGCATGCGGCCGCACTTGTGGCCGGCCGGCACATTGGGCAGCTGGTGCGCGGCCTGGAAGCGGTAGCGGCGCCAGACATGGGCCTGTCCCGAAACATCCAGATCCACGCCCGAATGCTGGGTGCTCTGTATGCCCACCTGCTGGATGCCGGGCACGCCGAACTCGTTCTCCAGGCGCTGGCGTATCCAGCGCGCGAGGTTCTCGTCGGTGGGCTGGGCCAGGCTGTCATTGAGCAGGGCATGGTCCAGGGGTGCGACACAGGCTTCCAGGCGGCGGCGCAGCTCCTCCACCTCGGCGCCCGGGAAGGGCGCCCAGCCCTGCGGCAGCGAGGCCCGGACGGTGGCGAAATAGCTGTGGCCATGCAGGCCATGGCTGCGGTGGCTGCTCGGCAGGGCCGGAATGCGGCAGGCCGACTCGAAACCGCCGGAGGCGGTGTGAAGCGTGGAATGGATCTGGGGCATGGGGACAACGCGAGGCGGCCCTCGCTGGATTCAGTCCGCCTCGGCGGAGCCGTGGGGTCACGGACATGGGGCGGACGCGCCGACAAGCGCGAGCCGGCAGTGTGACATGGGGCCAGGGCGTGCGCCTAGCGCGCAAATCTTGTCCGCCCGGGCCGCTCGGGCTCTTGTTCTCGCCCTCTCTTGTTATTCCTGTCTTATTGATATCTCAAATTGGTAGTCTTAGTAGAGGGCACACTTTTCTGTGGACAAGCCTTGTTTTCCTTTTCGTGACAAGGGCTTGGCCTGGGATAAAGCATGTGGGCCGACCCGGGCACAAAGTCGGGCTCAACCGACAACAACTTGGCGAAACGCGCCGACCCTGTGGATAAGCAGGTCCTTGTTCAAGAATTATTCACAGCTTTGTGCATAAGTCCGGGCGGATCTAGGGCTTGCCGGATCCGCGCCGGACGCCCAAGCTGCGCCAGCCCGCTCACAGGGCAAGGGAGTTGCTCATGGCCAAGCTCTTCTCGGTGGCGTCCTGGAACGTGGAGCACTTCAAGGACGATCCGGCCCGCGTGGGCCGGGTGGTGGAGTTCATGAAGCAGCAGAACCCGGATGTGTTCGGGCTCTACGAGGTGGAGGGCGCCACGGTCTTTGGCGAGCTGGTCAAGCGCATGCCCGGCTACACCTTCCAGATCACCGAGGGTGAGCAGACCCAGGAAATCCTGATCGGCGTGAAGAAGGGGCTCACCGCCTTCATCACCCAGCGCACCGAGTTCCGCTCCGGCACCACCCATATGCGGCCGGGCCAGCTGGTCACGGTCAACAAAGGCGGGCAGAACCACTGCCTGCTCTTTCTGCACCTGGCCAGCGGCAGCGAGCCGCGCGGCATGGGCCTGCGCGACGACATGCTGGGCCGGGCCCTGGAATTCCGCCGCGATCTGGACAAGGCGGCCGGCGGTCCGGGCCAGTCGCGCTATCTGTTTCTGGGTGATCTCAACATCATGGGCCTGGACTACCCCTTCGGCCGCGCCATCGATGCCGGCCTGGAACTGCAGAAGTGGGACAAGGAGGCCGCCCGCGCCAAATACGCCGGCATGCGCCGCCTGGCCAAGACCGGCGATGCGAGCTGGAGCAATGGCTCGGGCTCCAGCCTGCCGGATTCCAATCTGGACCATGTGTTTGCCAGCAGCAATCTGAAGTTCCGCAGCTTCAAGCGCCCGCAGGACGGGCTGGCCGCCGAGGTGCTCTTGCGCGGCTGGCCCGAGCTGGCCAGTGTGGCGGCGCGCGATGCCTGGATACGCGACTACTCCGACCACGCCCTGCTCTATTTCGAGATCCACAGCTGAACGCTGCGATTCCCGGTGGCTGATTCAGAATGAAAGTTCTAGACAATGAGTTCTAGAACGATTATTCTGAATCCATGCTGAACAAGACCCCTCCCGCGCCCAAGCCCACGGCGGCCGAGCTGGACCTGCTGCGCGTGCTCTGGCGCCTGGATGCGCCGGCCGATGCCAAGCAGGTGCATGAGGCCCTGCTGGCCGAGCGTCCCGAGGCCAGCTATGCCACGGTGCTGCGCCAGCTCCAGGTCATGCATGGCAAGGGCCTGCTGCTGCGCGACGAAAGCCAGCGCCCGCAGCGCTACACCCCGGCCCAGGCCCAGGACAAGCTGCAGACTCGCCTGCTCAAGGACCTGATCGCCAAGGCCTTTGCCGGCTCGGGCAAGGCCCTGGTGATGGCGGCGCTCAAGGGCCATGTGAGCGCGAAAGAGCGCGAGGAGATCCAGAAGCTGCTCCAGCAGCAGCAGACGCCCGGCGCGCGCGACGGGCAGGCCTGATGAGCGAGCTCGATCTCCTGGTGCCCGCCCTGGGCTGGGCCCTGCTGCACTTTGTCTGGCAGGGCCTGCTGATCGGCGCGCTTGCTGCCATGGCCCTGGCCGCCCAGCGCGGGGCGGATGCGCGCCTGCGCTACGCCGTCTGCGCCCTGGCCCTGCTGGCCTGCCTGCTGCTGCCCAGCGGCCATCTGCTCTGGCTGCTGAGCGAGCGTGATGGCGCCAGCCCGCCTCTGGCCCTGCCCGGCTGGCTGGCCGGCCTGGTGGCCCAGCTGCCGGCCCTGGTGAGCGCCTGGAGCCTGGGCGTGGGCCTGATGGGCCTGCGCCTGGGTCTGGGCCTGGCCTGGGTGGCGCGCCTGCGCCGCCGGGCTATGCCGGCCCCGGCCGAATGGCAGGCGCGGCAGGACGCCCTGGCCCGCCGCCTGGGCCTGCGCCGCGCCGTGCCCCTGCGTCTGTCGCCGGCCGGCCGCCTGGACGCGCCGGTGGCCATAGGCTGCCTCAAGCCCCTGGTGCTGCTGCCGGCGGCCCTGCTCAGCGGCCTGCCTGTGCCCCTGCTGGAAGCCCTGCTGGCCCATGAGCTGGCCCATGTGCGGCGCCAGGACTATCTGGCCCATCTGCTGCAGAGCCTGGTGGAGGCCCTGCTCTTCTTCCATCCGGTGGTGTGGTGGCTGTCCTCCCGCCTGCGCCAGGAGCGGGAGCTGGTGGCCGATGCCCTGGCCGCCCGCGCCCTGGACGACCCCCGCCGCCTGGCCGAGGCCCTGCACGCCCTGGCCGAGCTGGATGTCCGGGCCGGACCGGACGCCCAAGACATCCAACCCCTTCCCCCGATGGCAATGAGTGCCCGCGGCGGCCGTCTGCTGCCCCGTATCGAAAAACTGATGACCATGGTGATGATGAGCTCCTCCGATTCCCGCGTTGCCGGCTGGAAGCTGGCCCTGCCCGCCCTGCTGCTGGCCGGCAGCAGCCTGCTGGTGCAGGCCGCCCGCAGCCCTGCCGAAAACGCTGCCAGCCCCGTTCCTCCGACCGACGCCGCCGTGGCACCCCAGCACCAGCATGCCGGCAAGGTGGTGGAGCTGCCGGCCGAGCCCGGCAGCATGGCGGCCCTGCTCAAGCTGCCCGTGAATGCCCGCCATATGCTGGTGCTGGACGAGGACGGCCGCGTGCTGGCCAGCAAGGACCCCGATGCCGTGGTGCCCATCGCCTCCCTGACCAAGCTGCTCACGGCCATGGTGGTGCTGGATGCGCGCCAGGACATGGGCGAGACCCTGCAGGTCACGGCCGAGGATGTGGACCGCCTCAAGCACAGCGCCTCCCGCGTGCCGGTGGGCGCCCGCATGAGCCGGCGCGATGCCCTGGCCCTGGCCCTGATCAGCTCCGAAAACCGGGCGGCCTCGGCCCTGGCACGCAGCTATCCCGGCGGGCTGGAAGGTTTTGCCCGCGCCGCCCAGGCCAAGCTTGCTGCCCTGGGCCTGAACCAGAGCCGGGTGGTGGAGCCCACGGGCCTCTCGCCGGCCAATGTGTCCACCGCCAAGGAAATGGCGCGCCTCGCGGCCGCGGCGGCCCGCTATCCGCAGATTGCCGAGATCAGCAGCCAGGCCAAGGCCAAGGTCAGCGTCAACGGCCGGGTGCGCGAGCTGCGCAACACCAACCATCTGGTCGGCGGCAAGGGCTGGGACATCCGCCTGTCTAAGACCGGCTATACCGAGGAGGCCGGCCGCTGCCTGACCATGCGCCTGCGCACCGAGGGCAAGGGCGTGCGCCACTTCGTCACCGTAGTGCTGCTGGATGCCGACGGCTCGGCCCAGCGCCTGGCCGATGCACGCCGCATTCGCCAGTCCCTGGGCAAGCTGGGCGCGATCTGATGCCTGAGGCTCTTATGGCCAACCGACGCGCCTGGCTGCGCAGCGCGGCTGTCGCCGGTCTGACTGGCCTGGGCCTGGACCGAGCCACGGCCCTGGACTTTGCGCCGCCACGCAGCGCGGCCGTGCCGGCCGCCGTGCGGGCCAGCGCCGAGCGCCTGATCGATATCGCGGTCTGCACCCGGCCTTTCCGCCCCCAGGGCCCGCGCCTGGAGGCCGAGCCGCGCCATGGCAAGCATCTGGTGCATCACTACGGCCATGGCGGCGCGGGTTGGTCGCTGTCCTGGGGCTCGGCGCGCGAGGTCCTGCCCCTGATACAGGCGGGCACCCGTGCGCCGCGCGAGCGCATCGCCATCATCGGCGCCGGGGCCATCGGCCTCACCACCGCCCGGGTGGCCCAGCGGGCCGGCCTGCGGGTGCGCCTCTATGCCCGCGAGCTGCCGCCCGAGGTGGCCTCGTCGGCCGCGGCGGGTATGTGGTCGCCCGAGTCGCGCTTTTGCAGCGAGGACCATGCCACGCCTGCCCTGCAGGCGCGCTGGGAACGTATGGCGCGCTATTCCTTCCGTCACTGGCAGAGCCTGCTGGGCCTGGCCGGCGAGCCCGTGGCCTGGCACGAGGGCTATGTGCTGGCCGATGTGCCCTTCGGCACGCCCCTACCCCCAGGCAGCTTCATCGCGCCGGAGGGCGAGCCCGACTATCCCGATCTGATGGCCCGGCTGCCCGAGCTGCGTCTGCGCGGCGAGGCCCTGGCGCCGGGCGAGCATCCCTTCAAGGTGGCGCATGCGCGGCGCTTCAACACCCTGGTCTTCAATCTGGCCAGCTACCAGCGCCTGCTGCTGGACGACTTTCTACGTGAGGGCGGTGAGCTGCAGCCCCGCGCCTTCGAGCACCAGCGCCAGATCGCCGGCCTGCCCGAGCGGGTGGTGGTGAACTGCTGCGGCTACGGGGCCCGCACCCTCTTCGGTGCCGAGGAGTTGGTGCCGGTCAAGGGCCAGACGGCGCGCTTGCTGCCCCAGCCCGAGGTGGACTACGCCCTGATCTACCGCGGCCACAACCTCCTGATGCTGCCGCGCCGCGACGGCCTGCTGCTGGCCGCCCAGGGTGAGCATGATTTCGGCAATGCCGACCCCACACCGGACCGCGCGCAGACGCTGGCGGCGGTGGAGCGCCTGGCGGGCCTGTATCGCTGAGCGGCCGGCCGGACGCTAGGTCTGGCGGGAGCGGGCGAAATCAATGGCCGCCTGGATGGCGGCCCGCGCCTGCGGGCTGTTCTTCCAGCAGGTGGAGCCCACCAGGGCTGCGGCCGTCTGCACGATGTCCTGGGTATTCGCTGCGGCCAGCAGGGACAGGGAATGGATGCCCATCTGCTCCAGGCGGGCGAGCACCGTCGGGCCGACCCCCTTTACCGACAGCAGGGCCTGACGTTCTTCATGGGGAAAGGGCATGGTGCTCCAGCAAACGGCTTGGCATGGCGCGGGTGCCGCCATGCGGGGACATGACAAGTCTCAGGGGCGTGGGCGTCGCGGACCGCCGCCACCCCGGCCACCGCGGGTCTGCCACAGCGGCTTCTTGCCCTTGAGATGGCGTTCGATGCCGTTGTTCAGGCGGCTGCGCAGGTCCACCACCGCGTCCACGCTGCCGTAGACGCCGGGGAAGCGCAGGTCCAGCCACAGCCACAGGGTGCAGGAGCGCAGGGCCTGCTCCATGCGGTCCAGGCGGCTGTGCTCGTCTACATCGTCCAGGAACCAGGGCTGGCCGGCCTGGCCGGTGCGGGCGTGGCGGGCGGCCCAGTCCAGGTATTCCTGCACCTGGCCCGGGGTGCGGCTGTCCACCGGGGCCTGGGCGTAGATGAAGCGGGTCTTGAGCGGCAGGGCGCTGGCCTCGCGGTCCAGGGCCTCGGCCAGCTCCAGCATCTGCTCCAGCTCGGCCACGGCGAAGTGTGCGTCATCCAGGCGCAGCTGCTGCATGAACACGTCCAGCACCGCATGCAGGCGCGAGAGGCCCAGCTGGGAGGCGATGGTCTGCACATGCCACCAGTTGGGCGCCACGGCGGCCTTGAAGTCGCGCGGGGCCTTGGGGTTACGGCCCAGCTGCTCGCGCAGATGGCGGGCGGCCTGGGGTTCGGCCTCGCGCAGCACGCCGGCAAAGCCTTCGTTGAACATGCCGAAGCGCCCGGCGCGGCCGGCGATCTGGTGCACCTCCGAGGTGTCCAGGGGGCGGTCGCCCACGCCGTCGAACTTGGTCAGGGTGCTGAAGAGCACGCGGCGTATGGGCAGGTTCAGGCCCATGCCGATGGCGTCGGTGGCCACCAGCACCTGGGCCGCCCCCTCGGCAAAGCGTTCGGCCTCGCGCTTGCGCACCTCGGGCGGCAGGGCGCCGTAGATCACCGAGACGCTGTGGCCGCCCTCGGCGATCTGGTCGCGCAGCATCAGCACATCGCGGCGGCTGAAGGCCACCACCGCATCGCCGCGCTGCAGGGCGGCGATGGGCAGGGGCGTGTCCATCAGCTGCACCTGCTGCTTGCGCTCGAAGGTCTTGACCTCGCAGCGCTCGCCGGCCAGGCCCAGCAGGTTCTCGATGGCGGGCACGGCATAGGCCGAGCAGATGATCAGCAGCTCCTGGGCCGGCACGCCCACGATGGCCTGGGTCCAGGCCCAGCCGCGGTAGGTGTCGAAGAGCATCTGCGCCTCATCGATCACCGCCACCTCGATGGGCTTGTTGGTGTTGACCATCTCGATGGTGCTGGAGACCACGCGGGCATTGTCGGCCGGCACGTTCTCCTCGCCGGTGAGCAGGGAGCAGGGCACGCCGCGGCCCACCAGGCGGTCGCGGCCTTCCAGGGCCAGCAGGCGCAGCGGGGCCAGGTAGGCGCCGTCGCGGGCCTGGGCCAGGCGCTCGAAGGCGGCATAGGTCTTGCCGCTATTGGGTGCGCCCACATAGAGGGTGATCTTGCGGCCCATGCGGCGGGCCAGGGGGAAGCTGTCAGGGTAGCCGCGGAAGGCCAGCTCATCGGTCAGGCGGGCCAGGGCGCCCTGCTCCTCCACCTGGCGCTCCCAGCGGTCCTGGGCGCGGGTGCAGGCGGCCAGCAGGGCCTCGATGGGCTGGGGCGTGCCGCATTCGGACTGCAGGCGCGGCAGCAGGGAGGCCAGCTGATCGGCATTCACGCCCATGGCCTCGCTGCGCATCAACAGCTGGTTCAGGTGCGAGAGCAGGCGGGCCTCGTGCTCATAGGCGGGCTGCTGGCCCAGGGCCTGGCGCAGGGCCTGGTGCTCGCCCTCGCGGTAGTAGCGCCAGATGGCTTCCTCCTGGGCCGGCTCGGTGAGGGCCACGCGGTAGAGCACCTGGATCTGCCAGCCCTCGTGCTCCAGCTTGAACAGGCGCTTGCACAGCCGGCTCCAGCCCAGGCCCTCGCGCTGCACGCCCAGGGATTCCAGCTGGTGGCTGCGCTGCTGCATCAGGGCGCGCACCTCGGGGGCGGCACCCACCACGTCCAGATGGGCCAGGGCCGTGGCCACCAGGCGGGGCTCGATCCAGCGGCTGGGGCGCGAGCCGCTGCCAGCCTTGGCGGCCTTCTGGATCATGATCAGACCCAGGCGGTCCAGATCGGCCGGCCGGCCCTCGCCATGGCCGCCGCCACCCTCCTCCACATCGGCCGGGCTCAGCACCTGGGGCAGCTGATAAGCCGCCTGGCGGATGCGCTGCCACTGCTCGGGCCCGACCTCGGGCGGGATGCGTCCGGCATGGCGCGGATTGGGCAGGGCGTAGCTGGGCGGGGCCGCGGGCGTGGCGGGGGTGGGGCTGGCGGGGCTGGCAGAGGCGTCGGACACGGGTACGGCAGGCAAGGGAAGGGGCGGGCCGGGCCCGCGTCGTGATGCCGCCTATTGTCCGGCCTGCGCGCCCTTGTCGAAAACCGCTACCCTCGGGCGTCGTGAGCGGGAGGGCCGACTGTGGTCCTCGTCACCGGCCCTGGCCGGCCCATCCTTTTCATGCCTGATCGAGGAGACCCGCGTATGAGCAGCCCCGGCAACCCCAGTACCGTCCGCTTCCAGCGCGTGCTACGCGCACCGCCCGAGCGCGTCTACCGCGCTTTTCTGGACCCCGAGGCCTGGGCCAAGTGGCTGCCGCCGCATGGCTTCACCGGCAAGGTGCATGAGATGGAGCCCCGGGTGGGCGGGCGCTACCGCATGTCCTTCACCAACTTCGGCACCCAGCAGAGCCACGGCTTCGGCGGCCGCTATCTGGAGCTGCTGCCGCATGAGCGCCTGAGCTACACGGCCGAGTTCGACCCCGCCATGGGCCTGCCCGGCGAGATGCGCACCACGGTGCAGCTGCGCGCGGTCTTCTGCGGCACCGAGATCCTGATCGAGCAGACGGGCATCCCGGCCGTGATCCCCGCCGAGGCCTGCTGCCTGGGCTGGCAGGAGTCGCTCACCCTGCTGGCCCTGCTGGTGGAGCCGGATATCCGGCAGGGCTGAGGAGCAGGCACCGATGCTGTCCCATGTCTTCCTGGGCGTGAAGGACTTCGAGCGGGCCTTGGCCTTCTACGGCCCGCTGATGGACTGCCTGGGCCTACCCCCGCGCTTCGTGGACCGCGAGCGGCCCTGGGCTGGCTGGCAGACCCCGGGTGTGGCTGATGGCCGGCCTCTGCTGCTGATAGGCCGGCCTTTTGACGACGAGGCCCATGTCGCAGGCAATGGCCAGATGCTGGCCCTGCAGGCCGACAGCCGCGCCCTGGTGGATGCGGCCCACGCCCTGGCCCTGCGCCTTGGCGGCCGCTGCGAGGGGCCGCCGGGCCTGCGGCCCGGCTACCACCCGCACTACTACGGTGCCTACTTCCGCGACACCGAAGGCAACAAGCTCGGCCTGGTCTGCCACGCTGCGCCCTCAAACGGGGATCAGAGCACCACGTAACGCCCGGGCCGGTGGTTCACCGCGATGAAGAGATTCATCACCAGGGCGGCCAGCACCGAGTAGGCCACCCGCTCGGGGCTCACCACGGCCAGCGCGCTCAGCAGGATGCTGCAGTCCAGCACCATCTGCACCTTGCCGGCGCGCCAGCCCCTGGCCTGCTGCAGATAGAGCGAGACGATGGTGGCGCCGCCCAGGCTGGCGCGGTGGCGGGCCAGGAAGAGGCAGCCCGAGCCCAGCAGCAGGCCGCCCAGCACGGCCGCATAGCCGGGGTGGATGCGCTCGATGGCGAAGAGCCGGGGCGAGTACTCCGTCATCAGCGAGAGCAGGGCTATCGAGATGAAGGTCTTGAGCGTGAACTCGCGCCCCATGCGGGTCCAGGCGAACCAGTAGAAGGGAATGTTGATCAGGAAGAAGAGCTTGCCCAGGCCGATGCCGGTGGCGTAATGCAGCACAAAGGCCGCGCCGGCCGTGCCGCCGGTGAGCAGGCCCACCTGGGCAAAGAGGATCAGGGCCAGGGAGACGAAGAGCACGCCGGTGAACAGGGCCTGGGCGTCTTCGAAGAAGCTGTGCTGGCGCAGGGTGGGATCTTCATCCCGCTGGGGATCGGGGGACGGGGGAGACGTGAAAGCAGGAGAACTCATGATGGGCGTTGTGCGCGCAAGTAGCATGCCATGAGTCCCGGGGGCCCGGAGGCAAATCGAGGCCGGATCAGGGGCCGGCTTCCAGACGCAGATCGCCGAACCAGGCCTCGGCGCGGTTGCGCAGATCGTCGCTGTCGGTCAGCAGGCCCACCTGGGTGATGCGGCCGGGCGTGCCGCCAAAGACGCGGCGATAGTCCTCCAGCACATGGCGCCGCATCTCCAGCCACTGGCCGGCGCGCCGTGCGCCCTGCTCCACCACCAGGTAGCGGATGCGACTGCTGCGTGGGTACTGCAGCACGCTCTCCGGCGCGGCCTCGCCGTCCCAGGTGTACATCAGGGTGGCGAAGGGCAGGCGATGGCCGGTGAAGAGCTCCACCTGTTCGTGGAACAGCAGATCGCGCAGATTCAGGCTGCCCAGATCGCCGTCGAAGGCGAGCACGATGCGGGCGGGTGCATCGTCGCGATCATCGTCGGCCACGGTGGGCCGGCCGGCCAGGCCCTCGATGCGCCAGCTCCAGCTCAGCCAGGGCGTGCGCTGCGGGTCCAGGTCCACATCGCAGCGCAGGCCCGAGATCGAACCCTGGGCCAGGGCATGCACCGCTGCCCGGCCCTGGTACTGCGTGAGCTCGTAGCGGGTGGGCGGCAGGTCGCGCCGCATCACATGCGCATGCCAGCCCGGCGGCAAGCCATCGGCCTGGGGCTGGACGCCGCTGAAGGGCGGAATCTCGTGCGCTGAGGGCGGGCGGGCGCGCGGCGCGCCGGCGCAGCCGCCCAGCAGGGCCGTGCCCAGGGCACCGAGCAGCCGACGGCGCTGCGGCGATGAGGCGTCTTGCGGCGGGACTGCGGGCGGCATGGCGCGGCCGGCGCGAGGCCGGCGGGGACGTGATGACAGTGGACGGTAGCCTAAGCCGCGCCCATGAGGGCTTGATGACAGTCCCCAGAACTGGGGAAGGCCGCGCTCAGGGCCGGTGGCGCTCGGCGGCCTCGCTGATGCCCTGGGTGAAGCGGGCAAACAAGGCCTCGGGCAGGTCGTGGCCCATGCCGGGCACGATGTCCAGGCGGGCGCCGGGGATCTTGGCCGCCAGATCGCGGCCGCCGGCCAGGGGCACCAGGGGGTCGGCATCGCCGTGGATGATCTGGGTGGGGGCCTGGATCTGGCGCAGCAGGGGGCTGCGGTCTGCATCGGCGGCCACGGCGGCCAGGTGGCGCACCAGGCCGCGCGGTCGGTAGGCACGCTTGAGCGCGCGGTCGATGCGGGCCTCGATGCTGCCGGGTGCGGCCGGGTAGGCCGGGCTGCCTATCAGGCGCACGAAATCGGCGTTGTGGGCCACGCGGCCGGCATGGTCGGCGGGCGGGCGCGCCAGCAGGCCGGAGCGCACCCGCCAGCGCGGGCCCGGCAGATGGCGCGCGCCCGAGGTGCTCATCATCACCGTCAGGCTGCGCACCCGCTGCGGGTGCCGGGCGGCCAGGTGCTGGGCGATCATGCCGCCCATGGAGGCGCCGCAGACATGGGCGCTGGCCAGACCCAGGGCGTCGAGCAGGCCGCGCGCGTCCTCGGCCATATCGGCCAGGCTGTAGGGGCTTTTCACCGGCAGGTGCAGCAGATGCTGCATCGAGGCCAGGGCCACATTGGGCTCCCCCAGATGATCCAGACCCTGGCTCAGGCCCACATCGCGGTGGTCGTAGCGGATCACGCGAAAGCCCGCGTCCACCAGCTGCTGCACCAGGCCATCGGGCCAGCCCAGCAGCTGCATGCCCAGGCCCATGATCAGCAGCAGGGGTTCGCCCGAGGTCGGGCCGTGGTCTTCAACTTCGAGGGCAAGGCCGTTGGCGGAGATCTGCATCGGGGCGGGGTACAGCGGTGGGAGCGTGAGAGCCCACATGATGCCTGCTGACACTTTCCGCCGGCTTGCGCCCTGACAATCGACGCCGCCAGACCGGCAAGACCACACGGGGAGACGAGGATGTCCTACATGCTGCTGATTGTTGAACCCATGGGCCAGCGCCAGGCGCGCAGCCGCGCCGAGGGCGAGCAGGCCTACCAGCAGATGATGGATTACGCCGCCGATCTGGACCGCCGCGGCCTGCTGCTGGGCTGCAACGCCCTGGCGTCCACCCAGCACGCCGTGCGCCTGCAGGCGCCCGAGGGCAAGCCCCGGCTGCTGGACGGCCCCTTTGCCGAGGTCAAGGAGATGGTGGGCGGCTATTTCCTGCTGCGCTGCCAGACCCAGGAACAGGCCATCGAGGAAGCCGGCCGCTGCCCCGCAGCGGCCTGGGCCACGGTGGAGGTGCGCCGCATCGGCACCTGCTACGAGGATTGAGCTCTGGGCGGCACGGGCCTCATTCGTCGAAGAAGGTCCAGGTGTCGGCGCCATCAAAGCGCCGCACCCGCGCGCCGGCCTTGAGCCGCGGGTCGAAGTTGTTGAGGTTCACGCCATGGTGGGCGCCGGGCTCGGGCGCCAGCGGTTCCCAATGGGTGGCGCAGCCGCAATGGGCGCAGCGCACCGTGCGCAGGGTACGGTCGCCCCAGATGTAGTCGGCCGTGTGCTCGGGATGGCCCTCGATGCGCACCGTGCCGAACTCGTAAAAGGCCCAGACCGCGCCCAGGCGCCGGCAGATCGAGCAGTTGCAATCGGTGGCCTTGAGCGGGGCCGCGGGCAGCTGCAGACGCACGGCCCCGCAGTGGCAGCTGCCTTGCAGCAGTTCAGCGGGCAGGCTGGCGACGGGGTCCTGGCTCATGGCGCGGCTCCTGTTTCGGGGGCGGACGCCATGATGCCTCAGCCGATGCTCAGTCGAGCACGGGCGTCTGCAGCCGGCCATCCACCAGGCGCCAGAGGGCCTGCGGATTGGCGTCCTGCAGGGCTTCGGGCAGCAGCCAGTCCGGCAGGTCCTGGTAGCAGACCGGGCGCAGAAAGCGCTGGATGGCCAGGCTGCCCACCGAGCTGTGCTGGGGGCTGGTGGTGGCGGGCCAGGGGCCGCCATGCACCATGGCGTCGCAGACCTCCACGCCGGTGGGGAAGCCTCGGCCCAGGATGCGGCCTGCCTTGCGCTCCAGCACCGGCAGCAGGCGGCGCGCCAGGGCGGCGTCCTCGGGCTCGGCATGCAGGCTGGCGGTGAGCTGGCCCTCCAGGGCCTCGGCCACGCGCAGCAGCTCGGCCTCGTCGCGGCAGCGCAGCAGCAGGGCCGTGGGACCGAACACCTCTTCGTGCAGGGCCGGGTTGTCCAGGAAGGCGCTGGCCGGTGCGGTGGCCAGCAGGGCACCGGGGCCCTGGGCCTGGACCTGCACGCCCGGCTGGGCGCAGAGCCGGGCGCTGCCGCTGGTGTAGGCCGCGGCGATGCCCGGTGTGAGCATGGGCGCGGCGGGCTTGGCCTGCAGGGCCGGGCCGGCGGCGGCCAGGAAGGCGTCCAGCTCCGGGCCTTCCAAGGCCAGCAGCAGGCCGGGGTTGGTGCAGAACTGGCCCACACCCAGGGTGAGCGAATCGGCAAAGCCCTGGGCCAGGGCCGCGGCGCGGCTTTTCAGGGCGCCGGGCAGCAGAAAGACGGGGTTCACCGCGCTGAGCTCGGCAAACACCGGGATGGGCTGGGGCCGGGCCTGGGCCGTGGCCAGCAGGGCCAGGCCGCCGCGGCGCGAGCCGGTGAAACCCACGGCCTGGATGGCCGGGTGCGCCACCAGGGCCTGGCCCAGGGCGGTGCCCGCATCGTGCAGCAGGGAGAACACGCCTTCGGGCAGCTGCAGCTCACGCACGGCTTGCTGGATCACGCGGCCCACCAGCTCCGAGGTGCCGGGGTGGGCCGGGTGGGCCTTGGCCACCACCGGGCAGCCGGCCGCCAGGGCCGAGGCCGTGTCACCGCCCGCCACCGAGAAGGCCAGGGGAAAGTTGCTGGCGCCGAAGATGGCCACCGGGCCCAGGCCGATCTGGCGCAGGCGCAGATCGGGCCGCGGCAGGGGCTGGCGTTCGGGCTGGGCGGGGTCCCAGCGCTGGCCCTGCCAGTGGCCCTCGCGCAGCACGCGGGCGAAGAGGCGCAGCTGCCCCACGGTGCGGCCGCGCTCGCCCTGCAGCCGGGCGATGGGCAGGGCGCTTTCGAGGTGCGCGCGCTCGATCAGCGCCTCGCCCAGGTCCACGAGGCCCTGGGCCACGGCCTCCAGCAGGCGGGCGCGGGTCTCGGGCGGGGTCTGGCGGAAGGGGTCGAAGGCGGCTTGGGCCAGGCGGCAGGCCGCGTCCACATCGGCCGCGTCGCCGCCGCCAAAGCGCTCGGGCAAGGCCTGGCCCTGCAGCATGCTCCAGGCCTGCAGCTCGCCGGCCCGGCCGTAGCGCGCGCCGGCACCGATCAGCTGCTCGCCGGTGATCGCGGACACGCTCACAGCGTGGCTCCCACCTTGCGCAGCTCGGCGATCTGCGGGGCCTTGGGCAGCCAGACCTTGTCGAACTCGCGGGCCAGGGCGGCGGTGTCCAGGCCGGGCTCGGTGCGGATGGCGAAGGGCACGGCCTTGAAGCGCTCGATCAGGCCCAGCTCGGTGGTGACGATGTCGCGGATCTGCGCGTCCAGGCTCTGCCGCACCAGACCGCGGATCAGCTCCTTGTCCTTGGCGTCCAGGTCTTTCCACACCCGGCCCGAGACCAGGGGGGCGAAGGGCATGAAGAGCGCGTTCATCTGCAGCATGGCCTTGGCCACCTTGTCGAAGCGCTGGTTCCAGGAGAACTCGATATCGGCTTCCAGCCCGTCCACCTGGCCATTGGCCATGGCGTCGAAGACCTGGGGCGTGGGGATGGGTGTGGGCGCGGCGCCCAGGGACTGGTAGAAGTCGCGATACACCGGCGTGGGGTTGATGCGCAGCTTCATGCCCTTGATGTCCTTGACGCTGGCGATCTCCTTGGTGGAGAAGACCACGCGCATGCCGGTGATGCCCCAGCCCAGGCCCACGGTGCCGGTCTCGCGCGGCAGCACCTCCAGCAGCTTGAGCGCGGCCTCGTGGCGCACCAGCTTGGCCACATCGGTGGTGGAGCGCACGAGGTAGGGCGCGTTGATGGACGCGATGCTGGCCACGCGCGAGCCCAGCTCGGCGGCCTGGATCCAGCCCATGTCCAGGGCGCCGGTCTGCAGCTGCTGCATCATGGCCGCTTCATTGCCCAGCTGGCCGGAGTGGAAGACGGTGGCGCTCAGGCGGCCGTTGGTCTCCTTCTTCAGCGCCTCGCCAAAGGCCAGGGCGGCGCGGTTCCAGGAATGGCCGGCAGGGGTGATCAGCCCCAGGCGGAACTCCTTGCCCTGGGCGCGGGCCTGGCCGATGAAGGCCGGAGCGGCCAGCGCGGCGCTGGCTTGGACGAAGTGGCGGCGGGTCAGCAGGGTCATGGCGGAACCTTTCTGGGGTGGGTGGGGGTTCAGTTCAGCAGGCCGAGGGAGAGGCTGGGGAAGAGCGAGAGCAGCACCAGGGCCACGCAGCAGATCAGGAAGAAGGGCAGGGTGACCAGGAACATCTTTCCGGGCTTGGCACCGGTGACGGCGGCGGCCACGAAGAAGCTCAGGCCCACCGGCGGCGACATCAGGCCCAGCACCAGGTTCACCACCACCACCACGCCGAAGTGGCGCGGGTCGATGTGATAGATCTCGGTGGCGATGGGCAGCAGGATGGGCACGGTCATGATCAGGCCGGGGATGCCGTCGATCACGGTGCCGATCACCAGCAGGATCACATTGGTGATCAGCAGAAAGCTCACCGGGTCCTTGGCCACGGTCTGGATCCAGGCCGCGGCGGCCTGCGGCACCTTGCCGTAGATCAGCAGCCAGGAGAAGACCGCGGCGGCGGCCACCAGGAAGAGCACGATGGCCGAGTACACGGCGGCGCGCAGCAGGATCTGCGGCAGCATGGCGAAGCGGAACTCGCGGGTCACGAAGCGCCCCACCAGGGCCGAGACCACGGCGCCCACCGCAGCCGATTCGGTGGGGTTGGCCACGCCGGCCAGGATGGAGCCCACGATCACGATGGGGATCAGCAAGGTGGGCGAGGCGCGCAGGATGATGCGGCCGCGCTCGCGCAGGCTCTTCTTCTCGCTGCGCGGGTACTTGTAGAAATAGCCCATGCAGGCGATGAGCACGAAGAACAGCAGGGTCAGCAGGATGCCGGGCAGCAGGCCGGCCATCAGCATGTCGCCCACGGCCACCTGGGCCAGCACGCTGTAGACCACGAACATCACCGAGGGCGGGATGATGGGGCCCAGCATGCCGCCGTAGACGGTGACGCCGGCCGCGAAGGTCTTGTCATAGCCCTGCTTCTCCATCTCCGGCACCATGATCTTGGACATGATGGCCACCTGGGCGGTGGCGGAGCCGATGATGGAGGCGAGCATCATGTTCGCCAGGATGTTCACGTAGGCCAGACCGCCGCGCACGGAGCCCACAAAGCCCATGGCCAGCTCCACCAGGCGGCGCGTGATGCCGCCGCTGCTCATGATCTCGCCGATCAGGATGAAGAGCGGAATGGCGATCAGGCCGTAGCTGTCCACCCCGCCGAACATCTGGCTGGGGAAGGACTGGAACAGCACCTGGGCGTCGCTGGCATAGATGTAGACGATGCCCGAGAGGCAGAGGCAGACGCCGATGGGCACGCCCAGCAGCATCACGAGCAGGAAGAAGATGCCGGTGCTCATCTCAATTCACCGTTTCCTCGGCATTGCCGAGATCAAAGCCGCGAATCTGGGCCCGCGGACGCAGGCCCAGGTCTTCCACCAGATTGGCCGCGGCATGCACAGTGAAGCCGATGCCGAAGAGCGGCAGCACCAGCTGCACCGCCCAGCTGGGCCAGTTCAGGGTCTGGGTGCGCTCGGTGTAGAGGAAATTGAAGCTGTCGGCGGCATAGGCCTTGGCGTCGAAGCCGTAGCGGGCGATGCCCACCGGGTCCATCCAGACCCAGCACATGGTCAGCAGGGCCAGGCCGAAGAGCAGCACGCCGAAGGTGGCCAGGGCCTTGACCCGCCGGGCGTTGCGCTCGCTGAGCCAGTCGGTGAGCAGGGTCACCGCGAAGTCCAGGCGCAGCCGCGTCATGGCCGAGGCGCCCACAAAGCAGAGCCAGACCACGGTGTAGACCGAGGCCTCGTCCACCCAGTAGATGGGCATGCCCGTGTAGCGGGTCACGACATTGAGCAGGATCAGCAGAGTCAGCAAGCCCATCAGGCCCATCAGGGCCAGACGCTCCAGCGCCAGGATGGCGCCGGAGGCCTGCTGCACCCAGCGGGCCCAGCCGTGTCGCGTCGGTGCAGCAGGGTCTTGCATGGCGCTGTCCTCAGGCGACGGAGCGGTATTGCTCGGGGCGGCTGGCCAGGGCCTTCTCGACCACGGCGGTGACGAAGGCGCGCTCCTCGCCGATCAGGGGCAGGCGGGGCTTGCGCATATGCTCGCTGCCCACGCCGGCCACCACGTCGATCAGCTTGAGGTTCTGCACCAGCTTGTTGGACACGTCGAGGTGCAGCATGGGCGTCATCCACTGGTAGAGCTTGAGCGCCTCGGCCCACTGGCCGGCCTTCATCAAGTCGAACAGGGCCACGGTCTCGCGCGGGAAGGTGCAGCCCACGCCGGCCAGCAGGCCGTCGGCGCCCAGGGCCAGGGCCTCATAGGCCAGATCGTCCACGCCGCAGAAGAGCTGGTAGCGGTCGCCCAGGGCGTTGCGCAGATCGGTGATGCGGCGGATGTCGCCGGTGCTTTCCTTGATGGCGGCGATCCACTTGCAGTCGGCCAGCTCCTGCATGTGCTCGGGCTTCAGATCCACGCGGTAGGCCACCGGGTTGTTGTAGACCATGATGGGCTTCTGGGCGGCCTCGGCCATGGTGCGCACGTTCAGCATGGCCTCGCGGGCATCGGCCACATAGATGACCGAGGGCATGACCATATAGCCGGCCACGCCGATCTTGTTGCAGGCCTCGATATAGCGCAGGGCCTCGCGGGTGCTGGTCTCGGAGACATTGGCCAGCACCGGGATGCGGCCCTCGGCGGCCTGCAGGGC
>Ga0233424_10000834_pt1 | contig 33136 bp, 52 predicted proteins | sample Watercolumn_Towu_FD_181011 | JGI IMG/M metagenome (GOLD analysis project Ga0233424, IMG submission 181011) | Freshwater microbial communities from Lake Towuti, South Sulawesi, Indonesia - Watercolumn_Towuti2014_125_MG | ecosystem: Environmental > Aquatic > Freshwater > Lake | place: Indonesia... | reverse complement strand
CTTCGTGCTCGCCGCTCACATCGACGCGTCAAGCCAGCTCGCCTATGACGAAAACGTCGACTTCGTCGTGTCGCTCGATAGTGAAGGGTTTCGCGTTCTGCGCCCACTCAACGACGACGCGCGCAACGCGTTCCTCACGCTTCAACACGCGATCAACCGTGTCGCACTGTTCGTCGGCGCACCGACCATCCCCGAAGACGGCCTCATCGGCAGGCGTACGTTCCTTGCGGCGCGCGTGATCTCCAGCTCGACGAAAGTCGTCACGACAGCGCGTTCCAGCATCTTGGGGCTCGATCCCAACATGACCTTCGCCAAGTTCCTGGGCCTCGACACGTTCCGATCGGACATCATCGACCCTGCCAACCTCAAAATCTTCACCAACATCGTGATCTTCGAAATGGGCAACCATGCCCGTCTTTGGGCAGCGAAGTTCGCCGGGATCGCCGACGCTATCTGGTCCTCGTCAACATCAAACCTGACTGCGCCGATCGTTCCCGATCAGCTCACCACAACCTCCAAGGTCGGCATCGTCATCGGCGTTGCCCTCGGTTGGGCTATCGGTGTCGCAACGACGGTGTTTTTCGTACGCCGTCGTCTACGTAGCTAACGCCGTCGACGCCGTGCGGCGATCGCGTGTGCGCGCGGGCTCGGCACGCGCGTCGTGCGCCAAAGTAGAAACGCGCTTCCGCCAACCGCCGCGACAGCGCCCGTCACCCACAACGCCGTCTTCGCGCGCGTCGACAGCTGAAACTTTGTTGTAGGTGCCGCGGGCGTCGGTGTTGTAGACGTCGGCGTAGTCGGTTTGGGAAGCGCCGCGAGGGCCTTTGCGGCCGACGCTGCCATTTCACGCTGCGACGCGAGATCGGACAGGTCTTTCAGTTTCAGAATTCCGCGCGCCGCAGAGGCTGATGTCGCTTTGGGGATGTTGGTCGCGAGAACCTTCGTCGCCTCGTCGACGGCCGTCTTGTCGTCGTCGGCGGCGCCGTTCAGGTTGACGTGTTCCAAGATCGCGTCGATAGCTTTGACGGCCGTAACGACGGCTGTATCGGGATTCGCTGATGCGTGCGCAGCGAGTGCCTTCAAGACGGCCGGGCTGCCGGTGAGCGCACGATACGAGAGGTTGCCGCGACCCTGTTGGATCATCTTGTCGAGGTTCAGGATCACCGTCGCACTTGGCGGACAACACGCCAACGCGGCGAAGTCGACTACCGGGTTCGACGCTCGTGGATCACCGGTCGTGTCGATACAATTACCGGCGTCGACGCAGCTCTGAAGCTCCGCAGCTGGTGACGGCAAGAAGCCGTTGTCCGCACAAGCGTCAGGTGCACATCCCGATGCTTGTCGAAGCTCAGCGCCGAACCACTGCGCGCGTTGAACGACGAACACGCGTTCTAGTCCTCGAAGTCACTGTCGCGACGCATCCGAGACGCTCGTGGCTGATGACCGTCTCTCTGTGAGTTGCGGTAGATCAGGTAGCCACCTCCTGCGATGACGGCGACGCCGATCATGATCCCGGCGGCAGTGAGAAACCCGATCGATTTTGGTCCTGTGCTTGGTTGGATTTTGGCGATGCTGAGGATTTCTTGTAACGCTTTAGAATCAGCTGCAGCTGTACAGGCACTCAAACGTGCTTGATCCGTCGTGCCGCGGATACACTCGATTAGTGTATCAGCACGCTTACTGATGATCTTCACAGCCGCGTCCGAATTAGCGATTTGTCGATCGGCGTCAGCGCGTGCAATGATCGCCGCGTTACTCTCCTTCAAAATCGCGGAGACAGCCACGATGACCCCGCCGACGATCGCAAGACCAATGAGCACGAGTACAATGGGCGAAACGCCGAGGCCCGCGCTTGTGGAGGCCCCTGAGTACGCGTACGCGAAGTACGGATCGTAGAACGATGCAGCAAGACCCGAGACCTTCTCAGCGCCGATCGGTCCGTACTTCACGACGATCTGTGACGGCAGAATACCGTCCGCCAGTCCATGCCGTCCGAGTCCCGCTGTCAGGACACTAATGTCCGGCGGCAGGATCGGCGCAGCCGTCGGATCGTCCGGGTTGCGTTGATCCTGCGGCGTCTGGTTGTAACCGTCGATCCAAACCTGCACGGACGCCGCAAACGCCGCGCGTTGTGTCTGGTATGTCGTGATGATCTCGGTCCCGATTTTTTGATTCGGTGCCGCAACGCTCGCGATCTGGAGCGCGTTGAACATCTGCTTCAGGTTCGATTCGACCTGCGCTAACGTGTTGCCGATCGACAGCACCGTAGGATCGAGCTGCGGTACGGGAACATCCGTCTGACCGAACGCGCGAGCGAGCTGCACGGTGAACATGCCACTAACTTATCATAGATCGCGCGAGCGATCGCCCTTGCGTCGAAGGCCTGCCTGAGCCTTCCGACGCAGTCGACCACCGTGTGTACGCGCCCGTGCCAACGCTGGCGAAGGTCCCGAGTTCACGCCGATCAGGATCGCGATCCCGACGACGGCGATTACACCGAAGCCTACCGCCAGCGCGATCTTGAACGACGACGTCGTCGGTGACGGCGCGGTCGATGTCGCTGCCGCTTCAGCTGCACTCGCCGCAGCCCGCTGATCGGCCGATTCTTGTGTCGGCGCTGGCGCCGTCACCGACTCTCCCATCGCCTGTAGAACCCCGGCGGCTTCCGGCGCCACCTGAAGCCCTGACGCGGCAAGCTGACGAAGAACCGCCACAGCACGGGTGCCCAACTCCACAGGGACCGGCGTCGTCGAGCGGATGACGAGACGCTGCTGCAACCCCCCGATCGCGCTTTTCAGAAAACCGCCCTCACCATCACTCGCGCGCGTCGTCACGGCATCTCGAAGAACCACTTCGAGTGCGTTGACGATCGTCGTCGCCGCGAAGTCAGGATCTGCGTCCGCGTGGAAACGCACCACGCTCAACGCAATCGGCGCCGCGTAGAACTGGTTCGTTCCGCCCTCCGGGCCACGCTGCATGGCCTGACCGACCAGCTCGATGACGCGACGATCCGAGCCGATCTGCGTCAGCGTCGCAAGAATGCTCGTGAACGCTGTGCAGGTTGCCGGTGTTGCCGCGCAGGCGGCCAGCGCCTCGACTGGATCGGCTTGTCCAAACTGCGAAAAGATCACGGACCGATGCTACTACGGGACGATCGCGCGAGCGATCCGCTTTGGGACCTGTGGTATACTCGCGACATGCCGCGCGCGCATCCGAACGACTGGTACGATTGGGGCTCGTTTGCAGAGGGCGCCGCGCGGGCGTTCTGGGCGAGCCCGTACATCTCACAGGTCGAGAACCTCGCCGAGGATGCTCGTCAAGAAGAACGCGACGGCAAGCCACGACGTGCGGAGGCGATGATGGCCGCCTACCGAGCGCTCTATCCTGGATCCGGCGGTGAATGGATGGATGTTCTGCCGCCTGTCCCGGCCGCTGCCGATCGCGTCGGCAAGGCATACGCGCGCAAGGTCCGCGACGTCCTCACGACCGAAGACCTGCACCATCTCGACGACAAGATGGAAGACGCCGATCAGGCTGGCTGGTACGCCGCCATGCAGGCGCAAGGTGAAGGCGTCGGTTGGTTCGACTACAGCGTCGGGTTCGATGCGCCCGATTGGCCGGCGTACGATGTGAAGATTCAGGACGCCGTCTTTCGTGCGATTTCCAAAGGCATCCGCGAGGCCGGCATCCAAATCCCGCGTAGAGGCTGATCGATCGCTCACGCGATCGTGCTGTGATACGCTCGGGGCATGTTGCGCCCGCTCCTTGTTGTGTTCTTCGCGCTCGGGCTCCTGTCCACGAACGCGAGCTGTCCGGGCACCGGACCGGATCCGCTCGGACCGATCACCGCGGCCATCATCGAGTGCGGTTCCGAGAACCAGACCTCGATCAGCTCGCTCATCGGCGAATTCAAGACGCTGCTCAAAGGCAAACTGCCCGACTGGGGCGCGATCTATCAGAAGGCCAAGGGTGCTGGCAAAGCCATTGGTGGTTGCGCGCTCGCGACCCTCGTCCAGGAGTACCTCGGCAACCGCGCGGCGCCGCCGGACACCGCTGACAGCTGGACGGCGGCAACGACGTTGGACAAGTTCCGCTACGAAGTGGCAGGTGGTGCTACGTTCCGCATGAAAGTAGGAGACCTCTAGTCAGATGCGACGTGTTATCGGTCAACGCTATGGACGGCTTGTAATCGTCGCTCGCGCGCCGAACGTGATGCGCGGCGGCCGGGCACGTCTTGCTTGGGTCTGCATCTGTGATTGCAATCCGAAGACGACTTGTATACGAGTCGGTCAAGATCTTGGCGCTCGCACCAACTCGTGTGGTTGTTTGCAGCCTGAAACGAACACGGATCGTCTGACCACGCATGGTCGATCTGGATCGCCAACGCACAAAACGTGGTGTTCGATCATTCAACGTTGCACCAACTCCAAAAATCCAAACTGGAAGGACTACGGCGGACGTGGGATCGGCATCTGTGATCGTTGGCGTAACAGTTTTGAATCGTTCCTAACCGACATGGGCGAGCGTCCATACGGGATGACGATCGAACGCAGAAACAACAACGGCAACTACGAACCGGGTAACTGCGTATGGGCGTCGCGTGATGCACAAGGCCGCAATCGACGAACGTGTAAACTGACCGAAGATCTTGCCAATGAAGCCCTCGGTCGAATGGAACACGGCGAAACGGCGGCTTCGGTCGCGAAACGTTTGAATGTCAGCGCAGTCATGGTGAGCCGCATCCGTCTTCGAAAATCGTGGACGAATCTAAGACCGTTTGCAGGAGGGGCGCTCTCATGATCAGATTCCAATTTCGTCGTCGTGAGGTGGCCGGCAACGCGACGTTCCGTACAGCACAAGGCGACTACTGATGTTTGGCGCGATCACGCAGGAGCAGCTGACGAACATCAGCAACAGCGTGATGGCGTCGTGTCAGCGCGTCACGCCTGAGAAGAGCAAGCTGATCGACAACCAGATCAGCGACATCCTGAAGTCGTTTCCCGATCTTGCCGATCAGGCGATGATCCAACAGCAGCTTGTAACCGCCGCGACGGCGTCGGGTGACGTCTCGTGCCTTCAGGACGTCCAGCGGCCGTTCCTGTCGGCACAGGCGCAGCCGTCGAAGCTGAAGAAACTCCTCACGTCGCCGGTGTTCTGGGGCATCAGCATGGGCCTCGGCGGCATCGCGGCCGGCGTCTTCATCGGCCGCAGCATCAAGCTCCCCAAGAGGCGGTAGGTCTATGCTCGCGTTCGGGATGGCAACGGCACCACAGATCCGTGCCCTCACCGAACAGGTCTGGATGGGCGACGACGACGCACGGCACATCCTCGCCGACGCGTACGACGAGATCGGCCGTCGGGACATCGCGATGCTCTGGCGCGACGAACTGCCCGGCTACCGTCGACGCAAGCGCGTCGAGAAGCTGTCGCACACCGAAATCGATACGATCAGAGCGAACGCGGACCAGCTGGAGACCGGTGTTCTCTTTCGAACTGGTCCAAGCGATGAAGCGCTTGCGCTCGCGGCGATCGGTTGCATGTACCGCGCAGCCGTAAGTCATCGTGGTGAAGACGAGCGCTACCTCGCGTATCCACGAGTGACGTGGCTGCCGTCGCCCGCGATCGTCTACCGTAACCTCTTCAACGATGAAGGTTACCGCCGACAGAACCTCGGCGAGATCATCTGGCGCTTTCGTCGTACGTGGGATCGTCAGATGTCGGTCAGCGTACTGCACGAAATCATCGACGCGGCGCACTTTGGGGAAGGCCTGTCTCTCGCCGTTCGTCGTGCCGGCGAAGACGAAGATCTGCCGCTACGCACGGGGCTCGCATCTGGTCAGTTCGACCACACGTTGTTGCGTCACGCCGCCGTCATCGATGTTCTTCGGTTGGTTCAAGGTCTCAATGAAGACCTGTACCCAGAGATCTGCGAGCTGAGCCTCCGCGCGAGTCTCGCACTCATGCAGTGCACGCCGATGTACTACCCGTTCGAGAAGGCGTGCGTGCTCTCGACGCACCCGACCGTCATCGACGGCGATCAGCCTCGATGGGCGTGGCTCGACGGCGAAAATCACCCTCACCAATGGCCAACCACACGATGAGCTACGGCAAAGCAGGTCGTTCACAAGTCTCACCCCACGATCGTCGAACGTTGTGGTTCTCGCGCTACGCTGAAGGCCCTACCTATACAGCGCCACCGCCGTTCGATGACTGGACCGGCGACGTCAACACGTACAGCTGGCTCGGCAACCGCGACGTCGGATGTTGCACGCGAACCTGTTACGGCCACATCATCCAACAGCGTTGCGCGCTCCTCGGCGTGAAGTGCGAGCTGACTGATGGCGACATCTTGTTGGCGTACGCCGATGGCATCGGTTGGGACGGCACGGCCGCGACCGATCGCGGTGACACGATCATCAACGCGCTCGTGCAGATGAAGTACTACGGCCTTCGCAACGGCAAGTACAAGATCTCGTCGTTCGGACGCGTGAACCACAAGGACCCAGTCGAAATGCGTGCAGCGCTGCACATCTTCGGTTCGGTGATCGTCGGTGCTGATCTTCCGAACGCGATCCGTGCTCAACGCGACTTGTGGGACGTCGGGCCGCCCGGAAGTCGTACGCCCGACGACAAGATCGGTTCGTACGGTGGCCACGCGTTCATCCTGACGGGCCACCAACGCGGTCAATGGTTCGCGATGCCGTGGGTAAGCCCGCGCAAGATCTCGTACGCATGGGAAGACCTCTACATCGACGAAGCGTGGTTCGTCGTCGATGATCTCTGGGTCACACAGACACGCCACGCACCCAACGGTTTCGACCTGGCGCGCATCACCGCCGACGCCGCCGCGATCGCAGCTTAACTCTCGCCGAGCTTCTTCATCTCGGCAACGAGCCAGTCACCGCAGGCCTTCTCGTCCGGCATCGGGAAGAGCGCCTTGCTGTTGGCCGCGCACCATAGCTCGTCGGGAGCCAAGCCGCCGCGCTCGGCGAGTCGCTCCAGCGTCTGGTCGTGGTTCAGCTCGGCTTGAGCACGAAACCGTTCGACGAACGACCACGGGACTGTTCGCGGCCAGGTGTCACAGATGGCCCGCCCCAAACGACTTTGGCCTCGAATGATCGGGAAGCGTCGCGTGTCGGTCACAGCTCGACCAATGAGAAACGCGGAGACAAGACCTCGCCGCGCAACACCTGCCCGCAGAAGACGTCGAGATGTCGGCTCCACGACATCGCGTAGGGATCGTCGAACTGTTGATACTGCACGTACGGTTCAAGATCCGCTTCGTTCACGCTGACTACCAGCACCCTGTAGATCACACGAGTCTCGTTGTGACGGTAGTACTGCCCCGGGAACACGCCGCTCTTCGCGATCCGCTGGAGCGTTTCCTTCAACCCCGTATCGTCGTCGCGCATCTACGCAGTATACGACGTCAGCGGCGACGTGGGCGACGACGGCGACCTGCAACCGTGGTCGGCTTGGGTGATCTGAACGCGTAGATACCGAGGCCGACGACGGCCGCACCACCCGCGAACGTCGCCCACATGATCGGGTTCTTCACGTCGAAGAACTTCCTCGATGAGGGTACGACATCCGGCTGGCACTGCATCACCGGAGGCAGCAGCCCGATCGACGGTAACGTGAAAAGGTGCTGACCCGCCGGACACTGTGGTGTCTGATCGGGCGACGTTGCGTTGACGTTGATGGCTGGTGCGTCGTCCGACACGCACGTGCTCACGCCCCACGGGAACGTGAAAAGGTGCTGACCCGCCGGACACTGTGGTGTCTGATCGGGCGACGTTGCGTTGACGTTGATGGCTGGTGCGTCGTCCGACACGCACGTGCTCACGCCCCACGGGAACGTGAAGAGATGCTGACCCGCCGCACACGTTGGCGTCGAATCCGCAGAGATCGCGCTCGTATCGGGCGGTGCGGCGTCGTCGGCAACACACGTGTTCACGCCCCACGGGAACGTGAACGAGTGCTGACCGGCAGGGCAGCCGGCTTGACCAAATCCAGAACCCGAGTAGGTGACGGCGAGCATGTGGTTGCTTCGAGGCTACCACAACGTCGATCGCTCGCGCGATCTACGTTGCCAACTGGCCGACGCTTAACAATTCGCGCCCTGTTGCCTTCCGTGTGTACAGAAACCACGCCGTCCCGTCGAAGATTCGGATCGCCGTCAAGCGGTCGCTTTCACGCAGGGCCCTGAGGCACCTGAGAAACGTCCGCTCACCGACATAGCCAAAGTCATCCGCGACGCGTTCACGCAGAACGCTGCTCGTTACAGGAACACGACCGAGGTGCTTGAGGATGTACTCGTCGAGCCCAACGTATGGCTGTTCTCTGGGGCGCTTTCGTGGGTAGATCGGTCGTGGACAGTTTCGACGGTCGTGTCCGCGTCGATGACATGCACGACACCGTCGCATCTTATCGCTCTGCGAACTGCTCGATGTCGGTCAGGAGCGAGTACGCGAAATCGAAATTTCCCGACATCCACGCCGCCTCGAACGCGGGCCGCAAGTTCGCTTCCATCGTCGGGTTGAGCTGTCTACCGCGCAGTGCATCGCGAACACGCCAGTGGAAGATACGCCCCGTGATCTCTTCAGATGGCTTGCCCGTAAACGCGAGGTGCCAGCTCAGACGATGTAGGACCGCACCGCCGGCACCGTCGATCATGCCAACCGTCTGGCTCGCCGAGGCGTGCTTACGCAGAAACTCGCACGCTTCTTCGGCAGCATGACCGGTGTGATACCAGGGCGTCGATCCACCGAGCCACGTCTTGCTCGGCGGTGCGAGTCCGAGCCGTGCCACAGTCTCACCGGCGATCTGGCCGTGTTTCGCCGCGCGCTTGCCGATCTCTGTCGCGTACCAGTAGAGCTTCTTCATCGGCGGATCGTCAGGCTCGCCGAAGTCCTTGGGGATGACGATCGGTTCGCCGGCAACGTAGCGCGACAGGTACGCGAGGATGTTCGCGACTTCGAAGCGTGCTTCGGTGACCTCGGGCGGATCGATGTTGATCTTCTGGTCGCCGGGCGTCCGGTACGGACCGTTTTCGGATACCTCCGCACGGAGGTGTTGGTTGACGACGTCGACGCGCGGATCATCAGCAGGAACCCACATCGGCGCAGGCATCACCCATCGAATCAACTCACATGAGAGCGCGGCGGCGTTACGTGCGTCGACCCATGGCCACCCGAGGGAGAGCTTCTCCAGGGAGATCTCCTCCTCGCGCTTCATGACCGGCGTCCGATTATCCACCGGAGGTCGCGATCGGAGCGACATCTACCGACCGGCCTTCTCGATCTGCGCCAGGCCCGCCAGCGCGAGGCCGACGTCGCCACCCGGCGGGACCATACAAACGAAGTCGTCGAAGGCCTCGACGTCTTCGATTTGTCCTGTTTCGTCGACGATCATCGGGCGCGGCACACGAAGCGGCGGCATGTCGGGGGGTAGGTTCTGTCCCAGGACTTCGATGAGCGCGAAACACGCCACGCCGAGGATACGAGACGGCTGGCCAGAAGTGTCCTCGAATACAGCTCGCCAGCCCTCGGCCGGGATGAGCTGCATGATGACGTAGCCCGGATGCTCCATCTCGTCGCCGTCGTCATCGTTCGCGCCAGGCTTGTCACCGATTCCAAAAAGATCTTTGCCCATGTTGGTCTCGCTTTTCTACCGCGTCGGCTGACGAAGCTCAAGTGCGCCTGTACTGCTCCCAGTTGAGCGGCAGGATGCAGTTGGCCGGTGCCTCGGCGAACATGGGCCCGATCTGGTGGTCCTTATAGCCGGCGAGGCCGCAGCCCACGCGCGTGACCTCGTAGGTGGTTTCGGGCGTATCACGCGCGAACGCCAGGAACGTCTCGACAGAAGCACGAATCTCGTCGAGCGTCCGCGACTTAAGGTCCCGATCCTTCGTTGGAATCCCGTACGAGTAACCAGAAAGTCCTTCGCCGCAGCCATACACCGCCCCGTGTTTTTGTCGCGCTTCGAGCGCGGCACCAGTCCCATGGCGACCGGCGAGGTTGCTGCCAAACACGAAGATCGGCCTGCTACCTGACATCCAACAAGGCTAGAGCCGTTTCAATCCCCAGGGTAGTCCCTACACTGTTCATCGATCGCGGGCGCGATCGCGTACAATGCCGGCATGCTCGCGGTGCAATTTCAATCTACGACCGATCGTCCGAACATCTTCGGTCTGGGACAGGACGCGACGACGCCGGCCGCGACGCCCAACGTCATCACCGACCCAAAGATCGTGATGCCTGTGATCCCAGACAACGTTACCGTCCGCTGCAAGTTCGATCCGGCACTCAAGAACTTCCAGTGCTCGCCGGTCGGTCTCTTCGAGCCGCCGACGGTCTTACTGCTCGCCGCGGGTGCGCTCGCGCTGCTTGGTCTTGGCTACGCGTTTGGTCGTGTTCGCTTCGTCCCCCGCGCCGTCGAGAGTTTCGTCGAAGACCCGCGCCTCATTCGTCGTTGATAATTGCAACCGATAGATCTTGATACGACTCCCGCATCACGAAGGCAGCTGGTGAGGTTTCTATCCACGTCGCGATCTCGATCGATCGCGATCGTCGTGACCGGCCTCGGGATGACTGCCGCGTTTCTATCCACGCCGCGACGTATCTCGACGAAGTACGGTTCAACTTCTGGTTTCTATCCACGATCGCGTCGCGATTGATCAAGATCGCGATCGCGCTCAGCGCAACCGGTTGGAACTGCGCGACGTTTCTATCCGCGTCGCGATTCAGATCGATCGCGACGTCACCGCCCATTCGGTCGCGGCAAGACGCACTTTTTTCGTTTATCCGCGCCACGATCCAGATCGCCTGCCTGATCGATCTCGTGTTTCTATCCACGCGACGCGTTTCTATCCACACCGCGATCCACGACAACTCCTCGACGACGACACTGCCACCGATGATATCCACGTTGCGGACAGGATCTCGCCGTACAGGATGTTCTTGTTTTTATCCGCGTCGCGATCCAACACGACGACGACGATCACGACCTTCGCCGTAGAAGTCGACTCCGTTCGCGACGGCGCCGTTTTTATCCGCGCCGTGATCTGCGTCGATCACGACGTGTGGGCGGTTGAAAATCGACGGCGCTCGGTCCAGCGGTTTCTATCCTCGCCGTGATCGCGATCGATCACGACCACGTCGATCCTGATCTTGTAGAGCTTGCCGTCGCTGTTTCTATCCTCGCCGTGATCGCGATCGATCACGACGTGCTTACGCACCTGGAACGCGAGGCCCTTCGCGACGTTTCTACCCACGCCGCGATCCTGATCAATCACGTGATCGCGATCGATCACGACACGCTCGGTGCCGGGGCTCCGCTATATCCTCGCATCGTTTCTATCCGCGTCGTGATCGTTGTCGATCGCGACCGCGCGGAGCTTCGCGCTGACGAGTACGTACAGATGTTTCTATCCACGCTGTGATCGATCGTGACAAGTACACGCCGCCACCGGCGATGCAGAGCCACGAGTTTCGCAATGATCGTCCCGATCACGCCGATGTTTCTGCCCACGTCACGATTCCTAAGTCGATCACGACATCCCGAGGTTTCATCGCTCGCGACGATTTCCTTGTTTCTACCCACGCCGTGATCTGAGTCGATCACGATGAGCAGTGCTCCGTGATTCGCCAAACGGTGATCGCGTTTTTTATCCACGCCGCGAGATAAGCGTAGATCGACTACTCAAGTAGCCATGCTGTTTCTATCCTCGCCGCGATCTAGATCGATCGCGCCGTATTCTATAATGAGGTGACGCCAGTTCAGGATTTGTTTCTATCCGCGCCGCGATCCAGATCGATCACGACCAACGGCCCGGCGTGCGGTGGACCTAGTTTGACCGGGTTTCTATCCACGTCGCGATCGATCGCGACTACAGCAATGTATTCCGCCCGGGTGGGCGTACAACCTGTTTCTATCCGCGCTGCAATCCAGATCGATCGCGACCTCGCCTGTGATGTCTTGGTACGGCGACCGTTTCTATCCACATCGCGATCCTGATCGATCACGACCTGATGAGCCCGCGCGTCGATCGCGACTGATCTTGCCCTCCCATTCAAAGTGCTCTCCCGTGCCGTTTCTATCCGCGTCGTGATCGTTGTCGATCGCGATTCGTGCAGGACATGACCGCGCTCGTACGTGTGTTTCTATCCGCGTCGTGATCGTTGTCGATCGCGACGGTTAGGATGCTTTCCTGACTCTTCTCCCCTTCTTTCGTTTCTACCCACGCCGTGATCGTTGTCGATCGCGACCACCGTGGCGTCCCGACGAAGGCCACGAGATCATCCAGTTTCTATCCGCGTCGTGATCGTTGTCGATCGCGACGGAGCTTCTTCAGCGTCGGCATCTTCACGTCGCCGGTGTTTCTATCCGCGTCGTGATCGTTGTCGATCGCGACAGGTGGCGTACCAGTCGTCGCTGGGGAGCGAGGCCGAGTTTCTATCCGTGCCGTGACCGCCGCCGATCACGACCTCCATCCACACGTGCAGCGCGAGCCGGACCCGCTTGTTTCTATCCACGCCGCGCCGCGCCGCGATCGATCGCGACTGAGCGGCGCCGTCGGTTCGATCAACTACCCGTCGCTGTTTCTATCCTCGTCTGCGATCGCGATCGATCACGACGACGTGGGAGTGGATCGGCGAGACGCCGTACACGGCGTTTTTATCCACGTCGCGATCCTGATCGATTCACGACGGTCGTTGGCAACGAGATCTGGGTCGCGTACTGGTTTAACCTCGGCGCGAGCGGAGTCATGATCGCGATCGATCACGACGGCGCTGCGCACCAGCTTGCGGGTCTCTGCGTCGACGTAATTTCTACCCACGTCGCGATCCTGATCGAATCACGACTTACACGTACCTGCGCAACCTTGGGGCTCGCGTAGGGCGAGCGCGACCGCACAGGTTTCTATCCACGGCGTGATCTCGATCGATCACGACGACACCCAGCACGCTACACCACCAACGACACCACTCGAACTGTTTTTATCCGCGGCGCGACCCACGACGCCTTCCTTCAGTAGCGGCTTTTCGCCGCTCACGTTTCTATCCACACCGTGATCGCGGTTGATTACGGGGCTGGTGATCGACCCCACGTCGCAATCTTGGTCGATCGCGACGTCGACGGGGATCACGCGCCGGGCCACGTCGTCGACGTTTCTACCCACGTCGCGATCCTGATCGATCACGACTACCACCCGAGGCCGTCGCACATGCGGTCGCCGAACAGTTTCTACCCACGTCGCGATCCTGATCGATCACGACCGCGCGGAAATCGAGCGCTGGCTGGCGGCGCGCGTGGTGTTTCTACCCACATCGCGATCCTGATCGACCAAATTGCCCGACGGCAACTCCCTGCAGTTGTTTCTATCCACGTCGCGATCCTGATCGATCACGACTGCCGACGCAGGTTGTCGCACGCAAGGTGGTTGAAATCTGGTTTCTACCCATGATTGCCCTTGTCGTCGTAGGCCCGTCGTCCAGCGTGTTTCTATCCGCGCCGCGATCTGAATCGATCGCGACCGGTGCTGGACCGTCGCCGTCGCTACCACCCGCGGTGTTTCTATCCACGTCGCGATTTAGATTGATTGATCGCGACCGCGCACGACGCGTATGTGTACTCGGCGTCTGCGAGGTTTCTATCCACGGTCGTGATCGTTGTCGATCGCGACCCGCGTCATCCGTACGGTGAAGGTCGTCCAGGGCGCCGCGTTTCTATCCGCGTCGTGATCGTTGTCGATCGCGACCCAGGGAGCCGGACGGCATCACGCGGAGGTTGCGCGTGTTTCTATCCGCGTCGTGATCGTTGTCGATCGCGACGCGATCACGTATCAAGCGCGAGGAAACACGCCGACGGTTCGGCCATCGAAGTAGCGATCGTTGTTTCTACCCACGCCGTGATCGATCTCGATCACGACCCCCGACCGCGGTGCCTGTGGATGAGGCCCAACCTCAAGTTTCTACCCACGCCGTGATCGATCTCGATCACGACAACACTTTCTGAAAAGACAACTGGCGCTGTTCGTTAGGTGATGCCTAGCGAGCGACGCCCATAAACGCTTCTTTTGTGCTGCTATTCGGTTATCAGAGAACCGTGTTACGTCAGGACTTGCGCGGTGTTAGATCATGCGAGCGGTTCTGGTAACTCGCCTCGCACCAAGGCGCTCGTTGCTAGGCGTCGTCGCTCGACGCCTCCGCATCCAAGTCGCTCTCGTCCATATCGACGTCCTCGCTCGGATCAGGCTCCTCCGGCGCCAGCCCGAGCCTCGCGGCGGACCGTTCGACCTGAGCCTCCAGAACGGCCTCCTCGGCGACGAAGATGTCACAACCCAGCGCCTTGGTGAACCAGTTGCGAACCTTGCGCTTGAGGCAGACGTCCATGACGATGCACTGCCCCGTGACACTGTTCATGCGCGGCGCGTTGGCGTTGTCGGGGTCGCCATTGGGGTTCGACTTGACGGCCTCCCAGATCAGCCACGCAGTGTACTTGTGGTCGATCTGAGCATCGTCCGGGATCGGCGCCTGTCTCGTCGAATTCAGAATCCCTGCCATCGTGAGATTGCTGTTGACGAACGTCATCGGCTCGACCTCGAACAGCTCGATCGTCGGGGCAGGCGGCGTCGTGTTGATCACGACGTTGAAATCCGCGTACGACCGGGGATGCGGGACCAGCTGCTGGATGTTGATTACGTGCTCGCGGAGTTCCGGCCTGGGATAACTCCCGAGCGGCGATGCGTGTCGCGCGATGATCAACTTCCTCACATTCATCTCGGGACGAGCCGACGACGCGTCGAGAGCGAAGATGTTGATGCAGCTCTCGAAGAACCGTACGACATCGCCATGAGTAAGCCCGGTGATCCGGCCGGGATACGCATCCACCTCGATACGCGTACAGAAGAGTGCGTACTGGACCCAGTGCTTGACGCCCATAGCGAGGTTCGCGTCCTTGCTCTGCGACATCGTGTGGTTGGCGATGGCATTGCGCGTGATCGTCGACTGGTAGAGATGGACCACGTTGATCGAGTCGGAGATCTCGAAGTGGATCGGCCCGAGGATCTTGCCGGCTCCGCTACCGCCCTCGCCGCCAGGTACGGCGCCAAACATGCGGATGTCGACGTAGTCGGCACACAACTGCGCGCGCAGTCGCGCCTTCTCGGCCGGCGTACGCTTCTTGCCCTTGCCGTTGCCGCCGTTCCTACCGTGGCGGCCGTTCTTACCGCCACCACTCCTGCCGTTGCCGTTGCCGTTGCCGTTGCCGTTGCCGTTGCCGTTGGACTCGGCGCCCGTGGCGCCCGAAAGAACCTGCTTGGTGAGGCTATTGGCGGTAGGGCTATTCTTCTTGTTCTTGGTCATTGGTCTCTTTCCCTTCTCTCTACTGCTCTGTGTTGCGTGCGTATTTGTATCTACGACGACGACATCGTCGTCGACGTTTGTGAGTTACTGGGACATGTCGTCGGTGTCTACGTCTACGTCTTCATCGGTGTCCGTGTCCTCGTCGGCCTGAGCGGCCTGAGCAGCCTGAGCGGCCTGAGCGGCCTGAGCGGCCTGAGCAGCTGCCTTCGCCGCCGCCTTCGCCGCCAAGTGCTCCTTCATCCACCTCTCGTAGGTGTAGTAGCCAATCCAGAATCGAGTCTGCTCTTCGGCACCGAGTCGTACCGGTAGCATCTCGTCGCCGAGTCGCGTCATCAGACGTCCCATTCGTTCCTTGGACGGACCGGATTGTTTCCTGATCTTGGCACTGGAGGTGTGCTTCTCGTACTTCGTCAGAATCGCCGCGAGTACGTTGTGTGGCGCCTGGACGATGTCCGTGCGTGACAGGCTGGAACGCTGCACTGGGCCAAGGGCCCAGCGTTGGACGCGATTACACTCGGCCATGACGTAACCGAGTACGTTCGCGATGTGTGTCTCTTCGAGGTTGTCGAACGGATTTTTCTGCACGTGTGGTTCAAGTCCTTTCCTGACGAGATCGAGTTTCAGGATGCTGATCCGAATCGGAAGCAGGCGCTTCCACCGTTTCCTCGCATCCTTATTGGAAGGATAGGTGTTGCATCGCTTGAGCGCGGCGGCTGCGAGTTCAGCTGGCACGGGGGCGCCTTCGAGTACGCAGCGCAGCATGTTGTCGGTGGTCCTTGCTGTGAACTGCTCTCGATCACGTGCGCGAAGCGCTTCAAAGATCTTGGTTAGGGGCGGAACACGGTTGACCGTCGGCAGCCGCATGTCGTCGACGTACTTTTGAATCTTGGCGCGCAGCTCACCGATCGTACCGATCAGCGTGCTGCGCGGCACGACGCGTTGATTATCCGAGAGCAACAACGCGTGAAAAGCGCCCTCGTTGAACTGTGGCATCGCACGACCTGTGCGATGCACTGCGAGCAGATCGTGGATGATCTGCGGATCGTTCGTCTCGGTCCGAAGTAGCTTTTCGACGGCCGACTCACTCGCGTGTTCGATATCGAGTAACGTCTCGACCTCGCCGCCGCCAGAGAACAGAGCTGTGAGACCGCCACGAACCGTCAGCTCGACGTCCTTCTCCGCCGTCCAACAAACGAATACTGTGGCTCCTTTTTGCGGCGCACCGAAGCTAAAGGGGTAGACGCCGCCGTACGGTTTGATCCGCACACGCGTCTCGATCTCCTCGGTCTTCGAGTTCCGCCGCGTGTAAGGGACTTCCACCGGTCGAAGAAGATAGTTGAGCCCTTCGACAATGGCCTCTGCAGTGTCCCGTCCCGTATGGGAGTTTTCCCCTTGGTCGAAGCCGTAGGAAGTCCACGGGGCATGGTTGTACGAAACGAGAGTTGACCCTTGCGTACCAGGAATGCCTTTGACCTTGTTCCACGTCATACAGAGTTTGTCTTGGCGACCTGTCACAGCGCATGTGATAACAACGTCGCTGTCGGCAGTGGGCCGGTTCGCGCGAAGCCACTGTGAGACCGCCGGCCGATCGTGGATGTAGTACTTCGGCTGATCCGGTTCCTTGACGGCGAAGACACACCACTCACTGCCGGTAAGCGGTTCGTCGACAGATGTCCATCCCAAACAGCGTTCGGCGGCCTGTTGAGGCGGACCATAGACACCATTGTCGACGTCTCGTACGAAGTTGGCCAACGCCCGAGCGTAGGGATCGCCGGTTTCCTCCGCCATACGGTGTACGTGCGCGTAGTGTCCCCGGAAGAGAATCACTGCACGCTCTTGCTTCTTGTGCGGGTCCTCCCCCGGCTTTGCGAGGACGTGCCCAAGGATGTACTGCACCGATTCGATGCAAGCTTGTGGACGGACGATGGTACCAGCCCTGTTCGGCATCATGGGGGCGCGCATTTCTGCGTCGATCCGATGTCCTGAGATCAATCGACCGTTCTCGTCGAGGACGATCTCGTAATGGACGAATCGATTCTGAAAGCCGGGGTCTGCTAATCGGTTGCGCTGGGCGAATTCGTACAACTCACGGAACATGGTTGATCCCTTGGTTCTGAAGAACGTATTCACGCGAAGGGATCTGCACGACACCGTTCTCCATCGAGGCTTCGAAGTAGAGCGGCGTCGGCTTCTTATTCGTGTAGTCGAACCCGTACAACATTCGCCCAAAACTCCGACTCAGGCGAATCGGCGTATACTGGGCAGGCGGCGCCATCACGTCACAGATAAAGGGGTGCATCCCCAGATACGGCGTGTGATAGCAGGCACCGTTCTTGACGCGCCGACGAAAGATGTCTTCGTTGGTCGCGACGTCGTGAGACGCACGCGCGTCCAGTACGAAGCTGGCCTCGAAGATGTAGTCGACGTCGTAGAGCCCGACGGTATTGCGCTGCGTCCGATTGCTGTCGATGTTGATTGGCTGGCGGCCTGCGAAACACTTCACCTCGTTCGTGCGCAGTGAAAAGTGCTGAATGGGCTTGAGTACCCAGATTTTGTGCAGCTCCCAATGCATTCCGGGATGCCAATTGACAGCTTCGAACACCCCTACAGCGCCAGACGGCGTAGGAATGTCGTATGTCTGTCGTTCGACACGACAAAGATGGTTCGTCCAACACGCGCGCCGCCCCATTGCGCGTAGTGCAAGTACACTGCTCCGTTTCATGTGCTCTCCCTGTTGTTGTCTACGACGCGCGAGGCGTCCGTTCTGTCGAGAGTAAACTCGTAAGTCCTTGATTTTTAAGGCGTACCTAGCCTACTTTCCCTGCGAACCTGCTCGGAAGACCAGCCACCTAGGCTAGTGGCTTCAGCCCAAATTCATCGTACAGAAGCTCGTTGATCACATAGACCACGGCCTCGCTGACCCAGACAGCATGACCGTCGCGAAGAAGTTGTGTGCGCTCGTCGACGGAGATCCACACGACGTAGCTCATGAGTCGACGTAGAATTTCTTGACTTGAACCGTCTGCACGAAGCCTGTCGATCAAGGCTTTGGTCGCCGGTCTGGAGCCACCCCTCGGCAGTGGCATAGGAACGACGACCGGGACTAGGCTGGCTTCTCCCAACCCAAGGCTCACAGGTGCCGCGCAGCGTTTGCCGACACGCAACATTTCCGCGGCCAGTGTTCGGAACCGAAGACACTCGACGTCCGCCTGACGAGCGTCGGCCCACTGCCGATCGTTTGGTAGAACCCCGGAGCGCAAGTCCAGAAAGTACTCGCGCCAGGTTGCGGGATCCTGAAACGCCAGTGTTGAACGACCTCGCCACATGAGGTGCGTGACGACAGCTCCAGCCGTACGTCTCGTCGAGAGAAGAACTTTGAAGTTTGCACGCCGCTGACCGTCACCAAACGCACGACAGGCAGCAGCGGCCATGGTCGGCAGTTCGGTCATCTCACACAGGACCGTATTGAACGTCCTCGCGAGAGCACTCCCGATTTCGTCGGCGATGATACACCCTCCACGAAGGTTACGTATCACCGCACGACGATGTTCAGCACACATCCGAGACGACACGGCAGTGACCTGGACGTCGGGGACGTACGCCCTCATCGCTTGTGCTACCTCACGCAATCTGGATGCATCTTGGAGAACCGTCAAACACTCAGCGTGCTCGGCGATCTCGTGTGCGATCTGTACGGCGGAGGGTAACGGTTCGTGATGATCGGGCCATGTGGTCTGAATCTCTCCGTAGACCGTGTTGAAGGCGTCCTTTGGCCCCAACAACTCTGGTCGATCGTCCTCCGCGACTCCGTAGGGGACCGCCGACACGAGCGACACCGAAGCGTGGAAATGATCAACGAGTACTTGTAACGCTTCGCGGGTCAACGTGCGCACGGGCAACGGGATCTGTTGTGCGTCGACGACAACGACCACTGCGCGTGCGAGGTGATGGAAACGTCGCAGAGACGCTGGACGATTGTCAAAGAGGAGCCCTAAGAAATCTCGAAGCGCGGTAACGACGACAGGAGCGTCCCAGGTCTCGACACGAGGACTGAACCCACAACTTTGGACGTCGAACGCGGCGGGCTCTGCGAATGCGTCTCCGAGAGAGGCACGAAGCTTGTCTGTGCACTCTTCGAACATCATCTGCGTCGAACAGACAAGGATGACCCTTTCTCGTGCGTTGCGTCGCGCGTGTGCCAGCCCGTACAGCGCCAAGGCTTCGACGTTGAACGCACCGAGAGGGGCTGAGAACGAATAGAACCCCGGAACACGTTCAGCGGCACTTAGATAGTGCAAACGGAACGCAGTACGGAGATCGCTCCGATCGAGCCGTGTGTCACTGCACACGCTCTCCAACTGTCGGTAGAGCTGTTCGATGCTCGGATACGAAGGTCGTGTGATGGGCGCACCACAGACTTCTCGCTCCCATTCCGCCGCGTTTTGCCAGTCGGCGTCGATGTGTGCCGACGCGATCATCTGCGTGAACATGAACAAATGCGTCGCGTTTGCGAACCGACGTTGTCGCATTACGGGAAGGGCAGTGATCTCGTCGGGAAGATCGATCAGCGCCTCTCGAAGCGGTGCGCTCTCATCTGCCAGTGCAGGTAGGTAACTTGCGTCTGGGAGACCACCATGGTGACCGGCGATCGCGACAGCGATTGCCAATCGTTGCATGGACGGGATGCCGGGAACGCGTAAGGTGTGCCAAACGCCTAATCCAACATGGTTAATACGTAGGCCGTACTTCGACCCGCGTTGCTGGATCTGCCAGGACTCGGATGCCTTGCCGATATCCGACCAAAGACAGACAGCGCGAGTTTCCTGCGCACCGAACGCTACGGCGAGAGCGGCTCCACGATCTGCGGTCGCAAGAATGTCCTCGACCAGTGGTCGCTCAACGTCCCGAACCCTACGGGCAGTGAGTGACCGAGGCCCTAGCCTCGTGCTCTTCATGTGCTCCCTAAATTGTCGCGCTCTACTCGAACTGAACCTCTCACGCACGACTTCGACGAGTCAAGCCGTTCTCTACTGGAACTGAACGTTTCGCAGATGTACCTGACAAGTCAAGCCTATGATGCGAACGAACCGCGGCGAGATCACTCGACGTCAGCTTCTGAGCCAGTCGATCCAGGCTTGCAGCTGGACGCAGTCGCGGATGTTCACGATGTAGAACTGTTTCGCGCGTGCTCGGTCCGATCGATCGTCGTTGGTCTGGACTTTCCACAGATCCGGTGCATACGGTGCGATCACTGTCGCGTCGGTGAAGTCGAGGATGTAGAAGTCGACCGGCGTGCGATCGGCATTCTGCTTCTCGTCGAGGAACGGCCCGCAGTAGTTCCTGACGATGTACGCGAGCCGCGCGTTGCCGCGATGCTTGTACTGGCAAGCGTAGCCGGCGACTTGCAGGTCGACGTCGTGGGCGTACTGCGCGATGTCGTCGAGCGACTTTCGAAAACCGCGGGAGAGTGTATCGACGACGAGACCAAAGCCGCGCAGGTAGTCAGCGAACACGGCTTCGTCGCTGTGTGCTCGCGCGATCGCGTGACTGATCTCGTCGTCGGTCTTCACGGTCTCGGCTAGTAGGCGTAGGCGTACTGCAGACGCCCTTTGACGGTAGCCTTGACAGCGCGCTTGATCACCGGCTTGTTGCTCGGAGGATGTCGACCAGGACGACGTCGACTCCGCTCACGAATGCTGGCCAGCGTGTCCGAACCCTTGGGTGCGTCCAGCCGGTAGCGTCCTGGAGAGAACTTCCCGGTCGTGTCGAAGGTATGAATGTTCTTCCGCGCTTCCGGTGAAGGAATGAAGCGCAAGGTCCTCTTCTTCTTTGTCTTCGTGTCGTAGTATGCGATGTACACAGCATTCTCGTAGAAGAAGGCATGCTTATCCGGTTGGCACCCATAACAGGTCTGACCGTCCTTGTTAGATTGTGAATTGGCACTCTTCATGCCGCGTCCTCACTTGGTAGTGATGCGATGTATGCGTTCTCTTCGTCGTCGTCCATCTGCGCTAGTGCGTCGGAGCCCTCGCACGCACACGAGAACGGCGCCACCTGTCCGGCTAGCCGCTTGCGCTCCTGGATGACAACAAGCTTGAACCGACGAGACTCCATACCGTTCTCGTTATCGGGCGTTCGCCCGGCCAACAGTGCCGCCTCAATCGCGTAACGCGATGGCGCCTCGGCTGCGAGCCGACGATAGCCGGGGTGATTCTTGCCGCCGAATCCCGGATGCCGCTCCTGCATACCCGCCCAGTAATCGACGTCGCCATTCTGGTCGAGCGCGCGGCTTTGGTCGGCCTGGTCCTTTAGAAAGCATCCAGTGCAGTTGCCGAGGTGAGGCGGCAGGTTGAGCCTGAACGACTGCTCACCCCAGAACGCAGCTACATCGTTGGCCGTGAAACCAGCGACGCTAAGCGGCGCATGGCGACCGATTCGCTTGGGGACGCCCACGCGGAGTTTGGCCACACGATCGGGCTCGTCGGCACGAAGCCCCACTAGTTCATCGTGGCCGTTCCACCCAAGCGACTCCACGTAGCGGCGCGCGAGTCGCGTCTTCATGTACGTCGTGCAGATGCGCGAGCGCCACCACGGCGCGATCGGCCCCTTACCGATGGCTGCGCGATATGCGTTGATCGCGTCCATCATCATCATCTCGAACGGTCCGCCGCTACGATCAGCGGTTCGCGGTGTTACGACTGCAAAACGTGCCGCCGCAGGCGGGGCCCCGCGCGAGGCGGGCGGGCGGTACTCCAACCAGACAATCTCGCGACCGATAGCATCTGCGAGCGCCTCCAGGAATTCGTAAGTCAGCGCGTGCTCTTTGCCCGTGTTCTGGAACGACATGAGCACGGCAGCCGAGAGCAGCGCGGCCATCACACCACTCGTCGAACCACCGCTGACTCCAGCGATGCACGGGCGATCGGACGGAGGGACAAACAGGTGCTGGTACTTACGCCAGTTCGCGAGGTTCAGCACAACTTGTCGCCTGCCATCCAGATCGTGACTTGATGTGTCAGTACGGTACTCATGTGTCTAAATCACGTTTGGGGTGTTAACCGGATAAGCATGGAAGAAGGCCCTCAACGCATTCGGAATTGCGCGGCAAGCAGCCTTGGCCATTGCGCACTGGTCGGGCGCGAAGCATGTCGCGCGCTCGATGTCGATTTCGGTGACGTTGACGAAGATCGCCCTCTTGGCGTCTTCGTACATGCCGATCTTTTTCGCCTTGGCAAGTGCCGTGATTTTGGTGCCCATGGTTCCCCTAGAAGTCGAGAGCTATAGCACAGCACAAAGGCACTCACTAAAGCAAGCACCAAAGCAAGACTAATTCCGCAAGTCCTCACCGTCGTCGGTCTTCACCGTCGTCGAGGCTTTTCGTCAGAACGAGAACTATCGACGCGGCACAGGCTTCGGCGGTTCTACCATCGCCGACCAGCGTTCTTGGAGTACTTCGGCGCGGCGTTTATGATGGCGTAGCTCGGTGAGCACCGCACAGGCTGCACAGTGCGCCCGCCAACCGTCACGCGGCGGCTTACGACCACCGCGTACGCGGTCGTACTTGAAATACTTCCAGACGCGCTTGTAGCCACATCGCGGGACGGGACATGTTGTCGGCGGCTCAGACGGCTTGGTCTCGTAGGTCTTCACTTCGGATTGGTGATCCTATGCCACAACGCCGTGGTTTCTTCGATGTGGTGCGCGCGCAGGTCTCTGTAGGCGAGCTTGAGGGCATCCAACGTGATGTCTTCAAGGTCGTGGTCGTACAGCTCGTGGAAGCGTTTGAGCCGCGCCGGGCGGTAGGCGTTACAACCGTGGCAGTTCATCGAGCCGGCGATGCACTCGGCGTTGCCGCGGTGCGCGTGCCGCTCGCAACCGCACGCGCAGGTGGGATGCTCGGGGCAGAAGTCGCCGCGCTGATCGCAGGTGCAGTTCATCTTCAGGCTCCTTGCAGTAGCTCTTCGTACGAGAATCGATCGCCTAACGCCTCCTGGATCGTCGTCTTCTCTTCACTCAACCGCATGAGCATCTGATTGAACAGATATGCGTAGCGCGGAACGGCGATCGCCCCCTCGACGAACCGTCGTCCCAGCTCCGTGATCGTGTACCGACCGACACGGTCACTGCCATCGCCGCGCTCGCCGTCGACGCGCTCGATCAAGCCCCAGTGTCGGAGCTTGACAACATCACCACCTGCCACCGAGCTATCGCGACGCGTGTTGACCAAGAACGACGCGACGTGGATCCAGGCGTGTTGCGGGTTCTTCTTGAAGAACTGGTGGATCAGCACGAGCGCGTAGGCCATCGTGGCATTCAATTTTCTGCGATAGAGCTTGGCGAATTGTCCACAGGCAGGACACTTGGCGCCGTTCGCCAGGTGGAGCTGCACGAAGGCTTGCGCTTCTTCGAGCGTCCCGCCCGGGAACACGGCACCGATTTCGATTTCGCCTTTGTCGTCGTCTTCGCGACTCATTTATACACCTGCATGTCGTCCATGTGTGACGTTGATGGTCTGATTTCTATCCACGTCACGATCAAAGTTGATCGCAACATCGTAAAAAGTGCCCAAGAACACCGACGAGAACGCAGCAAGGCCGATTAAGAACGTCGTCATGTGTCGTAGCTCCAGCCTTCGAATGCCAAGGTCACTGACGTTGGTTCGTACGTCTGCGTTTGGTTCGATCGCGCGACCCTCACACGGCCGCCTGAAAGTCCCGAGGGTTGATACGGATCTTGTCACGGCGAACGCGGTCAGCGTAGTTGACGGTGTTTGCCGTTCCGCCGGGTGAACCGTCGAACACGCACAACATCGCGTTGCAATGATCCACGACCCACTCGTTCCTCACCTGCATTTTGAAATTCTCGTAACCACCTTCACTCACGATCACGACCTCGTAAGCCTTCGCAATCAGCTCGCGATACCTCTTGCGCGACGTCGGATGCGATCGCCACGCCAGCTCCTGACCTTTGAACGGCACGGCGGCGATGAACGGAATGCCCAGCTCGACGCAGGCAGCGGCGAAATCTTGATCCGTTCCGAGCGCCATCCCGCTGATGCCGTACAGCGGCCGAAACGTTTGTAGGTGTCGACGAATCTGTCCACGAACCCAGCTGCGTAGCGGGTTGGCGTCGTCGTCGTAGCCGCCGATCTTATCGGGTCGATGTCCCGTAACGCCGAGAATCACGGCAGTCGTCCTCCAGGGTCATAGCCTTCAGGTCGCCCGTCCGGCGTGAGGCAACTTGCAAGATCGTCGCGATCGATGGCTCGCAAGAACAACTCGACCGCGAACGCCGCGTGCGTACCCGTCATGGCGACAGCTTCGAACGCCATTTGAAAGTCGTTCCCGTCGACGCGAGGGAGGTCGACAACACGTACGATACGCCGCGATGGTGGGTTGGCGATCTGAAGCTGCACCTCGCCGAGCTTGACGTCGACGGCGACCGCGAACTTTCCCCACTCGGTGTGCACGAACCGATGCTTCTGCTTCGCCAGGTCGTCCGACCACCAGTTGGTGATTTCACCGTTCTGTTCCTGCCAGCAAAATCTGAGGAGACCTTTGTTGCTCATGATGCCCCCTTTGGGCGTTGTCGCCACGCGATCAAGACGGCCTCGATCGCAGCGAGGACGTTGTCGGCACCCGTCGATTTCTTCGCGCCGATCTCGATCAGCTCGTAGAGCTTGTCGAGCGTGCGTACGTCGAACGTCGCCGGATCGAGATTGCCGCGACCTTGCTGATCTGGATACCCCATCGACGCGCCGTTCGTGTTGCATGCGCGCGAGCAGTACACGATGACCCCGTTGTGTCCGCGCCCGAACAGCTGCCAGCCCGTCGGCAGATCCCACCACAGGTCCGTGTGGTCACGTGCAGACACCTTCGCCGTCACGGTTGCGGTCGTGCCACAGCCGTCGCAGACGATGAACCCCCGAAGGAACGCTGGCACTACAACAGCGTCCGTCCCGCTCGCGGTCGACGGATCTTTCGACCCTGCGCCCGTCGACGACGTTCGACTGTTGTGGCTTCGTAACGATCACCTGCGTAGGCGAGCGCTTTCGCAAGCGGGCACTGCAAGTAGATCTTGCAGCTGCAGTTCGCGACCCACACCGTCGCCGTCTGCGGATCGATCTCGCTAGCAGCCGTACCGATGAACGCGAGCCCGGGACCGCCATCATCCTTTCCCCAACGACCGTTCGGTCGCAGCTGGAGCGCTTTGGTGCCGTGCGCCGTTTTGCCCGGACGACACTTCGGGTGGCCTCGATGCGGCACACGCGTAGCCACCGCTGTTCTCGTTGTGGTCTTTCTAGCCATAGTCGGTCCCGTCGTACTCGGTCGCCATGTTGACGTACTCGCGAGGCTTGTCGCGTTCGGCTTTCTCACGTTCCAGCTCGGCGACGCGGGCTTTGAGCGTACCGACCTCGGCGATGAGCGAGCGCTGTGCATCGATCGCGCCCGCGACTTCGCTGTCGAGGGGAACCGCTTGCGAAAGGTTGGCGATCATCGTGAGTAGCTCATCACGACGTGCGATTAGCTTCTTGTTCGCCTCGATTTCTGTTTCCCACGCTGACCGGAGCCAGATAGCATCAGTACGTAGCTGCTCCATTTCAACGCGACATTCGATGTGAAAGTCAACGCCGACCGTCGTGACCGCGTACGGCGCCCAGACATGTCCGCACTTCACACACAGATGCTTGCGGTGCAGCCGCGTCGTCGCCCACTCGTCCTGGTCAACATGGAGCATCTTGCACTGTGGGCAGCAGATCTCCGTAGGGACCTTCGCGTCGCGCATGCGTTCGAGATCGCCGACAAAACCATCCAACGCCGACGCCGTCTGCTTCTCTTGTCCGACAGCTCGATCGATCTCGTCGAGGACGTCAGGCAACAGATCGCGCAGCGCACGTAGGAACGTCGCCACGCCTTGCGGCAACGCCTCCATCTCCTTGACCGACGCGTACGGGCCTGTCGTCACGAGCCCGCGCAGGATCTTGACCTTGTCATCAGCCGGCATCTCGACCGACGAAGACAACAGTTTCTCGACGAGCTGAACGTCCAGGAAGCCGCCATCTCTCTTCTTTTCATCTACCGACATCGCGCATCTCCTTCAGCGACGCCGCGTTATAGTCGTACCGACGCACACCGCGCTTCGCGTACTCGACGATATAGAAGCCCTTGCAGAACCGCGGGCCGACGGCGTCGTGCCAGGCATCTTCGCGCGTCGCGTACTCACCAAAGACCTCGCCCTTGGTGTCGAGAACGTGGAATACGCTCGACGTGACCTTCTTCGGCGGCGGTCGACGACGCACTGTTGCCTTGGCCCTCGCCAGCGATATGGGCGGCACGGCCTTCTTGGCTTTCGCGAGTGGGTCACGCACGCGCTTCTTGGTCTTCTGCTTCATCGAAACCGCTCCTGTAGCGCTGCCAACTTGCTCGTGACTTCTTCTACCCAGGGCAGACCGTTGTACCAGCCATCGAGCACCATGCCATCAACATTCGTGATGACGACGGCCGCAACACGGCCGATGTTGTAGATCTCGCGGATGGTCATCGCCTTCAGGCGCTTGGTCTGGTCATTTTCGTCGGCCACCCACACTGGGATCGCCCGCACCCGTATCTTCTCCACGAACGCCGTGATCGCTTGATCCGGCGCGTCGATCAATGGCGGGAACACGATGACCTTGAACGACGACGTGCCTTCCTCCGTCGCAGCGTCAGCTTCCGCGTAGTCGAAGTTCTCCTCGGCCGACGACACTTCACGATCGATCTCATTCAGCAACGCCACGTGATCACCGGCGACGTTGTCCTCGATGATCTGCGCAGCCTGCTTCAACAGCTCCACCAGCGCCGAGACGGTCTCCCAGGCGCTTTCCTGTAGCTCGCGTAACGCATCTGTTTCCGTCGGTTGCTGATGGACCACTGCAACCATGCTGTTGGCAACGATGGCACCTGCCAGACGCGCTTCGCGGGGGCCGTACAGGTTCTTCTTGATCAGCTCTTGCTGCGGCGTCGAGTACATCTTCAAGACGCCCCACGCCTCACGCCGGATGTTGGGATCGAGCGTCATGCGACGAGTGCCTTGACCTCATCAGGCATGACAGCTGGCGGCTCGTCGCCGAGCCACGTCAGGTCGAAGTAGCGCTTCATCGGACTCATTCGACTCGCGATGAGGTTGCGGACGAGCTTCCACTCCTCTTCCATGCCCGACGAGACGCGACCACCCACCATCCAAAACTCGTGACACACGGGGATGATCGCCTTGTTCATCGTCATACCCTGCGAACGATGATCAGGGTTGAAGTCGTCGAGGACGTCGCACGTGATCAGCCAATCAGCGACGACGGCAACTCGAACACGTCCGACATTGAGGTGATCGTAGATCCATCGGATCCAGCGACGGGCGCGTGCCTTGTTGGCTTCGACACCTTCGGGGGTCGGTGCGCCGAGAGGATGTGCCAAGTAGATCAAACGCATTCGGCGACTCCTTCGTCGTCTTCGTCGACAGACGGTTTCGGAACTGGTTGTGAGGCGATCTCCGGATCTCGACGATCAGGCCGCGCAAGCAATTCGGCCCGCGTCGGCGGCCTCACCGGCCGCGCACTCGGCTGTGGACGCACCAACGACGCGTGCGCGGCCAGCCGCGCGTGTACATCACTGGCTCCTGTCGGCGACGTTGTACCGATCGGCGCGACCAGCTTGGTCTTGTGCGGCTTCGAATACTGCTCCGTCATGATCGCGAAGTTCAGACGGAAGCCCCACGGCGCGTAGGAGACCTTCTCGGCGTCGTGGATCTTGTGCGTCAGCTCGTCCTCAGGCCAGGACGGTACGCACAGCGGGTTGTAGACCTCCCACATGAGGTCGTGGACGTGGTTGTGACCCTCGACGGGGATACAGAATCCACGCGTCACGAGAATCGCTGCGCGATAGCACGCGGCCGATCCGTTCTGACCTTGGATCGCCGGTTCAGCCTTCGCCAGCTCGACGCGCGCAGCGGCCATGCGCCGTTCGAGCGGCCAACCGACTCGCGCGAGATCTTCCTCTTTGGGGCGCTCACCGCTCGACAAGACCTCGTGCGAGACCTCGCGCTTCGAGAGCGCCAGCTTGAACATCCACTCCGGCAACTCGGCGATGGGATAGTTCGGATCACGCCACTGGTAGCGGTTGCCGGATAGGTGCAGCGACGGCGCCGCGACGATGAGGCCGCCCTCGGATCTGAAATCGAGGCCGGGCGCTACCTTCGCGCGGTTCCGAATCCAGTCGACGTAGAACGGATCGACGTGGAAGAGAAAGTGCTCGCCGCCGCCCGCGCGTCCCGTCGTCTGCGAGCGCGTCTTCGGGAGCTTGCTGTTCTCAGCTTCGAGCTTCTTCAACGACGCACGGCCCTCGTCGCCGTCGATGTCGACGCACACGAGACTCGCTGCGCCACCCATCAAGAGGCCAACATTCCCTCTCGGTTTATGTCGCCACCAGACATGCAATCTATCTGTATCCGTCGTCGCGATCTCGCGCCACTTTGGGAAGATCGGATGTTTGCCTATTGCCGTACACTCAGTCTTCTTACGACATGAACAGCCCGTCACTCCGTTGTACTGATTTAAAAAATGCAACGCGATCACGCGCCATCCCCTACTGGCATACGTAAGTGCTGCTTCCAAGAGGTCATTCGACATTGGTGGAAGACCTCCGACGAGCTAAATGCCCTTTTCGCACGATCTCGCTCCGCTGTTCAGGCGTACGTGCCGCATGCACCCTCCGTACAGCAGCGCTACGTTCTTCATGCGTTCGTAAGGCGTTGCTGCGGCGGGCGCGCTCGCGACGTTCTTCGGGTGTGAACTTCGCCATGTAAGCCGTCATTTGCGCGCTACGATGTGCGCGGCGTTCTTCTGACCATGAACGTCGCGAGTTCTCTGAATTCTGTTCTGACGTTCGTGTCCTGTTGCGTTGTGACGTGGCCGCGTTCAGCATTGCTTGGACGCCCGATGCAACACGTGTCGCCGCTGCTCTTTGTGCAATCGCTTTTCGCTGTTCAGGACCGCGTGTTGCGTTGGCTTTGACCACAGCCGCACTCCGTTGTTTCGGTGACATCGCCGCTTTGGCCTTCTTGGCGATGATCGAACGTTGTCCTACGTCGAATCGGTTTGGCGCGCCTTCACCGCCGTCAGTTTGATTCGTCAACGGCCATTCCATTGCGCGACCCATTGCAATCCACCACCTCTCCAGATCGGCGAGGTGCGTTGGGGCGCGATCTCGGTTCCACCAACACACGACGCGCGGCGTTCGAGGCTCGTCGGTTCGATCAAGTACGATAACCTCGTAAGTCAGCCCGGCTTTCTGCAAGGCAGCGATTACGGCGCGTAGCGCCTTATTCTTTTTCTCATGACGATGCTGCTTTGTGCGCGAAAGCCCGCGTTCAGTTTTTCCGATGTAAAAGACCATCTGCGTTCGTGGGTCGATCAGTCCATAGATCAGGTTGGCGTATTCGATGGCGGCGTTGACAAGTTCGTTTGCCACAGCTCAACGCTTCGTGATCGTCTGGTTGCCGCGACGGACATCCCAGTCGCTCGGGTCCATGTCCACATGCAACGCGATCTGCTCCGGCGGGTAGACCTGCTGGAACTTCCTGACCACGTTATGAACCTGATGCCGCAGCGTCGGATGGACGGTCTTCTTCGAGCGCAGCTCCAGGTAGTAGAGCAGCGCGGGAAGCGCCATCGTCATCTGGCACGGCACACGGAAGCCGAGCGCGACATAGTACTGGCGCTTCACAGGATCCGTCGACAGTGTACGGATTCGTTCCTGTTGCTTGTGGATCAGCTCGACGGCTTCGTCGCGAAGGCCGCCGACATCCCCGTTGTTTGGGTCACCAAGCTGCTCCAGGTACCACCGCTCGAAGCCGAAGCTCGTGTCGAGGAGCGGCATCTGAACGACGCCGTTTCGGTGTCGTTGTGCGTCGCGGAACGAACCGAAATCGATCAAGTGTCGTAGGTTGAACTGCCCGAGTGACGTCAGGAAGTGCGGCAGCACGCAGCCTTCCGGCCTCGTCGCGAGCATCTCCTTGTAGGGCTCCATCCGCGCGTCCGCGTCGTAGTCGAGACCACGAAAGCCCGTCGATAACACGTCGACACTCTCCGCGTGCGTCGGTGCCCACCGCGCCGAATACGTCCACTCCGTGGCTACACGCCACATCCACTCCTGACGTACATCGCGGAGTCCTTCGTCCTTGTTGGCGACGCCGCTGACGCCAGCCCCACCAAAATGGTTGAACCCGCTCGACGGATAGCGCTCGTGGAGCAATCTGCGCAGCTGCAGCGCGACCCGCACAACCTCTGGCATCGGATGATGCAGCATCCATGATAGGTGGTCGTCGGCTTGTCGCAAGTTTGAGTGCCACGACAGCTGCGTTGTGATTCCAGCTGGCAGGAAGCCACGGAGAACATCGAACACGCGCGCCTTCACCGCACGATCGTAAGTCTCTTGCTTCTCAGCTTCGCCCTTCGGATATCGAAGGGCGATGATCTCGGCGACACGATCCTGATGCTTCACGTAGAAGGCCATCCACGCTTCGAGGATCGCTAGCGACTCGGCTGACCCGATCGGGTCGATGATCGGCTGCTGGCTCATGTTGATGTAGCGCGTGCTCGTCTCTTGGCCCGAGTACAGCGGCCAATCCTGGATCGCCTTCGCCGCGAGAAGGCTTACGCCTTCGGTGAACATCGTCGTCGAGCCGCAGTCGGCAATCGACTTGTGGTTGAAGCCGACGTAGTACTGCTTCATGAACTTGCCGGAGCCGACCTCCTTGACGCGCTTCAGATGCTCTTCGACGCTGTCTGCCGAACGCGAGTAGAGCGCTTGCAACATGGCGACGTCTTCGGGGTTCAGGTGGTCGACGATCTTGAGAAACGGCTCTTTCATGGCGTGGTCCTTCAGTTAGGTCTTGTTGTAGTACGCGATGTAGTGAGGTCCGCCGATCGCCTTGACGTAGATGTCGTCGCAGCCGAGTAGCGCTTGAAGTGTGTTGAGTTGCTGCGCTCGCGGCGAACGCCACTCGTAAGCGCCGTCAGGGGGCTCGATGGCGATCTCCAACTCCACGGGACCCTCACCCGGCGCGACGTAGACGACCTTCCAGTGTTCATTGGCGCGGAGGTAGCCCGTTGGAGTTGGTGGCACGAGCTTGTCCAGCTCCGTCTGTAGCGCCTGCCCAATGGCGAGTCGTTCCTTCAAGAGCTTCCGAAACGTGGTGTGCTTGTTCACGAGAAGCCTCCGATAACGACGAGCACAGGACGCTCGACAGGATCATGGTCAACGCGGACTCGGTAGACGATCTTGCCGTCGTGGTACCAGCTCGCTGTGAAGTCCCACTCGACGTTGGAGCCGGTGAACTTCTTGAGGCGCGCACCACGGGCGTGACCGATGTCCGCCTTCCACTTCGCGTACTCGTCGGCGTGCTCGACAGGATCGAATTCGAACCAACACAGATTTTCGAATCCGGGAGGCGTGGTCCAGCCCTTGGGCACGAAGCGGTACTCCATCGCGCCTTTGACGTGCGTCAGCTTGGTGACGCGGCCGGTCTTCTGCGTCGCGGCGGTCACTGCAGCTCCCCAAGTGTCGTGCTCATGCTCGCGTCGTAGTCGTCGATGTAGACGGCGACGAACTTCACGCGCGGATCGAGCTTCTCGATCGGGATGATCATCACCGGGCGACCACTACCGTCGCGAACTGTCTCCACCGTGTTGGGATTCCACAGCGTCGGAACATCAGGGACCCATGCAGCTGTCTTGCCCTGTAGCTGTGCGCGTTGGTGTGCGATCGCCGGTCCGACATCGTCGGCGCTCGCTGTAGCAACGACGCAAAGCAAGTGCGTCGGTCCTTCTGGCTTCCTACGGCTCATCAGCTCTCCCTTGCCCACACGCTTGCGCGTTCCCTAGTGGGCGACTATTGCGTTACTTCGGCGGGTGCTTCAGTAGCTCAGCTCCGGTGACGCGCACAGGACCGCCGCTCAGCGCGGTGATCTGCGTCGCGACCGAGATCTTGTCCTTCATGAGTGCGGCGGCCAGATCCATATCACCGCCGTGCACGGCCAACATGTGGGCGTTGTGTAGCGCCGTCGACGCCTTCGCCAGCTCGCGGCTGACGAGCGCTTTCTGTTGTGCGTTCATGCTGCGTTCGCCTCCAACCACTCGGCGATCACCATCCCGTGACAGATTTTTGGAGCACAGACACACCCTAACTTTTTTCCACGAAGCGCCAACACCTGTCGACGAAAAAACGGCTCTTCTTCGACGCGCTTTAGGAAGTACGTCTTGAACTTCGCGAGCACCGTCGTGCGATCGCCGTCCTTGCCCAAGATGAATGGGTTGCCGAACGGCGTCGTCCGATCGATCTTCACATCGAACGGCGTCGTGTAGACGTTGACGACTGTAGTTTCGACCAGCGCCATGGATCAGTCGCTGCGCAGCAGCTCGTCCTCGCGCGCAACGCAGTAGGCGGTCTGCCCGGCAAGATCCAACGTGAGCATCGCCCACGCGTACTTGCTGCTGTCGCTACGTTGAATCGGACCGATGCGACGGATTTTCCCGGTCCCCGCGGCGGTCTTGATTTCGTCACCTTCTACCAAGTTTCGTTGCATGACTACGTTGCCTTCTTGACCGGCAGCGCGCGCATTGCCTCATACACCGCTTTGGCCGCTGTTCCCGGACCGGCAACACCGATGAAGTTCTTGGCCTGCGAGGCGTCGGTCATGTCACCACCGAGCGCACAGATCGGTCGCACGTCCTCGTC
>Ga0233424_10000832_pt1 | contig 33283 bp, 27 predicted proteins | sample Watercolumn_Towu_FD_181011 | JGI IMG/M metagenome (GOLD analysis project Ga0233424, IMG submission 181011) | Freshwater microbial communities from Lake Towuti, South Sulawesi, Indonesia - Watercolumn_Towuti2014_125_MG | ecosystem: Environmental > Aquatic > Freshwater > Lake | place: Indonesia... | reverse complement strand
AGACAATAGAAGATGATGCAAGAGAGGCCGGATAAACCGTGGATGCGTTTTTTGAAGTTACAGATGCGGAAAGGAATTGAAACAACCTTTTCAATGATAAAAGGATTGTTTCTCAGAAAGATTCATGCAGTAACCTTTAAAGGGTTTCTGCTCAAAATACTGATGTTTATTATTGGATTTACCTTTAATAAACTCGTTTGATAACTAGCAACTTGAATTACTTATAAAAAGACTTAACTCCAGCAATGAAAATCCTAGTTTGCATCAGTAAAACGCCGGACACCACGGCAAAAATAGCCTTCACCGATAATAACACGAAATTCGACTCCAATGGCGTACAATGGATCATCAACCCATACGACGAATGGTATGCATTGGTACGAGCTATAGAACTGAAGGAGGCCAATCCTTCAACTGTCATTCATCTTGTTACTGTTGGGGCTGCTGATGCTGATCCTAATATCAGAAAGGCATTGGCATTGGGCGGCGATGAAGCTATCCGGGTAAATGCAGAAAGTCATGACAGTTTTTATATAGCAGCACAAATTGCAGAAGTAGCAAAGCAAAGCGGTTATGACCTTGTTTTTACCGGAAAGGAAACCATTGACTACAATGGGGCCTCGATCGGTGGTATGGTTGCAGAACTGCTCGACATGCCATATATAGCACTGGCTGCAAAATTTGACCTGGCTGGAAATAAGGCTACTATAACAAGAGAAACAGAAGGGGGCGAAGAAATTTGCGAAGCGGAACTGCCGTTGGTAGTGAGTTGCCAGAAAGGCATGGCTGAACAACGTATTCCCAATATGAAAGGCATCATGGGTGCAAGAACAAAGCCATTGAAAGTGTTGGAACCAATAAGTGTTGATTCACTGACAAGCGTTGTTAGCTTCGAACTCCCCCCCGCCAAAGCCGGTGTAAAACTGGTTTCGCCTGATAATGTAGAAGAACTGGCCCGTTTGTTACATGAAGAAGCAAAAGCTATTTAATGGACAATGTGTTAATTGAAAACGGATTAATTATCAATCCAAAATTACCAAACATGGCAAAAGAAAATATCTTAAAACAGAAAAGCTTTGACTTCGCTGTCCGGATTGTAAATCTTTACAAATACCTGAAGCAAAATTTCAATGAATTTGTACTATCCCAGCAAATTGTAGGAAGCGGTACTTCAATCGGGGCGCTAATCAGGGAGGCAGAACATGCTGAGAGTACAAAGGACTTCCTGCATAAATTAAATATTGATCTTAAAGAAGCTAATGAATCAAAATATTGGTTTGACCTGCTTTTTGCAACTGAGTTTATAAATAAAAAAATGTACGACTCTTTAAATAAAGATTGCGAAGAACTCCTGAAACTACTTATTGCCAGTTTGAAAACAACGAAAACAAGACTTCGCAAATAATTATTAATTATCCATTACCAAATTATCAATTTATGCCTGTTTTAATATTCATAGATACTGCTGATGGTCATATAAAAAAAGCTTCACTGGAAGCAATGACCTATGGAGCTAAAATTGCTGAACAACTTAGTACAACTGCAGAAGGAGTTGTATTAGGTTCGGTTTCAGAAGACCTTGCAGCATTAGGAAAATATGGAGTGAAAAAAATTCATCATGTTTCGGATGATTCATTGAACCATCTTGATGCGCAGGCTTACACAAAAGTGATTGCACAGGTCGCCGAAACAATCGGTGCCAATGTGATAGTATTCTCTAACAACGTAGATGGCAAAGCCATTGCTCCGTGTCTTTCGGCAAGGTTAAAAGCAGGATTAGTGATGGGTGCAGTAGCATTGCCCGATACAAGCACCGGATTTGTCGTAAAGAAAAACGTTTTTTCAGGAAAAGCTTTTGCCAATGTTTCAGTAAATACAGCTATTAAGATCATAGTGCTGAACCCGAATGCTTACCAGATAACTGCAACTGAAGGAAAGGCTGAAGTAGGTGAGTTTAATACCCCTGTTGATGCACCCAAAATAAAAATTACAACCAGCACAAAGGTCAGTGGTGAAGTGCCACTTACTGAAGCCGAGATTGTGGTGAGTGCAGGCCGGGGAATGAAAGGTCCTGAAAACTGGGGTATGATTGAAGAACTGGCTAAAGCATTGCATGCCGCCACAGCCTGCAGCAGACCAGTTGCTGATGCACATTGGCGTCCACATAATGAACATGTGGGACAAACAGGAATTGCCATTGCACCTAATCTTTATATTGCGATCGGTATTTCCGGCGCCATACAGCACTTGGCTGGTGTAAACAGAAGTAAAGTGATCGTTGTCATCAATAAAGACCCGGAAGCTCCTTTCTTTAAAGCTGCAGATTATGGAATTGTGGGTGATGCATTTGAAGTGGTGCCCAAATTCACAGCTGCAGTAAAAAGACTGAAAGGCATAGCATAAACCCGGTTCTATAAGAATTTAACCACAAACCTTTTGTGTTTGTGGTTTTTTATTGCCAATTTAGGGAAGTATTAAGATCTCGTATGAAAAAAATCGTTTCCCTTTTCATCATTGTTATCATGGCCCTGTCCGTTCAGGCGCAAAAAAAGAATAAAGGAAAAACAGCTCCGGTTGCATCCGACTCCACTAATTATGTGCAACCAACCAAAAAAAGCAAAGGGAAATCAATCCCTGTTGTTTCTGACTCGGTAAACTATGAATCGCCTGACAAAAAAAGTAAACGCAAAAAAGATAAAAAGGAAATAAGAAAGTCGGAGCTCATTGATGTCAATTACACACCCGATGTAATAATGCCAAAACCGGATAGTTCAAAAAAATTCACAGGCATCATTAAGTACCGGATGACATCCGATGATCCGGCAGACAGGGATTCAATATTCATTGTTTTTGGAGAGAATATGATTCGTGTCACAATGTTTCAACCGGGATACAGGGAAGGGCAGGTCTTTGAAACCAATATGATCGCAGACCTGAATGACAGTACACTTTATGAATTGAATACAAGGAACATGACCTATACTACCGAAAAACTTTCGACCCGTAATGAAGGGACTGAATTTTCATTGAGGGATAATAAAAAAACAGGACAAGTCATGAACCTGAGCTGTAATGAATATGCGGGACAGATGACAACAAAAGAAGGAGACGTTTTCCAGGCAGCCTGCCTTGTCAGCAATCAGCATTCATACATCTATGCCATGGATTATAATTTTATGAATGTACATCCACTGGTGCTAGGATATAAGGTTGTGCTCGGATTCCGCACCCGGTCATCAGACAATGAAAACACTTATATGATAGCCTATAAAATTGAGCCCGGTAATACCAGCAGCTATTTTGATCTGAGCCAATACCGCCCTAAGTAAGCTGTAGCAACTTTATGTTTAAAAATTCAGTCCTTTGGCATTTATGGCCTAAATTCGTACTTCGAATGAAGAAGATAGAACTCGAAATAGTAGCATTATCACATAGCATCACACAAACACATTCTTATGCTGTGGTATTGGGCGAGGTAAACGGGCTTCGCCGCCTGCCCATTGTCATCGGCGGTTTTGAAGCACAGGCAATAGCCGTGGCGTTAGAGAAGATGCAACCCAGCAGGCCACTTACGCATGACCTGATGAAAAATTTCATGACTTCTTTTAGTATTGAATTGCACGAGATAATTATTTGTGATCTCCAGGAAGGGATCTTTTATTCAAAGCTGCTGTGTTCTTCAGATAACGATACGATCGAGATCGATTCCCGGACATCGGATGCCATTGCTCTCGCTGTAAGATTTGGTTGCCCGGTTTATACATATGAAAACATTCTTGACAGCGCCGGTATGCTCATGGAAGACACTGAAAAAGGCACAGAAAAGAAAAAAGCAAAACAGGAAGTAATGGTGGAAGATGAAGAAATCACAGGTAAAGAAGACCTGAAAACAATGACCATTGAAGAATTGAACAATATGCTGAATGAAGTTCTAGAAAAAGAAGACTATATCCGTGCTATCGCCATCCGTGACGAGGTCAACAGCCGTAGCAGGAAAAAGTGATCATTCCCTTTTATCTCTATAATCTTACCCATGATAGTTTTTCCTAACTGCAAGATCAATCTTGGCCTGAATGTGCTTCGAAAAAGAGGCGACGGTTTTCATGAACTGGAAACGGTTTTTTATCCCCTACCCCTTCAAGATATTTTAGAAATAGTTTATCTGAAAAAAATGACAGGCGAGCCCGGTGTATCTTTTTCACAAAGCGGGATAGAGATCAGGGGTGAACAGGGCAATAATCTTTGCATGAGGGCTTTTTGGTTATTAAAGAAAAAATTTCCAAATATGCCTTCCATCCAAATGCATTTGCATAAACAAATACCTGCCGGCGGTGGATTAGGTGGCGGCAGTGCTGATGGGGCTTTAACACTGAGAGTGCTTAATGAAATATCGAACCTGCGTCTCTCCGAGGAACAATTGCTGAAGTTTGCTGTACAGCTGGGAAGTGACTGTCCTTTTTTTATCATTAACAAACCCTGCTTTTCAAAAGGTAGGGGTGAAAAGCTTGAAAGAATTTCAGTTGATCTTTCAGCTTATAAATTTATCGTGGTCAATCCCGGCATCCATATTGATACCGGAGCTATGTTTTCAAAAATAAACCTGGCTAGGCCTGCCAGGTCATTAAAAGAAATCATTGCAGACCCAATTGAAAAATGGAGAACTGAAATGAAGAATGATTTTGAAAAAATTGCCTTTCCTCTTTATCCCGAAATAAGCAGAATAAAAGAGGAACTGTATGATGCAGGTGCTTTATATGCATCCATGAGCGGCAGCGGCAGTTCTGTTTACGGGATATTTGCCAAACAACAGGCTATAAATATTTCTTTCCCTGCAAATTACTTTGTAAAAGAATTAATCAGCTAACAGCAAAAGATTCTCAAGGTCCAATGACTCAGTAACCATCAGTAATTTGCCATCAGTATCTTTGTGCCATTGCTCTTTGGACTTATCCCAATAAAGCTCTACTCCATTTTTATCCAGGTCATCAAGATAAATTGCTTCTAAAACTCCGTGATCCGATGCACCTGTAAGCGGACAACTGGCTTGAACTAATCTTTTTAATGCGATAGCAAGGTCTTTTCTTGTCGGGTGTAAAATTGCAGTGTGATATAGACCCGCTGCTCTCACCGGCGCAGGTCCGGCATTTTTGCTGTGCCATGTATTAAGCCCGATATGATGATGATAACCTCCGGCTGAAATAAAAACGGCACGGTCGCAGTAATACTGCTGCACTTCAAAACCAAGCAGGTCACGGTAAAAACCCAATAATCTTTCCAGGTCAGTTACTTTCAGATGCACATGCCCGATCCTCGTTCCTGCAGGTACTGTATAATTCATAAATATTTTATTACCTGCTTAAAATCAGTTTTCAGATAATTTCATCCAATTACATTTGCCCGAAATAATAAGGATCGAAATTAACAAAGAGTTTGTCTTTGATGCCGCCCATTTTCTGCCAAATGTACCGGCCGAACATCAATGCCGGGCATTGCATGGCCATAACTATCATTTGAGGATTTATATAAAAGGTGATCCGGATTATGAAAACGGCTGGATCATGGACTTTAAAGAAATGAAGGATCTTATTACCCCTTTAATTGATCAACTCGACCATAAACTCATCAATAAAGTGGAAGGACTTGAAAACCTGACTTCAGAAAATATTTCAATCTGACTATGTAACCGGTTGAAAACCATGCTTCCCGGTCTTAGTAAAATTGAATTAAAAGACACCCCGACCACAGTAGTTGTATATAACGGCGAATAACAGTTTTGACTGCAATTATATTTTGTATCTTACACCCGTTATGCGTTTTGAAGCAAGCTATATCAGAGCATTCTTCTCTTCCAACCTCGATCTGCTCAATCACCGAGGATAAAACAGCATGTGTAGCCATTTACCGGCTGCGAATTTTCCATTTCTTATTTCTCATTTAATTCTTTATTTATATGCTATCAACTATATCCATGACAGAAAAAACGCAATATTATCTGGAGCTTGAAAATAACAGTGGCGCACATAACTATCATCCTGTTCCTGTGGTGCTGAACCGTGGTGAAGGGGTGCATGTATGGGATGTGGATGGAAAAAGATATTACGATTTCCTTAGCGGTTATTCAGCAGTGAACCATGGGCACTGCCATCCTAAAATAACAAACGTATTAATTGATCAGGCTAAAAAGCTCACTCTTACCAGCCGTGCTTTTCACAGCGACCAGTTGGGTGAATTTGCAAAGTACATCACTGAATATTTTGGTTATGATAAAGTGCTTCCAATGAACACAGGCGCCGAAGGGGTGGAAACTGCCATCAAGCTTTGTCGTAAATGGGCTTATGAGGTGGAGGGAATTGAGGCAAACAAAGCCGTTATCATTGTTTGCGAAGGAAATTTTCATGGCCGCACTTCAACTATTATTTCTCTCAGCAGCGATCCTTCTGCCAAAAAGAATTTTGGTCCTTATATGCCCGGTTTCATTTCTATTCCATATAATGATAAGGAGGCATTGGCAAAGGCACTGGAAAATAAAAATATAGCTGGATTCCTCCTTGAACCGATACAAGGTGAGGCTGGAGTAATAGTTCCTGATGAAGGTTATCTCTCCTATGCGAAAGAGCTTTGCGAAGAAGCCAATGTTCTTTTCATTGCCGATGAGATTCAGACAGGTCTTGCCAGAACCGGTAAGATGCTGGCCTGCGACCATGAAAATGTACGGCCTGATATTCTCATTCTTGGCAAAGCGCTGAGTGGCGGCATGATGCCGGTTAGTGCAGTTATTTGTGATGATGAGATCATGATGACCATCAAACCCGGCGAACATGGTTCCACTTATGGCGGCAATCCACTTGCCTGCAGGGTAGCCATGACTGCTTTACAGGTTTTAAAAGATGAAAGAATGGCTGAAAATGCAGCAGCCATGGGTGCATTGTTGCGAGGCGAATTGCAAGCCTTACAGTCAAAACATATTGCAACGATAAGGGGAAAAGGTTTACTAAATGCAATCGTTATTCAGCATCAGCACAAAGATGCAGCATGGGAACTTTGTCTTGAACTAAAGGAAAATGGTCTGCTTGCAAAACCAACACATGGTGACAAGATTCGTTTGGCCCCGCCATTGATCATTACCAAAGAACAAATCAAGGAAGCAGTTGCTATTATTAGCAAAAGCCTTGGGGTGCTAGATTAAATTTATTGACTTAAAAATTGCGGGTCATACTCATCGGGGCAGTCGCTGCCGGAGCAGCATTTGGGGTGGCGAAGTTGTTTGAAGGATAGAAATAAAAATATCTTATGTCTTCCTTTTTTCAATCTGTTTAAGAGAAATTTCTGGGAAAAAAGCCGTAATCAGCATCAGCACCGAAGCCACCAGCATCACATAGATACCGCTCTTTTTTTCAGGACATTCTCCGCCTATGCAAGCAGATATGATGATATAGTTGCGGATGGCCCAGCCGAGGTTCAGGGCAGTAACAAGAAGGTTAGCCCTTTTAGCCCAAAGACGCGGAATAAAATTAAATGTCAGGAAAAAAGCAATCATGAAGAAATGAAAGAAACCGGGCTTGCCAAAATTGGTACCGGTTGAATCGATACCACTTACAGTAATATTTTTTGATTCGATAAATACCCACGGACTGATGCAGCACACAACCAGCAGTACTGCCACTGTAAGACCGATCCATTTCATGTAACGCATAGTGGCAAATATCAAACAACAAATTTCAAATAACAAATTCCAAATCCCGCATGTTACGGAGAGAGCCTTTAGTTTATCCGGGACTGCTTATGATTACCGCTTCCCTTTTCATAAAACCATTGTTGTTTTAGGTTACCCATCTTGTCAGCCAATTGTATTTCGGAAATTTCTTTCTGTTTCTTTATGTCAGTTTTATCGGTAAGCCTACACGCTGACTATCGGCTCCCAACTCTCTTGTATTTCCACCTGTAGTAATAATAAAAGGGAATGCCTGTAGTTGTCAGCAGCAATCCAAGCAACGAGTTAATGACCGGTTGCCCCTTGTCTAAATAATTGCTCACATCAATATAGACTGTAGTAACAAGATAGAAAGCGGTAAAAGCGATGAACAGGATGGTAACCATAGGATGTCCCCAGATTTTGTAAGGTCTGTCTGCCGCAGGCATTTTTCTTCGTAACATAAAAATACCCACTGCTCCTAGTCCATAAGCGATCCATGTAATAAAAACAAACATATCGGCTAGCATATCAAATGAACCACTGACGATGAATACCCATGTCCACACGGCATGCAGCCATAACGCATTTCCCGGTGTTTGAAATTTCGGATGTTCTTTACCTGCCCAGGCAGCAAAGATCTTATCCTTTCCCATTGCATAAGTGATCCTTGTTGTGGCCATCACATTTCCGTTAAGAGCCCCAAAGGTGCAAACGGCTATCATCGCTGCAATAATTGCTCCGCCGGTATTTCCCAATGCAACGGCAATTGCATCGGCAGCAACAAGACCTGATGAAGCAACTTTTTCCACCGGCAGTACATAGAGATATGCCTGGTTCACCAGCACATACACAACTATGCAAATGAAAACTCCCAGCCATAAACTACGGGGAATATTTTTTTGCGGCTGTTTCACCTCTCCTGCCATTGAAGCAATATTGATCCATCCGTCATAAGCAAAAAAAGCTCCCGTCATAGCCGCAATGATTCCGTTCAATAGTGCACCTCCATGCTTAGGCGCATCGGCATGAACAAAATTTTGCAATGAGCCCTGTCCTGAAAAAAATATTCCGAAGACCAATGCCCCTATTACTGCTATCTTTAAAAAAGTGGAAACTACCTGCAAATAGCTTCCTGCTTTTACACTTAGATAGTTTAAAAAAGTAAGTGCAAGCACCAGCGCAACCGCCAACATCTTCACTCCAAAATTTTGTAATGGATACAGATCGCCGATAAAGGGAATATGCCATACATTAGCTTTCACTACTTCACCTGAAAATACCGGTAGGTGCAGAAAATAATTGGCATAATCGGCGCAAACAAAGGCTATCGCTGCAACTGCTGCTGTGTTGATCACCGAAAAAGCAGCCCATCCATAAAGAAAAGCGGTGAAGTTTCCGAACATTTTACGGAAGTAAACGTAGTTGCCTCCTGTTTCAGGCATCATGGCTCCTAACTCAGCATATACCAATGCACCAAATAAAGAAAACAAGCCGGCAACCACCCATACAATCGTGAGCCATACTGGTGAGCCCAGTTGTTCAGCCATTGATGAGGGCTTCATGAATACACCCGAACCAATAATACTTCCGATTATAACGGAAGTGGCAGACCAGAAACCGATTTTTCGGGCAAGAGATGATGTGGTTTGCATATAAAGCAAGGAAGATAGTAAACTGTGCTGAATAGAAAAAACTGGCTGGTTTTAATTGAAAATTGAGTGTTGAATATTGAATATTGTTTATTTTTTTTTACTGAGGAATTGCGCAAGCAATCTGTGAAAATGATGCGTCCCCTTTTCTCTCGTCACCGAATATCTCCCCTGCTTATAAAATCTTGAATGAATTCCCTTCTGCACCTGCTGCACTATTTCTTCATCTTCCTGCTCTACTTTATCAAGATCGCCGCCGGCGCCGGCAGATCTCAGTTCTTCCTTCCACATATAAGTAAGAAAAGAAACTTTTGTTTTATCAACCGCCAGCGGCTGAACAAGATTAATGGACAATCCCCAAGGATAAAAATTGAACATCATATTGGGGAAAACCCAGAAATAGTAAGCGGCTACTTTCTTTCCATATTCCGGCGATGAGGAGGGAAGATCAAAATAACTTTCCGCCGTTTTGCTGATGCCAATCTGAACGCTGGAAAAAGGGAAAAACAGTTCCGTTGTGTAATCGCTGAAGTCAATTGCGGCATTTAGTCCAGAATGAACAAAGGGAATATGAAACCCCTCAAGATAATTTTCGCAATAAAGGGTCCAGTTGGCATTGATAAAATATTCTTTGGAAAGGTCAGGACGGAAATTAAATTCATCAAGCGGAAGAAAAGCCATCCGCCTCATCATGTTTTTAAAAAAGACTTCGGGTTTGTATTTTCTGTTCAGGCAGGTAAATAAAAGTTTGCCCCATTGAAAAAGAGACAGCTGATGAAGATTGTCATTTTTTGTTGGGAAATTTTCTACTCCCTTAAACTCCGGCATAGATTTAAACTTTCCATCAAGCTGAAAAAGGCGGCCGTGATATTTACAGCGGAGATTTGTGGCTTTGCAGGGCTCATAAATCAGCAGATTACCGCGGTGCGTACAAACATTGGATAAGCAATGAATTTTTTCTTTTTCATCTTTTGTCAGTAAAAGCGGCTCGTTCAGATAACCTTCCAGTAAAGTAAAAGGACAGCAACTCCCTTTTTCCTTTACGCTGTCAGTATCTCCGGCAAACTGCCATGAGGAAGCAAAAATCTTTTCCCTGAAAATCTCAAAAGCCTCCGGTGAAGTATAAACCTCTGTTGAAATCGTTTTGGCTTTGACAATATTTTTCTTTACTGAAAACCGGGACATGACCGAAAGATAAGAAAAGGATCGAAGTTTTCCGTTTACTTCGTTAAGCAGGATTGTTCTTAATGAAGTAAATTTGACCGCGTTGCAGTATTTGCAACGGGCACAATGAAAAAGACCGGATTGAAAATATTACCCGTATCCCTTATTGAAGCGTTCAGCGCCGGTATAAGCGAAACCATTCTAAAGGGCTATGAACGGCTGGAGGATAGCGAGCTATCGGTGCAAAACTTTAGCTTTTATACTTCGGTGGCGGCAGTTTACTCTTCAAAAATCGAAGGGGAGGATATGGAACTTGATTCTTATGTAAAGTACAAACGTTTTGGTATTGAGTTTTTACCTGATTATACCCGCAAGATTGATGATTTGTATGATGCCTACCAGTTTGCAAAGAAAAATAAATGTAATAAGAAAAATATTGAAGAAGCCCACCGGATGCTGACAAAACATATCCTGCCCGAATCAAAAAGAGGAAAGCTGAGAACCGGCAATATGTATGTGACTACTCCCGATGGCAGGATTGATTACGTGGCAGCCTCTCCGGCAGTTGTTCCGGCTGAACTGGAAAAGTTTTATGCTGATCTTGCTTTGCTGCTTCTGGAAAACCTGTCGTTGAAAGAGGTATTTTATTTTGCTTCCCTTCTGCATCTTGTATTTGTCAAAATCCATCCGTTTGATGATGGCAACGGCCGGACTGCAAGGCTGATTGAAAAGTGGTTCTTGGCAGAAAAGATTGGCGAAAAAGCCTGGTTGATTCAGTCAGAAAAAAATTATTATCAGCATCACCAGCTTTATTACAAAAACATAAAACTTTTAGGCCTGGAATATGAAGAATTAAATTACAGCAATGCCTTATTTTTTTTGCTGATGCTGCCTGAATCTTTGAAGTTATCAACTTGAGATTTGTAAAAAATTAACGATTCATCAAGATAAGAAATGCTTTTTTTATGCGTTACCTGTCTATGAAATTTGGTCTGCTTACACTTTTATTGACCAACACCACTTATGTTTCAGCCCAGATCAATGTAATTAATCGCAGTCTGACTGATTCTTGTTTGTCGTACGGCTATATAGGAATTGATAATGCAATAGAATTAACAGGCTATAAGGCTAACTATTCTATTTCCGTTTCTATCACGAATGGTACTATAACTAATGCCGGCAGAAACCGATATATATTAAGACCCGTAAACCTTGGAGAGTGTATATTGACATTTTTTGATAAAGGAAAAACGATTGCAAAAAAAGATTTCAAGATAGAGTTATTAGCGAATCCGATTGCAAGGCTTGCTGGCGTAAAGGACTCTTTTGCAGCGATCATATTTTCTTCGATGAGCTCAGATGTGTGTACGCAGACAGCAGGGTCAGAAAGATAAAATCATTTTGAATCATTATAAAATAAGTTACCCATATATCTCCTCCCTCAATCCCTTCACTCTCTCATCAGCCAAATATTCATCAAATTCCATCAAACGATCAATGATTCCATTTGGTGTTAGCTCAATCACACGGTTGGTAACGGTCTGCATAAATGTATGATCGTGACTGGTGAGCAAAACAATTCCTTTGAAAGCGGTACATTGTTCATTAAAGCTTTGTATGCTTTCCAGGTCAAGATGATTGGTAGGCTGATCCAGCAAAATAACATTCGGATTTTGCAGCATCATGCGGCTGATCATGCAGCGTACTTTTTCACCCCCGCTCAAAACATTTGTTTTTTTCAATACATCATCGCCACTAAAAAGCATTTTGCCCAGAAAACCGCGAAGAAAGGGCTCATCGGCATCGGTAATATGGGGAGGCACATACTGGCGCAGCCAATCCATCAGGTTCATTTCTTTTTCAAAATACTGGCTGTTTTCCTGTGGCAGATAAGCATGAGTAACCGTGCTGCCCCAAGAATAGGAACCCTTGTCAGCCATTGTTTCGCCGGTAATAATGCTGAAGAAATTCGTTACCGCCAGCGGATCGCGGCTCAGCAGGGCAATCTTATCTCCTTTATTTACAGTAAAGGTTACATCTTTGAAAAGCAGGCGGCCATCAACAGACTTTGAAAGTTTTTCTGCATTCAGTATCTGATTACCTACTTCTCTTAACTGCTGAAAAATAATACCGGGATATTTCCTGTAACTCGGCTCAATCTCTTCAATCGTCAGTTTTTCCAATGCTTTCTTTCTCGATGTTGCCTGCCGGCTTTTGGAAGCATTGGCGCTGAAGCGGGCAATAAAATCCAGGAGAGCCTGTCTCTTCTCCTCCACTTTCTTATTCTTGTCATTGATCTGCCTTGCCATCAGTTGTGATGACTCATACCAGAATGTATAATTGCCCGTAAAGATTTTTATTTTCTGACGATCTACATCGGCGACATGCGTGCAAACAGCATCCAGAAAGTGACGGTCATGGCTTACAATGAGAACAATATTTTCATAATCTGCCAGGAAATTTTCAAGCCAGCTGATTGTTTCGATATCAAGACCGTTGGTCGGCTCATCCAGCAATAAAACATCAGGATTGCCGAAAAGCGACTGAGCCAAAAGAACCCGGACTTTCAGATTGGCAGGAATATCCCTCATCAGCGAAGAATGAAATTCTTCTTTTACTCCCAATTCGCTTAATAAAGTAGCCGCATCGCTGTCGGCGGTATAGCCTCCCATTTCTCCAAACTCACCTTCCAGTTCTGCAGCCCGCATTCCGTCTTCCTCAGTAAAATCTGCCAATGCATAAATGCTTTCTCGTTCTTTCATGACCGACCATAATTTGGTATGCCCCTCCATCACTGTATTCAAAACAAGTTCTTCATCAAACTGAAACTGGTTTTGTTTCAATACGGCCATCCTCTCTCCCGGCGTTATCTCCACAGTTCCTTTATTGGGTTCGATCTCGCCACTGAGTATTTTTAAAAAAGTACTTTTCCCGGCCCCGTTAGCGCCGATCACTCCATAGCAATTTCCTTTGGTGAAATTCAGGTTCACCTCTTCAAAAAGTACCCTTTTGCCATAAGCCAGTTTCAGGTCCCTTACACTAATCATTTACTTAAAAATTTGAGGCGGCAAAGGTAAGTTAAAACCTCTCAGCAGGAAAAGGAATATGCAAGAAAATAAAGATCATCAGTAAATAAAAACTCCCGCTGAGGAGGCGGGAGTTAGAAAGTTATTTTATTTCTGAATGTTTATTTTATATGCACTTTGCCAAATGCAATTACCTTACCCTTTGCATCCCCAACCAATACAATATAGATGCCCGTATTTACAGTTGTAAGATCAACAGGTATCAAGGTATAAGCGCCGGAAATATCAAATTGGCGATTAAATACCTGTGTCCCTTTCAGATCATAAATGGTAATTGTCCGTTTAGTATCTACTCCTTCAATATTAAAATACGATATAGTAAAATGTCCATCATTTGGAGTTGGGAAGATAAACAGGTTGGGACTTTCCGCTGCTTTTATTGAAACTACAGAAGATTGATTAGAGCATACCAGACCCGTTGGCCAGCTTTCTCTTATTTTTACCTGATAATCTCCGACCTGCTGCACATTTACCGGCCTGGTATTACCAGCATTAGCCAATGATGCTCCGTTAAAATACCATGAATAGGAAAGTGCTCCCCCTGTTGAAGAAGTCGGCGTAGCTGTCAGCAGAGTGACTTGCCCCGGCAATAATGAAGTTAATGGTGCCGCAGAAAGACCAACAGAAGGCAACTGCCGGACAAGTAATGTCCCCGATCCGGAAACGGAAGGAACTGTACATGTTGCGTTCGACAACAGGCAACGATATTTGTAACTGCTGATTGCAGTTGTTGCTCTTGTGATTGTAAGCGTTGCAGTGGCTGTTCCGGAATAGAGCCCACCATCTGAAAGATTATACCACGATGCCCCACCATTTGTACTCACCTGCCATTGGTAAACAATTGGTTGAGTACTGTTGCCCGAAACAGTGAGATCAAGATCAGTTCCTGAACAGATTTCAGAATTAGCCACCGGCTGGCCGGTAACGGCAACCGGAGCGATCACTGTCAATATTCCCGCATTGGAAGTTACGGGCAAGGTGCAAAAGCCTGTTACGACACAACGATACCTGTAACCATTCATGCCCATCGTGACTGCGGCAATGTTATAGTTAGCTGATGTAGCACCTGGAATATCGCTATATGAAGCTCCGAAATTTGTACTGATCTGCCATTGATATCCATTTGCGCCTGTGGCTGCTACACTAAATGAGGTACTGTTTGCATTACATACAGTTTGGTCTGCAGGATGTCTATTTACAGTAATGGTCAGAACAGGATTTATTGTGAAAACGATATTCCGTGTTTGTGTTTGAGCACCAGGAGAAGTACCTGTTGCTGTAACCGTATATGTTCCGGGAGGCAGAATGTTCGCATTATTCAAATTTACAGTGGTAGAAGTCGCAGCTGTTGTTAATGGATTTGTACTAAAAGAAACGGTAGTGCCGGGAGGGTTCCCACTGGCTGTTAGTGTGATATTATTTGTAAACCCACCAAAATAATTTGCTGTAAGATTTGTTGAGGTCATTGTAACAGGAACCGGGCAGTTTGCTACAACTGCAGATGGATTGTTAAATGTAAATCCTGCGGGAGGTACAGACAAAGTGAAATTTCCATTTGAAATATCAAAGAAGATATTTCCAATTGCTTCGATTTTTATTCTTGCAGTTGTTGTTACAGTTCCGGGAAAAGTCACAGCCTCAGATCCATCATTAGGAGTACTGGCAAGTAATACTGTGGGAAAAGTGATTCCGCCATCAGTAGATAATAATATTTTTACATTAGCCACATTAATCGGTGCTCCATTAGTGCCATTTACATTCCATGTCACAGTTTGAGTTGAACTGGCTGCAAAATTCTCACCTCCATTAGGAAGAGTAACAGCAAAGGGTCCGGCAGCATTTGTTACATTCACCACAACGTTTGTGAAATTTGTTTGACCGACAGTGATCGGTGCAGTAGAACTGTATGGAACATTATCCCGAACAGTCAATCTGAAGTTCAGGGCTCTTGTTACAGAGCTTAATGCCTCTATAGTACAAATTGGATCCCCGCCTGGTAACGGACCTGTTGTAAAAGCACCCGCCAGTATTGTTGAAAGTATTGGAAACAGTTTTGTAGGTGAAGTAGTAGCAGGAAAAGTGAGCCAGTTGGGGCCGGTCAGTTTAGTAGGAGATGCAACACTATTAACACCAGATGTTGTAGAATTATCATTTTGTTCCCAGCAATAGGTCAATACATCTCCCGGATTGGCATCAGTAGCAGAGCCGGTAAGTGCAAAAGGCGTTGATATGGGTATTGTATATGGTCCCTGCGGGTTTACAACAGGGGTGGCATTATTGGCAGTGATGTTAGTTGTGATCGGACAGGTTTTTGTACTCATGTTCACCTGTATCTGTTGTATTGAAGCCTGGTGAAATATATCAATAGAATGCGGAGCCGGATCATAGTTTGTGATGCCGGCATAACCCATAATGGTGATCCCTGCACCCACTTCCTTATTTACACCCGTTCCCTCCAAAGAATGTGAAAAGGTATGATTCCCTCCCATCTGGTGACCAACTTCATGCGCCACATAATCAATATCAAAATTATCTCCTTGCGGAATGCCATCTGCCGGCGAAGTGATGCCTCTTCCTTTCGTCGATCCTGTACCGCTGGCAGTACCATCTACACAAACACAACCGATACAACCGGCATTTCCACCTCCACCCGAGGCGCCAAACATATGCCCAATATCATAAGCAGCGTTATTAACATTAAGTGGTGTTGCGGGACCAGTGAGGGAAGTATTGAGTGTAATTTGTAATTGCGTATTCCAGTTTCCAATTGTAGTATAGGGATCGGTGGCAGGATCATAAAAGATGACGTTCACTGTTTCTGGAACAAGATTCAGGTGAATCGCAAGATCCTTCTCATAGCATCCATTGCAACGGGTAAGTGTCGCATTGAAAGCTGCCAGAACTAGCCCTACCTGTGCAGGAGTTGTTGCTCCAAACCAATTGGCATATTCACCATTACAGGATTGAGCCAATCGCATGGTTTTTAATTCCCCAACATTGCTTTCAATTATCTGAGTTTCCTGAACCTTTGAGTTAAGTCCTGCGGCTAATTGTTCATCAGGCGTTGAGCACACCCATGGCACGTCACCCTTATTTCTTTGTGATTTAAATACGGCGTAAACCGTATGATCCTGTGAGTATGGTTCACTATATTCATTGGGGCCATTGGTTCTGAAAACCATCGTTTGGATCCCCTGTGGCGAAATACTCAGTTTCAGCATTGATCCTTTATCAGTAATACCTTTTCCTGAAAAAGCCCTTATTTCAGGAAAACGGGCCTGCAATGCAGGATCAAAATTTGAGGCCTCGTTCACTTCAAACTGTTCGATGTTACCATCAGCATTTGGCAATGAAATAATCGTTGTGTGTTTTATCCGATTATCAACTACTTTAAATAATTCCTGTCTCAGAGGTTCAATATCCAGATTATAAAGTTTGAATTCTTTTGGAAAAGATAATCTGGCCACGGCTTTATCGGTCTGTATCCCTGCTTTATTCAGTTGTGGATTCCAATAATCAAATTGTGCATTAGCCGTAAAGGAAATACCATAAACTGATATTGCAAGCAGTAAAGCTTTGTAAAATTTACTCATGTAGCTTTAGTTTGAAATGAAAAAAGTGGCTGAAATTACAATATTTTAGTAAAGTTCGGAGGTAATTTTTGAACAGTCAAAAACGAAAAATCCTGTCCAAAAAGGACAGGATTTTTTGCTTATGTCTTCTTACCCCATTTGATGTCGGAGATTAATATCCCATATCACCCATGCCCGGAGCACCATGATTATGGGGAGCTTCTTCCTTCTTGGGCTTATCAGCAACCACTGCTTCGGTAGTCAGCAACATACCAGCAATAGAAGCAGCGTTTTCCAAAGCAATGCGGGTAACTTTTGTGGGGTCAATTACACCGGCTTTGAAAAGATTCTCATATTCTTCTTCTTTGGCATTAAAACCAAAGTCGGCCTTTCCTTCTTTTACTTTCTGTACTACAATAGAACCCTCAATACCTGCATTAGCTACAATCTGGCGAAGCGGCTCTTCCAACGCCCTTTTCACAATCGCTATGCCGGTCGTTTCATCTTCATTGCTTCCGTTTAATTTATCCAGCGCATCAATAGCTCGGATAAAAGCAACACCACCACCGGGAACGATACCCTCTTCCACGGCAGCTCTTGTTGCATGCAGAGCATCATCCACCCTGTCTTTCTTTTCTTTCATTTCCACTTCTGTGGCAGCGCCGATATATAATACTGCAACACCACCGCTCAGTTTGGCAAGACGTTCCTGTAGTTTTTCCTTATCGTAATCAGATGTTGTCGTTTCAATCTGTGCTTTTATTTGGTTTACACGGGCAGTAATGTCTTCTTTCTTTCCTTTGCCGCCAACGATGGTTGTATTGTCTTTATCAATTGTTACGGTTGTGGCCTGTCCAAGATAGCTGAGATCAGCATTTTCCAGTTTATAGCCCTGCTCTTCGCTGATAACAATACCTTTTGTCAGAACTGCAATGTCTGTCAGCATTTCTTTTCTGCGATCGCCGAAACCGGGAGCCTTAACAGCGGCCACTTTAATAGTGCCACGCAGTTTGTTCACCACCAGGGTGGCCAGCGCTTCACCTTCCAGGTCCTCAGCAATGATCAATAAAGGACGACCTCCTTGTGCAACTTTTTCAAGGATATGCAGGATGTCCTTCATATTGCTGATCTTTTTATCATAGATCAGTATATAAGGATTCTGCAATTCAGCTTCCATTTTTTCGCTGTTAGTAACAAAGTAAGGAGAGATATAACCACGGTCGAACTGCATACCTTCCACTACTTCTGCAGTTGTATCAGTACCCTTGGCTTCTTCTACTGTAATGACACCTTCTTTGCCAACTTTTTTCATTGCTTCGGCAATCAACTTCCCGATTTCGCTGTCATTATTTGCAGAAACGGAAGCTACCTGCTGAATTTTATTGCTGTCGTTACCCACAGTCTGGCTCTGTCCTTTTAAATTCTCAACAACTTTTGCTACAGCTTTATCAATTCCTCTCTTAAGGTCCATCGGATTAGCACCGGCAGCTACATTCCTTAAGCCTTCGCTTATGATACTTTGGGCAAGTACGGTTGCCGTAGTAGTTCCATCACCTGCAATGTCAGCAGTTTTGGAAGCCACTTCCTTTACCATTTGGGCCCCCATGTTCTCAATGGGATCTTCCAGTTCAATTTCTTTTGCTACAGTCACACCATCTTTGGATATGGAAGGTGCACCGAATTTTTTTTCAAGCACTACATTGCGGCCTTTGGGACCGAGGGTCACTTTAACAGCGTTGGAAAGAACATCAACGCCTTTTTTCATTTTATTTCTTGCTTCAATGTCGAAGAAGATTTGCTTTGCCATATTATTTAGTTTGATAATTTAATGATTTTATAATTTGCTAATGGTTTCTTAAACGACTGATGCATTAGCACATCAGTTGATCAGCGTATTCGTTGATCAGACTATCGCAAGGATATCCGACTCTCTCATTATAAGATAATCTTCGCTGTCTATCTGGATCTCAGTTCCTGCATACTTACCGTATAAAACAGTATCGCCTGTTTTTACCGTTACAGGTTCATCTTTTTTCCCGGGACCAGCGGCAATAACAACGCCACGTTGTGGTTTTTCTTTAGCTGTGTCGGGAATGATAATTCCCCCTGCTGTCTTCTCTTCGGCAGCGGCAGCTTTTACAATTACCCGGTCGTGAAGCGGAGTAACATTAACTTTTTTAGCCATAATTGTATTGATTTTTAGTTTTTTAAAATAGGAGGCAAATATAAAGGAAAAACCGTGCCTGAATATCCTATCATGAAAAAATTTCAGTTTAGAATGATCTTGAAGTAATAACAACAGGATGTTTCAGGCTTTTTAGCAGGCCCAATGCCATTTTTGCATTGCGATCAATCCTGCAAAACCGAAAGTTAACCCTATCTTCGCCCCCTCAAACAGTTCTTAGGCAATGATCAGCAGAAGAAATATACGGGTAAAAGTGATGCAGACAATTTATACCGTAACTACACTGGAAAAAGAAACCAAACCCCGAGAATCACAGAAGATTTTACAGCAGCATTTTGACCAAACAAGGTCCCTATTCGTTTATCTTATTTACTTTTTGACCGAAACAGCCCGCTATGCAGAAACTGATGCCTGGCAAAGAGGATCCAAACATCTGCCGACAAAAGAAGACCTGCATGTCAATACAAAAATTGCAGCCAATGAGGTACTTCTGAAAATGCTGAATGATGCAGCCTTGAAAGAACAATTTGCAAAACAACAGCCTGAACAGTTATGCGACAGAGAATTACTCCGCAAGATCTATCATTTGCTTGTTGATTCGCAGGAATATAAAGCCTATGTAGCCAATACTTCAAGAGACAAAGCCGAAGAAAGGAAAATTCTTGAATTCATTTTAAATGATCTCCTGCTTGCTAACGAATCCTTTGTAACACATATAGAAGAAAATTTTTCTAACTGGGATGATGACGGGGAAATGCTGGTTCAATTACTCACCGCATATTTATCCAAACCCGGGAGTTACAATTTTAACCAGCTGATGAGTGCTGATAAGGCTTCTTTTGCTAAAAATTTACTGGAAACGACGCTGGAAAAAGGAGAATACCTTCAGTCTCTCATCATTCCAAAGCTGAAAAACTGGGATCCTGACAGGATTGCCCTGTTGGATATGATCATGATGAAAATGGGGGTGGCCGAGTTCCTTTATTTTGAAACCATCCCTCCAAAGGTCAGCATCAACGAATACATAGATCTTGCAAAAGATTACAGCACACCGCAAAGTGGCTACTTTGTAAATGGGATACTTGATAATATTCACAAAGAGCTTGTGCAGCAGGGAAAGATGCACAAAGTGGAATATAAAAAAACATAGTTGGCCGGGATGCAACTTTTGCCATTAGCTTATAGCTTTTATATACATTTGCACTCATAATTTGAAAAATGAACAAACTATTCATCCCCATTATGGTGGCTGTCTCCTTTGTAGCCTGTATTACTACAGATAAAAAAACTGATGGGCAGCAAATTAGGAAGGATTTTTTTAAGGACAGTACAGTTGCTGCTGAAAAAGCGAAAGTGATGAATGATACGGCCAATTTCACTACCCTTCAATGGCTGGATTCTACCTCGGTGGATCTTGGAAAAGTAAAAGAAGGAAAACAGGTTGAAGTCGCTTATCATTTTAAAAACACCGGAGATAAACCGCTTGTTGTGGTAAAGGTTACTGCAACTTGTGGCTGCACCGTTCCGGAAAAACCCGAACAGCCTGTTGCTCCGGGACAAGAAGGGATCATTAAAGCAAAGTTTGACAGCCAGGGAAGAAAAGGAGTAAATGAAAAATACATTTATGTTGATGCCAACACAAAGCCCTCCCGTTCACATGAGCTAAATTTTAAAGTAGAGGTAGAATAATTAACCAAATACAAATAATAAAAATTAAAAAATGAAATCATTCTCAAAACTTCTTATACCTGCTTTTATGGTGGCGGTTTTCCTTTCATCCTGTTTTCCTCCCGGCGCTGAGCAGGGTGGAGAGGACGGAAAATCCGGCGGTGGCTTCGGCGGCTTTCAATTTATCTTCCTTGGTTTAATGATCCTTGTTTTCTGGCTGTTCTTCATTCGCCCACAGGCAAAAAAGGCAAAGAACCAGAAAAAATTTATTGAAGAATTAGGCAAAGGCGACAAGATCGTTACTATTGCCGGAATTCATGGCACCATCAATAAAATAAATGAAGACGGTACGCTGAATATTGAAGTAAGCCCCGGCAGCTATCTCAAAATTGAAAAGAGTGCTATCAGCATGGATTGGACAGCATCACTGAACAAACCTGCAACAGCCGATAAAAAATAATAATCTTCCGAAACAATAGACAGAAAGTAAGTCCCAAAGCCGAAACTAACCTGCTTTGGAACTTATTATTTTATTTGAAATTTGCTTTTTGTATTTTGAATTTTTTAAAAGATCATGCTCAAAATAGGTCTTACAGGCGGGATCGGCAGCGGTAAATCAATTGTGGCAAGAGTGTTTGAAACACTGGGCATTCCTGTTTATTATGCTGATGATGCTGCAAAAAGACTGATGAGTACCAACGAGAACCTTAAAGAATCCATTATTAAAAATTTTGGGGAAGAATGTTATAAAAGCGGTCAGTTAGACCGAAAGCAGCTTGCTTCAATTGTTTTTAATAATAAGGAAAAACTAAAGCTCCTCAACTCTCTGATCCATCCGGCCACAATAGCTGATGCAAATGAATGGATGAAGAAACAAAAATCAGCTTACATCATGAAAGAAGCAGCTTTGCTATTCGAAAGTGGGGCCGACAAAAATCTTGATTATGTTATTGGTGTTTTATCACCTGCTGACCTTCGCATTAAAAGAGTAATGCAGCGGGACGGATTGACAGAAAAGGAAGTTATGCAGAGAATTGATCAGCAAATGGATGAAAAAGAAAAAATGAAACGCTGTGATTTCATCATTACAAATGATGAAAAACAACTTGTCTTGCCTCAGATATTGGAATTAGATAAGAAATTCAGAGTAATGACAAACAAATGAGAATTACTTCAGTTTCGCTAATGCTTCTTTAACCCTTCTCCACCCTTCTTCAATATTCTTCATACTGTTGGCAAATGAAAACCGTACACATTTAGGTTCTCCAAATGCATCGCCCATGACAGATGAGACATGAGCTTTATGCAAAAGATACATAGAAAGGTCACCGGCATTATTGATCACAGATTCTCCATCCGTCTTTCCAAAATAGGTGCTCACATCCGGGAAAACATAAAATGCCCCTTCAGGCTCTGAACAATGCAAGCCGGGAATTTCTTTTACCAGTTCAAGCACCCTTGCTCTGCGTTTGCCAAATTCTTTTACCATTTCCATTGTTGGGCGCAGATCGGTTGTCAACGCTGTAACAGCCGCTTTTTGAGTAATAGAATTAGCGCCACTGGTGAATTGGCCCTGCACTTTCTCACAGGCTTTGGCAATATCCGGATGAGCTGCAATATATCCCAGCCTCCAGCCAGTCATGGCAAAGCCCTTGCTCAATCCATTCACTACGATCACTCTCTCTTTTATTTCATCAAATTCGGCGAGACTGTGATGCTTTCCCGCATAGTTGATATATTCATAGATCTCATCGGAGAGAATGAATACCTGCGGATGTTTCTGAAATATCCGGGCAAGTGCTTCAAGTTCATCCTTACCATACACAGCACCTGTGGGATTACAGGGTGATGAGAATAGAAACATTTTTGTTCGTGGAGTAATGGCTGCCTCCAACCGGGCCGCATCAATTTTGAATTCCTGTTCTGTATTGGTTTTTATTTTAACCACCTTTCCCCTTGCAATTTTAACCAGTTCACTGTAAGTAACCCAAAATGGAGTTGGAATGATCACCTCATCATCCTCGTCCACCAATGCCAGTATTGCATTGGCAAGGCTTTGTTTGGCACCGGTTGATACTACAATATTCTCAGGTATATAATTAAGATTGTTATCCCTTTTGAATTTACCACATATTGCTTCTCTCAGATCCAAAAAACCAGGTACGGGTGTATAATGGCTCCAGTTATCATGTATTGCTTTTATGGCAGCCTCTTTAATATGAACCGGGGTATCAAAATCAGGCTCACCAAGACTAAGATCGATCACATCAATTCCCTTTGCCCTAAGCTCTCGGCCCAGCTTGGCCATTTTAAGCGTTTCCGGTTCATTGAAACGCTGTAAAAAAGAGGATAGCTGCATCGGAATGTTTTAATAAATTGGCTCCAAATATACAGATTGTACCCTGTTAAGTTTTTAAAAATCAACGAGCAGGGCAGGCTTTTTAGTTGTCTGAAATTAAACCGAAACAGCTATTTTTGCCTTCCTTAAAAAAAGTACAGCGCTCTCTCCTTTTCTATTGATTGATCAAGGACTGAGTTTAAAAATGTAAATCACACTTTGTATGCAACTGAAAGGTTTGGTTCGCTTCTTTACCGTTTTGCTGATCGTTTATTCACTTTACCAGCTTTCATTTACCTGGTTTGTAAAAAACCATGAAAGAAAGATGGAGTCAATTGCAAAGAGCTGGAGAGATGCCAATTATCTGCCATCAACTCAAAAATATCCCAATAATAAAGATTCACAGGGAGTCTATAATGAAATAAGGGACAAGGCCTACCAAGAGAAGCTTCGTCGTTTGCTCGATAGTACTAAAGATGTAACTGTAACCTATGGCATAAATGGTGCAGTAAGCTATAAAAAAGCAAAAGAAGAAGAACTTAACCTCGGTCTTGACCTGCAGGGTGGCTTGAACGTAACAATGGAAGTGGAAATGACCGGTTTGCTAAAATCGCTGGCCAACAATACCAAAGATCCTAATTTTTTACAGGGCATTGCCAATGCTGATAAACGCAAAGCAAACAGCAGCGCTGATTTTATCACTCTTTTCATCGAAGAATACAGAAAACTGGAAACAACCCGGCCATTGGCAACATTGTTTGCAACTGCAAGTGGCAACAGAATTGACCTGAAAGCATCTGATGGTGAAGTGGAAACCTATATCCGCAAAGAAGCCAGTGATGCATTTGAGAGAACACTTAGGGTGCTGACAACCCGTATTGACCAGTTTGGTGTGGCACAGCCTAATATCAATCCGAACTACGATAAAAAAATCATTACAGTCGAACTGCCCGGTATCAAAGACAAGGAAAGAGCAAGAAAAGTATTACAGACAACAGCTAACCTTCAGTTCTGGGAAGTATATACCCTGCGGGATGCCAATTATGGAAATGGCTGGCAAAGAACAATTGATCTGTTCAATGCAAGATTTGGAGGTGTAAAAGATACTGCGGCAAAGAAAGATTCTGCAACTGCTGCAAAAGATACAACACTGAAAGATACCAGTGGTAATAAACTACCCGTTGCAAAAACAAAGGATGATACCACTATATCCGGGAATGTACTCAGAAAAATCATTACCGGTAATGACACATCAGGAAAAGATACAAGTGGAAAACTAAACCAGCAGGTTACTGCTACCGGAACTACAATAGACAAATTCATTCAGTTTGATCAACCCTCCAAAAATGAAAAAGGTGAGATTTATTATCCCGCTTCAATTGGTCAGGTTGCAATAAAGGATACAGCACAGTTCAGGGAATATCTTGAACAGTCCCGTTCCAATTTTCCTGCTGATGTATTATGGGCATATGGCATCCCTGCAAAGGATAAGAAAGGAAAGGAAGCATTTACGGTACCTCTTTATGCATTGAAAACATTTGGCCGCCCACAGGCAAAACTGGAAGGTGATGCTATTTCTGATGCCAGTCAGGATTATGATCAGTATGGTAAGGTGGAAGTACGGATGAGCATGAAAGGTTTTGGAGCCAGTATCTGGAGTAAGATGACAGAAGAAAATGTGGGTAAACCCATTGCCATCGTTTTGGATAATATTGTTTATTCTGCTCCAAATGTTCTTGGAAAAATTCCTGATGGCACTTCATCCATCACCGGAAATTATTCACAACAGGAAGCCGCAGACCTTGCCAATATTCTGAAAGCCGGAAAGTTGCCGGCGCCTGCCAAAATTGTTCAGGAACAGCAAGTGGGTCCTACACTTGGAAGCAAAGCCATCGCCGGCGGTGCAAAAGCATTCATCATTTCATTTGTTGTGATCTTCCTTTTAATGTTGGTTTATTACAATACCAGTGGTTGGATAGCTAATATTGCATTGATCCTTAACCTGCTGTTTACAGTTGGTATTCTTTCAGGATTGGGAGCAACCCTGACAGCTCCGGGTATTGCGGGTCTGGTATTGACCATTGGTATGGCTGTTGATACAAACGTAATTATTTATGAACGTATCAAGGAAGAACTTTCCAGGGGGAAGGGTTACATTCCTTCCATCAACGAAGGATATAAACGTTCGCTGCCACCTGTACTGGATTCCCATGTCACTATTTTCCTTACGGCAGCTATCCTTTTCTATTTTGGGTTGGGCCCGGTAAAAGGTTTTGCTACCACTCAGATGATCGGTATTATCCTTTCTTTGTTCTGCGGCATCCTTGTCAGCCGCTGGATCACTGAATGGTTTACGAACAAAAAGAAACACCTTGAATACTTCACCGGTATTTCAAAAAGGATTTTCAAACATGCTAAATTCAAGTTTATTGAATATCGCAAGGTCGCTTATGTGATCTCAATCATCGTATTGGGATTAGGCATCGCATCTTATTTTAACGGATTCGATGAAGGTGTTGAATTCAAAGGCGGACGCAGTTATAAAATAAATTTTGGCAAAAAAGTAGATGTGGAGAAAGTCCGTGACGAGCTGAGAACTGCCTTTGGAGGCGAAAGCCCCATTATCAAAACAATCGGTGATAATTCTACTCTTGATATCACTACTTCATATATGATCACTGCTTCAGGGCAGGAAGTGGATTCATTGGTGCTGACAAAATTGATGACAGGCTTAAAAAATGAATTGCCTGCAAATCTTTCCTATGAAAAATTTGATACGGAATATAAACTGGAATCAAAAACAGTGTTGCCTACCATTTCAGACGACCTGAAATCAGGTGCGGTAAAAGCGACCCTATTCGCCATGCTGATCATATTCCTTTACATATTCATTCGTTTTCGTGACTGGAGGTATTCATTGGGCACTATTGTGGCATTGATACATGACGTACTGGTAACTTTAATTGTGTTCTCATTTGCAAGATCTATCGTACCATTCCCTCTTGAGATAGACCAGCATTTCATTGCAGCGGTACTGACGGTAATCGGTTTCTCCATGAACGATACGGTTATTGTATTCGACCGGATCCGTGAATATAACAGGCTGATGCCGGGTTCACCAAGATCAGAGATCATCAACCGGGCCATCAATGATACATTGAGTCGCACAATTATGACCTCATTGACGGTATTCCTCACCATTCTTATTCTTTTCCTTGTTGGCGGTGAGGTGACAAAAGGTTTTGCCTTTGCCATGCTGGTGGGTGTTATTACCGGTACTTATTCATCCATTTTTGTTGCTGCGCCAATACTTGTTGACCTCGGCGGTAAAAGAGGATTGGGAAGAAAAGCAGTGGTTGAAAAACCAAAGCCAGGTTCATCAGCAACAAATAGTTAAACAAATAATTACTTTAATGTTAAAGCCCCCTTTCGGAGGCTTTTGTTTTTACCAGAATTTATTTCAGTAAAACAGGGAAGGTCTCAAACTGCAAAGGAAGTTCCGCAACCACAGGTAGTACCTGCATTGGGGTTTTTAAAAGTAAATCCACGGCTGTTCAATCCATCCTGCCAGTCCACTTCCATTCCATATAAATACATCTCATGAGCTCTGTTCATAATGCAGGAGATGCCGCCAACTTCAAAAACATTATCATTATCCTGCTGATGATCAAATCCCAAAACATAGGTCATGCCGGAGCAACCGCCTCCCTTTACTCCTACCCTTAGCTTTTGTGTTGTATCAAAGCCATCTTCAGCCATCAATCTTTTTATTTCAGTGATAGCGCCGGGAGTAAGTGTAACAGGCGTTAAAATTGTTGTCTTCATATTACAAAAATAAATATTCTATTTTGCCCGAGTCAGCTGAATTTTTCCGAAGATGGGAAAATATTCAGCGTCATTAGCTATTAACCTTTTATTTGACTCTTTTGACCCATTTGACCCATATGACTATTTTTGCCATATACACAAACTAGGTTTTCATGGAACTTAATAATATCAGTCTTGCCTTATCTATACTGGCAGCAGTTGTTGCTATTTATACGTTGATGCGAAAATCGCAACCCGCAACTCCAGCTGTATCAGGAGAAAGATTAGAAAGTACAGGACTCCGTCTTCAGGCTTATGAAAGACTGGTATTGCTTACAGAAAGAATTGCCTTGCCTAATTTGATTAGCAGGCTGAATCAGCCCGGGCTCAGCGCTGTTGAAATGAAAGTTATACTGACAGAAAACATCAAGCATGAATTTGAATACAACAGTACCCAGCAACTATATGTAAGCCAGCCAAGCTGGGATGCTGTTCGTAACCTGAAAGAACAAAATATCATGACCATCAACCAGGTTTCGGCAACTTTGCCGGCCACGGCAACAGCTGTTGACTTAAACAAAAAAATATTGGAAGTTCTTATGGCCCAACCGCAGGGTGCTTTGCATGAAATGGTGTTACAAGCTTTGAATTTTGAAGCAAAAAAACTGATGAAGTGAGTGAATCAAAAAAATATACCGATAGCGGAATTGAAATAAAAAAAATATACAATGAGAATGACTCTCCCGAAATCCCTTCGCCTGCTGGCGGAGGTGGGGAGGCTGGAACCTTTCCCTTCACCCGTGGCGTACAGCCAGACATGTACCGGGGAAAGTTGTGGACCATGAGGCAGTATGCTGGGTTTTCTACAGCAGAAGAAAGTAATAAACGTTATCACTATTTATTATCACAGGGGGTTAATGGATTAAGTGTTGCCTTTGATCTTCCCACTCAAATAGGGTACGACAGCGATCATCCCCTTGCAGAAGGCGAAGTTGGCAAAGTTGGAGTGGCTATTGACAGCATCGAAGATATGCAGGCTTTATTCGATGGCATCAGGCTCCAAGATGTGTCAACATCAATGACTATTAATGCCACCGGTTTTATATTGTTATCATTATATGTTGCCCTTGCCAAAAAACAGGGTACCGATCTGAAAAAAATCAATGGAACTATTCAAAACGATATCCTGAAAGAGTATGCCGCCCGGGGAACATATATTTACCCACCCAAACCATCCATGCGCATCATAACTGATATTTTTGAGTGGTGCAGTGGTGAAGTGCCTAAATGGAATACCATTTCCATCAGTGGTTATCACATACGGGAAGCAGGAAGTACGGCAGTGCAGGAAATTGCTTTTACACTCAGCAATGGCAAAGCCTATGTGAAAGCAGCGCTGAAAAAAGGACTGGACATAAACGTTCTTGGAAAACGCCTTTCCTTTTTCTTTAATGCTCAGAACAATTTATTAGAAGAAGTTGCCAAATTCAGGGCGGCAAGAAAAATGTGGGCGCAGATCATGAAAGAACTTGGCGCCACTGACCCTAAAGCCATGATGCTCCGCTTTCATACACAAACAGGTGGAAGCACACTTACAGCACAGCAACCTTTAAATAATATTTCAAGGGTCACTATTCAAACACTTGCAGCAGTGCTCGGAGGTACTCAATCGCTTCATACAAATGGTTATGACGAGGCATTGAGTCTGCCAACAGAAGAAGCAGCCCGCATTGCATTGCGTACACAACAGATAGTTGCTTTTGAAAGCGGCGTAGCCGACACGGCCGATCCCCTTGGCGGAAGCTATGCTATTGAATCGCTTACTGCTGAAGTGGAAGATGCTGCCTGGAAACTGATTCAGAAAATTGATGTTATGGGTGGAAGTGTTTCGGCAATTGAACAAGGTTTTATTCAGAATGAGATTGCCCGCAGCGCCTACGAATATCAACGAAAAATAGAAAAAGGAGAAAAGATCATAGTGGGGCTAAATAAATTTCAGTCGGAAGTCGAAGAAACTATCCCTCTTTTAAAGGTGAATGATTCTATCCGCCAGGTACAGGCTGAAAAATTAAAAGTACTCCGGCATAGGAGGGATAATGCCAAAAAAGATCAGCTATTACAAATACTCAGCGACAGGGCCGTAAGCGGAGAAAACCTGATGCCGGCTGTAATAGAAGCGGTGGAAAACAAAGTTACCCTTGGGGAAATTGCTGACACTCTCAGGGAAGTATTTGGGGAATATAAATAACCGCAGCCATTGTCTGATTAAAAAATCATTTACTAACATTTAAGTTAACCGACTGTCATAAGATTTGGTTTGCATAAATCAAAACTCCCCATTCCGGTTTGAGCGGAATGGGGAGTTGATATATCATCAGGCTGACTTAGCCGTTATTAGTGATAGACAGTGATCCATTTGGCGCCGATGATCTGTCCGGCACGATTTATCACGGCCACCAGGTAAGACCCCTGTGGCACATTACCCAGGCTCACCTGCATATGGCTGTAAGGCAATCCGGTAGCATAGGCCCGCTGGTAGATCACCTGGCCCAGCACATTGAATACGGTCAGCGTCACCTGCTCATTATTTTGATTGTAGAACCTTACCTCAAACTGGCCAAAGTTGGGATTCGGGTATACATAGATATTGCCCGACTCCTGCGCACTCACTATCATCACTGCCGAGGTAACCGTACATCCGTTCAGTGTATAAGTACAGGTGTAGCTGCCGGCATCATCTACCGTCAACCCTGTCAGCTGATTGGTCGTGGCCCCTGCTATCACACTGCCATTCTTCCTCCATACAAATGTGCCGCCCGCAGGATTCACCACCGCAGTTATGGTCAGGAACTGACCCGGCAACAGGATCGGAGGACGGGAAGCTGTCAGCACTATCGTCGGCATCGGCTTCACATACAATGTAGCTGCAGCAGAGTTTACCGTGGTACACAACCCGATCACCCTTACCCGGTACAGACCGGCATTCATGGTGATCGTTACATTGCTTAAGGTCAGCGTTGATGAGGTAGCTCCCGGTATATTGTTCCAGTTATTGCCATCAAAGACCTGCCACTGATAACTTACTGCATTGGTGGAGGTCACACTGAAGCTGGCATTCTCTCCCGCACATACCGATACATCCACCGGCTGCTGTGAGATCACCGGTAACTGAGCATCCAGCACCGTTACTGTAAAGGAACAGGTGGGGGAAAGATTGCCGGCTGCATCCACCGCTCTCCAGGTTACCGTATTCACTCCTATCGGGAAGGCTGATCCGCTGGCCAGACCGGATACCAGCTGCGTGATCACTCCCGGACAGTTGTCTGATGCTGTGACTGTATAGTTCACCACCGCTGTGCAGGATCCTACCGGTGTGGTCACCGTAATATTGGCCGGACAGGTGATGGTTGGCGCCTGCGTATCATTCACTCTCACCGTGAAGGAACAGCTGGCTGAAGTATTGCCTGCATCATCGGTAGCCGTGAATGTATTGGTAGTAATGCCTACCGGGAAGAATGAACCGCTGGGCAGACCTGCTGTCTGCGTTAAGGTGATATAGTTGATAATGACATTGGGTACCCTCGGACTGGCTGCTGCCACAAACAATCCACTGCTGGCCTGGCCCGGTGTCAGCGTCAATACTCCATTGCTGACCGGCGTAAAGCTGGAATTGGCTGCATTGTTATATAACAGACTGGCTGCCGTACCCATCAGGTATACCCCTTTTGTTTCTCCCGGAGCCAGTGTAAATCCATTACCCGGCAAGGGCACCAGCGAGAACTCACTGTTGGAACCGCCTACCGTTACCGGTATGTTGGCGCCTATCGCTGTCCAGGCTCCCGCAGTGGTCTGGTTACCTACATAGGTAGTTGCTGATGTGGTCACATATACCGATACCGGTGCAGGACTGCTCACCGCACCAAAAGCGGATGAACCGAATCTAACCATAAAGGACTTGATCGTCTTGGGTGTAGCTGAGTTATTGGTCAGGTCGAAGTAGAATCCGCCCGGCTGGTTATTGCCTGCTACCGTGATGGCTCCCGCTCCATGCCCCAGTATATTGACCGGCACCCGGAACTTCTGGCAATTATCCGCCACTCCCACACTGTAGTTTACTACCGCTCCGCACTGGTTGGGATCATTGCTCACCACAATAGGTGCAGGACAAGTGATCACCGGCGGCTCTACATCCAGCACCGTTATAGTAAAGGTACAGCTGGCTGTTCCGCAACTATTAGTCGCCGTAGCTGTCACCGTCGTCGTTCCTACCGGGAATACGGCCCCTGAAAAATGTGAATAAGTGATCACAGGCGTTGGTGCACCTATGGCTGTGGCCGGAGGGAAGAGCACTGCCGCTCCGCACAATCCCGGCTGGCTGTTCACCGTGATATTGGCAGGACAGCTGATCGTCGGCGGAGGATTCACTGTTATGGTAAATGTTGTAGGAATACCTGTGCAGATCACAGGCACTCCTGCTAATGTATAAGATATTGTTACGGCTCCATTACCTGAACGTACACCTGAGCTGGTAATACCGCTGCTTACTCCACCGATATAGGATGATCCACCGGCTCCGCTTTGTCCGCACCAGTTATTGGTTGGGTTATATAATCCACTGCCTCCTATAAGGCCTCCGCCAATTCCTCCCGGTTCGGCTGTAGCTGAGCCACCTTGGAAAGATGTTACTTCTGTTCCACCTGCTCCACCCTGACCTAAACTACCAGGGAAGCCGTTGGTTGGTCCGAAGGGAAAGGTAGTAATACCACCTGCCCCACCTGCTACCTGAGTGCCTCCCGTTGGTACAGGACCTCCTGGTGGTATTCCCGGCCATCCGGCACCACCACCACCACCATAATAACCACCACCACCGCCGCCGCCATTACCTCTTCCACATCCTGCTACCCGGTTGCCTCCGGCTCCGCCACCACCAGCTGCAACTATCACTCTGTTGGCAAGTGCATTGACATTTAACCGCACATCGGAAGCTCCACCACCTCCGCCACCTCTTGCCGTGGCACAACCAACGCTACCAGCTGCACCTCCGCCATTAAATCCACCACTCGCAGTTGACACATTACCTCCTCCAACCATAATGTATAATGTATTGCCCGGAGCAACAGCCAGCGTTCCTGATGCTGACCCTCCTAATCCGCCAGCAACACTAAATGCATTGCGGTTACCCTGCGCTCCAAATGCCTGAATATCCACCGAGGTCACTCCTGCGGGTACTACCCAGGTCTGTACCGCTCCGGTAAAATTAAATGTCTGTGAAAAGAAATTACTGTTCGTTGTCGGTGTCACTGTAATCGTTGCCGTTACCGGCCCGGGGCCAGGATTAAATGCTATAAAAGATGGTATATTACCCGTGCCACTGGCGGGCAATCCGATTGACGGCGTGTTATTGGTCCATTGGAAAATAGTAGCCGCCACCGCTCCGCTGAATACCACCGGTGCTGACGGTGCGTTATGGCATACAGAGATATTAGGCACCGGGTTTACCGTCGGTGTCGGATTCACGGTAATAGTAAATGTTGTGGAAGCTCCTGTACAAGTCACTCCATTGTTAGTATAGGTCGGGGTAACTGTTATTGTAGCTACCACTGAGACTAAACCGGGGTTTGTGGCTGTAAATGACGGAATATCACCCGTACCGCTGGCTCCCAAACCTATACTTGTATTGCTATTAGTCCAGTTATATACTGTTCCCGATACCGCACCGCTGAAATTCACTGCTGTTGATGATCCATTGCACACAATCTGGTTGCTTACTGCATTCACAGTTGGTGTAGGGTTAATTGTTATTTGTGTAGTTGTGTTGAATGCAGGACAACTACCGGATGCTGCAATGTCATAAGAAACAGTATAAGTACCAGGCGTACTTGTTCAGGTGTTCACAGCACCTGTTGCGGCGTTTATTGATAATCCTGGGGTAGAACTGAATGTACCGCCTGCAGTTCCTGTTAAAGTAACCGGAACAATCCCTGCATTGGAACAATATGGATTACCGGCATAGCTGATGGTTGCGCTGGCTGCTGCACTTACAGTAAGTGTTGCAGCGGTTGAAGTTGCCGTACCACAAGAATTCGTAACTACACACTGGTATTGATAACCATTTTCTGCA
>Ga0233424_10000831_pt1 | contig 33318 bp, 34 predicted proteins | sample Watercolumn_Towu_FD_181011 | JGI IMG/M metagenome (GOLD analysis project Ga0233424, IMG submission 181011) | Freshwater microbial communities from Lake Towuti, South Sulawesi, Indonesia - Watercolumn_Towuti2014_125_MG | ecosystem: Environmental > Aquatic > Freshwater > Lake | place: Indonesia... | reverse complement strand
TCGACCATCGGCCGCGCACCGCGTGACTCGCCTGGGCCGCCCTCGCCGGGCACGCTCGTCGCGCTCGGCACCGTCGTAGCGCTCGGCACCGTCGTCTCGCTCGGCACCGTCGTCGCGCTCGGCACCGTCGTCGCGCTCGAGTCGTTCGACTCCCCCGTCGCACCGCCGTCGAGCGACCCGGACTGCAGCACCGGGCGCAACTGCAAGTCGCCCGTGCGACCGACGATGTCGAGCGCCCGCTGCTGATCCTTCACGCCCGGCAAGTTGACGACCACCGTGTCGCCCTGGCGGATGATCTCGGGCTCGGCGACGCCGATCGAGTCGACGCGCGCACGGATGATCTCGACTGCGACGTCGAGCGCGGCGGCGTCGTACTCACCACTCGGCTGCAGCGTCACCGACGCACCACCCTGCAGGTCGAGGCCGAGCGACGGCGTGTTGCCGGTGCCGACCGTGACTCCGATCGCTGCCGCCGCGGCGACCACGATGAAGACGAGCGACGCGAGCAGGCGACGGTTCATGCGCTTGAATTCATGCGGCGGCCGGACGCGACGTTCGGCGCGCGCTTATTTGTTGTCCTTCGCGGCGCTCGCCTCGCCCGACTTGCCGAACCGCCTCGACTTCTTCTCCGGCTTCGGCGCCACGACCGGCGAGCCGTCCATGTTCACACGGCTGCCGACCTGCCCCTTCATCACCTGCACCTGCACGCCTTCGGCGATCTCCACCCAGAGGTATCGGTCTTCGATGCCGGTGATGACGGCGATGATTCCGTTGTTCAGGACCACCGAATCGTTCACCTTGACCGCCGCCTGCAGCGCGGCGGCATCCTTTTGGCGCTTGCGCTGCGGGCGCAGCAGCAGGAAGTACATCACCACGAAGATGAGGATGAGCGGGAGCAGCGACAGAAGGCCGCCAGCGGAGGATTGCGTGGTCTCTTCGGCGGCGAGAACGAGGTTGAACACGGCTCTTCACGCTACCGCAGACGTCGCGCGAACGACGCAGTGCGGCTCAGTCCCACGCCGCGAGTACGTCACGGCGCAACTGCGCGAACGTGCCGGCGATGATCGCGCTGCGTGCGCGCTGCATGAGCGCCAGCGTCCAGGCGAGGTTGTGCCACGACACCAATCGCGACGCGCTCGGCTCGTTCACCTGGAAGAGGTGGCGCAAGTAGCCGCGCGTGTGGCGCGCGCACGGCATGCAGTCGCACGCGGTGTCGATCGGCTCGTCGCTGTCGGCGAATTCGGCGCGCTTCAGATTGACGCGTCCGCTCGAAGTGAGCGCGCTGCCGTGCCGCCCGAGCCGGGTCTGCAGCACGCAGTCGAATTGGTCGACGCCGAGCGCGATCGCCTCGATCATCGACGCGGGATCGCCGACCCCCATCAGGTAGCGCGGCTGGTCCGCGGGAAGTGCGGCAATCGCCGCCGCGAGCGCCGGCAGCATCTGTTCGCGCGTCTCGCCCACCGACAGTCCGCCGATGCCGTAGCCGTCGAAGTCCATGGCGACGATCTGCTCGGCGCTCGCGCGGCGCATCGCTTCGCTGCTGCCGCCCTGCACGATTCCAAAGAGCGACTGGTCGGTTCGCCGGTGCGCGCCGCGCGCGCGGGCCGCCCACAGCGCGGTGCGCCGCATCGCCTCGCGCACCACGTCGTCGCTCGACGGCAACTGCGGGCAGACGTCGAGCGCCATCTGGATGTCGGCGCCGAGTTTCTCTTGCGTGGCGACGGCGGTCTCGGGCGTGAGCCGGTGCTTGGTGCCGTCGTAGGTGGAGGCGAACGTGACGCCGTCGTCATCCACGTCGGGCTCGAGCGAGAACACCTGGTACCCGCCCGAGTCGGTGAGCGTGAGCCCGCGCCATCCGCCGAACGCACCGAGGCCCCCGAAGCGTGCGACGGTGTCGGCACCGGGGCGCAGCATCAAGTGGTAGGTGTTGCCGAGCACGATCTGTGCGCCGAGACGCTCGTAGTCGTCGGCGCTCAGGTACTTCACGGCGCCGCGGGTGCCGACCGGCATGAACGTCGGCGTCGTGTACGTGCCGCGCGCCAGGGTGACGATTCCGGCGCGTGCCGCGCCGTCGGTGGCGCTGATCGCCGCGGACGCCCTGAACACTCTCGTCAGGCTACGAGTGCCGGTCGAGCAGCATCGCGTCGCCGAACGAGAGAAAGCGGTACTCGTTGCGCACCGCGTGCTCGTAGAGCCTCCGCCAACGCTCGCCGACGAACGCGCTGACCATCAGCAAGAGCGTCGTGCGCGGCATGTGGAAGTTGGTGAGCAGGACGTCGACGAGGTTGAACGCGAAACCCGGCGTGACGAACAAGTCGGTGCGGCCCGACATCTTCCCCGTCGCCGCCACCGACTCGAGCGCGCGCGTCGCGGTCGTGCCCACCGCCACCACGCGGCGCGCATCCTGCACCGCTGCGAGCGTCTCGGCGGGCACGCGGTACGACTCGGTGTGGATCACGTGGTCGCGCGGGTCGTCGACCGTGACCGGCGCGAACGTGTCGAGCCCCACGACGAGTTCGACCGCGACGGTCGGCACGCCCTTTGCCCGTATCTGCGCGAGCAACTCGGGCGTGAAGTGCAGGCCGGCGGTGGGTGCGGCGGCCGACTTCGCGTCGCGCGCGTACACCGTCTGGTAGCGGGCGCGGTCGCCGAGGCGTTGCGTGATGTACGGCGGCAACGGCATCTCGCCGAGGCGGTCGATGAGCGCGTGCGGGTCGTCGGGCACGAACTCGACGCGGAACGTGTCGCCTTTTTCGCCGCGGCCGCGCACGCGCACCGCCTCCACCGCGCCGGGCGCGTACAACGTCTCGCCCGGCTTCATCTTGCGGCCGGGTCGCACGAGCGAGTCCCACACGCGGTGCGCGTCGTCGAGCGGTTCGAGCAACAGCACCTCCACCGCCCCGCCGCTCTCGCGCGCGAGCCGCAGGCGCGCCGGCACCACCTTGGTGTCGTTGACGACGAGCACGTCGCCGTCGCGCAAATGCAGCGGAAGGTCGCGCACCGTCGCATCGAGCGGAGGAGTCGCACCGCGGTCGACCAGCAGTCGCGCCGAGTCGCGCGGTTCGACGGGCACCTGCGCGACCAGCCGCTCGGGCAGCAGGTAGTCGATGTCGGAGAGTCGCACGCCGCCGCGACGCTACGGGCGCCTAGAAGAGCTCCGGCGCGCGTTCGGGCGGAGTCAGCCCGAGGTGCACGTACGCCGACGCAGTCGCGACGCGCCCGCGCGGCGTGCGGGCGAGCAGTCCTTCGCGGATGAGGAACGGCTCGTAGACGTCTTCGATCGTCTCGGGTTGTTCGCTGACGGCGATCGCCAGCGTGGACAGCCCGACCGGCCCGCCGCCGAAACGCTCGCAGAGCACCGCGAGCACGAACCGGTCGACTTTGTCGAGGCCGAGCACGTCGACCCCGAAGGTGCGCAACGCCTCGTCGGCGACGGACGCCGAGATGGTGCCGCTGTGTCGCACTTGCGCGAAGTCGCGCACGCGGCGCAACAGTCGGTTGGCGATGCGCGGCGTGCCGCGCGAACGCGAGGCGATCTCGGCGGCCGCGTCGCGCTCGATGGTGACGCCGAGGATGCTCGCCGCGCGCTGCACGATCCGGCGCAGTTCGTCGGGTTCGTAGTACTCGAGGCGGGCGACGAGCCCGAAACGGTCGCGCAGCGGACCGGTGATCATGCCGGTGCGCGTCGTCGCGCCGATCAGCGTGAACCGCGGCAGCGTGAGGCGGATCGACGATGCGGCCGGCCCTTTGCCGACCACGATGTCGATCTGGAAATCTTCCATCGCCGGATACAAGATCTCTTCGACGACGCGCGACAGGCGGTGCACTTCGTCGATGAAGAGCACGTCGCGGTCCTCCAACTTGGTGAGGATCGCCGCCAGGTCGCCGGCCCGCTCGAGCGCCGGACCGGAGGTCACCTGGATCCTCGCGCCCATCTCGTTGGCGACGATGCCCGCCATCGTGGTCTTGCCGAGCCCCGGCGGCCCGGCGAGCAACAAGTGGTCGGCGGCCTCGTTCCGCTGGCGCGCGGCCTCGAGCACGATGGCGAGATGTTTCTTCAGTTCCTCCTGCCCGACGAAGTCGCCGATGCGGCGCGGGCGCAGGTCGCCGTCGGCGCGCTGGTCCGCGTCGTCGCGAGCGACGGGGTCGACGAACTCCTCACGCACGGCGGGCTCCGAGGAGGCTCAGTGCCTCGCGCAGCATCGCCGCCGCGTCGTCGCCGACGGTGATCTCGCGCAGCACGTTGCGGATCTCGTTCTCGTCGTAGCCGAGCCCGGCCAGGGCGTCGCGCACGTCGCTCATCCCGCCGCCGCGCTCGCCCGCCGGACGCGGCTCGTCGATCGTCGGCAGGTTGAGGCGGTCCTTCAGTTCGAGGAGCAGCCGTTCGGCGGTCTTCTTGCCGACGCCCGACACGGCGGTGAGCCCCGCGAGGTCGCCCCGCAGCACGATGTCGACGAGCGCGCGCGGCGAGTACGTTCCGAGCACCGCCATGGCGAGCGTCGGGCCGATGCCGTTGGTCTCGATCAGCACGTCGAAGGTGCGGCGTTCCTCGCGCCCGAGGAACCCAAAGAGCGTCTCGGCATCGTCGCGCAGATGGTGGTGCACGTGGAGGAACGCCTCGGTGGTCGGCTCGAGTTCGGCGAGCGTGCGCGGCGTGACGTGCACGACGTAGCCGACTCCGGCGACCTCGAGCAGCACCGCCGATTCGTCGATGCGCTCCAGCACGCGACCGCGCAACGAACCGATCACGACGCGCCGCTCCGTCTCATCCGCGCATCGCTCCGGCGACGCTGCGCGAGAACGGCGCCATCGCGATGTGGCACACCGCCAGCGCCGCGGCGTCGGCGGCGTCGGCGGGCGTCGGGCGCTCCCGTAGTCCGAACCGCATCTGCACCATGCGCTGCATCGCCTGCTTGTCGGCCGCACCGTCGCCGGCGACGGCGTTCTTCACCTGGCTGGGCGTGTACTGGGCGACCTCGCAGCCGCGCGCCGCCGCCATGGCGAGCACGATGCCGCTCGCTTGTGCGACGCTCATCGCCGTGCGCGTGTTGTGCTGAAGAAACACCCGCTCGACGGCGACGGTGCTCGGCGCGAACCGGTCGAAGAGCTCGCCGAGCTCGGCCTGCAGGCGGGCCAGGCGCTGGGGCAACTCCGCGGTGCCCGGGGTCGTGATGACCCCCAGCGACACGAGCGCCGGGGCCGCATCGGCCCGCACCACCGCGTACCCGCAGCGCGTCAGCCCCGGGTCGACGCCCAGGACGACCGCACCCCGCGTCGGCTGCGAGCCGGCTACGAACATATGTTTGATGCTAGTGCGAGCCTCAGCGCGCGGCGTTGATGGCAGCGACCAATTCGCCGACGGGTCGGTACGTCACGCCGACCACGGCGCGGTGCGCGTACGCCACCTTTCCTGCCGCGTCGACGACGAACACGCTGCGCCGCGGCAGGTCCATGAGTCCGAGCACGCCGTAGGCGCGGTGCACGCCCTTGTCTTCGTCGGCCAGGAGCGGGAACTTGAAGCCGTGCTTGGCGGCGAATTTTTCGTGGCTCTCGACGGATTGCGCGGAGATGCCGAGCACTTGCGCCGACAGGCCCGTGAACTGCGCGAGTTCGTCGTTGTACGCGCACAACTGTCTGGTGCAGACCGGCGTGTTGTCGCCCGGATAGAACACGAGCACGACCGGTGCGCCGCGGTACGACGCGAGCGAGTACGAACGCCCGCCCGTGCCGGGCAGCGAGAAATCGGGGGCGGTGTCGCCGACGGCGATGCTCATTGCGCCACCGTAGCCGACCCGCGAGTCAGGAGGTCGCCGCCTCGAGCAGCGACTCGGCGATGTCGAAGTTGGAGTACACGTCTTGCACGTCGTCGTGCTCCTCGAGTTCGTCGATGATCCTGAGGATCGCCTTGGCGTCGGCCGCGTCGGTCACGGGCACGGTCTGCGACGACACCATCGTGCTCTCGGCGGACTGCACCGGGAGTCGCGCGGCTTCCAACGCCGCCTTCAGTTCCCACACCTTCGTCGCGTCGCACGTGACGCGCCACGCCGACCCGTCGTCGGCCAGGTCGTCGGCGCCGTGCTCGAGCACCGCGTTCATCACCTCGTCTTCCTTCGCCGAGCGGTCGATGAGAATCACTCCCTTGCGGCTGAACTGCCACGCCACCGCTCCCGGGGCGGCCATCGCGCCGCCGATCCTGCTGAAGATCGCCCGCACGTCGCTCGCCGTGCGGTTGCGGTTGTCGGTGAGGATGTCGATGAGCAGCGCCACGCCGCCCGGCGCGTACGCCTCGTAGGTGATGGCCTCGTAGTTCGCGCCGTGCGCCTCCCCGGTCGCGCGCTTGATCGCGCGGTCGATGGCATCGTTGGTCATCGAGGCGGCTTTGGCTTTCTGGATGATCGTGCGCAGCGCGGCGTTGGCCGACGGATCGCCGCCGCCCTGGCGCGCCGCGACGTCGATTTGTCGCGCGAGTTTGGCGAACGCCTTGCCCTTCTTCTGGTCGATCAGCGCCTTCTTGCGCTTGATCGTCGCCCACTTGGAGTGCCCCGACATGCGCGCCTCGTTGGTCCCCGACCGCTCGCGACTACGCCGGGACCGTGGCGAGGAACATGCGGTGGATGCGCCCGTCGGCGGCCAGCTCGGGATGGAACGACGCCGCCATGACGGCTCCCGAGCATACGAGCACGGGCGCACCGTCGTGCTCGGCGAGCACGTCGACTCCCTTGCCGCAGCGCGTGATGCGCGGCGCCCGAATGAACACCGCGTGGAACGGCGCGTCGAGCCCGCGCACGGTGATGTCGGTCTCGAAACTGTCGACTTGGCGGCCGTAGGCGTTGCGCTGCACGGCGATGTCGACGGCCCCGAACGAGCGCTGGTCGCTGCGCGGGTCCTCGACCTGCGCGGCGAGCAGGATCAGGCCGGCGCACGTGCCGAGAACGGGCATGCCGTCGGCGATGCGCTTGCCGAGCGGGTCGAACAACTGCGATGTCTCGAGCAGCTTCGACATCGTCGTCGACTCGCCGCCCGGCATCACCAAGGCTTCGCACTGCTCGAGGTCGTCGGGCGTGCGCACCTCGCGCACCGCGGCGCCGAGTTGCGCGAGCACGTCGGCGTGCGCGGCGAATGCTCCTTGCAGGGCGAGCACGCCGATGCGGGTGCGCGCCGGCATGGTTCCCCGATGCGGGGCCCTACCAGCCGCGTTCGGCGAAGCGCTGGTTGATTTCGTCCATCGCGATGCCGGTCATCGGCGCGCCGAGTTTGCGGCTGACCTTGGCGATGATGTGCGGGTCGCGGAAGTGCGTGGTCGCCTCGACGATCGCCTTGGCGCGCGGGGCGGGGTCGTCGCTCTTGAAGATGCCCGAGCCGACGAACACCGATTCGGCACCGAGTTGCATGGCGAGGGCCGCATCGGCCGGCGTGGCGATGCCGCCGGCGCAAAAGAGCGGCACCTGCAGCCACCCCGTCTCGGCGATTTCTTGCACGAGCGGCAGCGGTGCGTTGAGTTTCTTCGCCCAGTCGAACAGTTCGGCCGAGTCGGCCTGCGTGATCTTGCGGATGTCGCCGATGATCGAGCGCAGGTGGCGCACGGCTTCGACGATGTTGCCGGTGCCCGCCTCGCCTTTCGAGCGGATGAGGGCCGCGCCTTCGGCGATGCGGCGCAGGGCCTCACCGAGGTTGGTGGCGCCGCACACGAACGGCACGGTGAACTTCAGCTTGTCGATGTGGTGCGCCTCGTCGGCGGGCGTGAGCACCTCGCTTTCGTCGATGAAGTCGACGCCGAGGGCTTCGAGCACTTGGGCTTCGACGAAGTGGCCGATGCGCGCCTTGGCCATCACCGGGATGGACACCGCGGCCTTGATCCCTTCGATCATCTCCGGGTCGCTCATGCGCGCGACGCCCCCGTCGCGACGGATGTCGGCCGGCACCCGCTCGAGCGCCATCACGGCGACCGCGCCGGAATCCTCGGCGATCTTCGCCTGGTCCGGGGTGACGACGTCCATGATCACGCCGCCCTTCAGCATTTCGGCCAGGCCGCGCTGCACGCGCATCGAGCCGGTGGTCTTGTCGGATCGGGACGAGGTCATCGACCTTCAAGCGTACCGATGCGGCACTCCGGCGTCGCCACCGCAAGAGCGGCGCTGCGTGTGAAGGACGTCGCGGACCCGGGTCGGCTGCGCGCAGCGGCTCACGGGTACTTGAACGAGTCGGGCGGCGTGCCCGGCAAGTACGAGACGCCCTTGCCCGTGCGCGTGAGTTCCACCCAGGTGTTGCCCGGGGTCAGCTTGATCACGTTGCCGGCGGTGTCTTTCAGTGTGAAGGGCTTCGCTGCATCGAGACGTTCCCAGGCGCCTTGGAACAACTTGCCGGCGGTGAACACCCACGCCTCGCCCGAGCCCTTGGTCTTGGCGACGGGGCTGTAGCCGCTCTTGGAATACTGCACGTACAAGACCACCACGTTCGCTGCGTTCACGCGCACAGCGTCGACATCGAGGTGCGGCTTGTCGTCTTGCGAGCGCAAGAAGCGCGAGAACTCCGCGTTCCATTCCCACAGCACGCGCACGCCGTCCATCGACAACTTCACGCCGCCGGTCTCGCGGGCGGTGGCCGGGATCGCTTCGTCGGCCGCACGGTACGTGAACTGTGGTTGCGGCGGCTGCGCACCCTCGGGAGCGAGCGTCCACAACTTGGTCGTTTCGGCGAGCAGGTTGTGCGGGGCCGGGCGCGAACCCTCGCGGCGGTACCCGCCCGCCTCGTTGGCCGCCGAGTGGCTCAGGTCGACCATCGTCGAGGCACGGATGAGTTTGGTGACTTCGGCGTTGCCACCGCTCCACACGAACAGCGGCGCGTTGAACGACTCGAGCAGGTCGACGTCCTGCCTGCGACCGCTGCGCACCGGGCCGACCGGGTCGCTGCCGGCGGAATGGAAGACGGCCGCGAAGCGCGTGAGCATCTCCACGTTCTCCTCGAACACGATGTCGGCCTGGTTCAAGCCCCACTGCGGGCGCGACTTGGGATGGTTGTCGATCTTCACGACCATGGCAGGCCTCGTCACTTCGGCGTCGACCGGCAGTCCGGTCAGCGGCGCGAGGATCGGCGGCAGCGTCGTCGTGGTCGTCGTCGACTCGGCGGTGGTCGTCGGCGCGAGGGTCGGTGCCGGGGCTTCGTCGGCGGTGTCGGTCTCGCTGCCTCCCCCGCCGCAGGCGGCGAGAACGAGGCTGGCGGCGAACAGGCCGGCCCAGGTGGCGCGGCGGGTCGTGGTCGACACGGAGAACTCCTTTGACTCAGATCTCTCGCAAGAGCGCGATGCGCTCCGCGAGCGGGGGGTGGGTGTCGAAGAGTTTATGGAAAAACCCGAGCCGACCCGTGTCATTCACCCCCGACAGCGGCTGCTCGATCCACATGTGGGCGGTGGCCATCGATGCGGAATGCGTCACGGTGCTGTCGGCTTGCAGCTTCTCCAGGGCCGAGATCAGCCCGGGCGGATACCGGGTGAGCTGCACCGCCGACACGTCGGCGAGCGTCTCGCGACGGCGACTGACGGCGGCCTGCATCGCGCGCGCGAGCAGCGGTGCGACGACGAGCAGGACGAGGCCGACGATCGCGAGCGGGTTGCCGCGGTCGTCGTGGTCGCCCGAGCGGTGCAGGCGGCCGCCGTTCCACCACATCATGCGCAGCGCGATGTCGGTGAGGATCGCGACCGCTCCGACGAGCGTGACGGCGAGCGTCATCACGAGGATGTCGTAGTTCTTCACGTGCGACAACTCGTGGGCCACCACGCCCTCGAGTTCGACGCGGTTCATCTTGTCGAGCAACCCGGTCGTCACGGCGATCGCCGCGTTCCTCGGGTTGCGCCCGGTCGCGAACGCATTCGGCGCCGGGTCGTTGATCACGTACACGCGCGGTTTGGGGAGCCCGCCGGCGATGCACAGCCCCTCGACGAGGTTGTGCAGCCGCTTGTACGCGACCGGGTCGGCGGGCACCGCGCGGCTCATCCGCAGCGCGATGGCGTCCGACTTCCAGTACGACACGAACGCGGTGACACCCGAGAACGCGAGCGCGACGACCGTGCCGAGCGTGCCGTTGCCGATCAGCACGCCGACGGCCATGCCGACCGCGACGAGCACGGCGACGAAGCCGACGATGAGGGCGACGCAGCGGCGCTTGTTGGCCGCGATGAGGTCGTTCAGAACTTCACCGACGGCACGCTCGCCGCCGCGGCCTCGGCCTCGAAGTACTCGCGGTCGGCGAAGTTGAACGACCTCGCGAAGATGACCCCGGGGAACGACTGCGTCGTGTTGTTGTAGCGCTCGACAGCGTCGTTGTAGAACTGGCGTGCGTAGGCGACGCGGCTCTCGGTGTTCTGCAGTTCTTCTTGCAGGGCGAGGAAGTTGGTGTTGGCCTTCAGGTCGGGGTAGGCCTCGGAGAGCGCGAACAACTGTCGCAGCGCGCCGGTGAGCCCGGTGTCGGCGGCGCCCTGGGCGGCGGGGGTCGGCGCGGCCGACATCGCCTTGGCGCGCGCGTCGATCACGGCTTCGAGCGCGCTCTTTTCGAACGAGGCGTAGCCCTTCACCGTCTCGACCAGGTTCGGGATGAGGTCGAGGCGGCGCTTGAGTTGCACGTCGATCTGCGACCACGCGTTGTCCACCTCGTTGCGGCGGCCGACGAGCCGGTTGTAGGAGACGACCACCCACACGGCGAGCAGCGCGACGACGACGAGCACGATCCACAAGGCGTTCATGGCGGGAATCCTACCGCTCGCGCTCGTCGTCGAGGGAATCATCGCCCGATGCGCGCTCGTCGTCGCTGCGCGTCACGCGGTCGCGCAACACTGCGACGGTGTCGCTCACCGTGTTGCGGACCGTGTCGACGACCGTGTTGCGGACCGTGTCGACGACCGTGTCGACGACCGTCTGCGAGAACTGCTTGAGCCGCGGCCGGCGCAACAAGCGATCCTCGAAGTAGCGCACGAACGCACTCGGCTTCACGACGATGCGTTCCTCGGCTTCGGCGGCCAGCACGTCGCGGTAGATCTGGAGATAGCGCTGCGCGAGTTTGTGCATCGACAACTCCGCGGCTCGTGCATCGCCGCCTGCGACCAGGCGCGCCGCGAGCGCTGCATTCCCCGCCACGCTGCGCAACGCGGCAGCGAGGGCGGCGGCGTCACCGGGGGGCACGAGCAGCCCGTTGTGCGAGTCGGTCACCACGTGGCGGTAGCCGTCGATGTCGCTCGCGACGACGGGCGTGCGCGCCGCCATCGCCTCGAGCAGCACCAAGCCGAACGATTCGCCGCGCAGCGACGGCGCGCAGAACACCGTGGCGGCCGCGAGACGGTCGCGTTTCTCCTGCTCCGACACTTGCCCGAGCCATTCGATGCGCGCCGCCGCCTCGCAGTCGCGCGCGTAGCGCTTGCGCACTTCGTCGATACGCGGGCCGTCGGAGGCGACCCACAAACGGTATGAGTCCGGCAGCAGCAAGAAGGCGTCGAGCAGCACCTCGAGACCCTTGCGCGGTTCGTGGCGTCCGCAGAAGAAGACGGTCGGGTGCGAGGCGCGCTCCACTCGCGGCCGACGGTAGGTGTCCACGTCGATGCCGTTGTAGAGAATCTCGAACTCGCCGCCGATGTGGTGCTCGGCCATCTCCATCGCCGCGTGCGACACCGCGACCCGTCGGTCGAGGTGCGAACCCAGCCACTCCACGCCCTTTCTCATCCGCCGGTACCAGGCGACCTCGCCCGCGGCGTGGAACGTGCCGACCATCGGCGCGAGACGCAGCAGCAGCGCAGCGAGCGTCGGCCCGGGTGCCATCGGTTCGTGCAGGTGCAGGATGTCGAAGGCCTCGTCGTTGAGCGCGCGCAGCGTGCGCAGCGCCGCCGAAGGGTCTGGCGCGAGCGGCGCGGTCGAGCCGTTGGCGGCCGTCGGCAGGCTGTCGCCGAGCGGCGTCACGAACGGCTCGGGCGGCGGGCCGTCGCACGGGCCGAGCACGCGCACCTCGTGACCCATGCGTCGCATCTCGCGGGCGAGCCCGAGCACCTGGTGCTGCACGCCGCCGGGAATCGTGAGACTGTACGGACTCACCATCGCGATGCGCAGCATCGCCTCGCGCCTGCGCTCCGAATGCCCCGGCTTCACCCCTCTCACGGTACGGTGGCGGCGGCGCCGTGCGCCCCGACCATGACTGCCCCTGCGAATCCCCGACTGCCGGCCATCTCGCTCGTCGCGTCGCCGACGAGGCGCGCCGGCGTGCTCGCGCTCGCCAAGGACGCACAAGACCGCGGCTTCACCCACGTCGCGTGCCCGAGCCTCGGTGCCGCGATGCCGTTGTGCACGTCGCTCGCGCACGCGACGAGCACGCTCCGCTACTTCACCTCGATCCAGCCGATCTACTTGGCGCACGCCGTCGAGGCAGGCAACACCGCTGCGCACGTCCACGAACTCTCCGGCGGACGATTCGCGTTCGGCATCGGCGTCAGCCACGGGCCCGTCACGCAGCGACTCGGCGTCACGACCGGCAAGCCGCTCGCCGACATTCGCGACTATGTGGCGGCGATGCGCGCCAACGAGAAGTTCGGCGGGGCGCTACCCCCGATTTATCTCGCGGCACTGCGCGACAAGATGCTCGATCTCGCGGTGGAGATCGCCGAGGGCGCGCTGTGGGCCAACGCGTCGCTGCGCGGCATCCCCGCGCAGGTGGCGCGCGTGCCCGCTGCGAAGCGGGACGGGTTCTTCATGGCCAACATGATCCCGACAGTCATCAGCGACGACCTCGAGGCGGCGCGCACGGTCAACCGTCGCACGCTCGTCATGTACGCCTCGCTCCCCAACTATCGCAACTACTGGCGCGCGGTCGGGCACGCCGCACAAGTCGAGGAATTCGAGCGAGTGCTCGGGTCGGCGCCGCGCGAGAAACTCGGCGAGGCGCTCGTGGCCGCGATGAGCGACGAGTGGCTGGACGACTGCACGATTTCTGGTCCGGCGCCGCTCGTGCGGGAGCGCATTGCCGCCTGGTGGGAGACGGGCGTGATGCCCGTGGCGGTCATGTCGGCGGTCGACGGCGGCCAAGCCAAAGGAGTGGCGAACTTGTTCGCCGCCTATGCCTGACGCGCGGCCCGCCGCTGGTGTCTGACGCGCGGCCGACTCAGCGCGAATAGCCGGGGTCGCTCGGCCAGTTCGGCGAGAACAAGTGCCACTGCTCGGGGGCGCGGCGGATCAGCGTCTCGAACTCGGTGATCATCTGCTGGGTGAGGCGCGCGATGTCGTCGCGCAGCGCGCCGCGCGTCGCGAGCGCGAGCGGTGGACGCACGACGGCGTGATGGCCGTCGACTCGTCGCGTGAAGTACACGGCGAGCGGCACGATCGGCGCACCGACACGCAGCGAGAAGAACGCCGGGCCCGCCGGTGCGGTGGTCTGCTCGCCGAAGAACTCGACAGGCACACCGTTGCGCTGGATGTCGCGGTCGGCAAGCAAGCTGACGACGTGGCCGGCGCGCAGCGCCGCTTGTACGGCGACCCCGGCACGGTCGTCGAGCGGGATGACGTCGACTCCCATCGCGCGGCGCGCGTCGGTGAACGCCTCGTAGGCCTCCTTGTTGTCGAGCACCTCGACGACGGCGCTCATCTTGTAGCCGCGCTGCACGATCCAACGACCCGCCCACTCCCAGCCGCCGACGTGCGGCACGGCGAGAATCACGCCTTGGCCCGCCGCGTATGCCGTCTCGATGTGGTGGAAACCCTCGACGCTGAAGCCGGCTTCGATCTCGCGGGCCGACAGCGAAGCCAAGCGGAACGTCTCCACGTAGTACCGCAGGTAGCTCCGGAAGGCGTCGTTGATGCGGCGCTGCATCTGCAGCGCGTTCAGGTTCGGCGACACGCGCCGCTGGTGGCGCTCGACCATGCGGCGTTCGTCATGCATCGCGAGCGCGCCGACTCCGCCGAGCGACAGTGCTGCGGCGTGGGCGACGAAGCCGGGAGTCGCGGCGGCGAGCAGGTTGGCGATGCGGAATGCGACGCCGGGGCTGCGGGCGTCAGGCATCGCCCGCGTCAGGCGTCGCGGCGGCGCGCACCGAAACGGGCGCGGCGGTCGGCCAGCGCGGCACGGCGCGAGGCACGGCGCGAGGCACGGCGCGAACGGCGGTCGTCGAGTCGCTGTGCGGTCGACGGCGCGACGGCGGCCTGCCGCCAGATCTTGACGAAGCGCTGCACCGCGGTGATCGAGACGAGCACGAGCATCGCCCACATCACCCAGTAGAGACCGGAGTCGAACAGCAGTCCGACGCACAGCAGCACGATGCGCTCGGCGCGCTCCATCAACCCGCCCTTGGCGTTCAGCCCCAGCGACTCGGCCTTGGCGCGCTGGTACGAGATGAGCGACGACACGGCCATCACCGCGAACGGCAGCACGGCGGCGGTGCCGCCGCGAACGTCGCCGAGATACCACGCGACACCGCCGAGCATGATCGCGTCGGTGAGCCGGTCGACGGTGGAGTCGAAGAACGCGCCGCGCTGGCTGGAGACGTTGGACGCCTTGGCGAGGGCCCCGTCGAGCAGGTCGGGCAGCGCCGCGGCGATGACGAGCAGCAGTCCGAACCGCAGGTAGCCCGCGCCGATCGCGACTGCGGCGGCGACGGAAACACAGAGCCCGACGAGCGTGAGGTGGTCGGGAGTGATCCTGGTGCGGGTCAGCCCGATGCCGACGGGGCGCACGTACTTCTCCACGTGGACGCGAAATCTGCCGTCGAACATGTCGACAAGGCTACTTGTCGTCGGCGGGAAGTTGTTCGCGAGCGCCGGGTTCGCGAGCGCCGTGCTTGTCGGGATTGTCTTCCACCAGCCGCTCGACGATGCGGCCGTCGATCGCGTCGACGAGCACGAGTCCGCGCTGCAGCGGTGGTTCTTGCGCGCTGTAGCAGAACACGCGCCACGTCGGACGACTGCGCACGCCGCGCCACACCTGCTGCGCGGATGCGTGACCGACGGCGAAACCGACGGATTGCGTGGCGCGCACGAGCGCGTCGCGTTCATCCACTTTCATCCGCCACGACGAGGTGAATCCGTACGCGCCGAACACGGCGAGCAACGCCGCCACCCACAAGAACCCGTCGTTGACGAGCGGAGTGCCGAGCGCACCGTCGGAGCCGCGGGAGCCGTACCAGACCGCTGCGCACGCGGCAGCGATCACGAGATAGATGACGGCAGGAATCCGCCGGCGACTGTTGTCAGGGAACCGGTACGGCCCGACGAAACCCGTCACGTCGAGGTCGGCGGGCAGTTCGTCGCGGATCTCGTCGCTCATGGCACAGCCCCGCTCGGCCACGCGGCACGCAGCCGCGATGCGGTTGCCGACAGCGTCTCGGAGAGCACTTTGGTGTTGGCCGTGACGACGGTGAAATTCGTGTCGCCGACCCAGCGCGGCACGACGTGCACGTGCAGGTGCTGCGACACGCTGCCGCCCGCGGGTGCACCGAGGTTGAGCCCGACGTTGAGCCCGGCCGGCGCGTACGCCGACTTGAGCGCGAGCGTCGCGTCGCGAACCGTGCGCCACAACTCGTCGCGCTCGGTGTCGGTGAGGTCCTCCAAGTTGGCGACCTGGCGGTAAGGCAGGACGAGGCAGTGCCCGCTCGCGTACGGATACACGTTCAAGATGACGAAGCACGTCGGCCCGCGGTGCACGATGTTCGTCTCTTCGTCGGGCAGTCCGGAGGCGAGGATCTTCGCGAACATCGACTCGCCGTGCGACGGCGGATTGTTGCCTTCGGGCCCGAACGACGCGAGATAGTCGGCGCGCCATCCGGCCCACATGCGCTCCAACATCGTCGCTCCTAGCATCCGGCGCCGGCGCGCACGTCGTCGTGCAGGCGCGCGACGAACGAGTCGAACGGCGTGTCGCGCCGCACCTCGCCGCCGCGCGGGTTGACCCCGACGGTGCCGGCCCTCGCGTCGTCGTCGCCGACGACGAGCACGTACGGGATGCGCTCGAGTTTCGCCGCGCGGATGCGCTTGCCGAGTTGCTCGTCGGCCGCCGCCGAGTCGACGCGGAAGCCGTCGCCGGCCAGCCGCGCGACGAGCGATGCGGCGTGCGATTCGTGCGCGCTCGTCACCGGCAGGATGCGCACCTGCACCGGGGCGAGCCACGTCGGGAACGAACCGCCGTAGTGCTCGAGCAGCACGCCGAAAAACCGCTCGACCGAGCCGAAGAGCGCGCGGTGCAGCATGATCGGCCGGTGGCGCTGGTTGTCGGCGCCGACGTACTCGAGCGCGAAACGTTCGGGCAGGTTGAAGTCGCACTGGATGGTGGAGAGCTGCCACTTGCGCCCGATGGCGTCGCGCACGTCGACGTCGATCTTCGGGCCGTAGAACGCCGCCTCGCCTTCGCCGATCGTGTACGGCACGCCGAGGCGCTCGAGCGCCGCTCGCAGCGCGGCGGTGGCCTGGTCCCAGATGTCGTCGCTGCCGACCGACTTCTCCGTGTTGCGCGTCGACAACTTGTACGAGAAGTCGTCGAACCCGAATCGTCGCAGCACCGAGAGCACGAAGTCGAGCAGCGACGAAATCTCGTCGGCGAGGTGCTCTTGCGTGCAGAAGATGTGCGCGTCGTCCTGCGTGAACCCCCGGATGCGCAGGAGCCCGTGCAGGGTGCCGGCGCGCTCGTAGCGGTACACCGTGCCGAGTTCGAACAAGCGCAGCGGCAACTCGCGGTAGCTGCGCTGGCGGTCGCGGTAGATGAGACAGTGCATCGGGCAGTTCATCGGCTTGGGGTAGTACGTGCCGTTGTCCATCTCCATCGGCGGATACATGCCGTCTTTGTAGAAGTCGAGGTGGCCCGAGGTCTCGAACAGGTGCGCGATGGCGAGGTGCGGCGAGTAGACGAACTGGTACCCGCCGTTCTGGTGGCGCTCGCGGCTGTAGTCCTCCATCAACTTGCGCACGATGGCGCCCTTGGGGTGCCACACGGCGAGACCGCCGCCCAGTTCGCTGGGGAACGACAGCAGGTCCATCTCCACGGCGAGCCGCCGGTGGTCGCGCTTCTCGGCTTCTTCGAGTCGCACGAGGTGGTCGTGCAGCGCGGCCTTCGACTCCCACGCGGTGCCGTAAATGCGCTGGAGCATCGGACCCTGCTCGTTGCCGCGCCAGTACGCACCCGCCACTTTCATCAGCGCGAAGTGGCCGAGTTTCCCGGTGCTCGGCACGTGCGGGCCGCGGCAGAGGTCGACGAACGAATCGCTGTTGCGGTACACGCTCACCGTGTCGCCGCCGCCCGCCTCTCCCGCGTCGCCGGAGTCGGCCGCACCGCTCGTGACGCGCTGGATGATCTCGCACTTGTACGGCTGGTCGGCGAACACGCTCAGCGCGTCGGCGGGCGACATCTCCGCGCGCACGAACGGCTGGTCGGCCGCGACGATGTCGTGCATCCGCTGCGTGATCGCCGCGAGGTCGTCGTCTGCGAACGTGCGCCCGCCCGGCAACTCGAAGTCGTAATAGAACCCGTCGTCGATGGCCGGACCGATGGTGAACTTGGCGCCGGGAAACAACTGCAGCACCGCCTGGGCGAGCACATGGGCGGTGGAATGGCGCAGCACGTGGCGTCCGGCGTCGCTCTCGGCGGTGACGATGGCGACGCGGTCGCCGTCAGCGAGCACGGCACCGAGGTCGCTCTCGCGGTCGTTCACCACCGCAGCCACGGCGGCTTTGGCGAGGCGCGAACCGATGGCGGCGGCGAGGTCGAGCGCGCTGGAGCCGCGCGGAACCTGCTTGGTCGAACCGTCGGGCAGCCGGACGTCGATCAGGGCGGAGTCCGGCATGTCGTCAAGACTACGGAAGCAGTCGTCGCGGCATCGTGAGCGCCGGCGAACGGCGCGCCGCTCAGGCGTTCGCTGGTTCGCTGCCGTCGAAACGCGGCACCTGCGCGGTCGCTTCGACGATCGTCTCGCCGCGCTTCTTCGTGGCATAGGTGTTGCGGTACTCCTGGCCGGTGAGCTCGCGGATTTCGAACATCAACTCGTCGGTGATCTCGCGCAAGAGCATCGGGTCGCTGTTGCGCGTCTCGTACCGCGCGACGTCGATCGCGCGTCCGATACCGATCTTCACGGTGCCGCCGAGCCGCGGCAACGACGCTTCAGGCGGCTGGATGTCGCGCGTGCCGACGATGCCGACCGGGTAGATCGGGCAGCCGACCTTCAACGCGAGGCGCACGGCACCGGTGTGACCCTTGTAGAGCATCCCGTCGCGGCTGCGCGTGCCTTCCGGGAAGATGCCGAACAACTCGCCGCGGCGCAGCACGCGCTCGGCGGCGTCGAGCGCGGCGTGCGACTTGTCTCCGCCGCTGCGGTCGACGGGAATCATGCCCACTTTCGGGAAGAACCATCGCGTCTTCCACGAGTCCATGTACTCGCTCTTGCCGATGAACGAGATGTTGCGCGGCGAGAGCACCATCAAGAGCGCCGAGTCGAGGAAGCTGACGTGGTTCGGGCACAAGAGTGCCGCGCCGCTCTCGGGCAGACGGTCGAAGCCCGACAGTTCGAACTTCCACGCCGCGCGCGCCAGCGGGCGGACGACTCGGCGCAGTCGTGCCTGGAACTGCGTCGCGCCGTTGAAGCACCAGTCGGGAACCGGTCGGGTCACAACTCGACTCCGAGCAGCGACGCGGCGGCGCGCACGTCGAGACCGGCGGCGGCGGCGGCGTCGACGGCGGCGAGGGCACCGGGCGTGTCGAGGTCGTCGTCGAGACGCTCGCGCACGCTCTGCATCACGCTGCTGCCTTTCTCGGTCGTTTCGTCCCTTCGCAAGTGAACTACCGAGCGAGCCCAGGCGCCAAGTCGAACCGTGGCCCGCTCGATGAGACCTGCGTCCCACTCCCACTCGTTGCGGTAGTGCTTGGAGAGCAGTCCGAGACGGATCGCGCGCGGATCGTAACGCCTGCGCAAAGCGTCGACGAACACGAGGTTGCCGCGGCTCTTGGACATCTTGTGGCCGTCTTTCCAGACCATCGCGACGTGCATCCAATGGCGCACGAACGGCTCGCCGGTCGCGGCCTCGCTCTGGGCCCGTTCGCATTCGTGGTGCGGATAGATGAGGTCGGTGCCCCCGCCGTGCAGGTCGAGGGTGGTGCCCAACTCGCGCAGGGCGAGCGCGCTGCACTCGATGTGCCAGCCCGGGCGCCCCGCCCCCCAGATGGTGTCCCACGACGGTTCGTCGGCGGCCGAGGGCTGCCACAAGACGAAGTCGAGCGGGTCGCGCTTGTTGGGGTCGTCGACGTTGCCGCCCCGCTCGCGCGCCAGCACCAGCATCCGCGTGCGATCGTGGTGCGACACCGAACCGAACGCGCCGGCCTTCGCGACGTCGAAGTACACCGAACCGCCGGCCTCGTAGGCGAACCCGCGCTCGAGCACCATGCCGATGAACCCGCGAATGTCGGCGATCGCCGACGAAGCGCGCGGCGTCGAGTACATCGGGACGAAGTTGAGTGCCGCGAGATCCGCCTCGAGCCGCTTCTCCTCGCGCGCGGCGAGGTCGAGGTAGTGCACGCCGAGTTCGCGGGCCTTGGCAAAGAGCGGGTCGTCGACGTCGGTCACGTTGCGCACGCACTTCACGCGCCGCCCCGTGTCGAGCAACCGGCGGATGAGCACGTCGTAGACGATGAAGGTGAACGCATGGCCGAGGTGCGTCGCGTCGTACGGCGTCACGCCGCACACGTACATCTTCACGTCGTCGCCCGGCGAGAAGTCGACGATCTCGCGTCGCGACGTGTCGTAGAGGCGCACGCCGGGGTTCAGTCGATCCCGGTGAAGCGCGGCGCGACGCGCGTCTTGTAGCGCACGTTCAACTGCAGCAGCACGGCGGTGAGCGCCTCGATGGCGAGCGCGTTGGAGAGCAGCCCCGCGTTCAGCGGACGGCAGCCGGCGATGCGCGAGACGAGTTCGCTCACCGTCTTGGTCGCCGCGGTGTCGTCGGAGCAGATGAGCACGTCGCTGTCCACCTCGTGGTCGAGCGCCCCGAGTTCGGTGGCAGGCAGGTGCTGGAACGCGGCCACCACGCGCGACTCGGGTATCGCGGCCTGCACGTGCGCGGCGATGCTGCCGCGCGGCGGGATGAGCGGCTGGAACTCCTTGCCGACGCGCACGAGCGCGTTCGCCATCGTGATCACGACCTTGCCGCGCAGCGAATCGGCGAATTCGCTGACGGTGGTGGCGGCGGAGTCCCACGGCGTCGCGAGCACGACGATCTCGCGGCCAGCCGCGTGCGCGTTGTCGCCGCCCTCGAGCGCGAGATCGCGGCTCGACCACTTGTCGCGCAGTGCGGCGGCGACTGCCGCACCGCGGGCGGCGTCGCGCGAACCGATGAATCCCGCGTAGCCGACCGATGCGAGTCGCGCGGCGAGCGCGCTGCCGGCCGGACCGGTGCCGCCGACGTATCCGATGCTCGGGAGCGCGTTCGGCACGTCCACTACCGTAGCCACGTGCCGATTCTCGCGGGTAAGCGTCTCGTCGTCACGGGCGTGCTGACCGACGCTTCGCTCGCGTACGGCGTCGCGAGACTCGCGCAAGCCGAGGGTGCCACGGTGCTCCTGACCGGCGCGGGACGCGGGCTGTCCATCACCCAGCGCACCGCGAAAAAACTCTCGCCGGTGCCGGCGGTCGCCGAGTTCGACGTGACGAACGCGTCGCACGTCGACAGCGTGCGCGCAGCGGCGCGCGAGCACCTCGGCGGCGTCGACGGCGTGCTGCACTCGATCGGCTTCGCCCCGGCCGCCTGCCTCGGCGACGACTTGATGGCCGCAACGTGGGACGACGTGTCGGTCGCCGTGCAGGTGTCGGCCTACTCGCTGAAGACCCTCGCCGACGCCTTCCTGCCGCTGATGGGCGGCGGGGGCAGCATCGTCGGGCTCGACTTCGACAACACGGTGGCGTGGCCGGCCTACAACTGGATGGGCGTCGCGAAGTCGGCGCTCGAGTCGACCAGTCGCTATCTCGCGCGCGAGCTCGGGCCGCGCAAAGTGCGCTGCAACCTGGTCGCCGCCGGTCCGATCCGCACGATGGCGGCCAAGTCGATCCCGTCGTTCGCCCAGTTCGAGGACATCTGGAACGCGCGCGCCCCGCTCGGCTGGGACATTCATGACTCCTCCGCAGTGGCTCGCGCGTGTTGTGCGTTGCTCTCGGACTGGTTCCCCGCGACGACCGGCGAGATCGTGCACGTCGACGGCGGGTACCACGCCGTCGGCGCCTGACGAGACCGTGAACCGCCTCGGTGCGGAATCGTCGCCGTACCTGCGCCAGCACCGCGACAACCCGGTCGACTGGTGGCCGTGGTGCGACGCCGCGTTCGCGCAGGCGCGCGAGCGCGACGTGCCGGTGCTGCTGTCGGTCGGCTACTCCGCCTGCCACTGGTGCCACGTGATGGCCCACGAGTCGTTCGAGGACGACGAAGTGGCGGGGGTGATGAACCGGCTCTTTGTCAACGTGAAGGTCGACCGCGAGGAGCGCCCCGACGTGGACAGCGTCTACATGGACGCCGTGCAGGCGATGACCGGGCGCGGCGGCTGGCCGATGACCGTCTTTCTCACCCCCGACGCACGACCGTTCTTCGGCGGCACCTACTACCCCAAGCCGACCTTCCTGCAGTTGCTCGCCGCGGTCGACGACGCCTGGCGCAACCGTCGCGACGACATCGACGGCAACGTCGCGGCGCTGGTCGAGAACATCGGACGCACCTCGCAGATTCGCCGATCAGGCGACAAGGCGTCGATCGACGCGTTCCGTGCCGCGGTCGCGCAGTACGACGCGACCTTCGACCCGCGATGGGGCGGCTTCGGCGGTGCCCCGAAGTTCCCGGGCACGATGGCGCTCGAGGTGCTGCTGCGCGCCTACCTGAACGACGAGTCGCCGCGCACCCGCGAGATGATCGGGACCTCGCTCGACGCGATGGCGTCGGGCGGCATGTACGACCACGTCGGCGGCGGATTCGCGCGCTACAGCGTCGACGAAAAATGGCTGGTGCCGCACTTCGAGAAGATGCTGTACGACCAGGCGTTGCTCGTGCGGCCGTACCTGCACGCCTCGCTCGTGTGGCGCGACGAGCGCTACCGCCAAGTGGTGCACGAGACGATCGACTACGTGCTGCGCGACCTGCGTTCGCCCGAGGGCGCGTTCTACAGCGCGCAGGATGCCGACTCGCTCGACGAATCCGGGCACTCCCACGAGGGGCACTTCTACGTGTTCACGCCCGACCAGGTGCGCCGCATCGTGCCGCCCCGCCTCGTCGAACTGGCCCTCGACTGGTACGAGATCACCGACGCCGGCAACTTCGAGGGCAAGTCGATTCCCTGCCGGCTCGGGCGGCGCGGGCAACTGCTGCGCAACGACGACGTCGAGACGATCCGCTCGCTGCTGTTCGACGCGCGCGCCACGCGCCCGCATCCGGGGCTCGACGACAAGGTGATCACCGAGTGGAACGGGTTGATGGTCGCCTCGCTCGCCGAGGCGGCTGCCGCGTTCGGCAACGACTCGTGGGCGCTCGCCGCACAACGAGCCGGCGACTTCCTCGCGACCGTGATGCGCCGCGCCGACGGCAGGTACCTGCGCACGTGGCACCGCGACGCACCGGGCAGGCACCTCGCGATGGCCGCCGACTTGGCGAACCTGGTGGATGCGTACGTCCGGCTCTACGAACTGTCGGGGCTCGCTCGCTTCGTCGCGCACGCCCGCGACGCGGCGGACCAACTGCTCGCCCATCATTGGGACTCCGCGCACGGCGGCCTCTTCACCACCCCCGCCGACGGCGAACGGTTGATCGTGCGGCAAAAGGACCTGATCGACAACGCGACACCGTCGGCCAACTCCGTCGCGGCGTTCGCCCTGCAACGCCTCGCGGCCCTGACCGGCGACGCGCGCTACGCCGATCACGCGGAACAGATCCTCTCGCTCGTGGCCCGCATCGTCGCGAGTGCACCGACTGCGTTCCCCCATCTGCTGTGCGCGCTGCACCTGCACCACGTCGGCAGCACCGAGATCGCCGTCACGGGCAAGCGCGGCGATCTCGTCGGGTTCCTGCAATCGCAGTGGCTGCCGACGACGGTGCTGGCCTGGGGCGAGCCGATCGACTCGCCGCTCTTTGCCCAGCGCAAGGACGGCCTGGCCTACGTGTGCCGCGAATACGCCTGCCAGGCGCCGGCGGCGACGCGCACCGAGCTGGTGGCGGCGTTGCGTGCCGCCCTGTCGGGGGCCTAGCGCGCCGCGCTGTCAGGCGCCCGACGCGCTCACCATCCGCCGAAGTGCAGGATGCTTTCCGCCCCGGCGCGCGGGCGACTCGCGCTGCGCCCGCGACCGAACGCCGCGTCGCCGGCTTCGTGCGGCTGCGGCGTGCGCTCGTACCCGAGCGCGACGGCGCCGATCAGGACGAGGTGCGGCGGCACGCGCAGCCGGCTGCGCAGTTCGTCCTCGCCGCCGAACACGCCGAAGAACAAGGCGCCGAGTCCGGCGTCGTGGGCGGCGAGCAGGAGCGTCATGGTGGCGAACGAGGCGTCGACGGTCCAGTAGTCGACGGGCCACGCCTCGAGCGACTCGCCGAGCCGCGTGCGCGACTTGTCGCTCTCGGAGTACCGCTCGAGGTACGCATGCGGGTCGGCGAACGACAGCGCGACCACCGGCGCATCGAAGAGGTGCCGCCAGCGGAAGGTGGCACGCACGTCGCCCGGCATCGTCGCGGACCAGAACTCGGTCGTCGCCGTCCCCTCGAGCACGACGAGACTCCAGCCTTGCGTCTTGCCCGCCGACGGCGCGCGCGACGCCGTGTCGACCAAGCCCGCGAGCAGCCCGCGGTCGACGGGCTCGGGGCGGAACGCGCGCACCATCCGCCGCGTCGCCACGAGTTCGGTGAAGCTGCGCGCGCCGCGGTCCCTCGGCGTGTGGTCGCTCACGGCGACGACGATCTAGCGCTTCTTGCCGAGCTTGGAGAGCGACTCTGCCATCGTCCAGCCGTGCACGATGATCACGCCGCCCTTCGCGACGTTGACAGCCTTGAACAACGCGGTGACGTCGGCGGGAATCCTCGGCTTCTTGACGGGCTCGTAGTCGATGAATCCGGTCTGGGCATTCGACTTCGCGATGAACGACGCGGCGTCGTACTGCGGCTCGATCGCGTAGCGCCGCGCGAGGCGACGGCCCCAGGCACGCTCCTCGCCGACGGCGTTGTACTTGGGTCGCGGGATGAGCCCGGTGAGCGGTTCGAACGCCGCGAGTCCCTCGGGGGCGACGAAGCGGGCGCCGACCACGACGTCCTCGTCGGGGAACGCCATCAGCGCACGGTGGAACGCCTCGGTCATGAGACCCTTCATCGCCAGGTCGCGCTTGGGCGTGCGCTTCACGCTGAGCAACCCCATGACGACGCACGGCGTGCCGCCGAGTCGCTCGAGGGTGAGGAACATGAAGCCGACGAGGGTCTTGCCGTCGTGCGCCGTGGTGGCGAGCACCCACGAATCTTTCGCCTTCGACACCGCGCCGATCCCGAAGGCACCGCCCATCGCGGCGAGTTCGTCGAGATCGGCGTCGGTCAGTGCGCTCGCGTCGCGAGTGGCAACCTTCACGCCTCCATTCTGCCAGCAAAAATCCGGAATCGCACCGCTCGCCTCGTCAGCGAATCGACACCGAGTTGCCGAAGCGCGCGCGCAACAGACCGATGACCTTCTGGATGTCGACGGCGTACCGCGGGCCGAGCGCGACGGTCTTCGCGCCGAACGTGAGGTACACCGGCGAGTCGCCCGGGTGCTGTTCGAGCAGGTCGCGGACTTGCTCGACTTCGTCCATCGCCACGTTGCGTCGCGCGAAGTCGATGAACAACGACTCGATACCGGTCTTGGGCACCTCGATCACCGTCACGTCGGACGCCATGAAGGTGGAGCGCGCCTCGTCGCGTCGGTCGAGCCGCCCGCGCACGACGACGATCTGGTCGTCGACGACGAGGTGGCCGTGCGTGGCGAACAGCTTCGGGAAGACGGTCACCTCGATCGAGCCGGCGAGGTCTTCGAGCGTGAAGGTCGCCATCTGCTCGCCTTTGCGCGTGAACTTGCGGTCGACGCCGGCGACGACGCCGCCGAGGGTGAAGTTGTCCTCCTTGCGCTCGGGCACGTCGACAATCGGGCAGGTGACGCGGCGCGCCAGCACCGGCTCGAGTCCGCGCAACGGGTGGTCGGACACGTAGAAGCCGAGCATCTCTTTCTCGAGGCGCAGCTGGTCCGCCTTGTCGAACTCGAGGTCGGGGATCTCGGTGCGCTCGCTGAACCCGCCGGCGTGCTCCACCTCGCCGAAGAGGGTCATCACGCCCTGGTCCCGCTCGCGGCGGCGCGACAGTGCGGAGTCGACGAGCGGCTCGAACACCGCCAGCAACCCGCGGCGCGGGTGCCCGAGCGAGTCGAAGGCGCCGGCCTTGATCAGCGACTCGAGCGTGCGCTTGTTGAGCACCGACTCCGGGGCCCGCTCGACGAAGTCGTGGAAGGAGAGGAACTTGCCCCGCGTGTCGCGGTGCTCGACGAGCGCACCCGCCGCACCCTCCCCCACGTTGCGGATCCCCGAGAGGCCGAACGACACCGCGCGCTCGCCGGCGATCGGCGCGAAGTCGACGCCCGACTCGTTGACGTCGGGCGGGCGCACCGCGACCCGGTTGGAGGCCGCGTCGGCGAGGTAGAGCGGGGCGCGCTCGTTGTTGTCCTTCACCGACGTGAGCAGGCAGGCGAAGTACTCGACGGGGTGGTGCGCCTTCAGCCACGCCGTCTGGTACGTGATGAGCGCGTAGCCGTACGCGTGGCTCTTGGTGAACGCGTAGTCGGCGAACTTCTCGATGATGCCGAACAACTCGCGTCCGAGCGACTCGCCGTAGCCCTTTGCCGCGCAACCACCGACGAACTTCGGGCGCTGCTCCGCCATCGCCGTGGGGTCCTTCTTGGCGCACGCCTTGCGCAGCGAGTCGGCTTCGGCGAGCGAGTAGCCGGCGAACTTCTGCGACACGCGCATGATGCTCTCCTGGTACACCATGAGCCCGTAGGTGTCGCCGAGCACGTCGACGGCGTCGTTGTGGAAGTAGCGGGCCGGCTTGCGCTTGTTCTTCACGTCGGCGTAGTCGTTGTGCATGTTCTCGGCCATCGGGCCCGGCCGGTAGAGCGCGATCACGGCCGCCACGTCGTCGAACGTCCTCGGCAGGAGCGATCGCAGCAGCGCGCGCACCGGCGACGACTCCAGCTGGAACACCCCGATCGTGTTGCCGGCCGACAGCAGTTGGAAGGTCTTGGCGTCGTCGAGCGGGATGCCCGACACATCGAAACCTGTCTCGCTGCGCCGAATGAGTTGCTCGGCGTCGGTGATGACATCCAAGTTGCGCAGGCCGAGGATGTCCATCTTCAGAAGGCCGAGCGCCTCGACGCCGTGCATCTCGTACTGCGTCACGGTCGGCGCCAGCTCGGGTTTCATGCCCGGCTCGGGCTTGCGCTGGATGGGCAGGTACTCGGTGAGCGGGTCTTTGGTGATGACCACCGCAGCGGCGTGGATGCCCACCGAACGCTTGAGGCCTTCGAGCCCGCGCGCCACGTCGATCACGCGCCGCACGTCGGGGTCGCGCTGGTATTCGTCGCGCAACTCGGCGGCGGCACGGAAACCCTCGACGTGCTTGTCGTCCTGCTCGAGGCAGTAGCGCAGCGGCGTGTCGCGCCCCATCACGACCGGCGGCATCAGCTTGGCGATTCGGTCACCGAGCGCGTACGGGTGGCCGAGCACGCGCGCGGCGTCGCGCACGGCGTTGCGGGCCTTGATGGTGCCGAAGGTGATGATTTGTGCCACGCGGTCGCGACCGTATTTTTCGGCGGCGTAGCGGATCAACTCGTCGCGGTAGCGCGAGTCGAAGTCCATGTCGATGTCGGGCATCGACACGCGGTCGGGGTTCAAGAAGCGCTCGAAGAGCAGGTCGTGGCGCACCGGGTCGAGGTCGGTGATGCGCAGCGCGTAGGCGACCGCGCAGCCCGCCGCCGAACCGCGGCCCGGCCCGACGCGAATGCCTTGTTCGCGCGCGTGGCGGATCAAGTCCCACACGATGAGGAAGTACGACGCAAAACCCATGTCGCAGATGACCTTCAATTCGTAGGCGAGGCGTTCCACCACCTCCTTGGGCGCCGCCGCGCCCCAACGCTGCCGCGCGCCCTCGCGCGCCAGGTGCTCGAGGTACTGCTTGTCGTCGGCGAACCCCGCCGGAATCGGGAAGTCGGGCAGCACGTACTTGCCGAACTCGACGGTGGTGTCGGCGCGCTCGGCGATCCACAGCGTGTTGTCGCAGGCCGCGGGCGTCTCGGCAAAGAGCTCGCGCATCTCCGCCGCGGTCTTCAGGTAGTGCTCCTCGCCTTCGAACTTGAACCGGTCCGGGTCGTTGATGGTGCAGCCGGTCTGCACGCACAGCAGCGCGTCGTGGGCTTGCGCGTCGTGGCGGTGCACGTAGTGCGAGTCGTTGGTGGCCAGGAGCGGCGCGCCGATCTCGCGCGCGATCTTCACGAGGTCGGCCATCGTGCGGCGCTGCTGGGCGAGTCCGTGGTCCTGCAGCTCGACGAACAAGTTGTCGCGGCCGAAGATCTCCTGCAGGCGCGCCGCCGTCGCCTTGGCCTCGTCGTATTCGTCGCGCCGCAAGGCCTGCAGCACGTGGCCGCCGAGGCAGCCGGTGGTGGCGATCAATCCCTCGTGGTGGCGCGCGAGCAGTTCCCAGTCCATGCGCGGCTGGTAGTAGTACCCCTCGAGGAAGGCGAGGCTCGACAGCTTGATGAGGTTGCGGTAGCCGGCGTTGTTCTCGGCGAGGAGCGTGAGGTGGTAGTAGAGCTTGCGCCCGGCCTCGGTGTCGCCGCCCGAGTCGTCGGGTCGTCCGCGGCGCGCGGGGCGCTCGAAGCGCGACTCGTACGCCATGTACGCCTCGGTGCCGATGACCGGCGCGATGCCGCCGCTGCGGCACGCCGCGTAGAAGTCGAGGACGCCGTACATGTTGCCGTGGTCGGTGATGCCGATCGCCGGCTGTCCGTCGGCGACCGCGCGTTCCACCAGTTCGTCGATGCGCGCGGCACCGTCGAGCATCGAGAACTCGGTGTGCACGTGCAGGTGCGCGAACGACTTCGGCATCGGTGGAATGCCGAGAGTACCAGCGGGGTACCCGACGGGGGGCGCATCTCGCGCCGCGGGCGACTAGATGTAAGTGCCCGGACGCTCGCCTTGCGTGCCGCCCGTCGCCGGCAACTGCCGCATCTGCTCGAGTTGCTGGCGTGCGGCGAGTTGCTGGGCAAAGAGCGTCGCTTGGATGCCGTGGAAGAGGCCCTCGAGCCAGCCGACCAGCTGCGCCTTGGCGACTCGCAGTTCGGCGTCGCTGGGCAGCTCGCCGTCCCTGAACGGCAGAGCAAGCGTCTGGAGTTCTTCGCGCAAGTCGGGCGAGATCGCCTCCGCCAGTTCGACGACGGAGCGCTCGTAGATCTCGGCGAGACGCTCGCGGCTCGGTGCGTCGAGCTGCATCTGGCGGACTTCCTCGAGCAGGCCCTTGATCATCGAGCCGATGCGCATGACTTTCGCCGGTTCTTGCACGGCGTCGGTGCCCGGCGGTGCGTCGAGCACTTCGCCACGCTCCGGGCCGCGTTCGGGGTTGTTGCTCATCGGACTTCTGTCTAGCAGCGCGCCTGCCCGGGTCGCGCGACGGTCAGCTGCGGCGCGCCGCGAGGAACGGCACGTCGATCTCCGCCGAGGTCATCGACCCGTGGCGGCACTGCAGGTCGAAGTACGACTTCTCGGCCGGGTCGTCGAAACTCGCGTCGCGCTTGGCCATCACGGCCACGTCGCCGAATCGCCGGCGCACGATGTCGGAGACGCGCGGGCCGAAGTACCCGGCGGCGATCATCTCGTCGCGCGTCATCACCCAAGCGTGCTCGCCGTGGTGCTCGTGCACGGCAGCGACGACGTCGTCGACGCGCCCCTCTTTCACGTGCAGCCAGCGGAAGCGCCCCTCGCCCGACTGGTGCGTGAGGCGGGTCGTGACCTGCGGGTGGAGGGCGAAGGTGTTCTTGCCGACCATCACCTGCCCGTGGTCCGCGGTGACGAGCAGCACCGCGCCGCGCGGCAGCACGCCGATCAGGTCGGCGACCAGGCGGTCGGTGGCGCGCAGTTCGGCGTCGTAGTGCTCGCCGAAGCCGCGTTCGTGCGCGATCTTGTCGACGCCGTCGTAGTAGCAGTAGACGAACGTCTCCCCCGCGGCGAGCAGCGCGCGCGCGTCGACGCACATGCTCGACGCCGCGCGCCAACTCGCCATGCGCTGGTCGCGCAGGTGCGACTCGGTGAAGGCGGTGCCGTCGAACTCGGCCTTCGACAGCACCGGCACGCTGCCGCCGAGGAACGGCGGGCAGGGTTGCACGTCGCGCGGCGCGAGCCGGCGGCGGACGTCGCCGCGCTCGTCGGCCCAGCGCAGCATCTGCACCACTCGTCCCGCGAAGTCGATGCGGAAGCCGACGAGCCCGTGGTCGCCGGGTGCCGCGCCCGTCGTGATCGAGGTGAGCGCGGTGACGGTGGTGGTCGGCGCGATCGTGGTGATCGGCCCGCCTTGCATCGCGGCGAGCGTCGGTGCGATCGAGGCGTCGGCCGTGATCCGGTCGCGCAACTGGTGCCAACCCAGTCCGTCGACGACGAGCAGCACCACGGCGCTCGCGTCGCGGGCCGCGGCGGGGAAGAACTCCGGCAGGTCCGCGGTGCCGCGCCCCGCGAGCAGGGCGGGCACGATGTTGGTGACGCACGCACCGGCGTAGTCCGGGAGGCGCGGCTGCGCGTCGGCGAGTGTTGCGGACTGATTCATCGCAGTGACAGTCTGCCCGCGGTTTACACTTGTGCCGTGCGGGTGTCGACGCGTGGCGACTATGCGTGCCGGGCGATGCTGTCGCTCGCTCTGCACTCCCACGAACCCGGGCCGATCTCGGTGCGCGACATCGCCGCGCGAACCGCGCTGCCCCAGCCGTACCTCGAGCAGATTCTCCTCGCGCTGAAGGGCGCGGGGCTCGTGCACTCCAAGCGCGGCGTCGGCGGCGGTTACGCGCTGGCGCGCCACCCCGACAAGATCCTCCTGTCGGAGATTCTCTCCGCAGTCGACGGGCCGATCTCGCTCGGGGATTTCGGCGAGCCGCACCGCAACGGCGCCTGCGACCACGAGGGCCAGTGCGTGCTCCTGGCGATCTGGCATTCCGTCGGCGACCACATGCGCGACCATCTCGCCAAGTTCACGCTGGGCAGCGTGCTCGCAGCCGCGCGCGGCGAGTCAGCGTGGCCGGACACCGGCACGACGAAGACCGGGCGCACGCGCCGCTGACCCGCGCCGCGCCGCTCGACTCGGCGACGGCGGGCGGCGCTACGACAATTGGTCGAGCAGCGCCGCGAAATCGGCGGGCAACGCGGCGGTGCAGGTGCGGCGCACGCCGTCGTGCGGATGGTCGAAAGCCAGTTCGCTCGCGTGCAGCATCGGCCGCCGCGGCGACAGACCGGGTCGCACCCCGCCGTACTGCGCGTCGCCGACCACCGGGTTCCCGATCGACGCCAGGTGCACGCGGATCTGGTGCGTGCGGCCCGTCTCCAGCCGGCACTCGAGCAAGGCCGCGTCTTTCGGCACGTGGAAGGCCCGCTCGACCGAGTAGTGCGTGCGCGACGCGCGACCGCCGACGACCACCGCCATGCGGGTCGGGTCGCGCTGGTCGCGGCCGATCGGCGCGTCGATCACGCCGTTCAGCGAGACAGGAATGCCCCACACGAGCGCGGAGTACACGCGGCTCACGGAGCGCACGGCGAGCTGCGCGACGAGCGACTCGTAGGCGTGCTGCGTGCGAGCCACGACGATGAGGCCCGTCGTGCCGGCGTCGAGCCGGTGCACGATGCCGGGGCGCAGCGGGTCGCCGACACGGGCGATCTCGGGGTAGGCGTGCAGCAGGCGGTTGACGAGCGTCCCGGTCTTGTTGCCGGCGCCGGGGTGCACGACGAGCGCGGCCGGCTTGTTCACCACGATCACGTCGTCGTCGGCGTGCACCACGTCGAGCGGCAGGCCGGGCTCGGCGCGGGGCAGTTCCGGTACCCCCGCTTGCGAGACGTCGACGGTGATGGTCTGGCCGAGCGCCACCTTCTCCTTGCCGGCGGTCACGACGGTCCCGTCGACGGTGACCGCGCCCGCTGCGATGAGCGCCGCGGCGGCGCTGCGGCTCACATCGGCGACGAGCGACACCACGCGGTCGATGCGCACGTCGGCGAGCGACGCCGGGATGGTCTCGGTGCAGCGCCGCGCGAGGCTGCCGCTGTCGTCACTCATCGCCCGACTCCGCGCGCCTGCCCGAGGGTGTGCCAAGCGCGGCGAGCATCATCATCGCCGCACCGACGGTGATCGCCGAATCGGCGACGTTGAACACCGGGAACCATTGCAGGTCGATGAAGTCGACGACCGCGCCGCGCAACCACGCGTCACCGCGGAACAACCGGTCGACGAGGTTGCCGGTTGCTCCGCCGACGATCAGGCTCGCCGCGACCGCGGCGGCACCGCGCGCCGAGCGGCGAATCCACGCAACGACCACGATCACGGTCACGAAACCGAGCGCACCGATGACCGGCCCGGCACCGGCTGCCTGCGAGAACGCCATCCCCTTGTTGAACGCGAGGTTGAACCGCAGCGACCCGACGAGGTCGATGGTGCGGCCACCCGAGAGCCGGTTGAGCGCCCAGTGCTTGGTGAGTTGGTCGACGATGACGATCGGTGCGACGAGCATCCACATCCGCCGCGTCGCTGCGGCGGTCATCGACTGCCGAGTCCGCCAGCGCGCTCAGTGACGAGCTCGGTGGCCCACGGCAGCACCTCGAGCCGTTCGCGCGGGATCGGCAGGCCCGAGTACGTCGAGTATCCGTACTCGCCGATCTCCATCCGGCGCAGGGCGAGCTCGATCGCCTCGACCTCGGCCTTGGCCTGCTCGGAAAGCACGAGGTCTCGCTCGCGCTCCACCACCATCGTGTCGCCCTCGCCGCCTTCCTCGCCGAAATCGACGTCACCCATCTCTTGGGCGTTCACGATTTCTTGCGCGTCTTCCTCGAGACGCCGCGCCTGACCGAGCAGCTCGTCGCGCTTCTCGAGCAGCAGGGTGCGCTGCGATCGCAGGAAGTCGATGTCGAACTCCGCCGTCGGCGTGATGCCGTCGACGGGCTCGAATTTGTTGATGAGCGGCTTGACGGGCTTGGCCATCGCTCTCTCTTGCTGCTCGCGGATGCGGCGTTCGTCTTCGTCGCGGATCGCCTTCACGCGCGCCCGCTCGGCTTCGCGCGCCTGGCGCTCGGCTTCGCGCGCCTTGTTGATCTTGTCCCGCTCGCGCTGCTTCTCGCGACGTTCTTCCTCGATCACGGCGCGCTTGCGGGCCTGCTCGCGGCGGCGCTCTTCCATCGCCACTTGACGCTCGAGGTCGCGGCGCCTCTTCTCGGCCAGCCGTTCTTTCAGCACGCGCTTGCGCTCGGCGAGCCGCTCGCGCTGCAGGCGCTTGCGCTCGCGCTCGGCTTCTCTGCGCGCCAGCTTGCGCGCGCGGACGGCGTCGAGTCGGGCGGCTCTTCGTTCGCGCTCCTCTTTCTTGCGCTGGGCGGCCTTCTTCTTGCGCAGCGCTTCGGCCTTCTGGCGCGCGAGGCGGCGCTGCACCTCGGCTTTCTTCTTTGCGGCTTTGCGGCGCTGTTCGTCGGCGCGCCGGCGGGCTGCCTTCAGTGCGGCTTCACGCTTGGCTTTCGCCGCGCGGCGCTTGGCCTCCAGTTTCTGGCGGGCCTTGCGCTGCCGGGCCTCTTCCACCTTGCGGCGGGCGGCCTGGCGGCGGCGCTCCTCGAGGAGGCGGCGGGCCTTGCGCCGACGGAGTTCTGCGAGTTTGCGGCGCTTGGCGGCGGCGAGCAGCGCGGCTTTCTTGCGGGCGGCTTTCTGCTTGGTGGCGGCCCTCTTCTTGGCCGCTGCTTTGCGCTGCGCGGCTGCGTTCATGACCCAGTCAGGGTAGCCGCTCGACGCCGATGTGGAGCGCCAGCTCGTCGAGCGCGGCGTTGGCCGGCCGGGCATCACTGACTCCTGCGTACGACACCTCGCGGGCGAGCGTCTCGGCTTTCAGCATCGCCTCGTGGGCGCGCACGGCCTCGACCACGTCGTCGGGCGCCCCGAGCACGAGGCGAATGCGGTCCGACACGTGCAGTCCGGCGTCGCGGCGCGCCTGTTGCACGAGACGGATCACGTCGCGCGCGGTTCCCTCGCGGCGCAGGTCGTCCGACACGGCGAGGTCGAGCACCACGATGCCGTCGTC
>Ga0233424_10000830_pt1 | contig 33393 bp, 26 predicted proteins | sample Watercolumn_Towu_FD_181011 | JGI IMG/M metagenome (GOLD analysis project Ga0233424, IMG submission 181011) | Freshwater microbial communities from Lake Towuti, South Sulawesi, Indonesia - Watercolumn_Towuti2014_125_MG | ecosystem: Environmental > Aquatic > Freshwater > Lake | place: Indonesia... | reverse complement strand
TCCTGGCCCTGGCCGGCTGGTGCCTTGCCTTGCTGCTGTGGGCACGCGCCAACCCCGGCTGGCGCGCCGGCCTGAAGAGCCCGGCCAGCCTCGCGCTCGCGCTGCTCGTCGTCGCGCCCTTCACCTCCATCCTGTGGCGCGGCCTGCCGTCCTCGCTGGGCCTCGGGGCCGCCGCCATCCTCGGCGCCGGCCTGGCGGTGCTGCTGCTCGCGCAGGGCCTGTCGCCCGCGCGCCGCCTGCTGGCCGCCGAAGCCCTCTGCTGGGGCCTGCTCGTGGCCGGCGGCTTCAGCATCGCCATCAGCCTGGTGCAGGTCTTCGCGCCCGGCTGGGCGGACGGCAGCGTCATCGCCCGCTCCGGCATCGCCGGCCGCGCGGTGAGCAACCTGCGCCAGCCCAACCACCTGGCCAGCCTGATGATGTGGGCGGCCGTGGCCGCGGTCTTCATCACCGAGCGGCGCGGCTGGCGCGTCGCGCTGGCGCCCATGCTCTTTGCCTGCGTGTTCACCGTGGTGCTGAGCGCGTCGCGCACCGGCTTCATCGGCGTCGGCATGCTGGCGGTCTGGGGCATCGTCGACCGCCGGCTCTCTCGCCACGCGCGCCTCACCTTGCTCGCCACGCCGCTCATGCTCGGCGTCAGCTGGTGGCTGATGGCGTTGTGGTCCGCCGAGGGCGGCCATGCCTTCGGTGCGGCCTCGCGCCTGTCGGAAGGCGCCGGCTCGCCCACGCGCCTGGCCATCCTGCGCGACGCCTGGGGGCTGATCCTTGCCAACCCCTGGCTCGGCGTCGGCTGGGGCGAGTTCAATTTCGCCTGGAGCCTCACGCCATTCCCGAACCGGCCGATCGCCTTTTTCGACCACACGCACAACCTGCCCGCGCAACTGGCGGTCGAGCTGGGCCTGCCGTGGGCCGGCGCGGTGCTGGCGCTGCTGGCCTGGGCTGTGGGCAAGGCCGGCTGGGGCGCCTGGCGCGCCACCGGGGAGGAGGCCCTGCTGCGCCGTGCTGCCTTGATGATCGTGCTGACCATCGGCCTGCACAGCCTGCTGGAGTACCCGCTCTGGTACGCCTACTTCCTGCTGCCCGCCTGCTTCGCGCTGGGGCTCGCCTTGCCGGCACCTGCGCCCGCGTCGGCGCGGCCGGCCTCAGGCCGCCCCTGGCAGGTCATGGGCGCCCTGCTCATCGCCGGCAGCGCCTTCGCGGTGTGGGACTACCAGCGCGTGGTCGTCATCTACGCGCCGTCCGACGACGCCAAGCCGCTGAACCAACGCATCGCCGACGGCCAGCGCTCGGTCTTCTTCAGCCACCAGGCCGACTACGCCGCCGCCACCAGCTTCCCGCCCGGCAAGCTGGCGCTGGCCGCCACGCGGCGCACTGCCTTCAGCCTGGTCGACGCGCGGCTGCTGATGCACTGGTCGCGCTCGCTCGAAGCCACGGGCGACCTCGAAGGCGCCCGCTTCGTGGCCGACCGCCTGCGCGAGTTCCGCAACCGCACGGGCGACGACTGGTTCGCCAGCTGCGAGGACGCCGCCTCGGCACCACGGATGCCGCAATGCCGGCCGGCATCAGGGGTGGTGGACTGGCGCTCGTTGCGCTGACTCAGTCGGTGGCGTCCGCCCGCCACTCGCCGGACTTCCCGCCCTGCTTCTCCAGCACCCGCACATTGCTGATGACCATGCCGCGGTCTGCCGCTTTACACATGTCATACACGGTGAGCAGGCCCACCTGCACGGCGCACAGGGCTTCCATCTCGACGCCGGTGCGGCCCAGCGTTTCGACCTGGGCGCGGCAGTGCACGCGGCCGCCGGCTTCGTCGAGTTCGAACTCCACCGCCACGCGCGTGATCGGCAGCGGGTGGCACAGCGGCACCAGCTCGCTGCAGCGCTTGGCGCCCTGGATGGCCGCGATGCGCGCCACGGCGAGCACGTCACCCTTCTTGGCGCTGCCGCTGGCGATCAGCGCGAAGGTCTCGGGCTTCATGCGGATCTCGCCGGCCGCGACGGCGACGCGGTGGGTCTCGGCCTTGGCGGACACGTCCACCATGTGGGCCTGGCCCTGGGCATCGAAATGGGTGAGGGGGGTCGTCATGCCTGGAAACACTGGGGCAACGTGGTTGCAGGCATCATAGGAGGGTCCCCTCGATGCGCGGCGCCTTGAGCACGCGCGGCTGCCCGATGAAGAAGCTCCTGCACCGCCCCTTGCTCAGCCTGCTCGCCGCCGCGACGCTGGCCCTGCCCGGGGCGCCGCTGAATGCCCAGGTCAACCTGCCCGCGCTGGGCGATTCGGTCTCGCAGGACCTCGACCTCACCGCCGAGCGGCAGCTGGGCGAGCGCTATATGCGCCAGATCCGGCTGGACCCGGCCGTCGTGCAGGACCCGATCCTGCAGGAGTACATGGCGGGCATCTTCCAGCCGCTGGTGAACGCCTCGCGCAAGCTCGGCCACATCGGCGAGGACATCCAGGCCCGCTTCGCGTGGGAGTCCTTCCTCGTGGAGGACAAGAGCATCAATGCCTTCGCGCTGCCCGGCGGCTTCGTCGGCACGCACCTCGGGCTGATCGCGATGACGGTGTCGCGTGACGAGCTGGCTTCGGTGCTGGCGCACGAGATCTCGCACGTCACCCAGCGCCACATCGCGCGGCGCATCGCGGGAGATTCCAAGAACAGCATGGTCGCGGTGGCCGGCCTGCTGCTGGGAGTGCTGGCCGCTTCGCGCGGCAACATCGACCTCGCCAACGCCGGCATCGTGGGCGGGCAGGCGGCGGCGGCGCAGATGTCGCTGAACTTCTCGCGCGACATGGAGCGCGAGGCCGACCGCGTCGGCTTCAATGTGCTGGTGGAAGCGGGCTTTGCCGGCAGCGGCATGGTGAGCATGTTCGAGCGCATGGAGCAGGCCTACCACCTGATGGACAACGGCGCCTTCCCCTACCTGCGCTCGCACCCGCTGACGAGCGAGCGCATCGGCGACGCCCGCACGCGCCTGGCGCTGGAGCCCTTCGCGCGCCCGCGCGGCCTGGCCGAGCATGCGCTGATGGCAGCCCGCTCCCGGGTGCTGATGGACCCGCGCGTAGAGGCCTGGAAGGTGCTCGAGAACTACGACGCCGGCGCGCGCAACATCCGCGAGAGCGGCGGCTACGAGCAGCTCGGCGCGCGCTATGCCGCAGCGCTGGCCTCGATCAAGCTGCGCAACTTCGACCGCGCCGAGACCACGCTGCGCAGCGCCGAAGTCACGCTGCAGCTCATCAACCCGAGCCCGGCTGAAACCGCGGCGGCGCGCCGGCAGCTGACCTACCTCCGCGCCGAACTCGCCCAGGCCCGCGGCCGGGCGATGGAAGGCCTGGCGGCGCTGGATTCCCTGCAGGGCGAGAAGTCGCGCCCGATGTTGATGGCCCGCGTGGCACTCGCGCTGGTGCCCGGCACCGGGCCGGCCGCCCTGCGTGACGCGGCGGACGCCCTGCAGACGCATGTGAGCCTGGAGCCCAAGGATTCCTTCGCCTGGTCGCAGCTCGCCCTGGTCTGGCAGCGGCTTGAGCAGCCGCTGCGCGCGGTGCGCGCGCAGGCCGAGGTGCACGCGGCCGCCGGCGACCTCAACGGCGCCATCGACCGCCTGCGCTCGGGCCTGCGCCAGTCGCGCGGGCCGGACGCCGACCAGGTCGAGGCCTCGGTCATCGATGCGCGCCTGCGCACGCTCGTCTACGAGCGCCAGTCGATGCTGGCCGAGATCTACCGCGGGCGCTACATCCCGCCCGACGTCGAGTTGCCGAATTGAAGCGCCGCGCGGCGGTGCGTCGTCAGTCGCTGGGGAACAGGCGCTCGATGACGACGTCGATCACCATGCCGCACAGGCTGTAGATCAGCGAGCCGATCAGCGCCGCGGCAAAGCCGGTCACGGCCAGGCCGTCCAGCAGGGAGGCGGCGGCCCAGAACATCAGCGCGTTGATGACGAACAGGAAGAGCCCGAGGCTCAGCACCGTCACCGGCAGCGTCAGCAGCACCAGGATGGGCCGCAGCAGGGTGTTCAGCAGGCCCAGCACGCCGGCCGCGATCAGGGCCGAGGTGAAGCTCTTCACGACGACGCCAGGGTAGAGATGCGCCACGAGCAGCAGCGCCCCGGCGAGCAGCAACCAACGGGTGAGGATCTTCATGGGGCGCGAGCATATCGGGCGCCGACTGCCGTGAGGCAGGCGCCAGGTGTCGCAAGACCGTCTCAGCCATGGGAACTTAAATGGGAATCGTTCGCATTCGTGTTAACATTTTCCTGTGGTCGCCGTTGAAACCTCCGTCCTGCCGTCCCTGGCCTTCGTGGCGCCGTCCCCCGTGGCGGCGCCGGCGGCCGCGCCGCGTGCAGCCGCTGCCCCCCAGGGCCCCCGTTTTGGCGATGCTCCGCGCAGCCGTCGGCTGCTGCTGGTGGGGATCGCGGCGCTGCACCTGCTCGGCTTCTGGGGCCTGAGCCAGGTCCAGAACCTGCGCCACACCGTGGTCCGCATGGCACCCGTCGTGGTGCGCCTGGTGGCACCGGCCGAGCCGCCCAAGCCGCAGCCGCCGGTGCCCACCGCACTGCCGGACATGAAGGCACCCACCATGCCGCTGATCGAGCCGCCGGTGATCGCCGTGGCCACCGCGCCGGCGCCGGCCCTCGTGGTGGCCGCCCTGCCGCCCCCGCCGCCGCCCGTGCCGGTGCAGGCCACACCCACGCCGGCGCCGGTCGCCCAGGCGCTGCCGCCGCCCGCGCCGCCGGCTCTCAAGCGCGTGCCGGCCAGCGCCGTGCGCTATGTGCGCGAACCCCGCATGACCGTGCCGCTGATGTCCAAGCGCCTGCGCGAGTCGGGCGTGGTGCACCTGCGGGTGGTCGTCGATGTGAACGGGCTGCCCCGAGACATCTCGCTGGCGAAGTCCTCCGGCTTCGCCCGCCTGGACGAACAGGCGCTGCTGGACATGCGCAGCGCCCGCTTCGCGCCCCAGACCGAGAACGGCCAGCCCGTCGAGTGGGAGGTCATCGCCCCGATGTCCTACGAAGTCGACCGCTGAGCGCCGTCTCTTTTTCCGAGTAGCCATGCCGTGGGCGGCGCCCGACGCCGCCGTGGGCAAAGCCATGCCCATCACCCACGAATCCTGGAGAGCAGTTCCATGTCCCGCAAGAACAAGAAGGCCACGTCGCCGCTGAAACCCCTGGTGCCCCTGGGCGCGCTGGCCGCCGGCTTCGGCCTGGCTTCGGCCGCCCTGGCCCAGACCACCCCGCCGCCGGCCAAGGAAGACAACGTTCTGCCGACTGTGCGCGCCCGCGCCAGCGCCGAGCCACAGGGCAAGGACAGCTACCAGGCCACCGAGACGCGCATCGGCAAGGGCAAGCAGGACATCCGCGACATCCCGCAATCGCTCACCGTCATCACCGAGAAGGTGATGGACGACCGCAACTTCAGCAACGTCAAGGAGGTGCTGAAGAACACCGCCGGCATCACCTTCCAGGCCGCCGAGGGCGGCGAGGAGGACATCAAGGTGCACGGCATCTCGCTGCAGAGCACCGGTGACATCTTCATCGACGGCATGCGCGACCCGGCCTTCTACGACCGCGACACCTTCTTCCTCGACAAGGTCGAACTGCTGCGCGGCTCGGCCTCGCTGCTGTTCGGGCGCGGCTCCACCGGCGGCGCGGTCAACCAGGTCACCAAGCAGGCCCAGCTCGCCAACCAGAACGAGGTCGAGGTGAGCATGGGCAGCCATGGCGCGCTGCGCGCGGTGGCCGACTTCGACACCCGCACCGGCGAAACCTCCGGCCTGCGCGTGAGCGCCATGATGAACACCGCCGACAGCAACGGCGCCGGCTCCAAGGTCGACAAGCGCGGCATCGGCCTGAACTACCGGCTGGGTGTCGGCGAGACCGACGAGTTCGGCCTCACGCTCTACAGCCTGCAGAACGACAACGGCATCAACTACGGCGTGCGCTGGATGCGCCAGACCGCGAGCGACCCGATCGCCAACCAGCTCAACACCAAGCTCGACCCCGACGCCTACTACGGCCTGGCCAGCGACTTCAACAAGGGCACGGCCAGCTACGGCATGCTGACCCACACGCACCGCTTCTCGGCCGAGACCGAGCTGGTGACCAAGGTGCGCTACGCCGAGTACACCCGCGACCAGCGCGCCACGCTCTGGAACTTCGCGGCGGCCGCCCAGCAGCCCGGCGGCCAGGCGGTGTCGCTGGCCACGCTCAGCCCCGCCACGGCCATCACGCGCGGCTTCCAGCCCAAGAAGCAGGACATGCAGACCGTGACGGCGCAGAGCGACCTGAGCACGCGCTTCGAGGCCCTGGGCTTCAAGCACACGCTGCAGGCGGGTGTGGATTTCGCGCAGGAGAAGAAGCAGGTCTACGGCCAGATCACGGCGGCGCAGGGCGGCGTCGTGCCCGCTCGGCCCAACACCACCATCGGCACGCCGAGCGACGGCGCGAGCATCGACGAATCGCTGCGCAGCTACCGCCAGACCAGCGCCTACACCTCCACCGCCTACGGCGGCTATGTGCAGGACATGATCGAGATCGCCCCGATGTGGAAGGTGCTGGCCGGCCTGCGCTACGACCACCTCAAGGGCGACTACGACACCTTCACGGTGCCCACCACCGCGCTCACCCCGGTGACCACGAGCAGCTACCGGATGAAGGTGTCCGAGGTGAGCAAGCGCGCCGCCGTGCTGTTCCAACCGGATGCGCAATGGTCCTTCCACCTGATGGGTGCGACCTCCTTCAACACCTCGGGGGATGCCTACTCGCTGAGCGCCGCCAACCAGAACATCCCGCCCGAGAAGTCGGTCAACGTGGAGCTGGGCGCCAAGTGGGACAGCGCCGACGGCCGCCTGAGCGTGCGCGCGAGCGCCTTCCGCAACACCAAGCTGCATGAGCGCAACACCGACCCGCTGATCACCAACCTGGTCACGCTCTCCGGCAAGCGCCATGCCGCCGGCCTGGATGTGGACGTCGTCGGCCGCATCACGCCGGAGTGGGAGGTCTTCGGCAACTTCACCTGGATGCCGGTGTCCAAGATCGACATCTCCAGCGCGAACTCCGGTGAAGTGCAAGGCTCGCGCCCCTCGCTGTCGCCGCGTTACTCCGGCAGCCTGTGGACGGCCTACCAGGTGCTGCCCCAGCTGCGCCTGGGCGCCGGCCTGAACGCCCGCAGCAGCCAGACGCCCATCCGCAACCCGGTCGGCGTCATCGCACCCAAGTTCGTGACTGCCGACGTGATGGCCGAGTACGCCGTCATCCCCGAGCAGCTCAGCTTCAAGCTCTACGTGAGCAATGTCGCCAACAAGCTGTATGCCGACCAGCTCTACACGAGCTTCTACGTGCCGGGCACGGGCCGCGTGACGACGCTGACCGGCACCTACAAGTTCTGACCCGGCCCAGGACCGCGTGACGCCATGCTGCTGAAGATCCCCCAGATCCTCGACGCGGACGGCGTCGCGCGCGCCCGCGCCCTGCTGGCCGCGGCCCCGTGGAGCGACGGCCGCGCCACGGCCGGCACGCAGGCCGCGCAGGTCAAGAACAACGAGCAGCTGGCACCCGGCAGCGAGCCGCACCGCGCGCTGCAGGCCCTGGTGCTGCAGGCGCTGGACCGGCACGCCGGCTTCTTCTCCGCCACGCTGCCCAAGCGCGTGCTGCCGCCGCTGTTCAACCGCTACGCCGGCGCCACCAACGCCTATGGCAATCACGTGGACCAGGCCGTGCGCTACCTGCCCGGCGGCGTGCAGCGGGTGCGCACCGACATCTCCTGCACGCTCTTCCTGAGCGACCCCGCCGACTACGACGGCGGCGAGCTCGTCATCGAGACCGCCTTCGGCGAACAGCGCGTGAAGCTCGCGGCGGGCGACCTGGTCGTCTACCCCGGCACCAGCGTGCACCGGGTCGAGCCGGTGACGCGCGGCGCGCGCCTGGCGAGCTTCTTCTGGATCGAGAGCCTGGTGCGCGGCGACGACCAGCGCCGGCTGCTCTGGGAGATGGACCAAAGCCTCATGAAGCTGCGCTCCGAGCTGGGCGAAACGCCCGAGCTGGTGCAGCTGACGGGGACGTATCACAACCTCCTGCGCATGTGGGCCGACACGTGAACACGCCCCGCATCGAATCCCTGCCCGACGGCATTGCCAACCTGGCCGACTTCGAAGCGGCGGCCCAGGCGCGGCTGGACGCCGGCGTGTGGGCCTACCTGAACGGCGGCGCGGGCGACGAGATCACCCGCCGGGCCAACCGCACCGCGTGGGATGCGATCGCGCTGCAGCCCCGCGTGCTGCGCGACCTCGCACACGGCCACACCCGCGTCAGCCTGCTCGGCCGCACGCTGCGCCACCCCATCCTGCTCGCGCCGGTCGCCTACCAGCGCCTGTTCCACGACGACGGCGAGCTGGCCACGGCGCATGCCGCCGCCGCGCAGGAGGCCGGCCTCATCCTGAGCGCGCAGGCGAGCGTGGACCTGCGCAGCGTCGCCGAGCCGATGCTGGCCGAGCCGGCCGCCGGCCCGCTGTGGTTCCAGCTCTACTGGCGCGACGACCGCGCCTTCATGCGCGACCTGCTGCAACGCGTGGAGGCCGCCGGCTTCCAGGCCCTGGTGCTGACGGTGGACGCGCCGGTGCACGGCGCCCGCGACCGTGAACGCCGCGCGGGCTACCAGCTGCCGCCACACATCCGCGCGGTCAACCTGGGCGGGCTCAAGAAGCCGGTGGACGTGGCGCCCGGCCAGAGCGTGCTCTTCGACGGCCTCATGCCGCGCGCCGCCACCTGGGCCGACATCGACTGGCTGCGCGCCCACAGCCCGCTGCCCCTGCTGCTCAAGGGCGTGACCCACCCCGACGACGCCCGCGAGGCACTGGCCCGCGGCGTCACCGGCCTCATCGTGTCCAACCACGGCGGCCGCACGCTCGACACCCTGCCGCCCACCGCCGCGCTGCTGCCGCCGCTGCGCGCCGCCGTCGGCCCCGACCTGCCGCTGCTGGTGGACGGCGGCATCCGGCGCGGCACCGATGTGCTCAAGGCCATCGCGCTCGGCGCGAACGCCGTGCTGCTCGGCCGCCCCTATGTGCACGCCCTGGCCGCTGCCGGCGCCCTCGGCGTGGCCCAGGCGCTGCGCCTGTTACGCGATGAACTGGAGATCGCGATGGCGCTCTCCGGCTGCAAGACCCTCGCCGACGCCGGCCCGCAACTGCTGTGGCCCGGTGCCCTGATTCCTCCCCTGTCGCTGAAGGACTGTCCATGAAGCATCTCGTCACCCTCGCGCTGGCTGTCAGCGCCGGCACCGCTTTCGCCCACGGCAACGTCTCGTGCCCGGCCATGCCCAAGGAAGAGAAGAAGCCGCAGATGGAGCTGCAGAAGAAGCTCGAAGCCGAAGGCTGGAAGGTGCGCCAGGTCAAGAACTACAACGGCTGCTACGAGGTCTACGGCTTCGACGCGCAGGGCAGGAAGGCCGAGGTCTTCTTCAACCCCAAGACCTTCGAGCGCGTCTACGCCGAGGGCGAGGCGCCCGCGCAGAAGTAAGCCGGCACGATGCGCTTGCCCGTCTGGGACGGCCTCGTCCGCAGCCTGCACTGGACCCTCGCCGCCGCCGTGGCCACCGCCTGGATCAGCGGGCACTGGGCGCCGGACAACTTCGAGGCCGTGCACCACACCGCCGGCTACATCGCGCTCGCGGCGGTGGCCGTGCGCCTGATGTGGGGCGCCCTCGGGCCGCGCCACGCGCGCCTCGCGCAGTTCGTGCGCCGCCCGCGTGAGGTGCTGGCGTATGCCCGCGCGCTGCGCGCCGGCCGCGAGCCGCGCTACCTCGGCCACAACCCGCTGGGCGGCTGGATGGCCGTGCTGCTGTGGTCGGTCGCTGCTGCGCTCAGCGTGACGGGCTGGCTCTACACGACCGAGTGGCTGTGGGGTTATGCCTGGCTGGAGGCGCTGCATGCGGCCCTGGGCTGGCTCGTCGCGGGCCTCGTCGGCCTGCACCTCGGCGGCGTCGTGACGACGAGTTGGCGGCATCGAGAGAACCTCGTGGCGGCCATGTTCAGCGGCATGAAGCGCGCGCCCGAAGGCAGCGACATCGACTGAGCGACAGGCTCGTGAAGGCCCGAATGATGCGGCTCCGCGACAAGGGAGGCCTCAAAGGGCCGATTTCATGGGCCTGTGCGGGTCATCCCCTCTATGAAAGCCTTCTTTTTCCCCAGGGAGCGCAGTACCATCGCCGCCGCAGGGTGCTAGAGAGTATTGAAGGCTTACGCGGCCTTCACCCGGGCCCGGCACATCAACAACTTTTGATGGAGTGAATCGACATGGCAACTGCGACTAAGAAGGCCGCGCCCGCGAAGAAGGCAGCCCCGGCAAAGACCCCGGCGAAGAAGGCCGCTCCGGCCAAGAAGGCGGCAGCGCCGGCGAAGGCACCGGCTGCGAAGAAGGCAGCGCCGGCCAAGAAGGCCGCTGCCCCCGCCAAGAAGGCAGCGCCGGCCAAGAAGGCCGCCGCCCCCGCCAAGAAGCGCACGCCCAACGCCGCCTTCATGAAGGCCCTGACCCCCAGCGCTGCCCTCGCAGCCATCGTCGGCTCGGCCCCGCTGCCGCGCACCGACGTGACCAAGAAGGTCTGGGAATACATCAAGAAGAACAAGCTGCAGGACGAGCTGCAAAAGCGCGTCATCAACGCCGACGCCAAGCTGAAGGAAATCTTCGGCAAGGCCAAGGCCGACATGTTCGAGATGACCAAGCTGATCAACAGCCACCTGAAGTGATGCAGCGCCGCGCGAGCGGCCTGCCTCCCCACGAAGCCCGGCCCTGCCGGGCTTTTTTGTTGGCCAGCCCGCCGCGCGATGCGGCCCTGGGTTTGCAGCGGATCGTCAGCCGATCAGCTGCTGCAGCGCGGCCTGCAGCTTGGGCACGTCGATGGGCTTGAGCCAGTAGTCGTCGAAGCCGGCTTCGCGCGCCGCGCGCACGACGGCGCTCGGGTCGTCGGCCGACAGGGCCACCCAGCGCATGGCGCGCACCACGCCCGACAGCGCCGCATCGCCCCGCGCCTGCCCGATGAGCTCCAGGCCCGTCATGTCGGGCAGGTGCATGTCCACCAGCGCGAGCGTCGGCCGGCATTCGGCCAGCGCCGCCAGGGCCTCCGCACCCGTCTCGGCGCAGCGCAGTTCCCAGCCCGGCAGCAGCCGGAAGACCTCCTCCATCAGGATGAGGTGGATGCGGTCGTCTTCGACGTAGAGCACCAGCGGTGCGGCGCGATCAGGCATGGCGGGAACAGGGGTACAGCGAGGGCCGCCGGCACGATAGCAGCAATGCCCCGGCCTCCCGACGGGTCGTCGGCCGCCGGTTTCCTGGGTTTTGCGTGATTTATCTCACCCCCGACCACCCCCCGCTTCACGGGAGGTTCTACGCGGACAAACCCTAGATATCCCTAGTATTAGGTCCATCGCGCCCAACCCGGGCGCTTTGTTTTGCCTGGACCGCTTCCCATGTCCCTGATCGCCACGCTCGCGCTCGCCGTTTCCGCCGGTGCCACGCTGCCCCAGTGCAGCTGGGACCGGCCTGGCGTCAACCCCTTCATGGGTGACGTCGTCGCGGCCGTGGACCGCTACACCGACATCCCGGCCGCCACCCGCGAGAAGCTCAAGGCCCGCATGAAGGCGCGCAGCTATGACGACATCGCGGTCATCGAGCGCGACGCCATCCAGGGCAAGGCCAGCTACGCGCCCGAGATCCGGGACATGCACTTCGGCGCCGGCGCGGTCTGCCGCACCGTCACGCGCACGAAGTGGGCCGCCACCATGCAGGAGCGCGGCCTCGTGTACTGCGAGGACGGCCAGTGCATCCTCGTGCCCACCGTCTGCCGCAATGTGAGCCGCATCCGCCGGCTGGACAAGCCCAGCGCGGTCGCCCCCGCCCAGGCCACCAACGTCGCCTCCTCCACCCGCGCGAGTGAAGAGATGGCACCGCTGGAGTTCGACCCGCCGGCGGCCGGCCCGGCCGCGATGCCGGAAACCTTCGCATCGGCCTCCGGCGTGCCTTCGCTCAGCCCCACGACCACCCCGGCCGACGGCGGCCTGCGCCTGTCGGGCAACACCGCGCCCGCGCCCGCCGCGCCGCCCACGGGCAGCACCGGCCTGTTCAACCCGGGCATCCCGTCCCTGCCGCCGGGCCGTGTGAGCACGGCCGACGCGCCGCCGCCGGGCGATACCGTCCCGGCCATCCCGGAGCCCAGCACCTGGGCCATGGTCGTGATGGGCCTGCTGGTGGTGGCCTACCGCGCGCGCCAGAAACGCTGATCAGGCGCTGATCAGCGCTTCAACAAGGGCGCCAGGTAGCGCCCGGTGTGGCTGGCCTCGCAGGCCGCCACGTCTTCCGGCGTGCCGGCGACCAGCAGCGTGCCGCCGCCGGCGCCGCCCTCCGGGCCCATGTCGATGAGCCAATCGGCCGTCTTGATGACGTCCAGGTTGTGCTCGATGACGACGATGGTGTTGCCAGCGTCGCGCAGCTGGTGCAGCACCTTGAGCAGCAGCGCGATGTCGGCGAAGTGCAGGCCCGTGGTGGGCTCGTCCAGGATGTAGAGCGTGCGGCCGGTGTCGCGCTTGGACAGCTCCAGCGCCAGCTTCACCCGCTGGGCCTCGCCGCCGGACAGCGTCGTCGCGCTCTGGCCCAGCTTCACATAGCCCAGGCCCACGTCCAGCAGGGTCTGCAGCTTGCGGGCGAGGGTGGGCACGGCATTGAACAGCTCGAAGGCGTCCTCCACCGTCATGTTCAGCACGTCGGTGATGTTCTTGCCCTTGTAGAGCACCTCCAGCGTCTCGCGGTTGTAGCGCCGGCCCTGGCAGACGTCGCAGGGCACGTAGACGTCCGGCAGGAAGTGCATCTCGACCTTGAGCACGCCGTCGCCCTGGCAGGCCTCGCAGCGGCCGCCCGCCACGTTGAAGCTGAAGCGGCCGGCGCCATAGCCGCGCTCGCGCGCGGTAGGCATCTCGGCGAACAGCTCGCGGATGGGCGTGAAGAGGCCCGTGTAGGTGGCCGGGTTGGAGCGCGGCGTGCGGCCGATGGGGCTCTGGTCGACGTTGATGACCTTGTCGAAGGCATCCAGGCCCTCGATCTCGTCGTAGGGCGCCGGGTCGGCATGGCTCTGGTAGAGCTTCTTGGCGACCGCCGTGTAGAGCGTGTCGTTCACCAGCGTGCTCTTGCCGGAGCCGCTCACGCCGGTCACGCAGGTGAGCAGGCCCACCGGGATCTCGACCGTCACGCCCTTGAGGTTGTTGCCCCGGGCGTTGACGATGCGCAGCTGCTGGCCCGGCACCGGCGGGTGGCGGCGCGCCGGCACCTCGATGCGGGCGGCGCCGCTCAGATACCGGCCGGTGAGCGAGTTCGGGTCGGCCGCCACCTGCTCGGGCGTGCCCTGACATCACGCGGCCGCCGTGCACGCCGGCACCCGGGCCCAAGTCCAGCACCCAGTCGGCCGCGCGGATGGCGTCTTCGTCGTGCTCCACCACGAGCACCGAGTTGCCCAGGTCGCGCAGGCGGCGCAGCGTGGCGATCAGGCGGTCGTTGTCGCGCTGGTGCAGGCCGATGCTGGGCTCGTCCAGCACGTACATCACGCCCGTGAGGCCGGAGCCGATCTGCGAGGCCAGGCGGATGCGCTGGGCCTCGCCACCCGACAGCGTGTCCGCGCTGCGGTCCAGGCTCAGGTAGTTCAGGCCCACATCGTTGAGGAAGCGCAGCCGCGAGGCGATCTCGCGGATGACCTTGTCGCCGATGTCGGCCTTGTTGCCCTTGAGCTTCAGGCCCTCGAAGTAGTCCAGGCATTCGCGCAGCGTCGAATGCTCGACCTGGTAGATCGGCCGCCCGCGCGTGCCGGCGGGCGCATCGGCCGGCTGCAGCACCACGTTGCGGGCCTCGCGGCGCAGGCGTGAGCCTTCGCAGGCGGGGCAGGGCTTGGCGGCCATGTAGCGGGCCAGGTCCTCGCGCACGGCCGCCGAGTCGGTCTCCTTGAAGCGGCGCTGCAGATTGGGCAGGATGCCTTCGAAGGGGTGGCTGCGCTTGACCGAGCGCTTCTTGCCGCTGGCCGATTCGGCCTGGTAGACGAAGGCGATCTCCGTCTCGCCCGAGCCGTGCAGCAGCACGCGCTGCACCTCGGCGGGCAGGCTCTCCCAGGGCGCTTCCACGTCGAAGGCGTAGTGCGCCGCCACCGACTCCAGCATCGAGAAGGTGTAGGGGTTGCGGCGGTCCCAGCCCTTGACGGCACCGCTGGCGAGGCTGAGCGTGGGGAAGGCCACGACGCGGTCCTCGTCGAACACCGTCACCTGGCCCAGGCCCTCGCAGCTCGGGCAGGCGCCCACCGGCGAGTTGAAGGAGAACAGCCGCGGCTCCAGCTCGGGCAGCGAGTAGGAACACACCGGGCAGGCAAACTTGCTGGAGAAGAGCGTGGTCTCGTTGGAGTCCATGTTCATCACCAGCGCGCGGCCCTCGGCCAGGCGCAGCGCGGCCTCGAAGCTCTCGGCCAGGCGCTGGCGCAGGCTGTCGGCACTGTCATGGCGCAGCTTGATGCGGTCGATGACCACGTCGATGTCGTGCTTCTCGGCCTTCTTGAGCGCCGGCAGGTCGGGCACCTCCACCGTGGCACCGTCCACGCGAAAGCGCACATAGCCTTGCGCCTGCAGGTCCTGGAAGAGCTCCACGAACTCGCCCTTGCGGTCGCGCACCACCGGCGCGAGCAGCAGCAGCCGGCTCTCGTCGGGCATGGCCAGCACGGCGTCGACCATCTGGCTGACTGACTGCGCCTCCAGCGGCAGGTCGTGGTCGGGGCAGAAGGGCGTGCCGGCCCGGGCGTAGAGCAGGCGCAGGTAGTCGTGGATCTCGGTGACCGTGCCGACGGTGGAGCGGGGGTTGTGCGAGGTGGCCTTCTGCTCGATGGAGATGGCCGGCGACAGGCCCTCGATGACGTCCACATCGGGCTTGTCCATCAGCTGCAGGAACTGCCGCGCGTAGCTGGACAGGCTCTCCACGTAGCGGCGCTGGCCCTCGGCATACAGGGTGTCGAAGGCGAGGGACGACTTGCCCGACCCCGACAAGCCCGTGATAACCACCAGCGCATGGCGCGGGAGGTCCACGTCGATGTTCTTCAGGTTGTGGGTGCGCGCGCCGCGCACACGGATGAATTTCGACTCGGGCAGGTCCGGAAGCGCCATGGCAGTTTTCACAAGCGAACCGGCCATGATAGGCCGCCACAATCAAATGACCCACTTGCCTGACTTTGCCCGCATGAAGAACTGCCTGGCTGCCGCCCTCCTGACCTTTGCCGGCGCCGTCGCCGGCACCGCTTTCGCACCGCAGGCCCGGGCCCAGGCCGCCGCCCCGGCGGCCAGCGCCTCGGCACCGAGCATCACGGCCTTCTTCAAGCGCGCCAGCGTGCGGGCGCCCAAGCTCAGCCCGAGCGGCCGCTACCTCGCCCTGCAGGCCGCCGGCAAGGGCGACCGGATGTGGCTGGCCGTGCTCGACCTGCAGACCATGGCGCCGCCGAAGTTCATCGCCGGCTTCAACGATGCCGACATCGCGCACCAGCACTGGATCAACGAAGACCGCCTGGTGTTCGACATCTCCGACTCGCCGGACGGCAGCACCCGCGTCAATGGCGAGGGCCTGTGGGCCGTCAACCGCGACGGCAGCGCGCTGCGCCAGCTCATCAAGACCGACAAGCCCTTCGTGACGGAGGCCACCCTCATCGCCGACCGGCGCCTGGACGTGAACTGGACGCTGCACAGCGTGCTGCCCGGCCTGGACGGGCAGGAGGTCATCGTGGCCCGCCGGCCCTGGATGAACGAACGCCGCGCCGGCGTGCAGCTCGTCCGCCTCGACACCCGCACCGGCCTGACGCGCAACCTCAGCGCCGGCATCCCCGACCACAGCACCGCCTGGCTGCTCGACTGGCAGGGCGAGCCGCGCCTGATCGACACCCTCCACGAGGGCCGCAGCCGCCTCTACCGGCGCGACGATGCGGGCCGCTGGCAGCCCTGGACCGAGGACGACCCCCAGGCCCGCAAGCACCCCTTCCCGATCTGGCTGGGGCCCGAGGGCCAGATGCTGGGCCTCAAGGGCCATGCCGGCTACAGCGCCGTTTACCGCCTCGACCCCGAAAGCGGCCGCGCCGACAGCGAGCCGCTGATCTCCACGCCCGGCTACGACTTCACCGGCCGCCTCATCACCGAGCCCGGCAGCGGCCGCCTGCTGGGCGTGCGCTACGAGACCGACGCGCCCGGCACCGTCTGGCTCGACAGCCGCATGAAGGCCCACCAGGTGGCGATCGACGAACAGCTGGCCGGCACCGTCAACCTGATCGAATGCCTGCGCTGCCTGGCGGCCAGCCACCTCGTCGTCACCTCGCTGTCCGACCTGCGGCCGCCCACCTACCACCTCTACGACACGGCCACCCGCAAGCTCCAGCCCCTCGTCCAGGCCCGGGCTGACCTGCCCGTGGCCGCCATGGGCCAGCGCGACTACCACCGCATCCCCGCCCGCGACGGGCTGACCCTGCCCGTGCTCGTGACCCAACCCGCCGGCGGCCTCAAGGGCCGGGCGCCCACCATCGTGCTGGTGCACGGCGGGCCCTATGTGCGCGGCACGCACTGGCCCTGGGAGCCCCAGGCGCAGTTCCTGGCCAGCCGCGGCTACCTGGTGCTGGAACCGGAGTTCCGCGGCAGCACCGGCTACGGCGCCCGGCATTTCCGGGCCGGCTGGAAGGCATGGGGCCTGGCCATGCAGGACGACCTCGCCGACACCCTCGCCTGGGCCGTGAAGCAGGGCTGGGCCGACCCCCAGCGCGCCTGCATCATGGGCGCGAGCTACGGCGGCTATGCCGCCCTCATGGGGGCCATCACGCAGGCCGACCTGTTCAAGTGCGCCGTCAACTGGGTGGGCGTGACCGACATCGGCCTGCTGTCCAGCATCGGCTGGAGCGACTTGTCCGAGGAGTGGAAGAACCACGGCATGAAGCGCCTGGTGGGCGACCCCGACGCTGATGCCGCGCAGCTCAAGCAGACCTCCCCGCTGGCACGCGCCGCCGAAGTGCGCCTGCCGCTGCTGATGGCCTACGGCGCCGAGGACCGGCGCGTGCCCCTCAAGCACGGCAGCGACATGAAGGCCGCCCTGCGCGCCGACCAGCCGCTGGAATGGGTCGTCTATCCCGACGAGGGCCACGGCTGGTTCAACCTCAAGACGAACGAAGACTTCTGGGGCCGGGTGGAGCGCTTCCTGGCCCGGCATCTGGCCCCGGCGAACTGACCATTCATCGCGGCGGCCTGCAGTTCGCCGCCCCGGCCTGACAGTTCATCGCAGGGCCCTGGCGGCGTGGGCTGCGGCTGCCGAAACTGCTTCCATCGACACAGCAATTCCGCTGATCGACACCCGAAAGGAAGCATCATGAAAGCCACCGTCCTGATCCAAGCCGCCGCCGTCGCCGCCTTCGCGTTCACCGCCTTTGCCGCCAGCGCCGCCCCGCAAGAAGTCCAGAAGCTGCCGCGCGTCGTCATCACCGGCAAGGCCACCCCGCAAGCCGTGGAAATCGCCCAGCTGCCCCGCGTCGTCGTGACCGGTTACGCCGTGCGCGACGTGGCCCAGGTGCAACAACTGCCCCGCGTGACCATCACCGCCCGCCGCGCCTGAGCCCTGCCGATGACGATGCAAACCCTCGCAAAAACCCGAGCCGACTCGCCGGCGCAGCAGGCCGGCCGGCTTGTCTGCGCCGACGAGTCGGCTTGGCGTGCAAATTTCACGCATCTCTGAAAGACAATCGGGGCTCTGACAGGAGCCCCTTGTGAAAGAAGAGCTGCGCAAACGCCGGTCCTGGCTGGATGGCTTCATGGCCTATCCCGCCCCGGCCGGCCTGAGTGAAACCACGCTGCGCGACAACATCATCCTGCTGGACCAGGCGCTCTACGCGCTCTGGAACCTGGGTGACAACCTCATCTACGCCTGGACGCCGGAAGCGCGCGGCCTGCGCGTGCTCGTGGCGCCGCACCAGATGCTCACCGAGTACGCGCTCGGCGACGGCACCCTGCCGATGACCGAGGTGCAGCGGCGCACCAAGCTGCTGGACAAGCTGCTGTCCAACCAGGAGCACCTGGACGCGCAAGCCTTCGACGCCGTGGCCGCCGCGCTGGACATCACCCCCAGCCTCATCTCGCTGCCCTTCTCGCCCGAGCGGGGCCTGGGCCTGCCGCTGATCGCCGCGATCGCCGCGCGCTACGGCATCCGCCTCGTGGAAGACCGCGCCGTCATCCTGTTCGATGCCGTCGGCTTCTCGCTGCTGACGCCGCTGCAGCAGGTGGTGCAGCTCAACAGCCTGTCCTGCTCGGTGAATGCCGCCTACGCCAAGCTGCTGGACCGCGAGATCAACATCAACTTCGCGCGCACCACCACCGGCGACGGCTTCTACATCTGGAACCGCATGCGCGGCATTGAGGCCAATGTCGAGCTCTACCAGCTGATGCAGTTCATCCTGGCCGACAACGCCATCGCCCGCGAGCGCGCCACGCGCCCCGAGTCGGTGCCCAAGCTGCGCGCCTGCTTCCATGTCGGCTCGCACTACGAGTTCTACCAATCCGAAGGCCTCAACCCCACCTCGTTCAGCTACTTGGTGGGCCAGGTCACCATCGAGCTGGCCCGCATGATCGAGCGCGCCCAGCCGGGCCAGATCCTGGTGGGCAAGTTCAACACGCTGATGCACGACGCCACCACCGGCGAGGACGTGCCCATCGACAGCCTCGATTTCGTGGAGCGCACCCGCGCCCCGCTGCGCAGCCTCAATGGCCTGAAGCTCGCCGGCTCCGAAGTCGACGAGATCGCCTGCTACCTCACCGGCCGGCGCGACTCGACCGGCCTGTGGGGCATCAGCGAGTACCACATGGCCGACAAGCACGGCCTGATCCACCGCGTCTACAACGCCAAGATCAACATCCACCGCCGCAACGGGGAACCCATCTACCTCGGCCTGCGCGAGGAAGACCTGCCCCCCGACGCGCCGCGCACCACCGCGGACACCGAGCTCAGCCCGCTGGAGGCCTGACCCCGCCGCCGCCGGCCCGAACGTGCTGGAGTTGCACCTCCAAGCGTTTGCTTTTCGTCACGGCGGCGGGCCACAAGGGCTAGCATCCTCGCCGTTGTGACCGAGACCTCCGCCTCCTTCGCTGCCAGTCCCAACGCCGCCGGCCAACGCCGGCTGCTGACCCTGCTCTTCGTCGACCTGAGCGGCTCCACGGCCATGGCCGAATGGATGGAGGCCGAGCACTACGCCGCCATGCTGGCCGGCCTGCGCGAGCTCTACGAGCGCATCGTGCCCCACCACGGCGGCGTGATCGCCCGCATCCAGGGCGACGGCATGCTCGCCCTCTTCGGCCACCCCGAGGTGCGCGAGGACGACGGCCGCCGGGCCACCGAGGCGGCGCTGGAGCTGCACGCCGCCGTGCGCGGCCTGCAGCCGCCCGGGCCGCGCCCGGCCGGTTTCGCGGGGCTCACGCTGCACAGCGGCATCCATGCCGGCATCGTGCTCGTCAACGACGGCGACCAGATGCGCGGCCGCTTCGAGCTGCTGGGCAACGCCCCCAACATCGCCGCCCGGCTGTCCGAGGCGGCCAAGGCCGACGAGATCATCGCCAGCGAGGAAAGCCTGGGCCTGCAGAGCCAGTTCTTCGAGACCGGCCCGCGCTTCTCGCTGCAGCTGCGCGGCCGCGCCACGCCGCTGGCCGCCTACCGCGTGCAGGGGCGGGCGGCGGTGGGCCGGCGCTTCGAGGCCAGCGTGCGGCGGGGCCTGGCGCCCTTCGTGGGGCGCTGCGTGGAGCTGGCGGCGCTGGACGGGGCGCTCGCGCGCATGCTGTCCGGCCACACGCTGTGGCTCGGCATCCGCGCCGGGGCCGGCGTGGGCAAGACCCGGCTCACCGAGGAATTCCTGCGCCGGGCGGCTGACCAGCATTGCCAGATCCACCGCGGCTATTGCGAGAGTTATCTGAGCGCCGAGCCGCTGCAGCCCTTCCTGCAGATGCTGCGGGCGCTCGACGGCCTGCACGACGCCCCGCCCGAGCTCTTCGCCGCCCAGCAAAGCGCGCCGGCCCAGCGCGCCGACGCCGTGCTGGCGCTGCTGCTGGCGCTGGCCCGGCGCACACCGCAGCTGGTGTGCATCGACGACCTGCAATGGGCCGACGACGCCTCGCTGCGCCTGCTGCACCGGCTGCGCGCGGCCGCCCAGAGCCAGGGCCTGCCGCTGCTGCTGCTCAGTGCCAGCCGGCCGCAGCCCAGCCTGCCCGGTGGCAACGACGGCGACGCCGAGATCATCGAGCTGCCGCCGCTCACCGAGACCGAGGCCGCCCGCGCCGTGCAGCAGCTGCTGCCGCAGACCGACCCCTTCATCGCCTCCGAGGTGCAGCGCCATGCCGGCGGCAATCCGCTGTTCATCGAGGAGCTGTGCCACGCCGCAGCCGATGCCGGCGGCGCGCTCGGCGAAAGCCAGACCTCCTCGGCCTGGCTGGCCGCGCTGGTGGAGTCGCGCGTCGGGCGCCTGCCACCAGAGCAGGCCCGGCTCGTGCGGGTGGCGGCCGTCATCGGCAACGTCATCCCCGTGTGGCTGCTGGAAGCCCTGACCGGCTGCGGCGAGCGCCACCCCGATGTGCTCGCCCTGGCGGCGCAGGACTTCATCTTCCCGGACCAGCGGCCCGGCCACCTGCGCTTCAAGCACGGCATCACGCGCGATGTCGTCTACGAAGCCACCGGCCTGCACGAGCGCCAGGCCCTGCACCGGCGCATCAGCTTCGAGCTGGCCAGCCATGCCAGCCTCGAGGCCCAGCTGCACGAGCAGCTCGCCTACCACGACGCCGCCGCCAACGACTGGCCGGCCGCCGCCCACCATGCCGAGTCCGCCGGCGACCAGGCCCTGGCCGCGTCGGCCCTGGACCGCGCCAAGAAGCAGTTCCGCGCCGCGCTGGCCGCGCTGGAGTTCCTGCCCGATGACGACGCCCGCCGCCGCCGCTGGGTCAGCATCGCCCAGCGCCTGGGCATGGCCTGCGTCTTCGACGCCTCGCAGGACGATCTGCGCGTGCTCAAGCACGCCGCCAGCCTCGCCCAGGCCGACCGCGACCCCAGCCTCATCGCGCGCACCGAGTACTGGCTGGCCTATGTCGGCTTCGCCCTCGGCGAGACGCGCGACAGCCTCGGCCACGCCCAGGCCGCCGTGAAGACCGCCCAGCTCTGCGGCGACCGCGCACTGCTGGCCCAGCTGCCCGGCACGGTCGGCCAGCTCAAGGCCGCCGCGGCCAACTACACCGAGGCGCTGCCGCTGCTGGACCTCGCCATCCACCTGCAGCGCGCCCGCGCCAGCAAGAGCCCGGCCAACCGCATCGGCCTGGCCTACTCGCTGTGCTGCCGCGCCTACGTGCTGGCCGACCAGGGCCACTTCCAGGACGCCCACGACATCTTTGCCGAGGCCCTGCTGCCCTTCAACGGCAGCGGCCATGCGGTGGAGGCCAGCATCCAGGGCTGGCGTGCGGCCGTGCTGCTCTGGCAGGGCCGCTGGGCCGAGGCCCGCGAAGCCGCCGCCGTGGCCCACCGCGTGGGCGCGCAGGTGCGCAGCATGTTCACCTGCGCCATGGGCCACGCCGCCGGGGCCTACGGCGCCTGGATGCAGGACGCCGACCCGGCCGCCCGCCAGCACATCGTCGACGCCATCGCCTGGCTCGCGCCGCGCGGCGGCGGCCTGTACAGCAGCTTCAACCACGGCTGGCTGGCCGACATCCTGGCGACGCAGGGCGACGCCGGCGCCGCGCGCCACCAGGTCGCCCTGGCCCTGGAGCGCGGCCGCCAGCACGACTGGATCGGCGGCGCCATGGCCTACCGGGCCGCCGCGCGCCTGGCCGCCCGCGTGGGCGACAGCGACCGCGCCAAGCGCTACCTGGGCCTGGCGCGCGGCGCCGGTGAGCAGCGCAACTCCGCCCATGAGGCTGCCGTGACCGCCCTGCTCGAAGCCGAACTGCGCCTGGACGAGCGCTGGCAGGCCTCGTTGGACTTCGCCCGCGCCGAGTTCTCGCGCCTGGGCATGACCGGCTTCCTGGAGCGCGCCCGCTCCCTTTGAGGCCAGGGCCGCCGTGCGCGGCACTCCTCAATCCGACCCCCGAATCCGTGCCGCCGTCGCAGCGGCGCCCCGCTGCACGGGGCCGCCACCCACAATCGGCGGCATGAGCTCCCCCCAAGCCACCGCCCCCGCCGCCCGGCCTGGCCCCTGGCCGTGGCGGCCCCCGCGCGAGGTGCTGCGCATCTACGCGCTGGCCTGGCTGCCCGTGCTGCTGATCTACCTCGTGGCGGTGGAGACCGACGGCGTGTGGGCCCGGGGCTTCAACCTGTGGAGCGCCCTGCACGGCACGCTGCGCAATATGGGGCCGCAGTTCCTGCTGCTGCTGCTGCTGTGGCCGGCCACCGGCTGGATGGAAGCCCGGCGCCTGGGCGCCGCCCGGCAGGTGGCCGTGCATGCCCTGCTGGCGGTCGGCTTCGTGGCGGCCTGGTACGGGCTGCTGTGGCTGTGGATCGTGCTGGAGAGCGGCATCACGGCGGCCGAGCGGGCCCGGGCGAACTGGTTCATCTGGCAGCTGGAGTTCGGCATGCTGGCCTATGCCGCCGCCGCTGGGGGCTTCAGCGCCTACCGGGCCGTGCAGCGAGCCCGCACCGAAGCCGCCGCTGCCGCGCAGGCCCAGACCCTGCTGGCCCGCAGCGAACTGGCCGCACTGCGCAACAAGCTCAACCCGCACTTCCTGTTCAACACCCTGCACAGCATCCTCGCCCTGGTGCGCAAGGACGCCGCCCGCGCCGAGGCGGCGCTGTTCACCTTCAGCGAGATGCTGCGCTACCTGCTCGACACCGAGCGCAGCGGCGACGACCAGGTGCTGCTGCGCGACGAGCTCGCCTTCACCGAGCAATACCTGGCCCTGGAAGCCATCCGCCTGGGCGACCGGCTGCGGGTGGATTGGCAGGTCGACGAAGACCTGCTCGGGCGCAGCGTGCCGGCGCTCAGCCTGCAGCCCCTGGTGGAGAACAGCATCAAGCACGCCTTCAACCCGCGCAGCGAGCCCGGCCTACTGCGGGTGCGCATCGACAGCGCCGACGGCGCGCTGCGCCTGCAGGTGGCCGACGACGGCCCGGGCGTGCAACTGCCCGCCGATGGCGCATTGCCGCCCGGCACCGGCCTGGGCCTGCGCACCGTGGCGCGCCGGCTGGCCTTGCGCTGGGGCGAGGCGGCCCGCTTCGAGGTGCGCTCCGCCCCGGGCCAGGGATTCACCGTGGAAATGAGCTTGCCCGCATGACAACCGCACCACAGCCCACCCGGGCGCTTGCCCAAGCCGCGCGGCGTGCCGCGCACGGAGTGCGCCCATGAGCATCCGCGTCGTCATCTGCGAGGACGAGCCCCTCGCCCGCGAAACCCTGCGCGACTTCATCGCCGCCCTGCCCGAGCTGGTGCTGGTGGGCGAGGCCGCCAACGGGCGCGAGGCCCTGCGCCTCATCCAGGCCCTGTCGCCGGACCTCGTGTTCATGGACATCCAGATGCCCGAGCTGACCGGCCTGGAGGTGGTGCGCCAGCTGCCGAGCGTGCCGCCGCTGATCTTCACGACCGCCTACGACCAGCACGCCGTGACCGCCTTCGAGCTGCACGCGCTGGACTACCTGCTCAAGCCCTTCACCCCGGCCCGCTTCGCAGCCGCCGTGCAGCGCGCGCTGCAGACGCCTGCCCCCGCCACCGACCGCAGCGCAGCCGCCGTGAGCGCCCTGCAGAGCCAGCCCGGCGAGGCCCTGGCTCGCATCCTGGTGCGCGACCGGGGCCGCATCTTCCCGCTGGCGCTCAGCGAGATCGAGCACCTGCGCGCCGACCTGAAATACACCCAGATCACCGCCCGTGGCGCCAGCTTCCTCGTGCGCATGCCACTGAGCGACCTGGAGGCCCGGCTCGACCCGACACGCTTCCTGCGCGTGCACCGCAACGCCATCGTCAACCTCGACTTCGTCGAGTCGATGAAGGCCGATGAGCAGAGCCAGCTCCAGATCCTGATGCGCGACGGCACCGAGCTGCTGGCCAATCGGGAGGCGAGCAAGCGGCTGAGGGATTTGTCGATTTAGGCAGCGCGGCGGCGATCGGTCGTCGAAGCCCTGCAGGGCAGCGATCAGCCATCTGGGGCCTATCTCGCTGAGGCCTGGGTGCGGGATGTCGAGGATTGGTGGCTCGCGGGTTGGTCAACACACTGCCAACTCGATCCATCAAGCAACTCAACCCGCTTTACCCATGCCCAGCGAAGCCAAGCCCGATCCGATGCGCCAGCTCCTGCAACAAGTCTCCGATGTGAGAGCGAAGGGCGGTGTAGGGAGCGAAGCGCTCTACTACATGGGTGCCATCGACACCAAGACTTCGGCCTTGTTGGCGCACCTGTCCATGATGATCGCGGCCGTGTCCTTTTTCTACAGCCAGGCGGCAGATGGCACCGGAGCAAAGACCTTCTACGGCGTTGAGATCCTGCTGTATCTGGCCACAACGCTATGGTGCCTGCGCGGCATCTTCATCCTCCGACCCAAGGCCTCCCCTGCGCTGCAGGTCGACCAGTTGATCGAACTCCGGATACGAGAGGTCGACGCCCGCCTCAAGTCCTACGGCATCGCCATGACGGCAACCATCATGACGACCTTGGTCTTCATGCTGACCGTGCTGTGCCATCTGCTGGCACTGGAACGCTGGCTCCTCGCGTAGGCTGCTGTGACGGCGAAGGGTGTCCCCGCGCACTCTGCAACCCGCAAGGGGAGCGCCCCACCTAGGGCTCGTTGCGCGTGATGTCCCAGCCGTCGTAGACCACGCCCGCATGCGCGCGGACGAAGGACAGCAGCCAGCGGCTGCGCTCCACCATCGAGTCGGCGCTGTGCACCTCCGACCGGGCGAGCTGGAGCCAGTGGGTGCCGGCGCGGTCGACGTGGGTTTCGACGAAGCTGTAGCCCTGCTTTTCCAGCGGGTCCCGCACGGCGACGAGGGGCTCGGGGGGCTCGGCCCGCGCCGTGGCCGCGCTCGCCCCCACGAGCGGGGCCAGCGTGCGAGCGCCGCGGCGCAGCCTGCCGGCCCAGGCCACCGGGCCAGGTGCTGTGAAGGAGGGACCGAGGCGCGGGCTCATGGCCTCCTGCTTACTGCGCCTTCAGCTGGAACCAGTTCAGGTTCCACTCCTTGCCGACGGACTTGAAGCGCAGCGTGTGGTTGCCGGCCGCCAGCGTGAAGGGCGCGCTCGTCTGGGTGACCCAGGCCTGCCAGCCACCGGTGTTGGGCACGGCCATCAGGTCCATGGCCTTGACGCCGTCCACCCAGATCTCGAAGCCGGTGCTGCCGTTGGCGCTGGCCAGGCGGTAGTCCAGCGTGAAGCGGCCGGCCGTGGCCACGCTGATCTTGAACTCGATCCAGTCGTCGGGGTCGAAGTGGCCCACGTCCTGCCCGCCGCCGGTGTCGCTGCAGTTCTCCAGCTCCACGCCGCTCATCGCGGTAAAGGCCTCGGCCTGGATCGTGGCGGGCACGGCCACGTAGGCGGTGGCGGTGCGGGCCGGGTCGCTGTAGAAGCTCTCGTTGGCAGCCGTCAGCGCGGTCACCACGTAGTTGTAGGCGGTGCCGGGCACGGCGGTGGTGTCGGTGTAGCTCGGCGAGGCCAGCTTCTCGGCCAGGCGCGTGTAGTTGGCCGAGGCGCCGGGGGCGCGGTAGACGTTGTAGCCCGTCACCTTGGCCTCGTTGCTGGCCGCCCAACTCAGCGCATGGCCGCCTGGGCCCTCGACGAGCTTCAGGCCCGCCGGGCGCGCAGGCAGCTGGAAGACCTCGGGCGCCGTGGCACTGACCAGCCATTGCGCCAGGCCCGCATGCGGCTCCAGGGGCTGCGTGGCGAAGCTCTTGAACAGGGCCTCGATCTCCGCGACCGTGGCGGTGGTGAAGTCCAGCTTGCCGGCCATGTCGACCACGTCCTTGCCGGGCACCGGCGGCTTGTCGAGAAGGTAGAGCTCGGCCCAGGCGTTGCTGCTGCCGTTGTCCTTGAACAGGCCGCTCAAGGTGTAGGTCTTGCCGCCTTCCAGCGTGATCGCCTGGTAGACGCCGCCGTTGATCTCCCCGGTGACGCCCGCGGGGCGCGTCACGCGCAGCACCGCGCCCTCGCTGCCGGCGGGCGCCTTGCCGGCGGTGCTGTCGTTGAAGTCGAGGTTGAGGCTGCCGCTGATGGTGAGCGCCGTCCAGCCCGCCGCGCTGCCGAAGCCGCCGTTCGTGATGGCCTCGGCCTTGCTGCTGTCGACGATGCTGATCTTGTCGAAGCTCACGTCCGGATTGCTGCCTGCGCTCGCGCCAGTCTTCAAGACAAGGTAGTAGGTCTTGGGGCCGGTGCCGCCGACCTGGATGCTCGGCGCCTTCACCGCGCAGGCATGGGCCAGGCTGCTGTCCCAGCCGGCGCAGTCCCAGGTGCTGGCTTTGGCCACCAGGCCCACACCGGTGTCCCGGTTGGTGTTGGGCGCGTTGGTCACCAGGCCCCAGGTGCCCTGGCCTGAACCACCCGCCGGGCTGACGACCTTGTAGGCCCAGGAGGTCGACGCCCAGCCGTAGCTTGCGTAGGTGTCGTAGGTGGCGCGGCCGATCTGCCCGCCCAGGTCCAGCCCCGCGCCCTGCCAGGGCTGGAACTCGCCGACGAGCAGCGGCAGCTTCAGGCTGCTGACCTGCTGGTTGTAGGCACACACGCCGGTCGTGCCGGTGGGGCCGCAGCGCAGCCAGTCGCGGTGCACCATGTAGGGGGTGTCGCCCGGCCGGTCACCGAAGAGGCCGGGGTAGGGGTGGATCTCGAAGGCGACGTTGGTGAAGCCCTTGGCGGTCGGGTTGCCGTAGGCATCCAGGCTGCCATAGTGGCTGGGCAGCAGCACGATGTGCTGGGCGTCCACCGCGCGGATCGTCTTGTAGAGATCCTCCACGCGCGCGACCATGGCCTCGGCCGTCGAGCCCCAGGGCTCGTTGAGCGGGTCGTAGGCCGCCACCACCGGCTCGTCCTTGTACTTGGTGGCGATCTGCTGCCACAGCCAGCGGGTGCGCTCCTGGGCGTCGGCGTCGGTCCAGTACTTGTTCTGGCCGGCGCAGCCCGTGTGGTCGTTGGGCGTCTGGCCGCCCACGGCGCCGTGCAGGTCCAGGATGACGTAGAGGCCGCGCTTCCTGGCCTGCGCGATGCTCCAGTCGAGGTAGGTCCAGGCGTCGGCGCGCAGGGTCTTGGGCTTCTTGGCGTCCTCGATGACGCTCCACAGGATGGGCAGGCGCACGACGTTGAAGCCGAAGGCCTTGAGCTGGTCCCAGTCGCGCTCGGTGATCCAGCTGTCGCGGTAGAGCTTGATGAGGCGCTCCTTCTCGGCCTCACCGAAGCGCTCGGTGAGCTTGGCTTCCAGCGTGCACTGGTCGGTCACGCCGTTGGCACCCTGGCCCATCATCCAGAACTCCTGCACCAGCCAGTTGCCCAGGTTGGTGCCCTTGAGCAGCACGGGCTTGCCGCTGGCGTCCACCCACTGGCTGCCCTGGGTCTTGAGCAGCGTGAGGCCGTCACTCGGCGCCGGGGAAGGTGCCGGAGCAGGGGCTGGCGCTGGGGCGGGAGCGGGCGATGGCGCCGGTGTGGGTGCAGGTGGCGCGCTGCCTCCACCGCCACCGCAAGCCGTGAGCAGGGCGCCCGCCAAGCCGCCCACCACGCCCAGCGTCCGTGCGCTGCGCAGAGCATTGCCCAGGCGCACCACAGCGCCCTCCATGAACGATTGCTGATCCACCGTTGGTCTCCGTTATTGTGATTGGAACCGGTTCCAATCCAGTATCAGAGCGGCGGGCCTGACGTGTCAACTGAGGGAAATCGCGATCAGGGCGACGGGAAGCGGTGCACGCCTTCGGCGGGCAGCGGGGCCATGCAGGCCAGGAACAGCGGGTGGGCGAGCCAGCCCTTCAGCCAGTTCTGCAGCGACGGCAGCGGCAGCGCGTAGAACCAGGCCGGGTCCACCGCCGCGAACTGGCGCACAAAGGGCATCAGGGCCAGGTCGGTGGCGCAGGGCGTGTCGCCGCCGAGGCAAGGCGCGAGGCTGAGCCGGGCCTCCAGCGGCGCCAGCAACACGGCCAGCGCCCGGTCGCGGTGGGCCTGGGGCGCGAGGGCCTCGCCCGGGTAGCGCTGCGGGTACTTCCAGCGGTCCAGATGGCGCTTGAACTCGCCGTCATTGCGCTGCAGCAGGTCGAGGTTCTGCGGGGACTGCGCCCGCTCCCACCACCCCTTCTCGGGGCCTGAAGCCAGCGCCCAGCGCATGATGTCCCAGCTCTCCTCGATCACGCAGCCACCGGGCAGCTGCAGCACCGGCACCGTGCCCTTCGGCGACAGGGCCAGCAGGCTCGCCGGCTTCGCGCGCAGGCTGACCTCGACCGCCTCGAAGGCCTGCCCGGCCTGCAGCAGGGCCATGCGGGCACGCATGGCGTAGGGGCAGCGCAGGAAGGTGTAGAGCCGCGGCAGCTCGGGAGCGTCCACGATCAGCTCCCCCGCGCGGGCGTCAACGCGCCCACAGCACCTCGAACTGCTGGCGCGTGGCGCCGACCTGGATCGACACCTCGTCGCCCTCGCCCTTGCCCAGCAGGGCCTGGCCCAAGGGGGCCTCGCTGCTGATCACCTGCACCGCCTGCCCGCCGCTGCCCAGCGCCATGCTGCCGCCGGCCGGGCCGAGGAAGAGCTGCTGCTGCCGGTCAGCGGCGTCGACCAGGCACACCAGCGCGCCGAGCTGGATGCCGCGGCCGGCATCGAAGGCCGCCGGGCGGAACTGCCGCCACCCGGCCATCACCTGCCGGATGGCCTCGGCGCGCCGCGCCTGGCCGGTGGCCAGGTAGGCGGCCTCGAGGCCCAGGGTGTCGTACTTGTTCTCGGCGATGTTCTCTTCGTGCGTCGCCGTTTCATGCGCCACGCGCGCGGCGTGCTCGGCTTGTGCGAGGTCGTCGGCGAGGCGCTGCAGCACCTGCTGTTGCAACAGGAGTTTGTCCATGGTGAAAGGTCAGGGTCGGGCGCCACCTCAGGCGACCCCGGTCTCCGGCAAGAAGCGCGGCGCACGGCGCTGCGGGCTGGCCTGCTCGAAGGCATAGCCCAGGCCCAGCAGCTTGGCATCCTGCCAGGCCAGGCCGCCGAAGGACAGGCCCGTGGGCAGGCCGCCCACGAAGCCCATGGGCACGGTCAGGTGCGGGTAGCCGGCAATGGCGAAGAAGGAGCCGAAGCCGCCCCCGCTGAAGCGGTCACCCAGCAGGTGGTCGATGGGCCAGGCCAGGCTGCCGGTCGGGCCGACGACGGCATCGAGCTGGTGGGCGGCGAACAGGGCGTCGATGCCCTCCTCGCGGGCGTAGCGCCGGCAGTTCTCCAGCGCCTGCACATAGGCCGGCGCCTCCAGGCCGGTGGTGGCCTCGGCGGCTTCCAGCGTCTCCTGCGCGAAGAAAGGCATCGCGCGGGCAGCGTTGGCCTGGTTCCAGGCGATGACGTCGGCCAGGGTCTTGACCGGGGCATCGCTCTGGTAGCCGCTCAGATAGGCCGCCAGGCCCACCTTCAGCTCGTGCAGCAGCACGGTGAACTCGGTGCTGCGGGCCTTGTCGCGGTTGGGGATCTCCAGCTTGTCCACCAGCACGGCGCCTTGCGCGCGCAGCACGTCCAGCGCCGACTCGAACAGGGCGGCCACGCCCGGCTGCGGGGGCACTGCATGCCGGATCACACCGATGCGGGCGCCGCGCAGGGCGTCGGTGCGCAGGGCGGGCGTGAAGGGCGGCAGCGTGGCAGGCCGGGCGAGCGTGGCGGCATCGCTGGGGTCGGGGCCGGCCAGCGCCTGCAGCAGCAGGGCGGCGTCGCGCACATGGCGCACCATCGGGCCGGCGGTGTCCTGGCTGGACGAGATCGGGATGACGCCCGAGCGGCTCACGAGGCCGACCGTGGGCTTGAAGCCGACCACGCCGCAGAGGTGGGCGGGCGAGCAGATGGAGCCATCCGTCTCGGTGCCCACCGTCAGCGGTGCCAGGCCTGCCGCCGCTGCGGCTGCCGAGCCGGAGCTGGAACCGCTGGGGCTGCGGTTGAGCACATGGGGGTTGCGGGTCTGGCCGCCCCGGCTGCTCCAGCCGCTGCTGGAGCGGCTGCTGCGGATGTTGGCCCACTCGCTGAGGTTGGTCTTGCCCAGGATCACCGCGCCGGCCTCGCGCAGGCGCTGCACGAGGTGGGCATCGCGCTGGGCGCGCAAGCCGGCCAGCGCGAGCGAGCCGGCGGTGGTGGCCATCTGGTCGGCCGTGGCGATGTTGTCCTTGATCAGCACCGGGATGCCGTGCAGCGGCCCGCGCAGCCGGGGCGTGGGGCCGCGCCGTTCGGCGTCGAGCGCGCGGGCCTGGGCGAGGGCGTCGGGGTTGAGCTCGATGACCGCACGCAGCGTCGGCCCGCGCCGGTCGATGGCCTCGATGCGCTTGAGGCAGTGGCGCAGCAGGGCCACGGCGCTGAGGCGGCCGGCGGCCATCTCGGCCTGCAGCGCGGCCACGTCCATCGCGTCGAGGGCGGTGTCCCGCGGCAGCGCGAAGCGCCCGCTGGTGCCGGTCGACGCCGAGGCGCCGTCCACCGCCAGCGCGGCCAGCCCGGCCCCGGCGGCACTCGCCACAAAACCCCGTCGACTCGCCGTGCTGCCCATGCGGCCCTCTGTTGCGTGTTGATGAAGCGCCGGATTGTGGAGGCTCGGCCACGGGGCCGCTCGGGCGGCCGGCCATGCCAGCGACGCCGCTCGGCCGGACGCCCACGCGATCGGTTCCAATCCGGCGACAGGCAGGCATCCGCCACGGGGGCGACCCGGCTGCATCCACCCCACCGCCATGACACGCCTTCGCCGCTTTCTGCTGATCAGCCTGCTGAGCCTGCTCGCCCTGGTGGCGCTGGCCGCTGGCCTGTTCGCCTACTTCCTCTACACGCCGGAGCCCGCGCTGCCGCCGCTGTCCGGCACACTCAGCCAGGGCACCCTGACCGTGGCCGGCCTGGAGCGCCGTTACCGCTTCTACGTGCCCAAAGGCCTGCCGCCCAGGGCGCCGCTGGTGCTGGTGATGCACGGCTCGGGCGAGGGCCCGCAGGCACTGCGCATGGGCACGGGCTACGGCTTCGAGCGCCTGGCCGACCAGCATGGCTTTGCCGTCGTCTACCCCAAGTCCTTCGGCTTCGACTGGAACGATTGCAGCTCCATCGGCGACACCGCCGTGAACGGCCTGCGGGCCGACGACGCCGGCTTCCTGGCCGCGCTGGTGGACCGGCTGGTGCGCGAGATCGGCGTGGACCCGCAGCGGGTGTTTGCGGCCGGTGTGTCCAACGGCGGCTCGATGGCCCTGCGCCTGGCGCTCGAAGACCCGACGCGCTACCGCGCCGTGGCCGCCGCGCTGGCCCATGTGCCGGCGCCGCAGAACTTCCAATGCCGCCCCGGCGCGCAGACGCCCTCGGTCATGATCATGAACGGCACGGCCGACCCGCTCGTGCCCTACGGCGGCGGCGAGATCAACCTGCTCGGGCTCTTCTACAAGGGCGGCGAGGTGCTCTCGTCCACCGCCTCGGCCCAGTACTTCGCTCAGCGCAACGCCATCGCCGGCCCGCCGCAGGTGAGCCTGACACCCGGCGCGCCAGGCCTCGGCGTCGAACACGCCCGCTGGCGATCAGCCAACGGCCGCACCGAGGTCGAGCTGGTGACCCTGCACGGCGCCGGCCACGGCCTGCCCCAGCCCTGGGCCCGCCGGCCCCGCCTGCTGGGCCCGTCGCCGATGGCGCCGGATGGGCCGGCGCTGATGTGGGCGTTTTTTGAGCGGCAGTTGCGGTGAGGGGGCGGCAGCGGGGTGGGCCTGATGCTTCATGTCACGCTGCCGTCCGGAAGCAGCCAGAAAGCGGAGCCCGTCTTTGGAGATCAACCGCTCCTGGCTGCCAGTCGCCGCACCAGCACCTCTGCTGGGCTGATCGATCCCGCGATGAAGCCACCCACGCCTACACCCCCAAAGCCACCACCGTCGGCGACCCCGTGAAGCGCATCACCCCCGCATCCAGCACGGCCGCCGCCACGCCGAGCATCACGCCCATGCCCATGCCGTAGCCGGGGCAGGCGTGGGGTGGGGCGCCCTGGGGGTCGGCGCGGTCGCCGCCGAAGGCGATGTGGTGGCGAAGCGGGTCCTGCTGGGTGGCGGAGCCGAGGGCCACGATGAGGACGTCGCCGGCCTTCACGTCCACCTCGCCCAGGCGGTGGTCGGCGCGCGCGCGGCGCCAGATCTGGTACGGCGTGGGTTTGTAGTTCAGCGTGGCCACCAGGGTCGGGCGCAGCTTGGCGACGGCCGCCGTGTAGCGCTCGGGCAGGCTCGCCGTGGCGGGCACCTCGTGCCAGAGCGGTTGCAGTTCCCAGAGCTTGCGCGTCTGCACCCAGATGGCCAGCGTGGCCAGCAGGTTGGCGTGGGTGGTGGGCGGGAAGCCCAGCATCACGCCGGCCAGCGTGCGCACCGGCAGGTCGGCTGGCGCGCCGGGCACGGCGCGCGCGGCGGCGAGGATGGCCTGCGTGAGCTTGGGCAGTTGTTCGACCGGCGTCGCCGCCAGCCAGCGGCCCACCGCGGCGGTGAAGGCGCTGCCGGCCTCGCGCCCGGCCTGGCAGACATCAGGCGTGGGGTGCGGCCCGAACACGTAGCGCGACACGCGGAACAGCGCGGCCGGGCAGCGCGGCGCTTCTGCGTCCTGAGGCCCCCGGGGCCGGTCTGCAACCGGCCCGCCCCCCGAGGGGGTCAAGTCGGCTTGGGACGGCCCGGCGCCGCCTTGGCCCGGCGGGTGGAACTCCGTGCCCCACACATGCCGCCCATCCGGCGGGCCGAACCAGAGGTTGCACAGCTTGGCCAGCACGCCTTCGCTGAGGCGCTCCAGGTCCAGCGGCGTGTCGGTGGGCAGGTCGGCCGGCTTCTGGCTGGCGGGGAAGGCGGCGAGCAGCGCCTGCGCCTCCTGCTTGAGCGCGGCGATGCCGCCTGACGCGACCTGGTACGCGGCCATGAAGGCATCCGCCTCGGTCACGCTTTCCAGGATCTGGTTGACGACCGGCGCCTGCTCGCGGTGGCCGGTGTCGTCGTCCAGGCCCAGGAAGCCCACGCCGACGGAATCGGCCATGCGCTCGCCGTAGCCGCTGACCGAGTAGCGGTCGGGCGTGTTGCGCAGCACCTGCTGCACGCGGTCGGCGGCGCCCACGAGCACGCCATAACGCGTGGGCACCACGCCGCCGGGCTGGGCGCGCACCCAGGCCCAGGTGGCGTCGCGGCGGTTGGGGTCTTCCAGCGCCTCGCGCCAGCCGGCCAGGTCGTCCGGCGCCGGCATGGCGGTGGGCAGCA
>Ga0233424_10000828_pt1 | contig 33439 bp, 31 predicted proteins | sample Watercolumn_Towu_FD_181011 | JGI IMG/M metagenome (GOLD analysis project Ga0233424, IMG submission 181011) | Freshwater microbial communities from Lake Towuti, South Sulawesi, Indonesia - Watercolumn_Towuti2014_125_MG | ecosystem: Environmental > Aquatic > Freshwater > Lake | place: Indonesia... | reverse complement strand
CAAAACAGCGCACAAGTTGCCTGAATTTAGCCTCTGTGATTTTAGAGCGACTGTAGTATCTATTTTTATTAACCATTTCAGGAAGTTATCACACTTTAACAAGTGCTTTGCTTCCTAAGACCCAAAGCAATAAATTCCAGAGCTTCTCTGCCAGCACACCGGCAGACCTCGAAACCCAGATGGATGCCGCGCTTGCCGCCGCAAAAGCCGCTTACGAAACACAGATTGCGCTTAATACTGCCCAAGTACAACTAGGCGAGAATTACTCGGCACTGCGTTGTGACCCTGCACCTAATTTGTATCTGGATCTGGATGATGACGCGGGAACTGCCCCAATCAGTGTGGATGTCACCACACCGGCATTCATCACAGAGAATGGTGCCAGCGACAGCATCACCATCATCTACGGCAACACAAGCCGTGGCTCTATCCCGACCAGAATATCCAGCGTGGAAAGCGCCACCAATAAACTCAAGGTAGACAACAACATCAGTTGTCGCCAAGACAATGTAGCCCTGATACTCAAAGACATCAACAAAGGCTTTGCCAATCAATGCCAGGCTATTCGTTTAAAATCCTCGGCGGATGGATACCTGAATTCAAATTTGGATGCTGACACCGTAACCGTCGAAGTAGATCCCACCACTATCGATTATGGCACAGTAGCTCCCGGGGACAGGCTGGCCTGTATCGGCAGAGTGCAACGTAGCGTGTTTGCGGTAAATGGCAATCAGCTCACGAAAGATATAAACGGAACAGGCCCACAGGCAATCGTAGATGAAATCGTAGGGTTGCAAGCGCAATATGGCATTTCCGCCAGCGCCAACAGCGAAATAGTGGATATAAACAACCCCGCCAGTTGGGTAAATGCTACTGGAGCATGGGCAGCGCCACTGACGGTTGCCAACCGCAACCGCATCAAAGCCGTGCGCCTGGCCTTGATTGCACGCAACAATCTGTATGAAAAAGACATTGTCAGCCAGGAATGCAACGGTGCAGCCGCAGGTCCAGCCAAGGTATGCGTATGGGGTGGCAATGCAGGCCTGTCTGCCACTCTAGGGGCGGATTGGAACCACTACCGCTATCGCGTTTATGAGCTGATTGTGCCGCTCAAAAATGTACTGACAGCCAGCCCGCAACTGTAAGGCCCGGAGAATTTGTCATGAAAAGATTCACAATGAAGAAACGATACACTGCGCGACACATTGAGATTGCAAAACAGCGCGGCTTGGTACTGTTCGTCGCCTTGATTGCTTTGGTTGCCATGTCTTTGGCCGCAGCAGCTTTGGTACGCTCGGTAGATAGCGGCGTACTGGTAGCAGGGAACCTGGCATTCAAACAGTCTGCACTCATGTCAGCAGAATCCGGCATTGCACAGGCCTACAAGTATATCAACGAAAACTCTGGCACACTCAGCACAGGCACAGGCGCCAATGGTTATTACGCCACCTTTAACGATGGTATTGATTTGAAGAGTAATAGTACCTGGTATACCGCCCGCGATGTTCCAGCCTCACTTGATGACAAAACCGGAAATGAAGCCAAGTACATTATCCAGCGCATGTGCACTGTCGAAACCATGACAGATGACGAAATGCCAGGCAAATGCATGGTGGGCACTGGCGCGGCCCGCCCAAAATCCAAAGGCGCCTTATGCGAAGGCGGCGGCTCAGGATGTGGCGATTATGGCGGCCCTGGTGGAGGTAAGAACACCCCTGTATACCGCGTCACCGTACGGGTGACCGGACCTAAAAATACCGTCAGCTATTTACAAGCATTTTTATATTAATGAAAAACAATGTACGAATCAGGAGTCTTATCATGACATCCCCAATCAAACAATTTTCCAATTATATCGGCCAGCATCTGCGCTATTTTGTTGCTACGATTGCGCTATTGCCGTTGTCTTCATATGCAGCCTTGACCGACTTGGGCACGCAACCTTTGGCTAATACCACGACATCCGCGGTCGTGCTGCCCAACGTGATGTACATCCTGGATAACTCGGGCAGTATGTCCTGGGACTATATGCCGGACTATGTAGACGACAGCAATAAATGTAAGACCACGGGCACGTCCGGCGCTTTCAGTGCCGCTTGCGGTTATGGCGATCCACCTTACATGGCCAGCCAGTTCAACAGCATTTACTACAACCCGGAGGTATTGTATCTGCCGCCCGCCAATGCAGATGGCACCAGCAAAATCTCCATGACCAGCGCCAACACCACGGGCTGGACACAGGTTCCGATTGATGCGTTTGGTGTTTACAGTACGGCCAAAACCAGCCTTGTACCAAACACTATTTGGGACAACACCAAGGGTTATGCGGATAAAGTCTGGTGTAACAAAACCAGCGGCGTCACCACAGTAGATTTGCAGGATCCGGCCGTATGTAAAGCAAATTCGCAGTACACCTACCCAAACAACACAGGAACTCAGATTACTTCATATAATCAGGCCTGGACCAAACGTGATTACCCATTCTATTACACTATCGGTGCGGGCGAATACTGTACCAACAAGTTCCTTACCACGTGCCTGACGCAAACAGCACCTTCGACCGGTTATACTTTCCCTGCCTATCTGCGCTGGTGTACCAGCTCTGCTAATGTTACCTCAGGCGCAGGCTGCCAAGGCAAATATAGCGAGGTCTCGGGGCATACCTATGCCAAATGGAGTGGCGTATCCCCCGGCACACTGGCAACCGGAAAAATCAAAATCAACGCACAGTCTCCGGCCAACACGCCTGCCGCATCTCCGGTGGCTCTCACAGTATCCAATATCGAGGTGGATGGTGTGCGTATTATCCCTACCACGCCTGCGCCTGCTTTGACCATTACCGACACGACCAATGCAACCCAACGCAACACATTGGCAACCAACATTGCGACTGCAATTAATGCCTACGCTTCCACACCGGAGTTTAGCGCAACTGCAAGCGGCGACGAGGTGACCGTCACTGCCGTCGTCCCGGGTGCATTTACTGGCACCATCAACGTGACAACAACCACTCATACTGCCGCCGCGGTCGCTGGCACCGCAACAACTGGCAGCATTACTATCACCAGAGCACGCAATGGTGCAGTGATTAACCCGATCAAAATCGGCACAACCACTATCATGAACACCAATGCTACAGCGCCAGCATCAGATAACCCGAATAACCTGGCGACCCAGATCAAAAACAACATCAACGCCTATGTCTCAACCCCAGTGGATTACACTGCCACCTGCCCCGGCGGCGCTACCTGTACATCGGCTACCATCACCATCACCGCTACCACCGTAGGGACTGCTGGCAACGGTGCCGTGTCCAGCAACCGTGGCGGAGCCAATGTAACCAGCGGTGATATTCGCTACACCTCTACTGGTTTTACCAATGGTACGAACGGCACTGGCCCACAAACCTACACCTTGCCTACCACCATTACTAACTTCACTGGCGGTAGTACTTCTGTCAACTCTTTCGCCCGGGTAGATATTGTGCCCAGCAACAACAGCTACTCCAAAGCAACGGCACGTAGCGACTGTGCCGGCGCAACCACTTGCACCTATGCCGAAGAGATGACCAACTTTGCCAACTGGTATGCGTATTACCATACCCGCATGCAAATGATGAAAACCTCTACCAGCCATGCATTCAAGGCCATTGATAGCCGCTATCGTGTTGGCTTTGTAACCATCAATAGCATGAGCAGCAACTACCTGCCTGTAAGCATGTATGACCAAACCCAGAAAAACAGCTGGTATACAAAATTATTCGCCGCTGGTGGCAGTAGCGGCACACCACTGAGATCCGCACTCAGCAACGTTGGTAGAATCTTCGCCGGCCAAGGCTCAAGCGTCGTAAGCAACGCATCGGACCCTATACAATATTCATGTCAGCAAAATTTCTCTATCCTGACCACGGATGGATACTGGAACACCGATACCGACTCTACGATTAAAAACCTGTCTGGCAGTTCTGTAGGTGATCTAGATGGCACCGGTACATCCAGGCCGATGTTTGAAGGGCCAACTGCTACTAACAACACTTTGGCAGACGTGGCAAAATACTACTACGATACTGACCTGCGTACTTCTGCGCTGGGCAATTGCACCGGTGCGCTAGGTGCAGGGTTTGATGTCTGTGAAAACAACGTATTCGTCTCATCTACAGACAATAACATCAAGCAGCACATGACCACATTTACCTTGGGGCTGGGTGTCGATGCCAGTCTGACTTATACCACAGACTACAAAACAGCAACTGAAGGCGACTTTTATGAACTGACCCAGGGAACCAAGGATTGGCCTGTGCCGGTACAGGGGCAACAAACCACAGTAGACGACCTGTGGCATGCTGCCGTCAATGGTCAAGGCACTTATTTCAGCGCCAAAAATCCGACCCAATTGAGCAAATCCCTCAATGACGCCTTGCAATCGATTAAATCCAAAGTGGGAGCTGGTGCTGCAGCAGCAACCAGTACACTTAACCCGGTACAAGGTAACAACTATAGTTATGTTGCCAGCTATACCACCGTCAAGTGGGTAGGTAATCTCGAAGCGCGCAGCATCAATGTCGATACCGGCAAAGTAAGCGAAGACGCCACTTGGTGCCTGGAGAATGTAGTTGCAGACACCTGTGCTGCTCCAAGTGTAGTCGAATCCCTCACTTCAGGCTCCAGTACACAATATTACTGTAAGACTGGCGGTGCCACTGTATCCACCTGTCCGTCACCTGGCATATTGTCTGGAACAGACTGTCTGGTAGAAATTGCCACAGCCTGTACCGGCACTATGCCAGCTAAAGTGGCTAGCGCCTCTGACACTCGCACCATCTATATGAATGTCAACGGCATATTGGGTGACTTTAGCTACAGCAATCTGGTGGCTGCAAGTAAGGCAGGCACTTTTGACAACGGGTTCCTGGTTGCCAATTTGCCGCAAGTCACCAATGACTTCGACGACTTGGGCAATGCGATGCCCGCAGATCGCAAAGCGCTGATGACAGGGGGCAGCTTGGTCAGCTTCCTGCGCGGTCAAACCGGGTTTGAAAACCGCGCCAGCAATATTTTCGGGCTTACCGACAACCGTATCTATCGCCTGCGCGAAGCCACGACAGGCGACCTGGTAGACTCCACACCTGTATTTGTAGGTGGCCCGAAAGCCAACTTCAGTGACGCCGGTTATGGTTCTGACACAACACCCGGCACATTCAAATACATCTATAAAGACCGCCCGGGCACCATCTACATTGGTGCCAACGACGGTATGCTGCATGCAATCAATGCCGCCAATGGCGAAGAGCGCTGGGCTTATATACCAAGCATGGTGATAGACAACTTGTGGAGAATGGCAAGAAAAGATTACAGCCAGAACCACAATTATTATGTCAATGGCGACATCGTGGTGAATGACATCTGTACCGCCAATTGCACCACAGCAAGTGCCACTTGGAAAACCATTCTGGTTGCCGGGCTGAACGGCGGTGGCAAAGGTTACTTCGCCTTGGATATTACCAATCCAAATTCGCCTATTCTGCTCTGGGAATTTGATACTTCTGATGACAGTGACCTTGGATATTCTTATGGGAACCCCATTATTACCAAAAAATCTGATGGTACTTGGGTAGTTACACTGACCTCAGGTTATAACAATGTAACTGGCGTCTCTGCCAACAGAGGTAAAGGCTTCCTGTATGTGTTAAACGCTGGCACGGGTGCCGTTATTAGTAAATACAGCACAGATACCGGTGATGCCACCACCCCTAGTGGTCTGGCTAAAATCAACGCCTACATTTACGATGCCAACGTCAATAATGCGGCCCTGTATATCTATGGTGGCGATTTGCTGGGCAATCTATGGCGCTTTGACATCAACAGCGCCGCGTCTACTAATAACCCGTTCAAGATGGCTATCTTGAAGGATCCTGGCGGAAATGTGCAGCCGATTACCGTCCGCCCGGAGCTGGCAGAAATTAGTGGCAAGCGTGTAGTTTATGTCGGTACCGGCAGATACCTGGGTACGAGTGACTTGACTAATACACAGCAACAATCCATCTACGCGATTTCGGATGAGACTGCTGGAACGCCTACCACACTGGACAACCCGCGCTCCAGCCCGTTGATGGTTAAGCAAACCCTGCAAAATAACACAGGTACAGCGACACGCTCCATGGCACCGCCCGTGAACACGGTTAACTTTGCTAGCGGCCGTGGTTGGTTCATTGATTTTCCCGACTCCGGCGAGCGTCAGAATGTACCTGCGCAAATGATTTTTGGTACATTATTGCTACCGACTACGGTACCTACCAATACCGTGTGTTCACCCGGGGGCTATGGCTGGTTGAACTTCCTGGATTACAAAACAGGTGCCTCAATCGCCGGCAATGTGGTCGCCACCAAAACCAATGCGCCTATCGTGGGTATCAACGTTATCTATGTGAAAGGTGAACCAGTGGTGAATATCGTGACCGCCGACAACCCGACGCCAACGTTCCCACCAGAACAGCCTGAATTTACAGGAGGCAACGAATCCGGCTTTACAAATCACCGTGTGATTTGGCGTGAGTTGATTGATGATAACGACTAAGCACTGAAGCGCATCAAACTAAAAGCCGCAGCACTGCTGCGGCTTTTTTATCACCGTTCATCCAGAAGTCTTGCTACGATAAAACCGTTAATGCAGCCAAAAAACAATGCTGCCAAGGCAAAGATGGGCACCAGGTATAGCACACCGGCTTGTGGAATCAACCACAGCCTGACGACCAAAAGCTGGCCGGCGATATGCCCGAATGCGGCCAGAATACTCAAGGTAATTGCGCCAAAATAGCGCTTGGGCAAATGCTGCGCTACAAACAACACTGCCAGGCTGGCCACGGCTCCCGATAAGCTTAATACGAAAGTGGGCGACAAAAAGTGCCCTAACAACAAACTGCTGGCAAACACCCGCAAGAAACTTACCCAGGCTGCGGTGACAAAATCAAACTCGATGAGTACAAACAAGGTAATGATGTTCGCAATACCCGGCTTAACGCCCGGTAACGGCGAAGGGAATATGGCTTCCACCATATGCAGCCCAATAGCCAGGGCGGTGAGCCTGGCGATTTGATGATCTCTGGGCGTAGTTTTGATGCTAGTAATTGAGCGAGTCATAGGGCTTGGCTTCGCCTAGCAGTTCCAGACTAATCTGGTTGGGCAGGCAGATAGCAACTTGACCCGCCTGACTTAACCAGCCCTGGTGTACGCAATACTGATTGGTGCAAGGGGAGCGCTTGAAGCGCACTTTGCCTTGTTGAATGACGATTTGCGAATCCCCTTGTACCCCGTGGACATGCAAATGCTTGGTTTGATTGAGATCATACACACCCAACACCTGACTGCCTTGCCGAACTTCCAGCCGGTTGGCCGGCGCATGGCTCCATAAAACCTTGAATGACAGGAAAACAGCAACACATCCCGCCACAATGACACACCAATCGCCCGCTAATGGTTTCGGGTATAAAGTGTTATTGAACCTCAACCACATGCTTCATGGCATCCTTATCCAGCCAGGTCAGGCGCTTGGCCATGTTGGCACTGGCCAGGATCTTGGTATCTGATTCTATCACCAGAAAATCACTCACTTCCATTTGCCCGGCAACAGTTAGGCGCTTGTCCGGCGACGCAATGAAAATCGGCTTGGAAGCCACATCGGAAAGCACACCAGCATTTGTTTGCGGCGGAATCAGCACAGTGACAGATTGCACGTCCTCCGCCGGATAACCTGTCGCCGGGTTGATGACATGGCTGTAGCGTTTGCCTTTCAGCTCAAAATAACGCTGATAATCTCCCGAAGTGCCAATGGCCCAGCCACTGGGCAGATCCAGCGTGGCAATGGCGTTGGGCTGACGCGGATGCTGGATACCGACCCGCCACGGCTGCTCGCCATGCCGGCCAAGCGCGATGATGTTGCCGCCGATATTGATAAGCGCGTTCCTGACACCTTGTTTGCGCAGCAGCAGCAAGGCCTGATCCAGCGCATAGCCCTTGGCGTAACCGCCAAAGTCCAGCTTGACGTGCGAATTGGTACTGAACGCCTTCCCGTTTTCTATCACAATATCTACCATTTGCGGACTGGCCTGCACCAGTTTAGCAATGCGTTGCGAATTAACCACCACCGGCTTGAACTCATCCCGATGAAACCCCCATTCGTCCACCAGCGCGCCGATTGCCGGATTGAACGCGCCTTTGGATTTAACCGACAGTTCGGTCGCGTCCGCAATCATCTCAGCAATATCCGGTGCGATCTTGACCGGCACCTTGCCTTGCTTGAAAGCATGGTTGAGCGCGGTAATTTCGCTGGGGCGCCAAGCGTGTAAGCGATTATGCAACTCCTGGAAATTCCGCATGATGTCACTGGAAATGGCTTGCGCTTCTTCCTCCGGCTCACCATAAATGGTGATGTCCACCATGGTGCCGAACACAAAGCTTTGCATATGGTAGACAGGTTCTTCCCGGCTACAACTCGCCAGAAACAATCCGAAGAAAATTAAAATCAGCTCCCGCATAGACGCTACTATAACGCTAGTTGCCAATTCCTTCTAGCGCATCCACAAATCGCGCGGCAGGATTACAAGGTTTATTTGTACCTTGGGTTTGCGCGGCAATCTCCACCATGCAGGTCGGACTGGTCACATTGATTTCAGTCAGGTACTCGCCAATCACATCCAGCCCTACCAGAAACAAGCCTTCTTGCTTGAGCGTCTTGCCAACCGTGCTGGCGATTTCCCAATCCCGCGCACTCAATAGCTGCGCCACACCGGTTCCGCCTGCCGCCAGGTTGCCACGGAGTTCACCCGCCTTGGGGATGCGCGCCAAGGCATAAGGCAAAGGCTCACCATCAATCACCAGAATTCGTTTGTCGCCCGCCTTGATTTCCGGCAGATACCGTTGAGCCATGATGGTACGCTTTTCGTGGTGCGTCACTGTTTCCAGAATCGCACTTTTGTTAGGACTATCCTCGGTCAGATGGAACACGCCGCTGCCGCCCATGCCGTCCAGCGGCTTCACGACGATGTCGTGATGCTGGGCGAGAAAATCCAGAATCACCGCATAACGGCAGGTTACTATAAATGGTGGGGCGAACTGCGGAAACTTGGCCACCGACAGTTTCTCGTTCCAGCCGCGCACCGCCGTTGGATTGTTCAGCACTGTTGCGCCTTGATTGGCCGCCTGTTCCAGCAAATAAGTCAGGTACAGATACTCGCTATCAAACGGCGGGTCTTTGCGGTTCAGCACGAAATCGAAATCCGCCATATCCGCCTCGGCAGTGCCGCCCAGTGCATACCAGCTTGCGCCATTTGCAAATGCAAGCGCCGCCGTCTTCACCGTCACCTTGCCCTGCCGCATCAGCACATCATGCGGCCCGCACACAAACAAAGCATGTCCTCTGGCCGCCGCCTCACGCATCATGGCAATGCTGGAATCCTTGTGAATTTTCAGGCTTTCCAGCGGATCGAGAATCAGGAGCATTTTCATGCTGGCATTTTAACCTGCTACCCGCACAAAAGGGAAAAGAAGCGGCTTACATACGTACGCACGCGCTTCATTATCTAAACCATCGGCCTGGAAGCCGCGTCCTGCTTGCCTCCCAGGGCACCGTTTTTCGTAATGAACATGTTTATGTCGGCTAATCGTTTAAAGGATCCGTTTCTTCCAGCTCGATGGCCGCCGCCAGCAAGGCCAGGCGCGCCACCACGCCATACGCATAAAAGCGGTTCGGCGCGGCATCCGGCGCACCAGCACGATCAGGTGTTGAGCAGGAGGTCTCGAACGCCAACGGCACGAAATGCATGCCGGGTGCGTTCAAATTTTCATCCACCGCACGACCGGTATGTACGCGGTAGAAACCGCCAATGACGTAGTGGTCCATCATGTACACCACAGGCTCGGCCACGGCGTCGTTGATGCTCTCGAAGGTATAAACACCTTCCTGGATAATGACTTCGGTGACTTGCAGGCCTTCTTTGACCACAGACATTTTGTTGCGTGTCTTGCGGTTTAAATCACGCACGTCATCAGGCGATTTGACCGTCATGATGCCCATCCCATAAGTACCGGCATTGGCCTTAACGATCACGAACGGGTCTTGCTTGATACCGTATTCGGTATATTTTGCATCGATTTTTCCCAACAAGTCAGCCACTTGTGCCGCCAGGCAATCCTCGCCGGTGCGGGCGTGAAAATCAATCTCGCCGCAGGTGGCAAAATATGGGTTGAGCAGCCACGGGTCTATGCTGATGAGTTTGGCAAATTCTTCCACCACGCGATTGTAAGCAGCAAAATGCTGCGATTTGCGCCGCGTTGTCCAGCCAGCATGCAACGGTGGAATCAGTGTCTGCTCTAGATTTTTGAGGATGTCCGGCACGCCTGCGGAGAGGTCGTTATTCAGCAGAATGGCGCAGCTGTCAAAATCACCTAAGGTCTCATTTTCCAGCACCAGCCGGTTGCCGCGCCGCACCACCGGCTCCAGCAGCAGGGTTTGGCCATCGTGGGTTTCTAATGAGGTAGGTGCGGTTATTTCCGGCGAGATACTGCCAATGCGCACATCCAGCCCAGCCTGGCGCAGGATATGCGCAAGTTCTGCCACGTTACGCAGGTAGTAGGTGTTGCGCGTGTGATTCTCGGGAATGATCAGCAGGCGATGGATTTCCGGACAGAGTTTTTCCACTGCAATAGTAGCTGCCTGGATGCTGAGCGGCAGGAAATCACGATTGAGGTTATTGAAGCCGCCTGGAAACAGGTTGGTATCCACTGGCGCCAGCTTGAAACCGGCATTGCGCAAATCTACCGAGGCATAAAACGGCGCGGTATGCTCCAGCCACTGCGCACGGAACCAATGTTCGATATGCGGCATAGCCGCCAGCATACGGCGCTCCAGCTCGTGCAGCGGGCCGGCAAGAGCGGTGGTGAGGTGTGGGACCATGATTTACCTGCCTTTAAAGGGTTATTTTGCAATCACTTCATGCGCCTGCATATCCGCATGATAACTGCTTCTTACCATGGGGGCGCTGGCGGTATTTTCAAAGCCCATCGCATCCGCTTTTTGCCGCAAATGCTCGAAAGTTTCGGGTGTCACATAGCGCATCACCGGCAAATGGTGCGCGCTCGGCTGCAGGTATTGTCCCAGTGTGAGCATATTCACGTCATGCGCGCGCAAATCCTGCATCACTTGCAGGATTTCGTCGTCCGTTTCACCCAAACCCAGCATGAGACCGGATTTGGTGGGAATCTGCGGATAAAGCGCCTTAAACTGTTTGAGCAGATTCAGCGAATGCTGATAATCCGCGCCCGGGCGTGCTGCTTTGTAAAGCCTCGGCACCGTTTCCAGGTTGTGGTTCATCACATCTGGCGGCGCTTTATGCAGAATTTCCAACGCAGTGTCCAAACGTCCGCGAAAATCTGGTACCAGAATCTCGATCTTGATATGCGGTGAAGCCGCACGAATAGCCTGGATGCAATCCACAAAATGCTGCGCGCCGCCATCCATCAAGTCATCTCGATCTACCGAGGTGATGACGACATATTTCAAGCCCATTTGTGCAATGGTGCGCGCGAGGTTCTCCGGCTCATGAACATCCGGTGGTAGCGGCTTGCCATGCGCCACATCACAGAATGGGCAGCGGCGGGTACAGATGTCGCCCAGAATCATGAAGGTGGCCGTGCCGCCACTAAAACACTCCCCAATGTTTGGACAACTGGCCTCTTCACACACCGTATGCAGCTTGTTATCACGCAGTACGCGCTTGATCTCCTGAAAGCGCGCACCATCCGGCACTTTCATCTTTATCCAGTCCGGCTTGCGCATGATAGGCTGCGGTACGATCTTGATGGGGATGCGCGAGGTCTTGGCCGCATCCGTTTCTTTAACGCCGGCAATCTTAGGTGAGCGAATTTGGCTCATGCAATAGGTCTTCCAACAGTTTTAACAATGACAGGCCTAATTGTACAGGCGTTTGCAGCATGCCCAAATCTTTGGTCTGCGTAACGCGCAAGCCTGCATAGCCGCACGGGTCAATCGCCGAGAACGGACTGAGGTCCATATCCACATTCAGGCTTAATCCGTGATAGCAACATTGGTTTTTCAGGCGCAACCCCAGCGAGGCAATCTTGGCACCTTCTACATACACACCGGGCGCGTCCTTTTCGGCGTAGGCTTTAATCCCGTTTTTCGCCAGCAAACGGATGATGCTGTCTTCCATCATGCTAACCAGTTGCCGGACATTAAGCCCGCGCCGCTTGAGGTCTATCAGCAGATAAATGACGACCTGACCAAGGCCGTGATAGGTGATTTTTCCGCCCCTGTCCACCAATACCAGCGGAATATTGTTCTGCGGCAGGCGTACGCCTTTGCGGTTCAAGCCCAGCGTATAGACGCTATCATGCTCTGTGAGCCAAAGCTCATCGGGCGTATCTGGCGTGCGCGCCTGGGTAAAGGCCTGCATGGCTTGCAGGGTTTTCTCGTATTCGGTCAGGCCGAGTGTTCGGCTGATAAGCTGCATGCCAGATTTAAAGCACGACCTTCACCATGGGGTGTGAGGTCAACGCTCTGTATATGTTGTCCAACTGCGGCTTGGACGTCACGTATACCATACATGTAAGGCTGATATATTTGCCGCCGGAGCTACCGCGCATTTCCACACGGTTGGCGTCGAACTCGGGCATCAGCCGCTGAATGGCAGCCACAATCTCGCTGGTAAAGTCTACGTGCGTCTCGCCCATCACCTTGATGGGGAAATCGCATGGAAACTCGATCAGGGTTTCCTGGTTTTGGGAATCTTCTGCCATCTTTATTGCAACATCAAGCGGATACTGTCCGCAATGCGGCTGAAAAATCCGCCTTGTTCCACCGGGCGGGCGGCTACCAGCGTTTGTTCGGCAAGCGTTTTTCCATCCAGCGTAAAGGTGATTTTGCCTACGGCCTGCCCCGCTTTTACAGGCGCGATCAGCGGCTGTTTGGTAGTGGAGGTTGCTTTGACGCGTGCATAATCGCCTTTAGGCAGAGAGAGGTAGAAGTCCTTGGCTAACGCGGCGGGCACTGTACGTTCTTGTCCTTTGTAAACACGCAGGCTATGCACGGTCTGATTATCTTTGTACACCAGCGTGGATTCATAAAACTGGAAGCCGTAATTCAGCAGTTTCTGGCTCTCGCTGGCGCGCATCGCCTCATTGGCCGCCCCCAATATGACGGAAACCAGCCGCGTGGAATCGCGCTTGGACGACGCAATCAGACAATAGCCTGCCGCTTCGGTATGTCCGGTTTTCATCCCATCCACATTGGCATCCAGCCATAGCAGGCGATTGCGATTAGGCTGTTTGATATTATTGTAGGTATATTCTTTGACAGAATACAAACGGCGGTACTCCAGCGGAAAATCACGAATAAGCGCAGTGGCGAGCCTGGCCAAATCAGCCGCTGTGGTGAAATGCTCCGGGTCAGGCAAACCCGTTGCATTCATGAAATGTGTCTGTGCCATACCCAGCTTGGCTGCCTGCTTGTTCATCAATGTAGCGAACTGGCTTTCGTCACCCCCTATCGCTTCTGCCAGTGCTATCGTGGCATCGTTACCCGATTGCACAATCATGCCATGCAGCAACTCATCCACCGTTACCGGTTTATTGGGTTCAATAAACATTTTCGAACCTTCGGTTTTCCAGGCCTTTTCACTGACCGGAATCGTCTGGTTCAGCTTGAGATGCCCTTTCTGCAAGGCATCGAACACAATATAAGCTGTCATGATCTTGGTAAGCGAGGCTGGCTCCACACGCATCGCTTTTTCGTAAGAGACGACGTCACTGCTACTATTAAAATCCTGCAACAGATAGGCTCTGACAGCCAACGGCGGCGGAGGTGGCACCTGAGCAAATGCCGAATGGTAAACAATTGAAAATAAGGCAAAAATGGAGAGAGAAAAACGCATAGATTATTGATTCAGAATAATGGCTGGTACATTAAGTTGTTTTCGAAGTTGGGATACAAGCAGTTCTGCCTCCCCCTTGGCGCTGAAAGGGCCAAGCCGAAGGCGATGCAGGGCGTTATTATACACGCGGCTGATGCCGATATTCGGTGCGATTTCCAAAGCCTGGATACGTTTCATCAAATTATCTGCGTTAACCTCATTTTTAAACGCACCTGCCTGTACGTAATAACTTTGGATAGAAGACGGTTCAACGGCTGCTACTGGAGCAGGCGCCACCTTACCCTGTTCAGCACTAGCCGGAGGCAGCGCAGTTGCTACGGATGATGTAGCAGCCTCAGCAGGAGTACCATTTGCCATTGAATCTGAGTTTGTGGTCAACGCGGCCTGTTTAATCTCTTGCGTCGTTTCTGTCACGCCTACGACAAGTTCACGCTTGGTCGAATAATGCTTGTCTACCGCCTCGACCTCCACCAAGCCGCTACCGCGGGCGATCAAACCCAGCTTGTAAGCGGCAGCATAAGACAAATCAATGATCCTGTCCTTTTTGAATGGTCCACGATCATTGATGCGCACAACGACAGAACGCCCGTTTGCCACATTGGTCACTTTGGCATAGCTGGGCAGCGGCAATACGGTATGTGCCGCCGTCATTGCGTACATATCGTATAGCTCGCCGCTGGACGTTTTTCTGCCGTGAAAACGTTTGCCATACCAGGACGCGACACCGCGTTTTTTGTAGCTTTGTGCCTTTGTCATCGGCTGATAAGTTTGCCCCAGTGCAACATAAGGCTTGTTCAGCCTGGGCTGAAGCGGCTCTTCCTTGGGTACCGCATCGGGAATTCTTTCCAGGTTGGCAGGCGGATTCTCGCCCGGCCCATCATCCAGATAATACCCGCCCGGCTTGCTGGCGCTGTCTGGTTTTGCTGCGGCAGCATCAGCACTGGCAGATGGCGTAGATGACGCCGGCGGCGTGCTAGCTGCTGGCGGCGTGGTGTCTGGTTTTGCCGTCCTGTGGCCGCCACAACTTATCAGCAGCATGCTACACAGCAGATAAACGATATGCATCTTTTTCATGTTGCATTACCCCGAGGCCACCAGTTTTTTATGGGTCTGGATACTCATCAACACCCCGAACCCAAGCAGCAAGCTTAACATGGAAGTGCCGCCGTAACTAATCAACGGCAAGGGAACCCCCACGACCGGCAATATCCCGCTGACCATACCAATGTTCACAAACGCATAGGTAAAGAAATTCAGGGTGATGCTGCCCGCCAGCAAGCGTGAAAAGGTGCTTTTGGCCTGCACTGCAATCACCAGGCCACGGCCGATGATTAAAGTAAAAAGCACCAGCAGCAACAGGCAACCCACCAGGCCGAACTCTTCGCCAAACACTGCAAAAATAAAATCTGTCGTACGTTCAGGCAAAAAATCCAGTTGCGACTGCGTGCCGTTAAGCCAGCCCTTGCCGGTGGATCCGCCGGAACCCAAGGCAATGGTGGCCTGGATGGTATGGTAGCCCGCCCCGAGCGGATCCTGGGTCGGATCAATCAATATCTCGATGCGCCTGCGCTGGTAATCATGCAGCATGGACCAGAACACCGGTGCCATCGCCCCCAGCGCCACCGCCCCCCCTAGCAAAAACTTCCAGCTCAGCCCAGCCAGAAAGATGACATAAAACCCCGAAGATGCCACCAGAAGGGATGTACCTAAGTCGGGTTGTTTAGCAATCAATGCTACCGGGAGCAGGAGCAATACGGCGGCAATGATAAAATCCACTGTACGCGGCTTGGCCTCCCGCTTGGCGAAATACCATGCCAGCATCATGGGTACGGCAATGCGCATGATCTCAGACGGCTGGATTTTAGTCACGCCCAGATTCAGCCAACGCCGCGCACCGTGGCTGATTTCTCCAAACAGCGCGACCCCGACCAGCAGCAAGATACCCAACACATATAGCGGCACGGCAATGCGCTCCAGATGTTGTGGCGAAATATTGCTAACCAGCCACAGCACGGTAAATGCCACCAGGATATTAACCAGTTGGGCATTGACGCGCGCAAAGCTCTGCCCGGCAGCGCTATACAGCACCAGCAGCCCCACCAGCAAGGCAAACAACAGACAAGCCAGCAGGAAAGAATCGATATGCTTGAACATATTCTGCAAGAATTGACTAATCATGGTACGCCTCTTCCTGGGTCTGTTGGCTGGCTGGCTCCGCCTGAGCAGGCTCTTCCCCGGTGGCAACCTCTGCCGAGATAGGCGTCAGTTCAGGCTGAGGCGACTTGCCCAGCAAATAATAATCCATCACTTTGCGTGCGATCGGCCCGGCTGCGGAGCCGCCGTGGCCGCCGTTCTCGACAATGACAGCCAAAGCGATTTTCGGGTCGTCTGCAGGGGCATAGGCAATGAACAAGGCGTGGTCACGGTGTCTTTCATCAATATTTTTCTCGTTATATTTTTCGTTCTGCTTGATGCCAATCACTTGGGCGGTACCGGTTTTGGCCGCGATTGCATATCCCGCATTCGCCCCGACGCTGGCAGCAGTGCCGCCCGGCAGGGTCACATCCAGCATGCCGAGTTTGACGATTTCCAGGTTTTTGTCGTTTAACTGAACCTTATCCACCAGCACTTTGGGGGTAGGCTTGGCTACGCCAGTTTTCGCATCCACAATAGCGCTGACAATACGCGGCCGGATGGCTTGCCCCTTGTTGGCCAGGATGGCCGTCGCCTGCGCCAATTGCATGGGTGTCACCAGGGTATAGCCCTGGCCAATCCCGACGATAACCGTCTCGCCCATATACCAGGGCTGTTTGAAGCGCCGCTTCTTCCATTCCGGCGTAGGCAGCAAACCTTGCATTTCCCCTTCGATATCAATGCCGCTCTTTTGTCCAAAGCCGAAATGCCGCACAAAATCTGTCAGCCGCTCGATCCCCAGCTCCATCGCCAGCCCGTAAAAAAAGGTGTCACATGAGATAGCAATGGCACGGCGCATATCCACCTGGCCATGGCCGCCCGGCTTCCAGTCGCGGTATCGATGCCTGCTGTTGGGCAACGTAAAATAGCCCGCGTCAGAAATGCTATAAGGCGGCAGTCGTTTGCCCGTCTCCAGCCCCGCCAAGGCTGCAAACGGCTTAAAAGTGGATCCAGGTGGATAAACACCGCGCAAAGGGCGGTTGATTAAAGGCTTATCAAGGGACTCGTTCAGCATCTTCCAGTTATCCACATCTATCCCGTCCACAAACAGGTTAGGGTCGAATGTCGGCATGCTGACATAGGCCAGCACCTCACCGGTGGCTGGCTGTATCGCCACCATTGCACCGCGCCTGTCACCGAAAGCGGTCTCGGCGATTTCCTGCAGCTTGCTGTCTACGGACAAGTTGAGGTTGTTGCCGGAAATCGGCGCCGTACTAGAAAGCACGCGTACCGCCTTGCCATCCGCATCGATCTCCACTTGCTGAAACCCGGTAATTCCATGCAGTTGCGCCTCGTAGGATTGCTCGATGCCGCTTTTGCCGATATGGTCGGAGCCCTTGTAATTGGAAAGCACATTGGCTTTCTCCAGATTTGCCAGATCCTTATCATTAATGCGCCCGATATAACCTACCATGTGCGCCCCCAGCTTGCCCTGCGGGTAGTGCCTGAACAGCCTGGACTTGAGTTCGACCCCCGGGAAACGGTAACGGTTTACGGCAAATCTAGCCGCTTCCACCTCGTTCAGGTGTGTGCGCAACGGAACACTTTCGAACTCGTGGCTTTGCGCTTTCAGTTTTTTGAAGCGCTTCAAGTCCAGGCTGGAGACTTCGACCAGTTTGGACAAATCGGCGATAGTCACTTCCAGGTTTTTGACCTTGGCCGGCGTGATTTCCAGTGTGTAGACAAAGAAATTGTGTGCAAGCACCACACCATTCTTATCCGAGATCAAACCGCGGTTTGGCGTGATGGGAACTACCGAAATACGGTTGCTTTCCGCCAGCGTTTGATAATAATCGTACTGATATACCTGTAGATAGTAGAACCTTGCGGCCAGCAGCGAGAACCCCAGCAAAACACCCAAACCCAATACGGCCAGCCGCAGCCTGAAATCATATTGCTCGTACTGGTAGTTTTTAAGTTCGGTGCTGGCGCGCATCATGAAGCGGATACATTGGAATTTATCTGGTTTTGGGCTTGGTAATCGCGCCAAACACAAATAGCATGGCCTGCCACAGCATCATGCCTGTCACCACCGGCCAGAAATAATGCCAGCCCGGGTTCTCGTTGCCTGCAAACAACTTCAGCAACAGCAAAACCACTCTTTCCAGAAGAATGAGTAAAAAAACATATCCGGTCAAATGCCATGCGTTGAACAATACCAATCTACGCTGGTAAGTCACACCGGCATATGCTGCCAGCGTAAAACTCAGCGCATGCTGCCCCAGCAGGCTCCCTGTCGCCAGATCCACCAGCAGCCCGGAGACCCAAGCTGTCCCGACGTTGCACAGATGAGGCGAACGCAGCAGCCAATATAACAACACAGCAAACATAAATACCGGACGCAGAATAATGCCACGACCCTCCCATGGGAACAGGTGGCACAGTAGAGCCACCAGCAAGGTCAAGTATATGATCCATCTGCTAACGGGCTGCATGCGGTTTCTTATCCTTGGATTTTTCTACTGGTTTGGTATCCGGCTTGCCTTCAGTGGGATTGGGCTCTGGCTGCACAGGCTTGATATCAGCCTCTTGCACTTCAGGCAGCGCCAGCAGCAGCAATTGTAAGTGATTGGTCACTTCTGCTACCGGCGTGCTGATGATTTTGGCGAAAGGTGACTCCGGATTCTGCAAGATACTGGTTACCGTTGCAACCGCCAAACCTGCAGGATAGATCCCATCAATGCCGGAGGTCACCAGTTTGTCACCTACCCGAATATCCACGTTGGCAGGTAAATAGGGTATATCCAGTGTATTGTTGCCAGCGCCAAACGCAATGGCACGTAATTGGTTTCGCTCGATCTGAATAGGGATAGTCAGTTCTTTGTCAGTAATTAAAGTGACTTCACTGCTAAACGGATAGACGCGCGTTACCTGCCCAATCACTCCCTTGGCATCCACCACTGCCTGCCCGGCCTTGATCCCATGTTTGGTGCCTCTGTTTACAATAACCACGTTACTGAACGGGTCACGCCCTGTATGAGAAATTTCGCCAAGAATAACCTTGGGTTGTATGGGAATGTTGCCATTCAGCAGGCTGCGCAAATGTACATTTTCAGCTTGAATGGCACTCAAGCGCTGCAACATCACGCGATGCTCAAAAGCCTGTTGCTTTAATAAATAGTTCTCTTGAACCAGCTGGTGATGCGCAGTGAAGTATCTTTTGGTGTCACGCACCCAGTTGCTGGGTGCATTGGCAAGCACTTCTAGCGGGTGCAGCGCCCCAATCACAGCGTGACGCACGCTGGAAAGGTAACTGAAACGTGCGTCTGCTGCCATGATAATGATGGACAATGCAGAATACAACATCAAGCGGGAAAAAGGGCTAGCGCCGCGAACGAAAAAAGCAGGAGTTTGCTGAGGCTCTAGTTTTTGATGAACACCCTTTAGCATGCCGAATCGTAAATGTTATACCCTACTCGGCTTACTCACTTGCGAATACATTGCCCAATTTATCCATCTCCTCCAGCGCCCGCCCGCAACCACGCGCCACACAGGTAAGAGGATCTTCCGCCACAATAACGGGCAGACCGGTCTCCTCTACCAGCAAGCGGTCCAGATCGCGCAATAGCGCCCCCCCTCCGGTCAGCACCATGCCTTTTTCGGCAATATCTGCACCCAGTTCGGGAGGCGTCTGTTCCAGCGCGGATTTTACCGCACCCACAATCGCATTCAATGGTTCGGTCAGAGCTTCCAGAATCTCATTGCTGGAAATCGTGAATTTACGTGGCAAACCTTCTGCCAGATTACGGCCTGTTACTTCCATCTCCAGCACCTCGGAGCCCGGGAATGCGGAGCCGATTTTTTTCTTGATTGCTTCTGCGGTTGGCTCGGAAATCTGCATGCCGTAGTTGCGGCGGATGTAGTCGATAATGGCTTGATCGAATTTGTCACCACCCACGCGCTCGGATTTGGCATAAACGATGCCACCCAGGGAAATCACACCTACCTCTGTCGTACCGCCGCCAATATCCACCACCATAGAGCCCGTCGCCTCAGCTACCGGCATATCCGCACCAATCGCGGCCGCCATCGGCTCTTCGATCAGATATACCTGCTTGGCACCTGCGCGTTCTGCCGATTCCTTGATCGCACGGCGTTCAACCTGGGTGGAGCCTACAGGCACACAGATGATGATGCGCGGGCTGGGAGAGAACCAGCGCGACTCATGTACCTTGCGGATAAAAAACTTCAGCATTTGCTCGGTCACGGTAAAGTCGGCAATTACGCCATCTTTCATCGGGCGAATCGCCTGGATATTCGCAGGTGCGCGACCCAGCATGCTCTTGGCATCTGCCCCCACGGCCAGCAGCACTTTCTTGCTGTTTGGCCCACCTTCCTGGCGTATCGCCACCACGGATGGCTCATCCAGCACGATACCTTTGCCACGTGAATAGATCAGCGTATTGGCCGTACCTAAATCGATGGCTAAATCATTGGAAAAATAGCTGCTAATTGAACCAAACATATTGTCTTTAATCCCGTCTATTTACATCATTGCGCATACCAGCTCGCACTCGTACAAGAACTCACTGAAATACCGCTTAAAAATCGAGGTATAATACCTGATTATGCAGTTAAAATTAAGCTGCAATAACCTTTTGTTACAAACATTTTACAAATTATTTATGTCACTCAGCATTCAAGACGTTCAACGCATTGCACATCTAGCAAGAATCAAAATCAGCCCGGCAGAAGCAGAAGCAACCTTGACCAAACTCACCGGCATTATGGAGCTAATCGAGCAAATGCAGGCTATTGATACTTCGGGCATTGATCCGATGTCGCATTCGCAAGATGTAACGCAAAGATTGCGTGAAGATGTAGTCTCGGAAACCAATAACCGCGCAGCGTTTCAGGCCATAGCCCCACAGGTGCAAGATGGTTTGTATCTAGTCCCTAAAGTCATCGAATAATGATTAACAGCAGCCTCAAACAATTTAGCCAAATGCTGGCTAAAAAAGAAATTTCCAGCGCGGAATTGACGCAAGCATTTTTGCAGCGCATTGATGCGCTCAACCCGACACTCAACGCCTACATTACGCTCGACCAAGATAAAACGCTGGCGCAGGCCAAAGCCGCCGATGCACGCATTGCCGCAGGCAATGCCGAAGCACTAACCGGCATTCCAATCGCCCAAAAGGATATTTTTTGCGCCAATGGCTGGCGCACCACATGCGGCTCGCGCATGCTGGAGAATTTCATCGCGCCTTATGACGCTTTCGTCATCAAGAAATTTGATGCGGCAGGTGCCGTGAATCTGGGCAAAACCAATATGGACGAATTCGCGATGGGCTCCTCTAACGAGACCTCCTATTTCGGCAGCGTCAAAAACCCGTGGGATATGACGCGCGTGCCGGGAGGCAGCTCCGGCGGCTCGGCGGCGGCAGTTGCGGCAAGGCTTTGCGCGGCAGCAACCGGCACAGACACCGGCGGCTCGATTCGCCAGCCTGCATCGCTGTGCGGCTTTACCGGCCTGAAACCCACGTATGGTTTGGTTTCCCGCTATGGCATGATCGCTTTCGCATCCTCACTCGACCAGGCTGGGCCGATGGCGAAATCCGCCGAAGACTGTGCGCTGATGATGAACGTGATGGCGGGCTTTGACGAGAAAGACTCCACTAGTATCAACCGTGTGAAAGAAGACTACACCCGCGACCTGAACAAGCCGCTAAATGGCTTGCGCATTGGTCTGCCAAAAGAGTATTTTGCCGATGGCCTGGAAGCCAATGTGGGTGCGGTTGTGCAGGCAGCGATTGCGGAATACAAAAAGCTGGGCGCAGAGATTGTGGACATCAGCCTGCCGAACACCAAGCTCTCCATCCCGGTGTATTACGTCATCGCGCCAGCGGAAGCCAGCTCTAACCTATCGCGTTATGACGGCGTGCGCTATGGGCATCGCGCCAAAGAATACACTGACCTGATAGACATGTACTGCAAAACACGCGCCGAAGGCTTTGGCGCCGAGGTGAAACGCCGCATCCTGATTGGCACCTATGTGCTTTCTGCCGGTTATTACGATGCCTATTACCTGCAAGCACAGAAGATCCGCCGCCTGATTGCGCAGGATTTTGCCGACGCCTTCAAGCAATGCGACATCATCATGGGGCCGGCCGCACCTTCCACCGCGTTCAAGATTGGTGAAAAAGTGGACGACCCGGTCGCTATGTATTTGCAAGACATTTACACCATTGCCGTGAACCTGGCCGGTTTGCCGGGCATGAGCATCCCCGCGGGCTTCAGCAATGGCTTGCCTGTAGGCCTGCAAATCATCGGCAACTATTTTGACGAAGCACGCATGTTGAATGTTGGGCATGCTTATCAACAAGTGACGGACTGGCATACCAAAATGCCAGAAGGAATTTAACATGCAGTGGGAAGTCGTGATTGGGTTGGAAACCCATGTGCAGTTACAAACCAATACCAAGCAATTCAGCGGGGCTTCGACTGCGTTTGGTGCTGAGCCGAACACGCAGGCTTGTGAAGTGAGCATTGCGCTGCCGGGCGTACTGCCGGTGCTGAATAAAAAGTCTGTGGAATGTGCCATCAAGTTCGGCTTGGCGATTGATGCGGAAATCGCACCACGCAGTGTATTTGCGCGCAAGAATTATTTTTACCCGGATTTGCCCAAAGGCTACCAAATCAGCCAGTACGAGTTACCCGTTGTCGGTAAAGGCAAGTTGAATATTCAAGTTGGCGACCAAGAAAAAACCATCAACATCACCCGTGCGCACTTGGAAGAAGATGCGGGCAAATCCGTACATGGTGCGCAAGAGGGGATGTCGGGCATCGATCTGAACCGCGCCGGTACGCCGCTATTGGAAATCGTGACCGAGCCGGATATGCGCTGCGCGGCTGAAGCGGTGGCTTACGCTAAAAAATTGCATGAACTGGTGCAATGGATCGGCATTTGTGATGGCAACATGCAGGAAGGCAGCTTCCGTTGCGACGTGAACGTCTCTGTACGCCCGAAAGGCTCCGACAAGCTGGGCACGCGCCGTGAGATCAAGAACCTGAACTCCTTCAAGTTCATGCAACAAGCCATCGAATACGAAACCCAATGGCAGATCGAAACACTGGAGGATGGCGGAAAAATCGAGCAAGCCACCGTGCTGTTCAACCCGGACACCAGCGAAACCCGCGCCATGCGCAGCAAGGAAGAAGCCAATGATTATCGCTATTTCCCCGACCCGGATTTGCTGCCGCTGGAAGTGACCGAGGCCGACAAAGCGCGCGTGAAGGCCGAGATGCCGGAGCTGCCGGAAGCGATGCAAGCCAGATTTGAAGCGGAGTATGGCTTAAGTGCCTATGACGCGGCGACGCTTACAAGTTCACGAGCGGTAGCAAATTATTTTGTTGAGACATTAGGAGCCTTTGGTGGCGAGCCTAAGCTAGTTGCAAATTGGGTCATGGGGGATTTTTCTGCTTACATAAATAACAATTCAGAGTTATTTAACTTCGGTCAGCCTCCATTAAGGCCGAATCAATTGGCAGGTCTGTTAAATCGTATCGAAGACAACACAATATCCAACAAAATTGCCAAAGAAGTTTTCGCTAGAATGTGCGAAAAAGTTTCTTTACATGTGGCTATAGCAAACAATCTAGAAAAAGATTGGCAATTTGGTAGCGACGAGTTAGCAGATGAAATTATCGAAGAAAAAGGTCTAAAACAAGTCTCCGACAGCGGCGCGATTGAAGCGATTGTGGATGAAGTGATAGCTGCAAACGCCGCGATGGTGGACGAGTTCAAAGCTGGCAAGGAAAAAGCATTCAACGCGCTGGTAGGCCAATGTATGAAGGCCAGCAAAGGCAAGGCTAACCCGGCGCAAGTAAACGAGCTACTGAAGAAAAAACTGGGCGCTTAATTTATTAAGCTATAGTTATTTGGCTGTCGTGGCAGTTGCCGACATCGGCGTTGGCATAACTGCCACATTTGAACTGGGCGATGTCCCTGCCCGGGCTGGCGGTGCCAGCTGTTTCAATTCCATAAAACGCGCTTTTTCATCCGCAAACCGTGCAGTGATTAATTGCATATTTTGTTTGCGGGTAGCGATTTGCCGATCTATGCTGGCCAGTTCGTTTTTCGCAATGCTGATTTCCTCAGAGACATAGGCAGGCACTGGCTTGTGCGCTTACCAAACCCTTCAGCCGTCTTCATGTTGCGCGCCAAACGGCCATTCACACCATCTTTCTGTGAAGTAAGCGCCTGAATTGCTGCCTGATCCATCTGCAGGTAACGGTCGCGCGCCATATCAATTTCTTCTACCTTGGTATAAGAAGCCAGCAAAATGCCGTCCTTACGCTGTTTCGCCAGCCTTTCTGCGTCCTCTTGCTCATTTTTTGGCACATTGGTGACATTCTGCTTCACCACAACACCTTGATTGGTCATCTCGCTATTGCTGCGGCCAGCCTCCTGCGCAGGCAGTTTATCACCATAATGCGTCACGCCATGGCTATCTACCCATTTGATGATACGCTTGGAATTGCCCGTGTTTGCTGGCGTTGCGCCTGTTTCTTTGCCGGCGGCAAACGCAGTGCTGCCCAATGAAAAAGCCATAAAAACCAGAACTGTCAGAATTCGCATGGTGTCAATTTACGCCATATTGTTCACGATAATGCTGAATAGCGTGCAAATACTGTGCCATTTCTGGCGTTTCATCCAAATAAGCCAACAAGTTTGCCAAATTGGCAATTGCACACACCGGAATGCCATTATCACGCTCCACCTCCTGCACAGCAGAAAGCGCACCCGTGCCTTTTTCCTGCCTGTCCAGCGCAATACTCACCCCACAAGGGGTAGCCCCCTGTGATCGAATCAGGCTAACAGATTCCCGTATCGATGTTCCGGCGGAAATCACGTCATCGATAATCAGCACACGGCCATTTAGCGAGCTGCCCACAATTACGCCGCCTTCACCATGATCCTTGGCTTCCTTGCGGTTATAAGCGTATGGCACATTACGACCTTCCCGTGCGAAAGCAATGGCGATGCTGGCCACCAGCGTGATGCCTTTATACGCGGGGCCAAACAGCATATCGAATTCAATGCCGCTGTTTTGGATACTTTTAGCGTAAAATTCACCCAGTTTAAGTAGGCTCAACCCATCGTTGAACAAGCCTGCATTAAAGAAATAAGGGCTTAAACGGCCAGCCTTGGTTTTAAACTCGCCAAACCGGAGTACTTGTTTTTCCACTGCGAAGGCAATGAATTGTTGGGCGTTGCTTTGCATGTCCTGCATGGTACTGTTTTTCATAGAAAGTGATTGATGCGTATTATAACTGCGAATTTAAATGGCATACGTTCCGCCGCCAACAAAGGCTTTTTTGCTTGGCTGGCCGACCAAAATGCGGATATCGTATGCCTGCAGGAAATCAAGGCGCAACTGCCTGACCTGACCGAAGAAATGCGCAACCCGCCGGGTTTCCACGGCTATTTTCACCTGGCGGAGAAAAAAGGCTACAGTGGTGTCGGCATTTATTGCAAAGTAAAGCCAGATAATGTGATTGAAGGACTTGGCATGGCGGATATTGATACCGAGGGACGCTATCTGGAATGCAATTTTGACAACCTGAGCGTCGTTTCGCTTTATCTGCCCAGCGGCTCCAGCGGCGAGGAGCGCCAGGCCTTTAAATTCGATGTGATGGCGCGCATTCTGCCACATATGGAAGCGCTTGCCAGTAGTGGCCGAGATGTGCTGATCTGCGGTGACTGGAACATCGCGCACCAGGAAAAAGACCTCAAAAACTGGAAAGGCAATCGCAAAAATTCCGGCTTTTTGCCGGAAGAGCGCGCTTGGCTGACCCATTTATTTGACAATGCAGGATGGATGGATGTGTACCGCCAATTGCACCCGGAAGCGACCGACGCCAGCTACACCTGGTGGAGCAATCGCGGTGCCGCATACGAGAAAAACGTAGGTTGGCGCATAGACTACCAGATTGCCACGCCAGAACTGGCAAAAAAATCATTTGCGTCAACTATTTACAAAGAGACGCGTTTTAGCGATCATGCGCCTTTAATCATCGATTATCATTACCAGCCCAATTGAAACACCAACCCGACATGCGCGCCAAACTGGCCACATTGCTGCTTGCCCTTGTGCTGCAGCCCGCCTCCGCCAACCTGTATGCAGCAGAAAATGGCTCGCCCATCAGCGACTTGTATTCAGATATAGACATGCGCCTGAAATTATCCATAAAGGCGGACGCTGCCGCATGCGACCTTGCCCTGTGTGAGGTGAACCAAGCATTTGACGCGCGCGTATCTGCCATCGGACGCTACTTGGTCAAGGCAGCCACAATGCTGTATCCGCAGCAAACAGCGCTGATCCAGCACATGACTTTTTTCGTCGCTGATAAAAAAGATGCTGGCACTGCTTCCAACAACAAAGGTAACATCATCGTGTTCCGTGGCGTGCAGCATATGCAACTCAGCGACGATGCGCTGGGCTATGTCATCGCGCGAGAGATGGGGCACGTGCTGAACGGGCATCATATTACAAACACTTCCACCAAGCTAATCATTAGCGCAGTCGCCAGCATTGTATTCCCGGCGGTGGCCATTATTGGGGCATCCAGCACCGCTGCCCAGGCCAGTACCGCCACCAGTCTGGTCACCAGTGCCGCCTCCACCGCCACCTCCATGCTGGGCGGTGAGATTGCCATGGCTAAAATGAAGCCGACTCAGCTGCAAAAAGCCGATGAGATTGCTTACCACATTATGGAAAAAGTAGAGTGGGATATGCGTTCGGCTAATAGTGTGCTAACACAGGGCGATATGCCAACAGGCGCATGGATGCTGGATCTCGAGCAAAGCAGAATTCAGCTTGAGAAGATGATTGAAGCCGAAGAAGCCACCATAGAATTGCTGCCAGAGGATATATCTCAGCAGACCACCTTACAGGCAGATACCGAGACAAAGATTCAATGACAGAACCGGAGCTGCAGACTCTGGATTATCTCGCCGCTGGTGCGGTTCTGCACAAAAATCACTGCGCCGGCGTCACGCTTTTCCCACTCCGGACTTAAGGTAAACCCTTTGTTCATTGCTACTTGCGCCAGAGGATAGGCGCCCAATAGTTGCCGCACCACATAATCATGCCGCAATATCCTGCCATTATTTTCACCAGCCTGTATTTTGCTGCTCAAACCGTTCTCGAATATAACCACATAAACATCGGCTGGCTGCGTATCTGCCGCCGCCATTTGCGCATTGGCCCACAGCATGGTGCCGCCATCCGCCTGCCTGATCATGCGTAATGACAAATCGGCACGCGCAGGCTGCTGCTGGCTACGATCCAGCAATGTTTGCAAACGCGCATCGCCCCAACTTCTGAAATCGCGGCCATTGAAAACAAATTGCGGGGTATACACAAAGCTGCTGCCATTCAAGGCCGCCGTTTTGCGTTGCCGCTCGCTATAAGCCAGCATGGCAAAGTGGTCTTTCCAGCCGATGTAATCCCAATAATCCACATGGAAGGCGAGCGCGGTGACATTGAGGTTTTTGCCTTTCAGGCCGCTTAACCATTCATCCGCAGGCGGGCAACTGCTGCAGCCCTCAGAGGTGTACAGTTCGAGCAATGGCGTGGTATATGCGCCGCTCTTTACTGCGCACTCGTTTGCAGCATCGGCCTGGAAAGCGCATAAAATAAGGCTTGCAGCGATGCCTATTGGAGCAGAAAAGCGCATTTTGCAACTCCGTGAGACTATAACCCTTAGTCGCAACGCACGCGCAAAACTTACACCTTTTCTCTCCAGGGCGCCACTTTCAACAGCAGCAGCATGCCAGGAATCGCTAACAAGGTGCAGACATAGAAAAAATTGACCCAACCCAAGGACTCCACCATGCCGCCGGTAAGTGCATTGAAAACCGAGCGTGGCACAGCGGAAAGGCTGGTGAATAGCGCGAGCTGTGTGGCGGTGTAAGCGGGGTTGGTTTCGCGCGCCATGTAGGCCACATAGGCCACGGTGCCCAAGCCCACGCCAAACGCCTCTGCGCCAATCACCACGGCGAGCATGCTGCGCTCAGCCGCGCCAATATCGGGGAACGGGCCTGCATAGGCGAGCCATGCAAACCCTAAAATCGCCACTGCTTGCGCAACGCCAAACACCCATAACGCGCGGTTGATGCCAAGCTTGAGCATCCAGATGCCGCCCACGAATGCGCCAGCGATTTGCATTGCCAGGCCGCTGCCTTTTGCGATGGTGCCTATATCCGTTTTACTGAAACCCATGTCTATATAGAACGGCGTTGCCAGCGCGGTGGCCATACTATCACCCAGTTTATAGAACAGAATAAACAGCAACACCAAGCCAGCCGCTTGCCAGCCCTGACGATAGATAAACTCCTTGAACGGCTCGACTACGCTGGCTTTCAGGGTTTTGGGGGCGGAAGCGATTTGCGGTTCGCTCACCAACAGCGTCATCGCAATACCAGGCAACATAAAGAGTGCGACAATGAAAAACACAGTTGACCATGCCATGTGATCCGCCAGAATTAAGGCGAGCGAGCCGGGCACCAAGCCCGCGATACGATATGCATTGACATGAATGCTGTTACCCAAGCCCAGTTCGTTATCGCTCAAAATCTCGCGACGGAACGCATCTATCACAATATCCTGGCTGGCAGAAAACAGCGCAACCAATGTGGAAATAATGGCGATCGCTTTAATATCCAGCTTGGGCTGATACAAGCCATATGCGGCGATTGCGGCAAACAGCGCAACTTGCGTAATCAGCATCCAGCTGCGGCGCCGTCCCAACGGCGCAATCAGGTTGTAGCGGTCCATCAGCGGCGACCACAAGAATTTCCAGGTGTACGGCAACTGCATAAATGCAAACGCCGCAATAGTTTTAAGATTCAGGCCTTCGGAGCGCAGCCATGCCGGCAGCAATTGCAGCAATAAATATAACGGCAAGCCCGAGCTAAAACCAAGAAATATGCAAATCAGCATCTTCTTGCTCAATAATGACCGCCAGACTCCTGTAGTGTTGTCCTGAGCTGTCACGCAGCTGCTTTCAAGCGATACATCGCAAGTGCGCCGCGCAAATTTGGTAGCGTACGTATCTCGTTACCCGCAGTAATCACCTTGCGCTCCAACACTCTGATATTGTGATTTTTGCAAAACTGGTCAAAATCCTTGATTGTGCACAAGTGCACATTCGGCGTGTCATACCACTGATACGGCAAGTCTTCCGACACAGGCATATGTCCCGCCACCGCAACTTGGATGCGGTTATGCCAGTAGCCGAAATTAGGGAATGTGACGATGGCTTCTTTGCCCACACGCAACATCTCTTGCAAAATATCCTCGGTATGGTGCATGGCCTGCAAGGTTTGGGACAGGATCACCGTATCAAACGATTGATCTTGAAAGCCGGATAAACCAGCCTCCAAGTCCATCTGGATAACATTGATGCCATTTTTCAGGCAAGATAGCCAATTGGCGTCATCTTTTTCCACCCCATAACCGCGCACCTCCATGCTATCGCGCAGAAATTTCAGCAAAACGCCATCGCCGCAACCCAAATCCAGCACCTTGCCCGAAAATGGAATCCAACCTGCGATAATTGCAAAATCTTGCCTAAATTTTGAATTTATATTTGCTATATTTACATTATTTTGCATGGTCAAACCTCAACTTTATGCAAATATGCGCGCAAAATATCATGATAGTGCTTATCCGTCATCAGAAATGCGTCGTGACCATGTGCCGCAGTCACTTCGGCGTAGCTTACGCTTAACTCGTTGTCCAGCAAGGCCTGCACGATTTCTTTGGAGCGCTCAGGCGAGAAACGCCAATCACTGGTAAAACTCACCACCAGAAACTTGGCTTGCGCAGATTTCAAGGCCGCACCCAAATCACCACCAAACGCCAGCGCCGGGTCATAATAATCCAGTGCACGTGTCATGCGTAAATAAGTATTTGCATCGAACTCACCAGCAAACTTGTCCCCTTGATAACGCAGGTATGACTCCATCTCGAACTCGACATCAAAACTATACTTGATGTCATTCCGAAGCTTGCGGCCAAATTTCTCGCCCATCACATCGTCGCTCAAGTAGGTAATATGCCACAGCATCCGCGCAATGCGCAAACCCCGGCACGGCAAGGTTTGGTGGCTGTAATAGTCACCCTCGTAAAAATCCGGATCGGTCATGATGGCTTGTCGTGCCACCTCATTAAACGCCATGTTTTGTGCCGTCAGGTTAGGCGCGCTCGCTATCACCAAGGCGTGTCGAACACGCTGAGGAAAGGCAATCGTCCACTCCAGTGCCTGCATGCCGCCCAGACTGCCACCAATGACCGCTGCCAGCTGCGAAACACCCAGATAATCCAGCAGCCGCGCCTGGGATTGCACCCAATCTTCTACCGTCACCACCGGAAACGTCGCACCCCATTGCTTTCCTGTAGCCGGATTGATGCTAGAAGGGCCGCTGGAACCGTGGCAGCCACCCAGATTATTGACGCCAATCACGAAAAATTTATTGGTATCCAGCGGCTTGCCCGTGCCAACCAGGTTATCCCACCAGCCTGGGTATTTATCAGTCTCGGCATACTTGCCGGCCACATGATGCGTACCGGAAAGCGCATGGCAAACTAGTACCGCATTGGATTTATCCGCATTCAGCGTACCATAGGTTTCGTACACTAAATCAAACTGCGGCAAGGTCTCGCCACTCTTCAATACGATAGGCGTATCAAAATGCGCTATCTGCGCCTTCACCACCCCAACGGACTTGTCAATAGTATCGCTCATGACAGCATTATACTATGGGTGCCACGCCATTTAATTGTCCCGTCTCCGTCGTTGCGAGGAGTGCAACGATAAAGCAATCCTTTGCGCTGTTGATAAATCCCACTGGATTGCCGCGTCTCTTGCAGAGGCTCGCAATGACAGATGGGCTGCACCGTGCCACAGACTTTCGGCCATCGCAAAGACGAGCGTTTATTGCCACTGCCCCAACGTAACACGTTCGATACCGGCCAAATCATACTTATGGGCAACTTCCGCAAATCCGGCCTCCCGCATTAAATTTGCCACTGCGCGCGCCTGATTGTAACCATGCTCCAGCATCAGCCAGCCATATGGTTTTAAATGGTCTTTCGCACTGTCAATAATCACTTGTAAATCCTTTAGACCATCCTTACCAGACACCAACGCAGTTATTGGCTCAAAGCGTAAATCTGCCTGGTGCAAGTGCGGATCATTTTCTTCGATATAAGGCGGATTGCTCACCATCACATCAAACAACTCTCCCTTTAACGCATCAAACCAGTCACTTTGCAAAAAAGTGATGTTGTTGATATTCTGCATTTGCGCATTTTCATACGCTACGTTTAGCGCTTTTTCGGACACATCTACCGCAAGCACATGCGCCTGCGGCCGGTGCCTTGCAACCGCTAAAGCAATTGCACCGGAACCCGTCCCAAGATCCAGAATGCGACAACATTTCTGCTTCCCGGTTTTTTCTAACGCAGCTTCGACTAATGTTTCGGTATCCGCACGCGGGATCAACGTATCCGGCGTCACTTTCAGTTTTAATCCGTAAAACTCACGATAACCGACAATATAGGCCAACGGTTCGCCAGATGAGCGGCGTTTTAGTAATGCCTGAAACTCCGCATGAATACTGGCTTCCAGGACATTATTTTCATGTGAAATCAACCAGGCACGATCTACCTTTAAAAGGTGTTGCAACAACAATCTTATCTCCAATGCCGGGATTTCCGGGTAACGGGATCGCGCTTGCTTGAGTGCATGGGAAATCTGGAAAGACGGCATTACTGCGCCAAAATAAAGGAACAGTACCTTTGTACCGCATAAAAGGCAAAACGGCAACCGAAGTTGCCGTTTTGTTGTAGTGCTAAATAAAGTCTAGCCATTTAAAGCAGGTTACCCTGCATTTAAATTAGAAAAACAAGATCGCGCCCAAGGAGATAGTTTTGCCTTTTGCGTCTAAGCTAGACAAGCCTTTACGGTCACGTTCACGCTCCGTCTCTGAGTATTCAGCAACCAGATTCAGGTGTTTTGTCAATGGGTGGTAAGCACCCACTACCCACATAGAGTCCTCGATTTCGCTAAATGTATCAACGCTATTGCCATCCAATGTGGATTCACCGTAGGAAACGCCCAGTTTAGTGCCTACGCCTGGCAATGTGTAAGTAGCTTGCACATACCATTGGTCGGAGTCACGGGATTTACCGTTAGCATCAAAACCGTTGGCGAACTGAACTGTTTGACCAATACCATCACCATTACCGTAGTAACCTGTCAAGCCGAAGCCCGCCAAGTTAACATTAGCACCGATATCCCATGCAGTTGCGCGATCGTCGCTGCTGCCTGTTGCGGATGTTGCGTCAGCAATCTCGTCGAATTTCTGAGTAATCGCAGAAACCCACACTTTACCCGCTACGTCACCAGCCCACTCGTAAGAAGCTTTACCTTCGTATGCTGTTTGTGAACCACCACGGTGCTCAGACAAGAGGTTAGGATTCTTAACTGTGCTTACACTTGTGGAAGCATCCCAAGCTTGAGTCAAACCAACTGTGAAGCTGAAGCCATTCCAGTTTGGCGAAGAATAAGCCACTTGGGATTTCCAGTCAGCATACATGAAACCTGTACCGATACGGCCCAATGTTGTGGTATTGCCTGCCAGTGAACCGGCGCTAGAACCCACGCCCAACAATGTCATGTCGTTCAGGATAGCATCAGAAGCATAGATGCCCAAATCTTTACCCAGCTTGATAGAACCCCAGGATTTGTCACCGAATGTCAAGAATGCTTGACGGTTTTCTTGTTGTGCACCTTGGAAGCCAGATTTCGTTGTTGAAGCACCTGGGTTGATGCTGATGGTGAAGCCAACGTCCAAGTCGTTTTGACGTGTTTTACCAGATACTGACAGGTAGTTTGGCAGCAAACCTGTAGTGATGTTAGCTGTAGAATCAGCCTTACCATTACCCAAACCCAAAGGACCGGCACCAGCATTGTCGCCACTGAATGATGTGTGTGTGTAGTAAGCGTTAACTACGCCACCGATGTCCAGAGTCCAGTCGCCTGCTGGGATTACGATACCAGCGTTAGCGCTTGAAGCTACAGCCAACAGTGCGGAAGCAGTTTCAAACCTGCTTTATGTTGTTGAATTTGTTAGAAGTTGGTCTCATCGTTCGGTTGTAGTCGGGGCGTGTCCTGAATTTTGTGTAAACGTCGGTTAATCACTGTTGAGGCATTCTCTCTTCAAACTGAATACTAAACCTATTTAGCGCAGGTTTCCAATCCCGTAGTGGCATCGTCCAGCGCTTGCTG